>Ga0163150_10000215_pt1 | contig 106058 bp, 109 predicted proteins | sample OliLakLV19P2IB_FD_148628 | JGI IMG/M metagenome (GOLD analysis project Ga0163150, IMG submission 148628) | Freshwater microbial mat bacterial communities from Lake Vanda, McMurdo Dry Valleys, Antarctica - Oligotrophic Lake LV.19.P2.IB | ecosystem: Environmental > Aquatic > Freshwater > Lake >...
GGGGCAATTCCGCCGCCGGTTGAGCCCGCTTGTCACACGGCCGCCGCTTCCGATACGCTTGCTTGGGCATGGTTGGTTCCTCCAATAAAGGGAAAATGGTTCTTCCCAGAAGGTATCTTCTGGGCGGAGGAACCGCCATGCTTTTCAACTACACGGGGGACATTCTCCATACGCGCCGGTAAGGTTAAGAGTGGGGCTTCGATCAGCATTAATGCATTTGAAACCGAACTGGTGGAAGCGGATTGCGCTTGTCGCCCTTTTGGGGTTCGCCGCGTTGTTTGTCGCGCTCACCGCCGTAGTAACTTCGAGTGTTTTGTATCCGATAGAACAACAGCTGTTGGATGAACGGCTAATTGGTGAATGGCAGTCCGATGCTGATCGAACAATTGCTGGCATCCGCGAAGCTCGATCATTGGACGAGGCTCAAGAAGCGAAACTCCGCCAGATTTTCGGCAAGATGCGCGTGACCTACGCACCAACCACTTTCACGACCGTGTTGTACGAATCAACTAAATCTCAGGGATACAAGGTACTGGGCCAGGACCAGCACTCAGTCGTTATTCAAGAGATTGATGCAGAGCCCTCCCCATTGGATGTATTGGAGCTAAGCACGTTCACAGTTATACAATTCGATGGACCGGACTCGTACTGGTTGCGTTCCAAAGTTGCCGACGTGCAAGAATGGTTCACACGCGTTAAGTAGCCATAGGCCGTCTGCGGAGCGCGGGCGTGTGCCAGCTACCGTGGAAGAGTCTCGGGGCGAGTTCGCCGCCGGGCAATGTCAACCTATGACTGCGGCAGAGTTGGTGCGTGAGGCATAGGAATTGGTTGAACCCGCTACTTCGCTCGCATCGAAACCCGCAATTGCGCGCGGGCTTGGGAGATGATGCGGTCGCGGATGGCGAGTTCTTCTTCGCCGCTGACTTTGCGAGTGAGGGCCGTGGCCAATTGTTCGGCGGCGGTGACTTGATCGACCGCTGCCGCGGAAACCGCGCGGTTGGTGAGTACAGACACCAAGTTGTCGTTCACCTGCACAAAACCGCCGTCGATGTAGTAGCGGCTTGTGGTGGCTCCCTGCCGTACCCGAAGTTCACCGTAACCGAGCCGGCCAATGAGAGGGCTGTGACCTTTGCCAACGCCCAGCTCACCATCGAACAACGGCAACGCAACGAAATCCGCTTCGGTGTCGAGCACGGTTTCTTCCGGCGTGACAACGATCAAATGCAAAATAGCAGTGGTGGATTCGGCTGTGCTCATGGTGATTGAGTTCGTTCAGTCTATGAATTGGCTTTAGCCTGGAGCTTATGGTATTGGGCTTCGGCCTGCTCGATGGCACCCACATACATGAAGGCGTCTTCGGAGAGGTGATCCCACTTGCCGTCGCAGATTTCTTCGAAGCTGCGGATCGTGTCGGCCAGTGGCGTGATTTCGCCCGACTTGCCGGTGAAGACTTCGGCCACGAGGAACGGCTGCGACAGGAACCGCTCGATGCGGCGAGCACGATGCACAACCATCTTGTCCTCTTCGGAAAGCTCGTCGACGCCGAGGATCGCGATGATGTCTTGAAGCTCGCGGTAGCGTTGCAAAGTCTTCTGTACACGGCGGGCACAATTGTAGTGCCGTTCGCCGACGTATTGCGGGTCGAGAATTCGGCTCGATGAAGCGAGCGGATCCACCGCGGGGTAAATACCTTTTTCCGAAATCGAACGCTCGAGATAAATGAACGCGTCCAACTGGCCGAAGGCCGTCGCGGGGGCAGGGTCGGTCGGGTCGTCGGCAGGCACATACACGGCTTGCACCGAGGTAATGGCCCCGTTGCTCGTGGACGCGATACGTTCTTGCAAGGCACCCATTTCGCTGGCGAGCGTCGGTTGGTAACCCACTGCACTCGGCATACGACCCAAGAGCGCGGAGACTTCGCTACCCGCTTGCGAGAAGCGGAAAATGTTGTCGACGAACAGGAGCGTGTCGGCACCCGTCTTGTCGCGAAAGTATTCGGCCATCGTGAGTGCGGACAGAGCCACACGCAAACGGGCACCCGGCGGTTCGTTCATCTGGCCGAACACCATGCAGGTTTGGTCGATCACGCTCCGGCCGGTGTCGCCGATTTTGGCTTCCTGCATTTCGAGCCACAGGTCGGTTCCTTCACGGGTACGTTCACCCACTCCGGCAAACACCGAGTAACCACCGTGAGCCGAAGCGATACGTGCAATCAACTCGGTCAAGATCACGGTCTTACCGAGACCGGCACCGCCGAACAAACCGGCCTTACCACCGCGAACGAACGGCGTGAGCAGGTCGATCACTTTAATACCGGTTTCAAACAGTTCGGTCGTGGTCGAAAGCGTGTCGAGCTTGGGAGCTTCACGGTGGATCGGCCAGCGTTCCTCGGCGTCCACGGGACCACGGCCATCGACCGCTTCACCCAACACGTTAAACACGCGACCGAGAGTTGCCGTGCCAACAGGGACTGTGACGGGGCCGCCCGTGTCGACACATTCCTGACCGCGGATCAAACCGTCGGTACTGCCCAGAGCAACGCACCGCACGCGGCCGCCGCCGAGTTGCTGTTGCACTTCGCCGGTGAGATTGATCTTCACGCCCTTGTTCTCCGAGACCACTTTCACGGCGTTGTAGATCGCCGGCAGACTGTCTTCGGGGAACTCCACATCGAAGGTCGAACCGATCACTTGGGTGATATGGCCGATTTTGTTTTGAGTCGCGGTTGTCATGGTTTTTTAGTCGAGTGCTTAAAGTCTAGTGTCGAGAGCCAGAAGGCAGGCTCTCAAAGTAGTTATACGGTTATTGCGATTCTCTGGCTCTTGACTCTCGTCTGTTGCCTCTTAGCTATTTCAGCGCTTCCACGCCGCCGATCAGGTCCATCAATTCCGAGGTGATGCGGCCCTGTCGCGCGCGGTTGTATTGCATGCTCAAACTCTTGATCAAATCGCCCGCGTTTTCGGTGGCACCTTTCATCGCGACCATCCGGGCAATTTGCTCGCTCACGGCCGAATCGAGGAAACACTTAAACAGCTTGACCTTGAAGCTCGTGGGCACCACTTCTTCCAGGATACTTTCCGGCGAGGGGAGAAACTCATACTGCGGGCCGGTGCTGAGTGCCGCTTCGGCCTGCTCGCCTGCTCCGAGCGAACCGAGAGGCAGCAACGTCTCCACCGCCACCTTCTGCCGCGAGATGCTTTCGTACTTCATGTACACCACATCAAGTCGATCGAGCTTGCCAGTGATGTACTCTTCGAGGTAGCGGTTGGCGAGCAACTCGACTTCGACAAACGAGGGCTTGTCCTCAAAGTGCGTGTAAGTCTGATGCGCCTCGTGACCTTTGAATTTGAAGCCGCCGATACCCCGTTTGCCGGAAATCTCGAGGCGAGAGTGCGGGACTTCCTGTTGCAACTGGCTCCAGCGCTCGAGGCCGGCGCGAGTCAAATTGCCGTTAAAGCCGCCGCACAAACCACGATTGGCCGTGAGCACGAGCAGCGTCGCATTCGCAGTCGTCTCGCGTTGCTCCAAGAGAGGATGACTCACTTCCAGGCCGGTCTTCGTGAGATCGGACACCAACTTGGTGATACGATTCGTGTAAGCCGTTGCCGCGGCGGCCCGATCCATCGCTTTCTTGAAGCGCGCCGTGGCAATCAGTTCCATCGTCCGCGTAATCTTGCGGATGTTGCGAACCGACTTGCGGCGTTTATCAAGTTCTTTGGGATTGGCCATTAGTGTGTGGTCAGTTGTGGGTGGTTAGTGGCTAGTGGCTGGCCTAGCCGCGATTCGACGAATCGCCGGTCCTTAAACGGTGACGGTCGCTGGAGCAGTGACGCCGATGAATTGTTTGTTGAATTCTTCAATCGAGGCACGAATCTTGGCGGTGAGGGCCTCGTCGATATCTTTTTTGTCGGCGAGCTCCTTACGAACTTCCGACTTTTGATCGGACATGAACTTCAGGAACTTTTCTTCCCATTCGAGCACGCGCTCGACCGGCAATTTATCCAAGAAACCACGCGTGCCGGCAAAGATCACGAGTATCTGGTCGATCACATTGAGCGGCTTATATTGGCCCTGCTTCAAGAGTTCCACCATGCGATAGCCACGGTCGAGACGAGCTTGCGTAGCCGGATCGAGTTCGGTCCCCAATTGGGCGAAGGCCGCGAGTTCGCGGAACGAGGCGAGGTCCAAACGCAAACCACCGGCCACTTTCTTCATCGCCTTGATTTGAGCGGCACCACCCACGCGCGACACAGAAATACCGGCGTTCATGGCGGGCTTCACACCGGCGAAGAACAAGTCCGGCTGCAAATAAATCTGGCCGTCGGTAATCGAAATCACGTTGGTCGGAATGTAGGCCGAGACTTCACCTTCGAGTGTTTCGATAATCGGCAGCGAAGTAATCGAACCGCCACCCAGCGCTGCCGACAACTTGCACGAACGCTCCAGCAATCGGCTGTGACAGTAAAACACGTCGCCCGGGAAGGCCTCGCGACCGGGCGGACGTCGCATCAAGAGCGACAACTCGCGGTAGGCCACGGCCTGCTTGCTCAAGTCGTCGTAGACAACCAAGGCGTGCCCGCCATTGAACATGTATTCTTCGGCCATCGCCGTGCCCGAGTAGGGAGCGATGTATTGCAGCGGGGCGGGGGTACTGGCCCCCGAGACGATCACGGTCGTGTAATCCATCGCACCCGTGGCACGGAGCTTCTCGATCACGCCAGCCACGGTCGATTCCTTTTGACCAATCGCCACGTAGAAACACTTCACGCCCGAATCGTGCTGGTTGATAATCGCGTCGATGGCGATAGCGGTCTTGCCGGTCTTGCGGTCGCCGATGATCAGCTCGCGTTGTCCACGGCCAATCGGCGTCATCGCGTCGATGGCCTTCACACCGGTTTGGAGCGGCTCGCTCACGGGTTGTCGTTCCGACACGCCCGCGGCGATTACTTCCACGGGGCGGCGCTTGCTGGTCACGATCGGGCCCTTGCCGTCGAGCGGATTGCCAAGAGGATCGACCACGCGGCCCAAAAGCTCATCACCCACGGGCACGCTCAACAATTGGCCGGTGCTGCGAACTTCTTCACCTTCGTTGATGTTGAGATAGTCGCCGAGGATAATCACGCCGACCGAGTTTTCTTCGAGGTTGAAGGCCAGGCCGTAGACGCCACTGGCGAATTCCACCATTTCACCAGCCATTACGTCGGCCAAGCCGTAAACTTGCGCGATGCCGTCGCCCACTTCCAACACGCGTCCGACGGTACGCACGTCGATGTGTGAGGAAAATTGCTCGATCTCTTTTTGAATCACTGAAGCGATTTCGTCGCTATTGAACTTCATCGAAGCTCTCCCGGGAATCTATTTAGCTTTTAATTGTTGCGTCATTCCCGCGCTGGCGGGAATCTAGTTTTGCGGCTTGGGTTCCCGCCTGCGCGGGAATGACTGCATGATTATTGGTTCTCACGACTCGTTCTGCTGAAAAATCTTGTCCGGATGCTGCTGAATCGCCTCGACGGCCCGCGCGATCATTCCTTGGCGTGCCCGCTCCAAGTTCGTCCGGGTCGAGGCGTCCAAAACGCGATCTCCGGAACGAACCACAAAGCCGGCGATCAAGTCAGGGTTGATCGTCACTGTCACCAGCGGTTCGGCTTCGAGTCGCTTGCCCAAGAGGGCGATCATTTCTTGCTGCAACGCCGCATCCACCGGATGAGCGAGCTCCAGTTTCACCGAAACTTGATTGCGGCGGACTTGCCACAAGGCATTCGCGCTGCGAATGATCTGCCGCAACACACCCAACCGTCCATGCTCGGCGATCACCTTGATAAAGTTGAGCGCACTGGCCGACAAATTCTTGCCGAAGACCCGGTCGAGAATTCCCAGCTTGTCGTCGTTGGAAACGAGTGCCGATCCAAAGACCTTTTCCAAGTCAGGAAACTTGGTCAGCACATCTAACACGACGTCGTTCAACTCCTCCATGAAACGCCCTTGCGCTTCAGGATCTCCCGCGGCGTTGAGCCCCGCCTGCGCATACACTCGGGCCAGTTTTTCGACGTCCACGTCGAAGACTGTTTCTCTTGCTGAGTGCTGGCTTGTTGCGTCGCTCATGTTATCAAGTTAATTCTTGCTGGGAGCTAGTTTTTGCTAGGAGTTGAGGCCAACGTGGTGAGGGCATCGCGGACAAGCTGCGAGTGTTGCTCGGGGGTGAGGTTGCGGCTAATCACCTTGCCCGCCACCAGCACGGCTTGATTGGCAATCGTTTCGGCGATGTTCTTCATCGCCAGGTCGGCGGCGCGCTCCACGTCCTTGAGCGCGCGATCACGCTCCGCGTCGGCTGCCTTCTTCGCCTCGGCCAAGATCTGCGTCTTCGTGTGGTCGGCATCGCGACGGGCTTCCTCCATCAAAGCCCGCACCTCGTTGGCGGCACTGGCCAACTTGGCTTCGTACTGCACCAACATCTGCTTGGCTTCCTCATGCTTGAGGGCCGCGCCTGCGATGTTGTTTTCGATCATCCGCTCGCGCTCCAAGAGCGCGGCCGAAATTGCAGGCCAAGCGAACTTGTACAACACCAAGAACAGCAGCCCAAACACCACCAACGTAAAAAACGCGAGGTCGGGATCGAGTGCCAACGGATTGGGATTGCCAGCATGCTCTTCGCCATGACCGGCAGCGTGGTCCGCTTCTTGAGCCAGGCTTACAGAGGAACCGGCAAGCCAGCCCAGCAGTGCTAAACCAAACAGCAGTACAAAACCGATGCGTCGAATGTTCATGCGCAGAACCCTATCGCCAAAAACTACGGCCCACTCTCCCAATCAAGCGAGCACCAACTAGTTGAACAACATACAAACGATCAACGCGAAAAACGTCGCACCTTCAATCAGAGCGGCGGAGATAATCATCGCGGTTTGAATGTTGCCGGCAGCTTCGGGCTGACGCGACATGCTCTCGACGGCTTGGCCACCAATGCGGCCAATACCCAAGGCGGCACCAATGATCACCAAGCCAGCACCGAACGCGGCACCCAAATTCACGCTGAAACCACTGGCGGCAACAGCCGGGGCGTCGCCCGCTTCTTGCGCCATGGCTGGGCTCGCAACCAGCAACAATGCCCAACAAAACACCATCATTTTCGCCAACTTAATCACGTGAATGTCTCCTTCGACTAAGCAAAACAGTGGAACGATTACGGGGAGTCGACTGGTCCAGCTCACTTTAGTGCGGATGCACCGCCGCTCCGATGAACAAGGCCGACAAAAAGGTAAAAATATAAGCCTGTAAAAAGGCCACAAACAATTCGAGCATGCTGAGCGCGGTGGCACCCAACACACTGGCCGCGGTGACGCTGCCCCAAATGGCATTGCCCGCCACGGCGCTCGCACCGATGAACGCCAAAATCACCGCGAGCACAACGTGGCCCGCCATCATGTTGGCCAGGAGTCGCACGGCCAACACGCAATGTTTAATAAATAAACCCAGGATTTCAATCACAAAGATCAGCGGGACCAACATCACGGCAATCGGCTTCGGCAAATCCATGTGAGGCACTTGGGCCTTCCAAAAACCGACCACGCCGAGTTGCATCATTCCAGAACCCACGACCACCACAAACGTGGTGAGGGCGAGCGCGGCCGTTGTCGCCAAGGCCCCCGTGGGCGAACCCATCCAAGGAATCATGCCCATCAGATTGCAGCCGAGCACGAAGAAAAAGAGTGTCCACAAATAGGGCACGAACCGGTCGGCATCGTGAGCCCCAATGCAGGGCCGCGCGATTTGGTCGCGAATATAGAGCAAAAAGACTTCCAGCAAATTCCAGAGCCGACCCTGGGGACGATGGCCACCCTTGAGTCGAGCGGCCAAAGCCGCAAACAGGATAAAGATGATCAGTGCGATCACCACTTCCAGCACCATGAACTTAGTGAGCTTGAGGTCGAACGGCTTGATCGTGTTATCAATCAGGGCGTTACCCGTGTTCATCTCGACCAGCGGTTCGTCGAGGCTGAACGGTTGGGGAATCGCGACATGCCCATGCGCTTCATCCGACGTAAAAAAACGCGGAAAGTGAAACTCCGGCGAGTCTTCGACGTGTCCGAACAGTTCGTTGGGTGCGAGATGATCAGCCATGATGTGCGACGCTACTTGGTCTCTGAGGAAAGCTGATGTTGGGGGCCAATCGAACGAACCGAAAGGTACGTTTCCACCGCCAGTGAAACCAAATAAGCGACAATCAAGAAGCCGGCAAAAACCTGGCCTTGAGCCGCGGATTGATTGAGGGCTAGCCAGAGGCAAACCACCAGGGGTGGCAGCAGGCGGCAACCCATCGCCAGCAACATGCCCGGCAGGGGTTGGCCAGTGGCCGAGAAATGGTGCGAAATCGCGAGGGCCGCTAAACCCGGGGTGATGCAAACACCCGTGGCGGCGAGCAAGGCCGTCACGCTATTCCCACCGAGCCAAAAGGCCAGCGGCAAGCAAAGCAGGGTGAAACCCAAGAGGGCCAGAATTAAAATCATCGCGCAGGCGACCAAGCTGCTTTCCGAGCCGCACGACAGCCAACTCGGGGTTTGCTGGCAACTTGGCGTTTGCTGGGTCACGGGACGACTTTCTGACTTACCTAAAAAACGATTTGTGTGATCAAGCTCAATTTGGACTGTTATTCTTCGGTCGATTCTTTGTTGATTGGGCAATGGCCTTCAATTGCAGGAAAGCCAAGTAACCTCCCAAGGCAAAACCCACCAGCAGGAACAACGCCTTCGTTCCCAACTTGGTGTCCAACCAATATCCCACTAACCCCGGCAAAACCATTTCCAAAGAAATGGTCATAATCCGCGATGCCCATTCGGAAGCCTTCGCCGTGGCCGAACGCCCATCGACCACGTCTTTGTCATTCGGAGCCTTGTCATTCGGACCCGTACTCACATGGGCCTCCAGACAGCCGCAACGACACCGATCTCGCATGCCTGTGGAAATAGCGCTCGATAGAATCGGACCGTAGCAGAGAACCGCCGGTTGATGCCGAAAAATTCCCTTTTCCACGGACTTGCTTAATCTAATTACGTGATCGAGAAGCGCGAAGGGCTATTCGTGAATTTTTTCACAATTTCCTTGCTGGCGACATAACCTGTTTTGAGACAAGAGATTAGGAAGAATCCTAAAAAATGAAACTAAGGGCTTACGTCAACGCTCTCGCCGATCCTAAGGGAGTCGCACCCATCAGCTAGGGAGAATTGTCGCAAGTCTTTTTTGAGAAAAGATTTACGGCGAAACCTGCCCGCAAAAAGCTTGCAATTTGGGGGATTTGAGATTAATATCGAGTTTGCGGGAATTGCCGACTCTACTCAATGTTCGGGGCAGATTTCTGCAGACTTCGGTCTGGTCAGGGAACGCCAGACATTACTCCGCAAGGCAATTCGGCCGGGTGTCGCCAGACGTCCCGCCCCGCATTCTGATCGGCAGTCTCTCACACGGATGTTCTATCCGTTGACTTTGCTTCAAGAGAGTTTCGTGGGGAGGGTTCCGCAACCATGACAGCCGCTGCACTGCGCTCGCGCACCGCGAAAGATCTGGCCCAATTGGCTCGTCAACATGGCGTCGCCGGCTGGCACTCCATGAAAAAAGAGCAATTGATCGAAGCAATCGTGGTCATCGCCCGCAAACGGAATCTCGAACCACGGCCAGTGAACAACGACGGTAACGGTCACGCGGTCCCCACACGCGACATTCAGCTTGCGACTGAAACACCCCTTCACATGCGCCGCAGCCTCGAACAATTGCACCAGAAGCTCGCAACACTCAAAAACTTGGCTCAAGGTGGGCAGCAATCTCACGCGGAACCCAAGGAAGATCGCCTCGTGGTCATGGTTCGCGATCCGTATTGGTTGCACGCCGTTTGGGATCTTTCCCAGCGCAGCGTCGATCGCGCTCAAGCCGCCATGGGCCAACGCTGGCACACCGCGCAGCCCACATTACGCGTGTTTCGCATTATGGAAGCAGGCTCGTCGAAACTCGAACGCGACATCACGATTCACGGTGGCGTGTCGAATTGGTACGTCGACGTGAATGAACCTCCCTGCAACTTTCGCATGGAGATCGGCTATTTGGCCCCGGATGGCACTTTTTATTCTTTGGCGCGCAGCAACTCGGTGCAGACGCCACCCGCCGGTTCGAGTCATGCGGTCGATGAAAATTGGTCCGACGTCGCGCAAAACGCCGACATGATCTATGCCATGAGTGGCGGATACTCGCCGCAAGGGACGAGCCGCGAGTTGCAAGAGTTGCTGGAAGAACGCTTGCGACGCCCGCTAGGCTCACCGATGAATACCCGTTTTGGCAACGGCGCGGCCGTTGGCCTGCGGGAAGAAGATAGGATGGCACTCGCGATTGACGCGGAAATCATTATCTACGGAGCCACCAATCGGCAAGCTCATGTCACGCTCAAGGGTGCGCCCGTGCAAGTTCGGCAAGATGGCACGTTCTCGGCACGCTTGAAAATGCCCGAATTGCGGCAAGTGATTCCGATTGTCGCGAGTTCTTGCGATGGCACCGAGCAGCGGACGATCATTCTCGCAGTCGAGCGGAACACCAAGATCATGGAACGAGTAGTCCGCGACATCACAGTTCACTAGAATTCTGCATAACAATCGTTGTGCTGGAAAAGTGGGAGTAGCCATCCTGGCTGCTATCTGCTATTGGCAGGCTGGAAGTCTACCCGACGTTGCTTTCTCGTGATTTGAGGGTTTCTGCGTGTCGCTTTCTCCAAACCAAGAGAACATAGTGTCTTTTCTGGCAAAGCTGCCTGATTGCCTCGTCGCGTTCTCCGGCGGGGTCGACAGTGCGGTCGTGGCCAAAGCGGCTCAAGTGGCGCTGGGTGAAAGAGCCATCGCAGTCACCGGCGTAAGTGCCAGCCTCGCCTCGGGCGAGTTGGCAGCGGCGCGGCGCATTGCCACAGCCATTGGCATCCGGCACGAGACGATCAACACCGACGAATTGAGCGATCCCGGATATCTGGCCAATGCCCCCACGCGCTGTTGGCATTGCAAGACGGAACTCTACAGCCAGATGCGCCTGCTCGCGACTCAACTGGGCTTCACGCACATCACTAACGGCACGAATCTCGACGATCTCGGCGACTTCCGGCCCGGTTTGCAAGCTGCCAGTGAACACAGCGTGTTGAGCCCGCTGGTGGATTGCGGAATCGGCAAGCAGGGGGTGCGTCAGTTGGCGCTCGATTGGCGACTCGAAGTTTGGGACAAACCCGCGTCGCCGTGCCTCTCGAGCCGCGTGGTGTATGGGTTGGAAATCACGCCCGCACGACTCGCGCGGATTGATGCGGCCGAAGCGCTGCTCAAAGAACTCGGCTTCACCTCGGTGCGCGTGCGTTGCCATCAGGATGATTTGGCCCGCCTGGAAGTCGCCGCGAGCGAGATCAGCCGCCTAGCCGACGAGGCGCTGCGTAAAGAGATCAGCAACCGCTTGCGTGAGATCGGTTTCAAGTATGTGACGATTGATCTCGAAGGTTTTCGTTCGGGAAGTTTTTTGCCGTTGGTGGAACTCGTCATTCCCGCGCAAAGCATCGTGTGAGGCACCGAGGAGATTCTCGGCCGAGACGACCCGGTCAAAAAAGTGCTTGTTACGCTTCATAACGGCTCCTTGCGACGTCTGTCGTTCTTCCGTAGGACGGCCACTCTTGGCCGTCGCTTAATTGTTGATGAGTTCGCCACGGGCAGGAGTGCCCGTCCTACAAGCTGTTGCCACTGTAGGTCACACTGGGCAACGCTAGACATTCCTTACTGGTGGCCTGCTTCAGCCAACCGCCAAGCATCCGGCCTCGTCGGCAAGCCTCCCTCGGAATGACAACCACCAACGAACTCCATTAGAATTTGCCGCCGCCAGAAGTGAGACACGCACCTCTGGCCGGTTCCACTGGTTGCGGACGAGGTTGACACGAATTCATGGGACCGGACTACACTTCAGTCGCGGCGGCTTCGGTGGGATGCCAAAAATGCGCTAACAGATGCAGGACACGCCCACCTGGGGCAGATAACGGCACCGTTCACCGGGCCGCGGCGAACGATATTGATTTCAAGAACCCGCGCGGCCCGCGGCTCCGTGTGCAACGGATTGTTATGTGGCGATCTGTCGTTGACCTTAAATTCATTTCGACGCGGCACTGGTGATATCGATCGGCCACGAACCGACGTGATTCATTGTTGTGATTTTCGCTGGATTTCGCCCCATCCGTCCGGTCTTTGGTGGCCGCAACCGAGTTTATTGTTTCCTTGCCAAACTGAGACGTATCCCATTTCGTTGGCCGGGTAGACAGAAATACCGTCTTCGTGAAGGGCTATTTCGAACATGGCGTTCGGGTCAGTGATCTCGGCACGAACTTCGACTTCTTCGCCGGGTTTGAGCCAGTAGTCCTGAGCCTCCGGTTCGGTGAATACCATCAGTAACTTGTCGCTGCGGTTGTCGATAAGTTGGCGTCGTTCCATTTGCCACCATGACAGAGTCACAAGTCCAATAAAGCGGCTGCAACTCTTGCCACATAACGGTCCAATTGAGCCGCGTGCCGTTGCTACATGATCGCACAAGACTCTCAGCGCGTCGGTTCCAATTGGATGTTATACGCATCTCAATTGAAACCCGCGCGTCGCAAGCACATTGCGATCCTATAAAATAGCGGCTCCATTGAAATGCTAGCTGCGCAGTTTTCATTTGAGATGCGTATTAGACAGCGGGCTCCTGCCGTTCGACGGCCAGGATGTGTGTGATGTCGGTGTACGAGTCAGAGGCCTGTTGAAGTGCCGGGCTGAGGCCGTTTGGAACAAACCACACGTGAACGCGTACGCCCTCGGCCTGGACCGCCCTCACAAGAGGCACATAGTCCTCGTCCCCCGCCACCAGAATGGCGATGTCGCAGTGCTTCCGCGTCGCATGAAGCAGCATGTCGGTTGAGAGAGAGATGTCGACTCTTTTCGAACCCTTTGCCCTGTCTTTGCGAAACACTCGCGGAGCTTCGACGCCTGCTGCCTTCAGCGATCTCTCGGCCTCAGCGATGTCAGGTCCACTTTCAATCACAGACGTGTAGTAGTACTTGCGAATGACGCCGTGGCCATCCTCGTTGAGCAGGGGCGACCACACGAGAACGTTCGGCGTGTAGACGACTTGGGGTGCCGGCACTCGGCCGGTCTCTTTAAGTGTCGCCCCGAAGCGAATCGCCAGGTTTTCGCCGTCGATGAAGTACATCACGCGCGCGATGTCCATGACGTACGGAATCAGGCGTGGCACAACATTCTCCCGCTGCCTAACTTGTTATTAGACAGAAAAATCTTCAGTAAGCCCTGCCTATTGAAGGACACCTTCAATAGGCAGGTTGACGGGCCCCGATTGGCAATGTCTACATATGCACCGTATCTGTAGTTCGACCTACCGAGGGCTCTCCATGGCCTCAATCTACTCCAGGACGCAAGCTGCGACAATTGTCCTAGTGCTTTGTCACAGATCTAAATACGGATGAGGCTCACCGCAACTTTAAGACACTGCTGGACAAGCCAGCAAGTGGCACCCGTAAATCAAGGTCTGACAAAGCACTAGGGTGCCGGCGCGGGGATTGCGTCTTACCCCTAAAACCCGCCGCCACCAAACGGCGGCATGGCTGGCAAGCCGCGTTCTTCGCGGCGCTCGTTCATCATTCTCATGCCGTTCTCGAACTTGGAGCGTTGCTCGGGCGTTGTCCAGTCGAGCATTTTCTTGCGAATCTCATCCATCTTCTTGGCATCCATCGGCGGGCGACCGCCGCGACCTGGACCGCCGGGTCCACCCGGCCCGCCGCGAGCCTCCATTTCGTCGATCCGTTTGTCCATTTCCTTGCGCTGCTCCTCGGGAGTCATCGCCATCATTTTGTCGTAATCCTCCTCGAAGCGCTTGGCCATCAGGGGCATGAAGATCGGCATGCTGCTCTCGAAAAACGCCATCCGCTGCTCTTCGGAAAGTCCCTCCATCTTCTCGCGCATGCCGTCACGCTGCTCGCGCATTTGATCCCGCATTTGCTCATCGGAGAGGCCTTTCATCTTGGCGACATTCTCGTCACGCAGTTTTTCCAACTCCGCGATCGCGGGGTCATCGCTGTACTGACCGGCATCAAACCAGCCCCAGGCCCACGCCGCAAACAACAGGACAACCAGAGCCGTCACGCCGTAATAAATCTTGTTTTTTTCCATGGCCTTTACTCCCAATCATCTTGTTTTATTGAGCCCATTTCAAAAATCTATTGTTGATTCTTTGAGCCGTTAGGCGCTAGCCTCGGGTTTTTAAAATTCAGGCACTTCACGCAAGAACCCGACGCTAGCGCGTTGCGGCTCAGGTTTTGAGAAAGAAGCCTCGCAATCGGTTATTCCGGGACAACGACCGCATCCACGTGCCCATCCAGATACGCATAATTCCGCGAGCCATTTTCGCCGGGTGAACCGTGAAAGGCATCGAAATCGTAGATAACCCAAACCACGCTTGTCCCGACCACTCCCTCACGAGTATCGAGAACCTCGGGTCGCGTTTTATTCTCAAAGCGAATGGACGGGTATTCATAGCTTAAACCCTCGCGTTCGTGCCAGGTTTCGTAACGATCTTCCTCGGCCACGACGCCGTTGTCATCCGGTGTCTGTTTGAAGTAGTCGCTCGGGCAGGCAAAAATCTCGCGGTTATTTTCGCAAAAAGGGGCGAGCACGTCGTAGAGCGACGGCAATTGGCTGGGATTCTCGGTTTTTGGCAGCCGAGCCGTTTCCGGGAACTTGCCCCGTTCCCCCTGGCGATCAAGGTATTGGGTCATCGCTAGGCCAAGCTGCCGCAGGTTCGATTTGCACTGCGTACTGCGGGCCGACTCTCGGGCACGCTGCACCGCTGGGAGCAACAGGCCCACCAGCACGCCGATGATGCCAATCACCGTGAGCAATTCAACGAGCGTAAATCCCGATTTGCGATTCATAAACTTCCGCAAGCAGTCGTTGAGATCGAAGCGAAACTACCCGCACTACGCGAGATTCGCCCGAAAGGTTACCAGCTTGTGTGAATTATCGCAGAAAACGGCGTCAAGAGGCAAGAAAGCTTTTTTGGGAAGTCATCAGCCAGCATAAGGCGAACATAGTAGCCGTCATCACCGCCCCCCCACTAATCAAGTGGTTCGGCGGGATTCATTGAACTTGAAGTCGTCGTTGATGAAACATCGATAACTACTAATCCTGGGATTCGCTGGAACTCGCGCGCATTCGTGGTGAGCACTCCAAAGCCAAAACTTAAGGCGGTTGCACCAATCCAAAGGTCGTGGGATCCAACTGTCACCCCATTCACCAACAGTGCTGAGAACACTCCAGCATGTTTGCGGGCGATATCCGATGTGATGGGCAACGTCGGTACGGTGGAAAGAATTCCTTCGACAAACAGTGACCTATTTGCGCGCCGTTGCGAGGTGTCCGCGCGGTGAACGCCAACGAGCAATTCCGAAGCTGTCACGACGCTGATCGCCGCGTCACCGTAACTCGCCCACTGAGAAAAATCGACCGCGCGACCAGAACGCTCCCACAGGATGAAGACTCCCGAGTCAATAATCAATCCCATGGATCCTGTTCCGCTGGTAGAGAATGTCGAAAGAACTTCAAGTCACTGGCAAACGACTCGGCATCGTCTCCCAACGATGGCACTCCGGCCAGAGCACGATTTAAATTGTCCAGTGCTAGCGCTCCAGGCACTGGTGAAATCCTGGCGACTGTGGCAGAGCCTCGCTGAATTTCCACCACAACGCTGTCACGGACCACATGTTCCAACAGCGCTCGCCAATCGACATTTGTGTCAGTAATTGAATGTTGTTCCATGGAAAACCCAATACCACTAATTGATTAGGCAAACGACGTTAGCTCCGGGCAACAACCTACTCGAAGCCTATTCTAAAGTGTAGCGCCTACGCTTGAAACCGTCGCCTACCGACCGCGTCAAATACAAACAATTAACTCTTATGATGCCGCCGCGTCACCTTTTGGCGGCGCGCCACGCGGCCGCCGCTGGCGAGGTAGCCATGCTCGATCGCAAACCATTCGGCATAGCGCTCGCGGTCGGTATAGCTGGTGTTGCGGTCGTCGACCAAGTGGCCCAACTCGTGGATCAGGATGTTGTTGAGATAGAAATCCTCGAGCGCGGAGTCGCTCCAGGTGAGCCGCCAGGAATAGTCGTCAGGCCGATCCCAGCGTCCGCCGTACATCTTGGCCTCGTTGACCGTCTCGGGGCGGGGTGGAGCGTGGAAGATTTCTTCGCGGGATTCTTCGAGCGGATACAGATAAAGCGTCGCCCCCCACTGCATGCCGTAGCAGGGGAAACTCATTTTCTTACGGGTCATGCGGCTGAATTGCACGACTTCGAGGCCCTTCAAAAACTTTGGGGGCACTCGGGCGAGTCGCTCGCGGACTTGCTCCGGCGAAACGACGTGGGCATAGCCTTCGCCCGGCTCTTGGACAAGAATACGATAATCCTCGCCGTTTTCGGTCGGCTCATGCCAATCCTCGGGAGGAGCAAAGGGGGCGCGGGCATCACGGCTCCCCAATTGCAGGCGGCGCGCACGTTGAGACCAGATCGGCTTCGATTGTACAATCGGACTACGACCGCGGTCGTTGTTACGTTGAGTCGTCGTTCGCTTGATTCGTGTAGGTCGTGATTTCATAGTTGGAACCTCAGCACGGGGGATGTACTGTAAGTGGCTCCCTAAGGAGAGCTTCTCAAAGGTCCGAGGCGGGGGGATTCGACCTTTGTGAAGGCCCAAAAGAGTCTTGGGTGGGCCTACTAAAGCTTATTCCAGTATACCTTTCTGGCTACGGAGGCTCCAACGGATTGCTGTAAAGTGATATTTGATAGAGACTTATGAAATCCACCTGACCCCCTCTGTTGGGGGTGGACACGCCAAATGTACGGACGGCCACGGCCAACCCAAAAGTCTCCATTTTAACATTTCTCTGACGAGTTCCGTGTTGAGAAAGTGCAACACAATATATTGAATCAACGAACTGACTCTGCTGCTGAGTAACGATGAACGTAATTCTTTACACGCGAACGGGTTGCCATCTGTGCGATGAGGCTCACGCCACGCTTTTGAAACATGGATTGCAACCAATGCTTCAAGATATAGATGACAACCCAGCGCTCCGCGAGCAGTTCAACACGTGCGTGCCGGTGGTGGAGATCGATGGCCGCGTGCGGTTTCGCGGGAAGGTTGATCCGGTGTTGCTCAGGCGGTTGCTTAACAAATAGTAGTGGTGGCTACCAGCCGCCAGATTCTTCCACAAGACTTCGTCGATGCAAAAAACTCCCGAAACATTCGACGTACTGCTTGTGGGGGGCGGCGTGATGGGCCTTTCGCTGGCGTGGGAGCTTGCTCAGCAGGGTACGCTGGTCTGTGTCATCGACAGTGGCGAGATGGGCCGCGAAGCTTCGTGGGCGGCGGCTGGAATGCTGCCGCCCGGTCCGAGCCGAGGACATTGGCCGAATTGCACTGCGTACGAACAACTGCAAGGCCTGAGCCACGAACTTCAGCCCGCTTGGCACCAAAAACTTGCCGATCTGACGCATATCGACAACGGTTTCCGGCCTACAGGCGCACTCTATGTCGATGACGGCAGAGCGATGACAATGGCTGCCCTCGAAAAAAATCAGCGCGAATGGGACCGCTGGGGACTTGAGTATCACCAACTCGACGCGGCAGCAATTGCCGACGTTGAACCGGCGATTTCCCCGCAATCCCAGGCGATTTTGCTGCCCGGTGAATCACAACTGCGGCCGCCACGGCATTTGAAAGCGCTCCTGGCCGCTTGCCAACGTGAAGGGGTCGATTTGCAACCTGGCTGTCAGTTGCTCGGCTGGCAGACGCAAGGTGAGCAAATTCGCGCTGCCATTACCAGCATGGGCGCAATCACCGCAGAGAATTATTGCCTCACGAGCGGTTGCTGGACCGGCCCACTCGCCGCGGAACTTGGTCTGGAATTGCCGATCCGCCCCGTGCGCGGCCAAATTCTGCTACTCAACGGCCCGCCCAACACCCTGCGGCGAATTGTGAACGCGGGGCCGCGGTACCTCACCCCACGCCCGGATGGCCGTGTGTTGGTCGGCTCGACCCAAGAAGAAGTCGGGTTCAACAAGCAAAACACGGTCGAGGGCCTGGCGGAGCTCATGAACTTCGCTCGGCAACTTTGCCCGGCGCTCGCTGATTTCACGTTGGAACAAAACTGGTCAGGCCTGCGCCCTGGGACGGCGGACGAGTTGCCGTATTTGGGCCGACTGCCACGCTACGAAAACGCCTGGATCGCCGCCGGCCACTTCCGCGCGGGGATTCAACTTTCACCAGCAACGGCCGTGGTGATGCGCTCGCTGATTTTGGGGCAGAAATCGCCGGTGGATGTTGCCACGTTAGGAATCGATAGGAGCTAAACTTCACGCCCATGCGCTTGCCGCCAGGCATCGCGGGCGATGGTGGTGAAGCTCACGGCGAGAAAAGCCAGCCAAATCCCCAGCACCGCGCCGGAGATTGTGCCGACCACCCAGCCGGCCCAGCCGATGCGATGGCCGATGGTGAGGGCGAGCACGGTGCCGCCTAAGCCAAAGCCCAACACCAAGCCGCCCAAGAGGAACCATTTCATCCCCCGCACGAGCCGGCCGAAGTTGGCCAAATTGGTCTCGGGCGGGAGCGGCAGGCTGGCCAAATCGGCAGGGGAAGTGGCGCGTGGACCATCCGGCGATTGTCGCGGGTCGGCACTCCGCCAGCGAATCACTTCGCCGGAAGTATCTCGCAGCCGGGTGCCAATCAAGTTCCCCAACACATGGGCCGCGATCATCACGGCACAAAGCACGATCATCCACGGCCAGGGGCCATCTGTCAGTGAAATGATCGCGCAGAGCAGGCTGAGAAGCGTCACCACGAAAAACATCTGCCGCAGCCGAAATTTCAGCAGGTGCGGCTCATGCAATGGGGCAGGGGAATCGAGGGGCGTCGACATGCCTCTATTATCCTCGGCGACTGAATATCGAGCAAGCGAGTTCCCCCCGCTGCTGGCTGATGTCGTTTCGAGTAGGATGAATACATGCTCTATTTTGCCGCTGGCTCGCCCACGACCGAACTTTCTGTTGACGACATTCGCGTTGCGCTCTTAGGCGTGTTTGAGCAACTCGGCGTGCGCGAGCGGGTCATTGCTGTACCGCCGGACTTCACCCGGTTTAACAGCCGCGCGGGGCTGCTGACCTGCCTCACTTACGAATATTACGGTGAAGCACTGGTCGACGTGCTTCCCGCGCTTGGCACCCATTTTGAGATGCCCCTGTGGCAGCGGGAGAAAATGTTTCCTGGCGTGCCGAACGAACTGTTTCGCTACCACAATTGGCGGACCGACGTCGAAACGATCGGCACGGTCCCTGCGGATTTCGTGACGGAAGTCACCGAAGGCATTTACCGCGAGTCATGGCCCTGCCAGATGAATCGCCTTATTTGTGAAGGGGGCCATGATCTGATCCTCTCGCTGGGCCAAGTCGTGCCGCACGAGGTCATTGGCATGGCCAACTACAACAAGAATCTGTTCGTTGGCACGGGCGGGGTGCGCGGCATCAACGAAAGCCATTACATTGGTGCCGCTTACGGCATCGAACGCATCCTTGGCCGAGCCGACAATCCCTTGCGGAAGATTCTCAACTATGCCCAGGATCACTTCTGCCAAGATTTGCCACTGCTCTACGTGCAGACGGTGGTGGGCTACAACGAGGCGAGGAAACTCGTGGTCCGCGGCCTGTACATCGGCAGCGACGTCGAGTGTTTCGAGCAAGCCAGTAAACTATCACTGGCGGTGAATTTCGAGATGGTTCCCGAGCCGCTAAAAAAAGTGGTGGTTTACCTCGATCCCGAGGAATTCCACAGCACTTGGCTCGGCAACAAAGCGATCTATCGCACCCGGATGGCGATTGCCGACGACGGGGAACTGATCGTGCTCGGCCTTTCGGTGCGCACGTTTGGCGAAGATCCGCAGATCGACGCCATGATCCGCAAGTATGGTTACCGCACGACACCCGAAGTGCTCGACTTCGTCGCCAAGAACGAAGACCTGCGCTCAAATCTTTCTGCCGCAGCCCATTTGATCCACGGCTCGTCGGAGAATCGTTTCACGATCACTTACTGCCCCGGCGAACTCACTCGCGAGGAGATCGAGGGAGTCGGCTACGAGTACGGTGATCTAGCCGAATACTCCCAGCGCTATCCGATTGAAAAACTTCAGGACGGAATGCAAACGCACAACGGCGAAGAGATTTTCTACATCAGCAATCCCGCCTTGGGACTGTGGGCTCACCAATCTCGAATGGAAGCATAATTTTGCTTTCCAGCTATTCGTTGCAATCCCTTGCGGAGTTGTTCAGTTTCTGCGTAGATTCGATCGTTAGAGTACGAATCTTCACCAGATTTATAGGATTTCTCACACATTAGACTTGCTTATCGATTTCGCCCCGGCTTAGAATCTCCGCCGGCGGCCTCGTCTGGTTCATCTCAGACCATGGACCTCATTCGAGGTCGCCAAGACTCTCTGTTCGGCATCTACGATTGGGGGAGCTAATGAAGATGACCACAACTTCGTTCGCAAACCAGGCGGGTTTGCGTTGCGTGGGCGTTTCTGACGCTGCGCAAGCTCTACTCAGGTCGATTTCTCGCGTGGCACCGTTTCAATCGACGGTTCTTGTCACCGGACCCAGCGGCACGGGCAAGGAATTGGTGGCCCGGCAAATTCACGATTGCAGCCCACGTGCCGCACAACTCTTTGTGCCCGTCGATTGTGCCACCATGACCGGCGAGTTGATGACCAGCCAACTCTTTGGGCACGTCAAAGGGGCCTTCACCAGCGCGGATCAAGGTTCGCTCGGCTGTTTCCGGGCGGCTCACCAGGGCACGATTTTTCTCGACGAAATTGGTGAATTACCGCTTTGCCTCCAGTCGAAACTGCTCCGAGTGATCCAAGAACGGGCCGTGATTCCCGTGGGGAGCCATCAACCACTGCCCGTGGACGTGAGAGTCGTGGCGGCGACCAACCGTGATCTCCGCAAAGAAGTTTTGGCAGGCCGCTTCCGCGAAGATTTGTTCTATCGCCTCAGCGTGGTCACGATTCAAACGATCCCCCTCCGCGACCGGCGTGAGGATATCCCCATCCTTGCCAGCTATTTTCTCAGCGAGCTCGAAGATCAAGGCCATCCACGCCATGAGCTTACGCCGGGTGCCAAGGAACTGCTGGAACTCTACGACTGGCCGGGAAACGTCCGCGAGCTGAAGAATTTACTCGAACAAGCGGCCCTCGAAGCGGACGAATATTGGATCACCAGCGAAATCGTTCTGCGAATCCTCTCGCCGTTGATGCAAGGAAGCTGCCAATTGGCCTGGCCTACCGCGGAGACCTCGCTCGGTTCGCTGCCCACACCAGAGCATCATGACGGCGTAAGCGATTCGACCAACTCAAGATTCACGTACACCGATGAGAATTGGCCGAAGCTCGAAGAGCAGGAACGTCGGCTCATCGTGCAAACCCTCGAACATACCTATTACAACAAGAGCGCGGCCGCGCGGCTGCTGGCAATTTCTCGACAAACCTTGCTGCGCAAAATTGCGAAGCACGGCATTGGCTCGGCTCAGCAACACTAGCGCAGCAACAATTCGCCAGAACATACTTTCTCAAGCCGCGTTCGCCGGCAAGCGACTTTCTTTGTCCCTAGTGTCTTGGTCTCTAGTGTCTTTGCATTTCTCTTGAACTCTAGCAATCATCTGCTGCGCGCTGTGATTGCACTCGCCTGCTGTTCGATATCGGACACTTTTGTTCTTTAGCTGTTAGTTAAAAACAATCAATTGTGTCGCGACTCCGGACAGTTACTTCCGTTGGATTCCACGCGGCATCTTCACTCGCGAATCATTCTGCCGTGATTTTCACCTTTGTTTTGGCTGAAATTCTCGCCGCATTGATCTCAACAAGAATTGTGTTCGCACATTGGCACACTGCTTGCAAACGTGTTCTTACACACACAGACAACGACGAGCGTTGTCTTGGTTTTAATCAACGCGAGGAGGTGGTGATGCTTCTCAAGGCAACTGAACAACTCGACTTGCTCATCGTGGATGGCAATCTCAAGCAGTATCCCTGGCTGACTACCACAGCTAAGGAAGCAGGCTGGGAAGTGGCCTACGCGGCTGATGGACATCAGGCCTTGCAGCTTGTGTCAGCTAGACCCGCGCGCCTGTGGTTGGCCAACCTCGTGCTGCCCGACATGCGTGGAATTGATTTGTTGCGACTCATCAAAGCGAAACGGCCCTCAATTCCCTTTTATTTGGTCAGCGATACCTACTCGGCCGCGGATGAACTGGCGGCCCGTGCCGCGGGGGCGACGGGATACCTATGCAAGCCCGTGAGTCTCGCCTGGTTTGAACTTTGCCGGGCCGCGCTGGCGCGGCAATCGCCTGCCAATGCACATCTCTCCAGCACCGGTCGCGTCCGAATTTGACAACCCTGTTTTCAAACGAAACTAACTTCTCTCAACCTTAGGAGCTTTTTCATGTCCACTCTCGAAATTCTGGAAAGCGCCAATGATTTTTTTGGCAACTTCGACGACAGCATCACCTTTGAAAGGATTCGCCACCATCGCGACGGCAAGATGCCCGTGGGAAGCGCGGCAGCAGCCACGCGTTCGTCACGTCGCCAGGACCGTTACCGCAACTTTGGGCGTAAATCACCGGTAAAGATTTATTAGCGTCGGTTCTTGAAATCAAACAGTGGCTTTTGCCATACACCCTTTTTTACCACTCAAGGCACTGCTAATCAGGAGAACTCTCATGCGTATTTTGAAACTGACACTTCTGACACTCATTTTGCAATTGGTTGTACACCCGCTTGCGAGTTGGGCCGTACCGATTGCGAACCTTTACAACACGGGCCTCGATGGCAGTGGCAATTACCTCGCCGCCAACGCGAATGACGGTAACTACACCGTCATCTCGTCACCAGCGGGCGCTTTCACGCCCGTGGCGGTTGATGACACAACCTTCCCGTTTCCCTTGTGGATTGCCAACAATCCGACGGCTTCCCGTTGGATTGGCCCCAGCGGTCAATTCGCCCCAGGACCATTCGGCGCCTACACGTATCGCACGACTTTCAATTTGCCGGCTAACGCGAATCTGTCGACGGCCGTTATCAACGGACTATGGGCTACTGACGACCCAGGACTCGACATATTGATCAATGGCAACTCAACCGGTCAAACATCGGCGAGTTTTGGCTCGCTTACCAACTTCTCGGTGACCAGCGGCTTCAACGTGGGCCTCAATACGCTGGATTTCCTAGTGGACCAAGTTGGTGGAGGACCCACGGGTCTGCGTGTTGACGGTATCCGTGGCAGCTATGACGTCCCCGAGCCGACCTCATGGTTGCTTGGCGCTCTTGGCATGGGAGGCATGTTCATGCGTCGAAGAGTCTGAAAAACACGAAGCCTTTTCACTTATCAAATTTACAACTTTTAGTTAGGAGTCGATCTCATGAAAACAAATTCCAACCAACAATTGATGAACTATGTGATGTGGTCAGTCGCTTTGCTGACCACGGTTGTATCGCAAGCCAACGCCGACCCGCTTCCACTGCGCGATCAACTGAAATTCTCGCAGGAGCCGATGCTTAACACTACGATCCCCGGTCCCAATGGCACGGTAGGCATCTACCACGGTCACGATGAACTGAGCACGCTTTATAGTAGCTCGCCCCCCGGCACAGCCTTTACTCAATACTCCGGCACCGCGATGGCGGACGACTTTGCGGACGCCTTCAGCTCACCGGTTTTACACGTGAAATGGTGGGGCTCATACATGAACAATACGCTGAACCCAAACAACGCGATCAAAAAGTTTCTGATCGCATTTGAGTCGGACATACCAGCGGATCAGAACCCGGCGGGAAATTTCAGCACGCCGGGTCAGGTCTTAAGTTCGCAGATCGTCACGGCCGGTGCGCTCTCGCCAGGTTCCGGCACGTTTACTGAAACCCTGAAACTCGGCGTACCTGCTCCGGGTGAAGACATCTACGAATACAATGCCGAACTGCATCTTGGTAAGGAATTCTTCCAGAAACCGGAAACCGTGTACTGGCTCAAGATTGCCGCCTTAGTGGACAACGTGAACCCCACAGTTGCTCCAGTGCAATGGGGCTGGCACAATCGCGATTACACGATCATGGACCCGTTGGCCGCTGCCGTCACTCCCCCCGTTTTGCCAGGTGAAAGGGACGAGCGCATCGAGCTAGGGATCCCGTATCCAACACCCGTGTGGCATTTCCAAGATGACTCCGTGAGTGCCCAAACGCGAATTGGCGTGGACGCGATGATGCCGAACATGCCGACCCTCGTGGAACAATTCGGCTATATCCCGCAACGCTATCTGCCCGGCTTCGATGGGCCAGGGGCGTTTCCACTTCCAGATGGCACGGTACAGCCCGGTATCGGAGCGTTCTCGAAGGACTTGGCGTTCCAGCTCTTTACCTATGCGGTTCCAGAACCCAATAGCTGCATCTTGTTTGCCTTGGGATTGATGGGACTCGTCGCGCGTCGCCGTTAGAGCAGAGAGCTCTGTTATGAGATTCGCGTCCTCATCTCACTTTTCAACAGTGAGATGAGGCGCGTCTTCTGTTCTTTGCAAAGGTTCATTTCAACAGGAAACAACAACTATGCTCAACAAACTCACTCGCAATTTGTCACTGGCGATCTGCTTACTCTGCGGTACGCAACAGTTTGCCCAGGCAGCCATCATCACTACCCCAGGTTTGACGGGTGTGCGGTTCTGGGAAAAGACCGGTCTCATCCCGGTTGCGTTCACCTTCGCCAAGAATAGTGCGGAGATGACGAACCAAATCGGTGTCGGGTCACTCGGCCCAACTAACGACGATTTTAATCAACTACCAAGTGAGAATTACGACGTTTTTTATTCCGACGCCAACGGTGCATTCAATCTCAACGGCAATCACGTGACCGTGGAAGCAGTATTTCCTGCCGCGCTGCCCAGCGGTGGTGGACTCAATTTGGCTGCTGTCGACCTCGTCTTCGGCAGTTCAACGCTGCGGGCCGACATCTTGAGCAGCTTTGTCGGTCTGGGCAACAACTACATTCCCGGCTCGGAGCTGCTGGCGGTTGACGCCGACACACCGGTTCCGTTTACGGCAACCACAATGGGTAGCACGATCACTCCACCGGCCCAGCACCTCCGCGTGACGGTCACCTGGTCGAAGCTGCCAGTTCCCGAACCAGCGTCGGCCGCATTGTCACTTATTGGGATGGGCGCACTTATTCTCCGCAGACGGATCACGCTCTAAACCGCGGTTTGTTTACCTCATACCTTGATTCACTTTGGAGTTAGCAATAATGTTTCGCCAATCATTTATTTGGACTTTCTGCGTGGTCGTTTGTGGGATGGCTTCACAACTCAATGCAGCCAATTTGCTGGTACGGGTCGATTTACAAGCACCGGTAAACAACTGGGGTTCTGCCACGGGCGCGGAACCGCTGGCCATCGCTCAAAGCAGCAGTTTCGCGAGCGACGGCGTCGATTATTGGAATGTGGCACCGTTTATGGGTGTCTTTACTCCACCCAACGGTCCGTACAACTTGGTGGATAGCTCCGACGTATTGGGGGCTGCGGGAACGACGGTTGGCGTTTTCACCGTCAATACGAACACCGTTGCCATCACCTCGGGCAAACTCATTCAGCCTGATGCCTTGCGACACGATTTCTGGCAAGCCGGTTCGAGTACCCCCGTCGAGTGGAACATCAGTGGCCTAATGCCTGGAGCATCTTATGAGATGATTTTTTATACCGGCATGCCCGCCTTCGCGCCTGCCAACGCCTTAGGCGCGACGATTCAACTGGACGCCGATGGACAGAACAACAATCTGGAGCTTTCTCAAGTCGTCAATTACGTCGACGGCGCGTTTCACTTTCCGTCCATTGTGGCTGACGCGAGTGGCGTGATTCACGGCAGCTTTGGTGAAGTACCGGGGCAATTCCCGGGAACGGGCACTTGGTCGGGCTTTCAACTAGCAGGCCCGGGGATACCCGAACCCACTTCCGTCGTCTTGTCACTCTTCGGGGTGGGGATGCTGACTCTCCGGAGGCGCGCCACTTGCTGACCATCTGAAGGATTCGTGGTTTTACTCAAGACATTTCCAAAAAAGTATTATTCCGACAACAAATTACATCTCGAAAGGTTCGACTCATGAAATCGCACAAACAATTCCCAGCACTTATCCTGTTTGCACTGACCCTAACTTTCACGACGAGCGCCCACGCTTATCTTGGTAGCTTTACCCCGCAGGATGGGTATCATGTGCAATCCGGGTTGGTCTACGGCGACGTCAGCTATTACAACGCTGGCCAGTACGGCACCAACGCGGGAGGCGGCCCCGGCCCCACGCAGATCGTGGCCGACTCCGGATTGTGGTCGGTGGTGGGCCCCGCCGGTGGTTACTTCAGCAACCCCACTGATCGCAACAACTATACGGCGTCGGCTCCGCCGTATGCGGCTGGCGATTCCAACGCACTAGGTTCCTACTTCGTGGGTGGCCACAGTGGTGGGCGCACTGACAATTACAATTTAGCAATTCGCAACGATATTCCTTTGGGCACCGGTGCCGAGGTTTACGACTACGAGCTCGACATCTACGACTTCGGCGGAATCGCGCCGGCAAGCGTGACTTCTGGACCCGTACAGGTTGGATTTTATTTCTGTCCTAATCCTGGCGATACGCCGAACCCAGGCACGATACCGAGCGACAAGTTCACGATGTCGTTCAAGGACAGTCTGGGCAACATCGGCCTCCAGTGGGGCTATCTTCGCGATAACAAGGTGGTCTGGCGTGCTAACGCTTCCGGCCCTTGGAACCCGACAGCGTTTATCGCAGACCAAACTAACTGGGATGGGCTGACGGTGGATATTGACCTCACAGCCGACACGTTTTCGATGGATTACTTTGACGTCTCCGCTTCTAGCACAACCAACATCGTGCCGGCAGGTACCGCTTTGGGACAGCCCTTGAACGACCTCACCGTGTTGGGTTGGCGACTGGAAGATGGACTCTTTGCCGGCAACGCTGGCAAGAACTTCTTCGACGACTTTAGCTTCAAGGCCAATACCGTTCCCGAGCCAGGCAGCCTGGCGTTGGCGACGTTTGCCTTGGGTGGACTCGCGTTGGGTCGGCGGCGATCAGGCCGCTGAACCGCGCGGAGACGTAGCGAACGCGGTTAAAGCTTTGACTTTTCACTCATCCCCACACGATCAATCAGGAGTTACCTATGAAACGCTTCCTCCCATCACTACTGCTGTCACTCGTATTTACGACTGTCGCCTCGGCGGCGTTTGTGACCGTTCCCGACAACGGCGGCGGCACGGCCCAAATGCCGATCCAGGCACCGTATCCCAGCATCAACCCGATGGTCATTTACAACGGCCTGCCGGTGGGTTCACAGATCAACATCAACGCCGTGTGGCTGGCCCCGACTGTTTCTGCCGAGCAGCCAGGCGGTGGACTTGGTGGCACTCAATCCGCCGGTGGCGGTCCCCTGATGCAGTGGACGATGCAGGGAACCGGAGCGTTTGCCGCGTATAACCGCGTGTTGGTGATGCCCGGCATTGCTGCTCCTGGTGGAGTGGCTTCATTTTCTGACCCTGCTTTTAATGTGATCGGATCAAGCTACGAAGTACATGCCGCGCCCCGGACGGCATTCGCGCCGGTGCAGAACTACACCACATACCTACACCGGATGTTCTCGCAAATTGGGTGCTGCGGCGACCCGGACTTCGATCTACTGCGACTCGTCGCAGGCAACGACTTTGGCCTGCCGAGCCCCGGCCAAACCAAACTGACACAAGTCGGCCCGAACTGGAATGTCGAAAGCTTCTTCGACATCCAGTACCGAATTGATTTCGTCGGTAGACCGGGTGGGCCCTTCGGGGGGATGTCGGGATCCAGTACGGCGATTTCTCGTTTCCAGATCGGGATGCCCATCGTTCCCGAACCGACATCTATGGCAATACTGCTGCTTGGCTCGGTCGGTTTCATAGTCGTCCGCCGCAGTCGCTAGTCTCCATATATTTAATGTTTCACCTTGTTTTCACATACTTCAGGAGCTGACACGTGACACAAAAATTCTCAGTTCGACAAACCGTGGGTTTCGTCTTCGCCGTTACTTTTACTGCGCTTACTACCCCTGTGTTCGCCCAAGGCGTCGCGGGAGTCGTCGTCACTAGCCACATCGTTGATCCCGGACCACAAATCTTCATTGGCAACTCGGCAATGCCGATTCCCATTGACCTCGATCCCAACGGTGGATCCTGGTTCAAGAATGTTGGCGATCCGCAGATTAATGTACCAGGACCAGCGATCGTGGATATGTTTGAAACCATCCAGAACGTCGGAACCGAGGCTTGGGGCGATTGGCATGAGTTTCTTTTCCCAGCGCCCGCGGGACTGGCCCCACACACCTGGACGAATGTCGTGAGCCTCGCGGTCAATGGCAGCCCGATTGGATTCACCGCGACTGGCTTGGGCACCCAGACGCTCGATCTCTTTAACTTCAGTCAGCCGGTTATGCCCGGTGACATCTTTAGCATTCACAAGCAGCTCAACGTGAACGGGACCGCGCTCGTTTCCGGGGCGTTTCTCCGTATCGCGGAATACCCAACCCCGGCGGTGCCCGAACCGGCAAGTCTGTCACTTTTCATGTTTGGCAGCGTGTTGCTCTGTGGGGCAAGACGCCGCCGTTGCTGAGGCAGGCTTTTTTCAATCCTTTGCTCTTCGAATTAATCACTTAATACCCGAGATTCCACCATGAAAATCACATCACTACTGCTTGCCTTTGCCATGCTCACCTTAACCGCACCTTTATTTGGTGCGGCCTTGATCGACTTTGAAACCACGCCCGCTGGGGCCACTCCCCTTGATGACGGCCTCTTGCCCGTTGGCACGCCTTACACATTCGGCGGCGAACAGATCGCGTTTGGCTTTGACGCCAACAGCGACGGCGTCGTGGATGGCGACGGCCGATTCGAGAAGTCCGGGACCTTTCCGGGAGAATTTCCCAACGGAGGATTTGAAGGCTCGTCGGGAACGGATACCGCCGACCCGGGGTTTGGCGGTCAACTAGGGAATTGGTTTTTGCGCTCACCAGTTCCAGGGTCCAACTTCGGACATTTTATTATCCAATACAGTTCCACGATCGGCCCGGTGACCGCCGCCTCGGGAGAAATCTGGGACATTGATGGCAACACCCAGGGGACCGAGGAATATACCGTGCGGGCTTACGATTCCGCGCTCAACTTACTCGCGACCGATATCTCACCTCTAGGCACCTTGCCAACCGCGACGTCTCCCTACGATGGTCAACCATGGAAATTCACCTTCTCGGGCCTCACGGCGGGGATTGATCGTATCGTGATTGATTTCACCGGCACCAAACCGGCTGGCATTGGCTTGGCGTTCAATAATTTTTATCCCTTTTCAGTCCCCGAGCCGACATCCGCAGTGCTTTTGGGATTGCTCGGAGGAATGGCAAGCTTAATTCGGCGCAGATCGTAGTCAGCGCTAAAAAAATTCAAGTACGCCCGGCAGGACTCGAACCTGCGACCGACGGATTAGAAATCCGTTGCTCTATCCAGCTGAGCTACGGGCGCTCATTGATGTAGTTTAGCGTATCAGCGAACAGCGTATTAGGGAACTTGGGGGGAGGGCCGACTGTCGGCTCGATCTTCCCTGCAATCCGCATATTTTGCCGTGGTCGGCGTGTTTTTTTGACCTGCTCTCGACGGGAGACTGTAGGTTCCGCCCGGCCGGTTGATTATTATGTAGGGGGCGGAAAGGTTGGCTCCCATTACTCTTTTTGAATTCGCTGATCGCGAGCCGCATGCCCCATACATCGCTCCAAACTCCGATCGACCCCAACAAAACCATTCTGTCGGTCTTGTTTTACCATCGCCATCAGCGGGTGTTCGCCACTCCGCTCGATACGCGGTTGGAAATCGGTCGGCAGCGCTCGGGGGAACCTGCGCCGCTGCGACGCATCGACCGCACCGACCACGCGCGCATTGTGCTCGCTCCCTACGATGACGTGGATATTTCGCGTTCGCATATTTCGCTGCGGGCGGTAAGCGAACATGAGATCGAAGTCAATAATCTCAGCAAGACTCAACCCGTGCGATTATCGCGAGATACGATCCTTGCCCCCGGCGAGAAAACGATCACCCGCCCGCCGTTGTTAGCGCAGTTCAGCACTTACGCCGTGCGCGTGGAACCGCCACTGGAAGAAGAACTGGATCTGCAGCCACTTCCCGAGGCGACGATCCCTCCGGGAAGCAAAGTGTTTGAGCAGTCTCTGAGTCGTCTTAACATCGACACGATGGATGAGCGGCTCCTACTCAAGTGGCTGGAAACGGTGCTCGGTGTGTTTCAGGCCGCGGCTAACTCACGAGACTTTCCCATGCTGGCGGCCAAGGCGCTGGTGAAAATTGTTGGTCTCGATGCGGCGGCAATGATTGAATGCGAACCCGATGGCCGCTGGAACGTCGCCGCATTGCATTCGGTGATTGAAGGGCAGAATGAAGACACGTGGATGCCGAGCCAGACATTACTCAGCCGCGTGATGAAGGAACGACGTACGTATCGTCACGTCCCCGCCAACGCTCCCGAGACTGCCGCGAGCTTGCAAAATGTACTCGCGCTGGTGGCTGCACCGATTCTCGATGGCGAGCGAAACGTGCTCGGTGTGCTTTACGGTGATCGCCGGGGTGGTGGATCCATCAACGAAATTCCTGAAATAAGCTCATTCGAGGCCAAGCTCGTGGAAGTGCTGGCGAGTGGCATCGCCGCGGGACTTGCTCGGGTGAAAGAAGAGCAGGCCGTGGTGGCCGCGCGCGTGCAGTTCGAGCAGTTCTTCACGCCACAGCTTGCCGAGCAATTGGAACAAGACCCCCAATTGCTCGAGGGCCGCGACGCGAATATCACGGTCTTGTTTGCCGATGTCCGTGGTTTCAGCCGCATCAGCGAAAAGCTCGGCCCGGCGCGCACGATGACCTGGCTGCAAGATGTGATGGGCTCGCTCGCCGAATGCGTGCTCGAGTGCGACGGCGTGCTTGTCGATTTCTTTGGCGATGAACTGATGGCGATGTGGGGCGCACCCATCGCCCAGATTGATCACGCCGACTTGGCCTGCCGAGCCGCGATCAAAATGACCGGCAAGCTGCCCGAAATCAATAATCGCTGGAAACGTGAGTTGGGCCACGAAGTCTGGCTGGGCATCGGCATCAATTCCGGCGTCGCACGAGTGGGGAACACCGGCTCAAAACAAAAATTCAAATACGGCCCACTCGGCGACACCGTCAACATCGCCAGCCGCGTGCAAGGGGCCACCAAGTATGTCGGCACGGAATGTTTGATGACCAGCACGACCCTCGCGGGCCTTTCAAAGCCATTCGCCTCGCGGCGGCTCGCGCGGGTGAGGGTGGTGAACATCGAGCAGCCGCTCGACCTCTATGAATTGGTACCCCAAGCGCCGCCGGATTGGGAAGAGCACTGCGCGCGCTACCAGGAAGTGCTGGCGGCGCTGGAGAGCAAGAATCTCACGCTCGCCGGCGATTTAGTCATCAAGATGGCCGAAGATTTTCCGGTTGATACAGCGGTCGAAGCGCTCGCCCACCGCATTGCCGAAGCGCGTTTGGCACAACCGACCGCCGACAGCGCGATCTGGCATCTTCCGGGCAAGTGACTCCGTAGTGGTGGCTTCCAGCCGCCAATTGCCCGATTCATCGGGGGCGGGATGCCACCGCTGCAATTGCTCAGCCCCCTTGCCAGTTTTCGCTGCTGGCAGTATATTTCCGGGTCTTGTTTGCCGATAAAGTCATACCCTGTGAGAGAGCCCTCTCACTCACAAGGGGTTTGAACTTGCTAGCAAGCCAGAAAACCACACGGCGTCGTAGCTCAATTGGTTAGAGCACTGGACTGTCGATCCAGAGGTTGCGGGTTCGAGCCCCGTCGACGTCGCTTTTTCTTCTCTGCTAATCACCTGGGCCTGAGTTTCTGTCTTCCTTTCGTTGAAACCCGCTTCCCAGTCGAGACCGCGTGCTGGAATCTTTTTTTGAGGCGCGGATTGTGGTATAATTAGACTATGATCGCTCCCAGTGCTCTCGATCAATTGATGAATCCGGCAAGCGGCTGGCTTACACCCCAAGCCGCCCAACGACTTGTCGATTGGCGACTCAGCGCAGAACTTCGCGGTCGTATTGAGGAGCTGGGGCAAAAAGCGAACACGGGGACTCTTACGCCGGAAGAGGATAGCGAGTATCGCCATTATCTTGATGACGCGGAAGTCATCAGTCTGCTCCAAGCAAAAGCCCGGCGTCTGTATTCACAAGTCAATAATTAACGCATGGATGCCCTAACACGCCAGCTTGTGCGAGAACGTGCTGGCCAATGTTGTGAATATTGTCATTTTCGTGAACACAGCGTTCCGTACCTCGTCTTTCACGTGGATCATGTTGTTGCCAAGCAACATCTCGACGAAATAACAGACGATTTAGAAACACTCGCTTGGGCATGTAGCGAATGTAATTATCATAAAGGACCAAATCTAGCCAGCATTGATCCCGAGAGTCTTTTACAAACCAACTTGTTTAATCCGCGTCGTGACTTGTGGAGTTTACATTTTGCGGTCAACAAAGGGTTGATCACGGGCTTGACTCCTACCGGTAGAGCCACGGCACGGTTACTCAACATGAATGCGCCAAGCTTGGTCCGGCTTCGCCAAGAGTTGATAGAACAAGCAGAGTTTGACGTGACCTAGTCGAATGCTCAAACTCGTTGACAAAAATGCCCTCGTGTCGAACAACCTATCACACGACTTAGAGTTTACTTGACAATAAAAAAAGAGACGACTCGACTCTGCCCAATTGTTTGGAAAAGTCGAGCCGCCTCGTAAACGAGCTCAAAGGCTTCTAATCCGCTCAGCCAGCGCGCCGCCGACCCAACAGGGGCAGCAGGATGGCACCAAACAACACGAGCGACGTGGGCTCAGGCACCGCATTGAGTGCGGCCAACGCGCCGCCGTTGTAAGCGCCTTGCCAGGTCGCCAGATCGGCTCCACTAAACGGGCTTGGAGAATTACCCCGCTGCCAGGCCAGGAAGTCCCTGCCATCGACATCGCCATCGCCGTCGAAGTCGCCCGGCGTGCCAAGGGATTCGGAACTATGACCGATCAGTACGATATCGATGCCATTACCTGGGCCAAGGATCTGGTTAACTTCACTTGTAGCGGGGTTCGTCCAAGAAATATTCCCACTGTAAGTAATCGTCCAATTGTACTGGGTGGAACCAAACACGGCAGAAACCATGTCCCCTTCTCGGTAGGCAGCCGTGTTATCGATGTTGGAAAACACGCGGTCGTCGTTGTAGATGCCGTTGCCATTTAAGTCCCCGGCACCTAACAGCCCAAACCCATTCCCATCAAAATCAATGTCAAAAAGTCCAACATTATTGGGCACACAACCATTTCCCCCACAGCCAGGCGCATCCAGAACTAAATCGAGTCGAGTTGACCGTATTCCACGGGTCACTTGATCAACGCCATTATTGATCGACATGCCCTCCCGTACTTGGACCGCCCGTGTACCACTATTAGCATAGTGAAATTCAAAGATCGCGACACCGGTGTTGACACCGTCGGGATCAAACATGGCATCAAACACGGAATCCGATCCGTCAGCCAATATCCCTTCTTGAAAACCTGCGAATGCGGAAGCCGTGACGGATTTCGCCCGCACGAATCCCGGGGTGGCTGGATTATGGACAACGAACTTGCCGTTGCCGCCTGGGCCTACTTTCAGGAGGTCAACTCCAATGCTGTTCGAGCCATTGGACAATCGCAGTCCGTTACCTCCCGTCGAAGAAATATTGAGTGTGCCGCTGCGATAGTCGTACGTCCCATGCCCATAACCTGGGTTCGACGTATCGACTTGTCCCAGGTCCATCTCACGCACCGTTTGCAAGACGTTTCCTGATTCCTGGATGATAATCGCCTGCGTACCGACGCCACGAGTACCACTGGAACGTCCGACATTGATTCTTTCCAGAAACGTCAGATCGCCGCGAATCGTCAGTCTGTTGGTGTTTGGCGTGTTACGGGACATGTAAAACTTCTCGATCGTCTGCCGATTGAAACCCGTGGGAAAGGTGATCGCAGCAGCCGCTCCAAAGAAAGGATCGTTGGTGGGATCATAGACAACCCCGCTCCCCATATCCCAAGCTCCAGTCCCGATATTGATTTGGGTATCGTTAACACTTGTGCCGGCAGCGTTGTTGGAAGGAGGCAGCACGGTGTTCGCATTCATGGCGACATTCCAGTTCACAGGATTGAACCACCACTGACTGTTGCCTTCGGCATCCCACACAATCGCAGCATCAACTTGTGGGGAGATTGTCATAGCAAGAACAATCAAGAACGCTGCCCCAAGTGGCTTAAGTGTTGCTGTCTTCCAGCTTAAAACAACTTGATCAGACATGAGTCGCAAACCTCCCAAAGAAGAAAAGCAATTGAAAAGCTATTGGTCTGCCTCAGCAGATGCGCCAAAAACAACTATTGGTGTGGACATGCTTGGCCTTGGCCATTTATCTCCGTCACCTCCCCGCCGGCTCGAGTCGCCAGATTATCCAAGACTATCGTACTGATGTCTTTGCTGAACGCCTGCACGCTCCCGTCACACATCGCAAAGTTCACGGTGCCCGGATGATTGCTGCCGTATCCTTCGTCTCCATAAGTTTCTTTCGGCGGACTCCCGACGGCTGGCTTCGGCGGCAAATCGCAGCGTGCGCAAAAATCATGATCGGAATCGTCCGTCGTAGGGAATTCTCCCATCCACATGCCCGGAAAGTGATCTCCATTGAACGCGTGAGTCGCTTCGGCTGACGCACGACCGACTTCCCCCGCAAAAGGAGTATGACTTGTACCGTCGGTGATACTCTTAAGCGACGTTTCGTGCTTGAAACTAACGACGCCTCGATTGCTTGTTCCTCCGCGAACGACACCACTGGTGTTACATTGTGGGGCGGGGCCATCCGCTAAGTATTGAATCGAATTTCCTGTCCCCTTCAAATTGACCACTGTAAAGAATCCGCCGACACCATTGTCAACACGACATGTCGACCCCGCCACAGCGCGATAATCGGAAATTGACCCTTGCCATCCCTGTCCACTTGCTTCGGGAGCCGTGTCGGTATCACTATGCCCATGGCCATCGGAAGTGATATTACTACCGATCGTGCGAAATGTAAGAATACGCGATTCGTGGTTCATCGAGGGGCAAAAAAAAGCATCAACGACGGACGTCCTCATCTGCCAAGTCTGATCGTAGAAACATCCGCGTTGAGCGTCCCACAGATCAGCAACTTGAGCTTGCTCCAGATAGGGCAGTATCAACACCGACCAAGTCTGGTTACCGTCCATCGTCCTGTTTGGTGGTAACCCCTTGCGTGAGTCATGGTAATTCTGCACCGCCAAGCCAACTTGCTTAAGATTATTGATACACTGCGTCCGCCGTGCCGCCTCGCGTGCGGCTTGAATCGCTGGCAACAAGAGCGCCACCAACACCCCAATGATCGCGATCACCACCAGCAACTCGACCAACGTGAAGCCTGTTCTCTTTTTCGAAATATTTCGCTGCATGTTGATTTCAGCATCCCTATTCATTTTGTCCGTTCCGTGGCAATCCACTTTTTCGCCGGTCTGGCACCATAATCACCAGACGTGTTATGGTCACGATCCAACCAACAGGGAGCCGTCTAAGTGTTTCGCACAACCGCGCATCTAGGTTGTAGACAATAGCAGGCTATTACCAAACCTTTGTGAATGTAAACATGAGAGGAAACAACTTGACTAGAAACAACCAAGACAAGCGAAGAAAAGTAACTCTCGGCAAGCTTCCCTCACCATGCCTGCTTTCTTTATGATAAGAACGGCTGGTATTTTCTTCTAGGCAGAATTCTTGCAAATCTTCTCCCGACTGAATGAGAACAATTTTTGTCATGGCTAAGTCATGCGATCAACAATTTCACGAGCATGTTCCTTAACGAAAATGCGACAAGACCGCTGATTCCTAGAGCGTCGATTCTCGTCCACAAAGGAGCTCTCATGTCGCGGCTCCTGGCGTAGTAAACTATTTTAGAATTTCTCACAAAATCCTCGTAACGCTCGGTATTTCTAGGCTTATTATGTGCGGGAGGAACCGCGCTCGTTCTACTCTTCATGCTAGCCGAGGTTTCGATTTCGGCTGGCCGCATTCGCTGATTATTGCTCATGGCTGAACTTCGCTTATGAATGGCAACAACGAAGCTACCGAACGATTTGTCACCTTGCTCGGTGCCCATGAGCGCGAGCTGTTTAGTTATGTGTATGCGCTGACGATGAACTGGAACGATGCGATGGAGGTCATGCAACGTTTGCGGATTCGCTTGTGGCAACAGTTTGACTCGTATGAAAAAGCAAAACCGTTCGGTGCTTGGGCCCGCGCGGTGGCCTACTACCTCGTGTTGGCCTTCCGTAAGGAACAAAGCCGACGGCGAGAGTATTTTAGCGAGAAAATTTTGGAGCTTGTCAGCGACTCCTACGACCTGGCGGCGGACCAATTGGCTAGTCGCCGAGAAGCGCTGCTAAGATGCTTGGATAAACTCACGACAGAGCAGCGCACGCTTGTCGACAAATACTATTCCCATAACGAAAAACTCGTGGAAATTGCCCAACAATTAGGGATTACCGCGGGGGGATTGCGGCAGACACTTTTTCGGATTCGCAAGTCCTTGCAAGAGTGTGTGCAGCGAGCCATTGTCAGTAGCTAACTTTTTATTGAGCGAGTCGCACCATGTTGGATATCTGCTATCACAACGCGTTTGTCGGTGAATCCGTGCCTTTGGTTCGTATAGCCCCCACTTTCCAGTGCGAATCAATACCTACAGCAAACGTCGATGGAAATGGGGTTGAGCACGGCGTGCGTTCCTCGAACGACCATGACCTAGTTCCCCAAGAGGCCTCCCTCGAAACCGTTTCGGTTGCCGGCTTAGAATCAAATTGTTGCTCGGCCAAGAGCTCGTTGATCAAATCTGGTGACGACCGATTACGTAGTTCGATTCTTTATATTCATCAACATCTTAATGACGCGGTCGGCGTGCAGGATGTAATTCGCCATGTCGGTGTTTCGCGGCGCTGGCTCGAATATGCCTTCCGCGACGCGTTTGGGATCAGCCCTTATCAGTACCTACGTCGAGTGCGGCTGGAGCTCGCGCGGTCCCTCTTGGTGGCTGAACCTCAGAAAAAGATTTATCAGATTGCACGTTCAACAGGGTTTTCATCGGCCAGACAATTCACGATGACGTTTCGGCAATACTTTGGATTGAGCCCCACCGACTGCCGCAGAGGCACTGACCATTCTGGAATCGCACAACAGAATGGTCAGGGACTCGTGTTGGGAGAGGAACTAGGCTGACAGCCAAGAAAGTGCGACAATCCTGCCAGCAGCAGATGCTTTAGCAAAATCACGGAATGTTATTGATGACCATGAACGACCAAGAACTCGCCACTGAAATATTACGACTGACTTTGCTTTGTCAGCAAGGCACTGCCGGTGATGAAGAGCGCGCGCGGCTGGAATACCTGCTTTCTGACAGTGATTCCGCGCGTTTGGTCTACAATTCCATTGCTTGCGACACGGTGACGCTTGTCGAAGTCGCTGATAAGAATTCTTGCATCATTCCTGCCGTTCAGTCAGAATTGCCCACCGCCGACACAACCAATCGTCCTCAAGTGATGGGCTTTTCCTGGCAACTTGTGGCCGCGCTGGCTGCTTTAGTGTTTGTGACCGTGGGAGGTATGACAGCCTATCTCGGCGTGAATCGGTTGGGGTTCAGCGCGCAGTCACGCCAATCTTTAGGCAGGATTGTGCATCTCGATGACGTTGTTTGGGAAAAGGGAGCAACACCTTTCGCCGAATGGTCACCCGTCAATTCTGGTGATTCCTTGCGTCTTGCCTCGGGCATGGTCGAGCTTGTGGTGAATGAAGCGATCCAAGTCGTCATTCAAGGGCCAGCGGAATTTGAGTTGGTCTCCAAGCAAAAAGCCATTGCCCACTCGGGGAAACTGGTGGCTCGAGTCGGCGAAGAGGGCATCGGTTTTGAGATTGAAACACCTCATGCCCAAGTCTTCGACCAGGGTACCGCATTCAGCATCTCGGTTTCTCCTGAATCGCAAACGGATGTCGTTGTTTACGAGGGGAGCGTTGATCTGGCGGTCTTGGCCGCTCCCAAGGATAGTTACCGACGACTAAAAACCGGCGAGGGAATGAGGGTCGATCAACAAGGGCAATTTAACCGGATCACTTCCGTTGAATCCCGCGATTTCCTGCCTCCGCTGCAATTGGGCCGCGAGGCCATTAAACCCTCGCGGTTGATCGCCTCCGTCACGGATAATGTGGCTTCCTTGGCGACTTCCAAGTATTACCGCATTGTCGGTGCCGGCTTTGCCGACGATTGTGTGGTTTACGTGGATCGCCTCCACCAATGGAACGGCCTCGACAAGCGTGGCATTCCCGCGTTCTTGCGTGGTGCCGACTATGTCATGACTTTCAACGACGACAAAGTTCTGGACGACCTCAAAATCGCCCTCGAACTTTCGCAACCCGTCGCTTTGTATGTCATGTGGGACAATCGGATTCCCACGCCTGAATGGCTCGAAAAAGATTTTGAGAATACCGGCTGGGACATTGGCCTGGACGAAGGTTACAACGACCGGGTTCCGGACATCTCTCGTAAAACGGGGGTCGGTCCGGGGCAGAGTGTGGACTTTGTTTTTTCCATTTGGCGGCGCGAGGTTTTGGAGCCCTCCACGGTTGTTTTAGGTTCGGTTCAGCAGGAGCGAATCACGGTTGAACCCCGTGAGGTATCCCAGAGCATGTACGGCGTGGCCGTGGCACCCTTGGCTGCCCGCGAACGTGAGATTTTGCCCTAGCGACGCCAGAGTTCCCCAGAAATCATCGATTTGCTGTCAATGACGGGGAAGACGATTGCAAGAAAACTTACTAGGCGGTCTTGTCAAACAGAATTAGAGTAATTGAGGCGGAACCTTTTTTTGACGTTTACACCTTACTGTAAATTCCCGCGCGATCTTCAACATTGATTGTTCGGGACTTGCCCCGTGGCGGGCTGCTTTTCCACTTTGGCATCTCATCATTTGTGCTGCTACTTTTTTGATACGGGAGGAAGTCTAATGAAGTGTACGAAGTTTATCTGCGCTGCCATTGCGGCAGTTAGTTTGTATCTGACATCCACGGCAGTGGCCGGCGTGCTCGTGAGAGACACCTGGCTTGATGGTACGGATGATGATCCCGCGAGTCCGATTTTCTCGGAATCGGGTGCTGATTCCGATTCCGATGGCGATCTTGAATCGGCTTGGTTCCAAGGGGGGAGTGGTTCTTTGAACCCCGTTGGGCTGGGTGGGCCTCAGCGTGGCGCGGTAGGCACTGCGTCCGCTTCTTGGACTTCTTATATCTCGGCCGAAGGCGATGAAGTGAATCTCGTCAACCATCGTGATGCGGTCAAAGTCACGTGGGTCTTCAAACTTGATGGTTTGGGTGCTAACAATACGAGCCAAAATTTTCGCCTCACCGTTGTTGACTCTCCCGCCGCGACTCGTATTTCCGCAAATGGTACTCCCGGTAGCGGTGCCTACGCTGGCTATGCCATGTTCATGAACATGGGTCCGACGCTGGGCAATAGCAATCCGTATCGGCTGATGGAGCGTGGCGCGAGCGGCGATATTTTGGGAACATCCGGCAACTGGGCTCCTTTGGGCAATGGAGCCACCACGGGCAACGCCGGCTACGCCAATGGTGTCACTTACAGGTACGAACTGTTGATGACCCGCAACGGTGCCTCGCTTGACATTGTCTCCACCATGACGGGTGGCAATCTCAACAATGCCGGGTTCGCCGCGGTTTCACTCAACGACGCCAGTCCAAACTCATTCGCGTTTGATACTTTCGCCGTGCGTCCATCGAACGCGGCCACGACAGCCGCAACATTCGACACCAGTTTATTTCAGGTCGAATACTTCACGCCTACCGTCCCCGAGCCGGCTTCACTGACTCTCGTCGGCTTGACTGCCTTGGCGATGGTGGTGCGACGACGACGCTAATATGTTTGTGATTGATTGAATTGCTTGAACACAGGCGGTGCGCCGGACAACGGCGCACCGCCTTTTTCCTAGATATTTTAATTAGGTTGCTTAGACCATATTCCGATGATCCCAATTCTGTCTACAAATCTTCGCTGGACTACTCTATTACTTGTTCTCCAGGTGGCTTTCATATCGACGACCAAAAGTCGTGCTGATGAGCTCGTTGCCTTTCCCGGCGCGGTGGGGCAGGGTGCCTCTGCCAGCGGCGGACGGGGTGGGGATGTTTATCATGTGACAAATCTCGAAGACTACCATCCTAAGAATGAAACCAAAATTGAAGGGAGCTTGCGCCACGCAATTCGTTCGGCCGAGTCGCCCCGGACAATCGTGTTCGACGTGAGTGGCGCGATTGCACTGCACGCACCGCTCGAAATTCTTAAGAGCGACCTCACCATCGCGGGTCAAACCGCGCCAGGCGACGGCATCACGCTGTGGGGCTATCCGGTCGAAGTCTCCAAGGGTTCCAATGTGATTGTGCGCTACTTGCGCGTACGGTTGGGCGATTTTCATGCTCGCATCGGTGATTCCACCAAGCCCCACCCTTACGCTGGCAACAACGACCTCGACCCCGGCAGCGCGAATGCTCTGTTTATCGGCGGCGGTTGCAACCGCGTGATCTTCGACCACGTGTCGGCGAGTTGGGGGATGGATGAAACCTTCTCCGTGACAACCTGTAAAAATGTAACCGTCCAGAATTGCATCATTGCCCACAGCCTCAACGATTCGTTTCATCCCAAGGGACCACATGGGTATGGTTCGCTCGTTCGTGGCGAGTTGACACCAGAAGATCAAGCCGCGAACACCGGCGGCTTTACCTTCTATCAAAACCTGTGGGCACATCATCGGGCGCGGAATCCATCACTGGGAGGACAACAGAAAATTGGTGCCAACCAGTCGGAAGCTGAACGTCGCAGCACCGACGTCAATCTCATTAACAACGTGATTTACAACTGGCAAGATCAACCCACGCACCGCAGCGAACTCGGCAAGGTACGAATCAACATGCTCGGCAACGCCTATATCTGCGGACCAGCCAAGCCCAATGAACGCGTTTTCAGGGAAGGTGACAAGGATGTTTCTCAAGTCTTTCATGTCGGAAACTATGTTGACGCCGACCAAGATGAATTACATGACGGGCACGTCATCACCACACCTCAACAAGTGGCCAAGTCCTTCCAGAATTTTGGTGAAGAGGATCAACTCTTGAGCGCGGAGACCTCCAAGCCGTTTGCTTTCATGAATGATGTCGCCAAAAACGTCAAATCCGTGGGAACCGCCTATCATGAAGTTCTCAACTCGGTCGGCTGTTCGCTCATTCGGGACGCCATCGACGAGGCATTGATCCAGTCGGTCATTCACCGCAAAGGCAAGCTCATCGACTCCCAGGAAGAAATTCGGGACAACACTGGCAACCTTGTTGGCCTGGATGATCTCCGCAAAGTGCAGCGCCCCGCTGACTTCGATACCGATAGTGACGGGCTGCCGAACGAATTTGAAATCCGGAACAAACTTAACCCCGACGATTCGAGTGACGGAAACGGAACAAACCTCAGCAATGCTGGTTACACGAATCTCGATGTGTATCTCAACGAACTTACAGAGCGGCTTTGACGATGCGTAACAAGCATCTCAACTTTGTGAAGGAACAACTTTCATGTCCTTGATCACCAAGGTTTATTCGCGGGCTTCTGCCAGCATATTGGCGGGTAGCCTGTTCTTGATTATTAGCGTATCGGCCCAGGCCCAACTTCCCTTTTTCCCTGGAGCGGAAGGCTTTGGCGGCAACTTCACCGGCACAGCGCCGGCGGGAGGTTGGTTCTCCAACGCGACGGTCTATCGCGTTACCAATCTCAATGACAACGGCCTGGGCTCCTTGCGGGGTGCCTTCCAAGAAAACACGGCCAACCGGATCATAGTTTTTGACGTAGGTGGGGTGGTTCAACTGACCGGCAGTAGTTTAGACATTAAGAATATCCAAAACTACTATATTGCGGGGCAAACAGCACCTAGCCCGATAACAGTTTATGGAAATACCACGCAAGTCACCCACAGTAACAACAAGCAACACTTCAACACAATTTTGCGCTACATGACTTTTCGCAAGGGCGCGGGCAACGGGGAAGACGCCATCACTTTCTCCGGAGGAGGCACCGAAGGTATTGCCACAAACATGATTCTGGACCACGTATCTGGTTCGTGGGCTGAAGATGAAATTTTGTCTGTGACAAATTACAACACCAACGTCACCGTCCAGTACTCCATGATCAACGATGCCTTGGTCAGCGGTCATGCGTACGGCTCGCTGATACGGCCAAAGATCGACTCGAATGTCACCTTTCATCACAATCTTTATGCCCATAACGCCAGTCGACAGGCACGTTTTGGCACCTACGATGCCGAAACGCTTACCGCCGACTTCCGCAACAATGTTGTTTACAATTTCCGCGATCGCGCGAGTTACGCGGGGGGAAGTAGTGAGGCTGAACGAGAATATGCCGACGTGAACTATGTCGGCAACTACATCGTCGCGGGCCCTGGCACGGTCGGTAATCCGAACGTGGCCTTTGGAGTCGACAAGAATATCGATGTCCGAGTCTTTCAATCCGGCAACTTGGTTGATCCTGATAACGCACCCGGAGGAGTACCGGCTGATGGGGTGCTTGATGGCACAGATCTTGGTTGGTCGGCATTTACGTTTGGCGGGCTCGGTACTCCCATCCAAACGCTCACCCAAATGGCGTCTCCCTTTGCCACCGCCCCCGTCACCACGCAAACCGCCACCGAGGCTTACAATCAGATCGTTGATTACGTCGGCAACTGGTGGTGGGCTCGCGATGCGATTGATACCCGCGTCATCGGCAATGTCACGGGTTTTACCGGTGTGCCGATTGGCGCCGCCGCGCCGATTGCCAGCGAACTGAGTGGTTTGCTCGCCACTCCCATGACCTCACACCCTGCCGGCTACGACGCCGATAACGATGCCATGGCAGACGCCTGGGAAATCATGCATGGTGGCAATTTGGTTTGGACCGCCGATTTCGACAACGATGGCTACATTAATCTCATCGAATTCATCAACGAGAAGGGCGAGTTTCCGGCTCCCGCACCCATTGTGTTCAATGGCGGGCTCAACAATCGTTATGCCCACATTATGAATTGGAAAACCGACGATGGCGGGATAACCGCGGGTTCCAATTGGCAACCCTCTAAATATGATTTGGCCGTCGTTGAAACCGGCAGCGTCGTGGTCGACGCCGTGGGCCAACACGCGGGCATTTTGTTGATTGCGCCGAATACCGGTGACAGTGCCACACTCAGCATCAACAGCGGTTGGCTCAAGGCCGCCCAAGGGGTGGAAGTCGGTTCCGCCGCGGGTGATGGCACATTGGTGATGGCCTCGGCGGGAACATTGTTCGCACCGCTCGTCACGGTCGGGGCCATGGGTGAAATTCGTGGCTCGGGCGACATCGTCGGCAACGTGCTGAATGAGGGCTTGGTCTCGCCGGGCAGCTCGCCAGGAACCTTGGATGTTTCCGGCAATTTCGCCCAGAACGCTGGCGGCACACTGAAAATGGAAATCGCCTCGCTGGCTAGTTTCGATCAACTCATCATCGGCGGTGCCTTGATGGCTGGCGGCACGCTCGACGTCGATCTCTTGAGCTTCGTGCCAGCGGCGGGCAACACTTTTGATCTGTTTGATTTCGCATCCTCGATGGGATCATTCACGCTCGATCTACCAGCTCTCGCCGGTGGCCTCGACTGGGACGACAGCGATTTGCTCGTCACGGGCGAGTTGAGTGTGATCTCCGCCGTGATTGAAGAAAACGCCGACTTCGACGAGGACGGCGACATCGATGGCCGCGATTTTCTCATCTGGCAGCGCGGCTTTGGGGGCGCGGGGTCGCTCGCCACGGGTGATGCCAACGACGATGGTGAAGTCGATGCTCTCGACCTCGCGATTTGGCAAATTCAATACGACACCGTGCCCGAACTCACCGCGAGTTCACTGGCTGTTCCCGAGCCCAGCACGATTTGGCTTATCGGTGCTGCGCTTGTCGCGTTACTCGGCAACAGAAAGCGCATCGCGTGAGGCAATCCTCATCGCTTGCGGCTTAGCGCTCAATACCTGTCGCCGAAACTTACTTCCTCATACTTCACGCGCAAGTTGAGCATCTCTTGCTCCGATTTCAAGCCAAACCGCACCAACTTTTCGGGGTCAGGGTTGTTCGGATTGTAGTGTGAGTTGTCGAAGTGTGTCACCGAATACAGCGCATCACCCGCCTTAAGGCGGATCGGGTTCACAAACTCGTAGGTCCGCTGCCAGTTGAAATCGTACGCGGGAACTTTCACAATCAGTTCACGCTTCTCCTCCGGTGTGCCGGGATTCGTCGCTTTGTACAAAGAAAAATCCTTGCCGCGGTAGTGCATGTGCGGGGCTAAGGCATAAATCAACACGTCGGTGGGGAACTGATAGTAATTGGCCTTCTCGTAGTGCATTTGGTGGGGACGCAACCGAATATCTTTGCGGTTGAACACCTTGGTCTCCAGCACGTGCTCCGGTTTCTGGTCAGCCCACTTGATGCTCATCCGCGAAACGTCGGGCTTCTCTTCCTTGCCAGTTGGCGTGTAATGCACCTCGAAGAAAATATCATGTCCCGCGGGGAGTTTCAGTGCGTAGTCTTCAGGATAGGTACGAGCATTAAACGGATCGCCGGCAATATAGTCACCGACCTTCTTCACCTTGTCCCCGGTGAGACCGTATAACTCGAACATCGCCTTCGTGGCTTCGAGTTGCTTGTCGCTGTGCGGACCGACGATCGCACCGATATGATGCACCACCCCTTTGTTGCCCGGTTTCAGCTCAATCGCTTGAATGTAACGGTCTTCGGGGTAGTTGGCCTTGATCCGATAGAACTGGTATTCATCCAACCGGAATCGCGGGACAACATACGGCTCTTCCATTTCGTAAACGAAATCGGGCGTGCCGATAGCCCATTCATCGGGATTGGGCCACTGGCGCTCGGCGGGTGCGTCATTGGGATCACCCATCGGGCAACCGGCCACGACCCACGCGCGAAACGTGTTTATTTGATCGTCGCTGAGACGCACATCATGTTGAAACCCACCCAAGCCATTCGTATCTTCGGTGATGCCATGCCAGGGGGGCATAATCCGCTGTTCGATGCGGCTGAGCATGACATCGCTCATCGCCGCCACGGTTTCATAAGAATCGAAGGCGCTGAACAACTCGGCACCCGCCTCACCCGCGCGATGGCAACTGATGCAGCTCTCTTGCAAGAGCCGTGAAATCTCTTTGTGATAGGTCACGTCGGCATACTTGCTCAGATCGCGGATCGTTTTCTTGGCGATCGCACAACCGGAGGCCGCCGTTTCGATGAGCGGAGGTTTTTCGCCTTTGACAAAACTCGCCAAGGCATCGGCCAGATAATTTTGCTTCCCCTCGGAACTCCCCCCGCCAAACCACATGCCGTTTACCTGGCCGCGATACACCACCTTGCTCTGATCAAAACCCTCACGAGTGTCGAGCACGATCACCTGGGGTGTGGTTGTCAGACCAAGTTCTTCGTGCCAGGGATTGGCTTCGTCATCCTTGAAAACGGGAAACATCAACTCGTTGTCGAGGGCGTATTCAGCGATCTTCGACAATTCGTCGTTCCCGTTGGTGAACAGGGCAATGAATTGAATTCCCGCGGCGTCGTATTGCTTTTGCAATTCATTGAGATTCGGCACCAGCCGGCGCACGAGGGGGCATTTGGTCGAAAACGTCACCACCACCAGCGCTTGGTTTTGCTTGCTGGCGTACTTGTAGGCCAACTGCTCCGGAACACGGGTATCGCCCCAACGTCCGGTCAGGACAGGGGTTGCCGCCGTCACCGATCCACAGAGCAGTGCCGTTACAACTGATAAAACCAGTGCGAACTTCATAACTCGTCTTGCCTAGGTCAGTTTGAATTATACTCGGGGGAGAGTCTTATCTTTGCGAAACGGGCAATTGGTACGGGATCGCAACCTAGGTTTGCAGTGAATATTTACCGCTAACCTTACGGTCTCCGCAATTGGCACCAGAGAAACATACGGCATGGGAAGTGCTAAGTCTTAAATTCATCTTGAATTTCTGCAGCTTTACACATCACCCAAGCAAGGAATGTGCCGTTACGTGGAATTTGCGCTGATCGACAGGAAATAACTGCCGATGAATGGACAATCTCGCAGTTGATAGCGGAGGAACTAACTTGGTGGCTAGACGACCAGAGCGAACGCGCGTTTTGCCATCAGCACCACGGCTGGAAGGAAGAAAATCCGACCAGCGCGCCGCTTGGAACTCACAGCCATGTTTTGCAACATCGTCCAGCATCGCCGGAGAAGTTTGCTGCTTCTCATTTTTGGCATCGCACTGATCCAGGTCTCAGCTCCCACTTGGGGGCAAGACCCAGAAGTTCTTGTCGTCCTTAACGAGGCGGAAAGCCGCTTCGTGCCACCGTCGGAGTCGTGGTTCTACGAAACCCAGGAAGCGCTGCGCGCTGAAATGCAGGTCGTCGGCGCGGCGCTCGACGCTCAAGGCTCCGCCTACGCGGACCCTTGGAAGGAACACCTCCGCTGGGCGCTTTTGGAAAAGAATCTCGTGCCGCTTGACGCGATCATCCTCGCCGAGATCGAACTGGCCCGTCGTTGGATGTACTCGAACCGCAAGGGCATGGAGCTGCCGTTCTACGCCAAGGTGCGCGAAAAGACCGACGCCTATCTTGACGCGGCCTACACACTTTCACTGCCCAATTTGGAAAACAAGTTTGTGGAGCATGTCCAACTCGCGCGCCAACAAATTGCCGAGTTGATCGACAATCCCACGGACGCCGAAGCCGCCGCCTTGGGCCGCACCTTGGGTTGGTTGGAACGAACACGGCAAATACCCACCGAGACAGCCGCACTACGCGCGTTGCTTTCGCATCCCAACGCGCAAATCCTAGTCGGCAAAAACTTGATTACCAACTTCATGTCCACCCAAAGTCCTGAAGTCGAGCAAACCCTGCCCGTCTCCGACAGTGGCGCGGCACCGACCACCCGACGGTTCCAGATTCCCAGCACGGTTCATGTGAGCGGTACGGCTCGCACGGTCGGCAGGATCTCGCTCGAATTGGTTCCCAACGAACAGCAAGCCGAGCTTAGCATCATTTACAATGGCCAAGTCGATTCCCATTGCCACGCCGATGCGGGGCCAGTCAGCTTTAATCTGCGTACCGTGGGGCCGATGTCGGCGAGCAAGCCGGTTACGTTTGACCCGACGGGGATCGAGTTGGGAAGCACGACTGTGAAACCTGCGGTCCGCACGCGCGTGACGAATATCCAAGCCGACAACAATTTTGTGCGTCGCCTGGGTGAACGGCGGATCAATGACCCCGCGAACAAATCGCACATGAGCAGACGCGCACGTGCGAAAGCGGTCAATCTTCTCGAAACGGAAATGGATGAAAAGGTTGAAATCGCGATCGACGAAATCCGCGCCGAAATCGCCCGTATGCAGAGCAATGCCAGCGAATTCGGCGAAGTGTTTGCACCCGTGGTCCGCGAAGGGGCGGCACCTTTTTTCCACAGCACGGCTTCCTCCACCGATTTCGTGGCGGCGAACATGATGTCGCAACGCCGCGAACAGTTCGGCGCGGCCACGCCATGCCCCCTGGATTTCGCCTCCGGTGACGTGCGGTTTCGCATGCATGTCTCGTTTCTCAACAACATGATGGAAACGATCATGGCGGGGAAGATGTTCACCGACGAGTATTTCATGAGATACGCCAAGGTCTTGCAGCCCACTTTGCCGCTCGACTTGATGGTGCATTCCCGCACACCGCGTTGGGCGGTTATCGCCGCGAAGCCCCGCCCGCTGGAATTGCGAATTCCCGCACCGAATCAGTTTGAATTTGCCCTGCACATTGCTTCGCTCGAAGTCGACGGTGAGAGTTTCAATCTGCCGACCACGGCAACGGTTCGCTACGAGCTTGTGAAGAATGAGTTCGAGGAGTACTATCTCGAACGTACCGCGGAACTGGAAATTGAATCCTCGCTCCCGACCGAGCACCGCGATTTTTTACACAAGAAACTGAGCGCCTTCTTTGCCCCAGTGCTTGACGCGGGCGGAGTCTCCATACCCGAGGGGGGGTCGATCGGTTCGCTCAACTCGCTCCAGTTTCTCGGAGTCCAGGCCGATCAAGATTGGCTGGTTGTGGGGGTCAACGTCCCCAAGGAATTCGTTGATCGGACCATGAAGTCACGCGAGGCGGCAGCCACGGCACCCGCGCCTCCAACCGAGGAGAAGCTCACGCTCCCTCCACCCTTCGCCACCGACAGTGCCCTGAGCAGCTATCCCACGCCGAACTAGAGCAGCGTATCTACCGGTTGTGTCGATAACAGCGATTCGGCCTCTCATCCGGCTCCTTGTTGGAATGCAAAGAGCTAGGCTGGCGTGATTGCGACCTATCGTTGTACTGAGCGGCCGCCTTCTGCTACCTGTCATTTCGCGAGGATCAACTTATGCAATACATTTACGAAGCCCAAGCCTGGCTCGTCAGTGCTAAGGGCGAAACTTGGGACTGGTTCTCCACTTTGAGTCAACACGAGTGGATGGTGGTCCTGGGAATTGGCGCCGCGCTGGGCTTTCTCTGCATGAAAAACTTTACTCAACGCGGGACACTCTAAGGCGTCAACGTTGTCATGCTTAAAGATTTACTGACTCAATTTACGTTTATCGACAACATCCACGTCGGCCTCGCGGACACCGCCGCGCTGGCTGCCGTCGCGCTGATTGGTTATCTTTTCGGCCACCGCACGCGGTCGCAGCCGACGGAACCCGACGACCGCAAATTGCTCATCGAGTTGACCCGCGCTACGCAAATCGCTCGCGAGCTCCAGCAGATCGCCGGTCGCATCCGCGAAGACGTGGCACTCCATCAAGCCAATATCGCCCAGTTCAAAACTCGGCTACACGAAGTGCAACACAAGACTTCCCCCGACGGTTGGCAGATACTCAGTCAAGAAGCCGAGTCGCTGCTGACTCCCACGATGAGATTGGCAACCAGTTTGTCGCTGGCCTACGACGAACTACGTAAACAGTCGAACCAATTGATGGTGTTTGCCGGATCGCGAACCGATCAGGAAACTGGCCTTCGCAATCGTCGGGCGATGGAAGAGCAGCTTACGATCCTGTTATCAAATTACACTCAGGAATCGAGCCGCTTCTCGCTCGCCCTGTTTTGCATTGGTCATGCCACGCTGGAAGTGACCAAGGCCCAGATCGGGGCCATCGCCAGTTTATTGGAACACACGGCCCGCGATACCGACGTCGTCGCTCGTTATAGTCCTGATGAATTTGTCGTGCTGATGCCGCAAACCAGCCTCGCGGGGGCCGCGATTTTCAGTCAACGCCTGCTCGACACATCCGACCGAGAATTGGGCTTGTTCGTCTTCGGCGGGATTGTCGAAGTCCAGCCGGGCGATACTCCCGAGAAAATCCTCTCCCGCGCCGATTCCGCCCTTTACAGCGCACGCAGCGAGGGCCAGAGTTGCCTCTACCAACACACGGGCAAAGCCATCCGACCACACGACCGCAGTTCGTTACCCGAATCAGATGGCTCGCCGTTCTTCGACAGCCAGGCCGACCTGCGTGAGCCCGCGGAAATGCTGGGTTGATTTCGCGGGCCTGATACGCCCGCTAAGTTTGACCAGAGCCACTTTTCTGTAGGACCGACAGACTTTTTTGCCAGAAATGTCGGGCTTTTTCCCAGTAAGTTGACGGTCGTCGCCGCCATGAATTACACTTATCCTAGCGTCTGAGTGACATCCGCCGCGGCCGTAATTGTCTGCCATCGCGACAGATGTCCGGAGGCAACGTATTCCTGTTTCCCTTCTCGCGTCCGTCTGAAAAGGAGATCGCCATGCCACTCTTTGAGGTTGAAACAGATAGTCACATCATTATCACCTGGGCTCAAGACAACGATGAAGCTTCTGCCGTCGTCACTGATGCCTATCCCAGCGACAGCGTCATTCGCATGACGAAACGTCCCCGCGATACGTGGGTCATCTCGAAGAGTGCCTTGGGACTTTCAGGCTCTTTTGATATCTGCAACACGGCGCGTGATTGCTTATCAAAGGCCGAAGGCGACAAGATTCATGCCATCCGGCTTTATATGCACGAAACCGGTTCTGATCTCGAACAATCCCGGAAGGTGATCGAGTCGAACATGGTCATGGGCTGGTAAGCCGCCGCTTGCGGCTTAGCGAGCTTTACCGATACTGCACGCCACTCTGAGCGGGATAGTTGCTCGGCGTTGTCGATGTCGTGCCGGGACGCGTGGCCACTTCGTAATTCGCCGACGTACCTGGATAGGATGTCGTGCCGCCGGGACGGTACGGTTGCACACTCGCCACTGCGGAAGCGGGCTGCACAGGAGGACTGTTATTCGGCAAAGTCGTGCCGACCGGCGAAGCTGCAGGCGTCATTTGTGTGGCATAGCGATCACCCGCTGAGGGCGAGCCAGGATTCGCGGCGAACGGCACACTCGCGGACGCTGGCGTACTGGCGACAGTGTTCGTAGTTGGCGTCGTCGACGGTGCCGCTGTCGTGGGATAACTCGCAGGGGCATAAGCCGGGGTGGTCGTGGTCGGATAGGTGTTGGCGGCATAACGATCTTGGGCGGCCATGCCGTAGCGATCCGCTTGAGCGGGTGCTGCCGCCATCGCGGCAGAGGGAGCCGCGACACTACTGGTCGCTGCCGGTGGAACTTTCGTCGGATCGTAAGGCAGTGCCTTCGAAGCAGCCATGGAGCCGATCACAGCCGAAGTGGGGGCTGCTTTGGGAGAACTCGCGGCCGTGGAGGTTGGCGGCACAAAACTTTGTGCTCCCGTGCTCGGATAGCTGCTGGGAGCGGTCGAAGCCGCCGAATAAGCAGGAGCCGCCCCACCCACGGACGTGGGTGTGGCTGTCGCCACGGAGTTCTTCACCACGGGGGCTTTCACCATGGGAGTCGTAATCTTCACCGGATCGGCGTTGGCCAACGCTTCAGTCTGTTTGGCGATTTCCGAAGGTAACTGAGGTGCCCCAGCAACTGCAGTCGTCGGGGCGGCGGCGGATTTGTCCACCGTTTTTCCCCACGGCATCTTGGGTGCTGACTTGCAGCCCAAGGAACCACAACCAATCACCAGGGCCAAACCCAATGTGAGAATTCTGACTCGCATGGCTTCCGTGCCTTCAATCAAAGTGTTTGTTTCCAGCAAGCGCCTTCCTAGCGATTGTCTGTCTAAAATGGCGTCGAGGTCGAGCTATCCGTGCCAGGAACTACCATCGACACGAGTGCTATAACCCGCACTATTGGACTATGTCGGCAAGCAAATGCCTCGCCAAACAGAAAATTCATCCAATTCCTAAACGGATTGTCCGATAGCAACGCGCGCAGGATTATAGAAAACCGGGGATCGCGGTCAACAGCATTTAACCCGCGACAGCAATCCCCGGTAAATAAATGAATGAGCGCCGGGACTTGTCCCGCTTTATCGTGTGCTATCACCCGCTGCAAGCAGCGGGGCTAAATCAATGAGGTTCAACCCTTCGCCTTGGCGTAGCGTTCACCCACGGCGTTCCAGTCGATCACGTTGTAGAACGCGGCGATGTAATCGGGGCGGCGATTCTGATAGTTCAAATAGTAGGCATGCTCCCACACATCGATCCCCAAGATCGGCGTGTTGCCGGTCATGTAAGGATTGTCTTGGTTGGGGGTACTCTCGACCACGAGCTTGCCAGCAGGTGTGACACTCAACCAGGCCCAACCACTGCCGAAGCGCGTCGTGGCTGCCTTGCTGAAAGCTTCCTTGAACGCCGCGAAGCCGCCGAGCTCGCTCTCAATCGCCTTGGCGAGTTCACCGGTCGGCTCGCCGCCCCCTTTGGGGCTCATGATTTGCCAGAACATCGAGTGGTTCGCATGACCGCCGCCATTATTACGCACGGCCGGGCGAATCTTCTCGGGAACACTTTCAATATTGCGGCAAAGGTCTTCAATCGACTGCTCGGCCACACCGGCACCCTCCAGCGCGGCGTTCACATTGGTCACGTAGGCGTTATGGTGTTTGTCATGGTGAATCTCCATGGTCTTGGCATCGATATGCGGTTCCAAGGCGTCTTTGGGATAGGGCAATTCGGGGAGTGTGTAAGCCATCGCAAAAACCTCCTGCTATGTTGACTGTTGAGCAAATTGGTCGGAATGAAGTGCCAAAGCACTTGCAGTTAGCATACCGGAACAAACACCGACCGACAATCGGCAGAGAGAGGCGAGAATTTTCGCGCTATTTAGCCGCGGAGCTTGCTCCGCGCAAACCCCGGACGGCGTTGCCACCCGGCTAGGCAGGTTGCCGCGCACAGCGCCGCCAATAACATCGCACTTGGTTCGGGGACGGTCAACATGGCCGTGAAGATGCCTTGAGAACCGTCGGTGAAACCGAGCCGGAATGCGAGTTTGTAATCTGCATTGAAACTGCGCGGAAGTCCATCGCTCCCTCCAGAACCTATCAGCACGCTTATGGATGAGATGGTCCGCAGATCGCCCGGTGCTACTTCGAATAAATCACCGCTACGAACGACCAAGCGTAAGTTGCCGGCCTGATCTTGAGCCCAGAGTCCGCTAATGTTGCCGGAATTCACTCCCATCCCCGTCAACTGTGAAACAAATGCGACGCTTCCCAAAGGGTTCACGATTGGAAATGGTCTCGAAAGCGCTAGCATCGTACCCAATGGTGTGCCCGGCGCGGGATCGCCCTCCTTGGCAATCAGCGACAACTCGCCCCCCAGGTCCGACCAAATTCCATAACCGCCGCCGGATCCTGCGAATGGTCTCGTAAGGGCTGTGAACACAATACTCCCGGCATCACTCAATTCGAAATTGAGGAAGAAACTGAACTCAGACGCCCCAGACGTTCCCGGTGCCGAATCACCTTCACGAACCACTAAACTCAAGCTGCCCGTGGCATCCGACCAAATTCCTTCGTTATTGTTTGCGTCGACTCCCGCGGAAGCAGAGAGCATAAGATTCGTGCGAAACGCAGTTGTTCCTGCCGCGTTGAATTCCGGTCTCGTCGTGCTGGACGTGCTCAGATCGAAGTTTGAGCCTAACGCGGTCCCCGGCGCTTGATCCCCCCGCCGAGCAATCAGGCTCAGTGCGCCGGGGCCCTCCGACCAAACACCAAAATTGTTAGCCGGATTAACTTCTGGCCCCGTGAGCAGGGAAGAAAACGCGATCTGCCCCGCGCTGTTGAAACGCAGCGAATTACTGATGAGGCTTCTAAACCTTGTGTCGCTGGTCGTCCCCGGCGCGAGATCACTTTCGCGGACTTTGAGTGTTAAGTTCCCATTGGCTTCGGCCCAAATACCATTGTTGTTCTCGTCAGTGACACCTCCCGCCCCAATGAACAGAGAACCGTGAAGAGCTACTTGGCCAGCGGCGTTGATGAGGTCTTCATTAAAAAACGAGAACAGGGCACCCGCTGGCGTGTCTGGCGCTTGATCCCCTTCGCGGGCCAAGAGTTCCAAACCACTCAAGCGTTCGACCCACACTCCACTTTGATTGAAGGAGGTAACGTCCCCACCAGATAACTGCAAAGCGTTTCCAAACACAGTAATCCCAGAAGCAGCCAAGGTAGGTATCGGTATTTTTGGAGGAAAAAAGTCGAATAAAGCACCACTTGGTGCTCCTGGCGCCTGGCTCCCTTTGCGCGCCACCAGCGACAAGCTCCCAGAACCTTCCGACCAGAGTCCGGTGTTATCACCGCTGGTAACACCTCCTGTTAGGGCCAGTAAGGCCGTGAACATCGTGCCTCCTTGCGCATCGATCTGTGGCGTGGCGATAAATTGATACACCGCTCCACCCGTACCCGGCGCTTCCTGCCCCGAGAGCGCCACGGTGCGAAACATCAGCGCGGGCAGCGCCCAAGCCGACACAGAACTGGTGAAACCCAGCGCAAGAAATACAACTTTGATAAGAATAGGCTTCATGAGTTAGTAATCTCAACGGGAATGAATATCGTCGCTAAAACAGCAGCAACACTATTTAGCCGCGGAGCTTGCTCCACGCGAGAGAAATTGCCTAGCCGCGACCAGACTTGGTCGCCGGTCTTGCCGAGCATCGCTCGACGGCGGCACGTCAGAAGGACAATTCAAAAATTGTCCGCGAAATTCACTAGCGCCTCAAAGAAGAGTGCGAAAACCGAACCCAACGGGTTGTGGTGACCATGATAACGGCGAACCTACCGCGAAGCAAGCAATTTTGTTGAGAAAACAGCAGGATTGCCAAGTCAGCACGAACCGCCAGGGAATAAGCATGAACACTAATCGACGCCAATGACCACTAATAAATTAGCGAAGATTAGTGTTTATCAGCGTTCCCGTCTTGGCTTTCTTGGCGTGCTTGGCGGTTCAACTCTTTGCTTAATCGCCAACGGGTGCCGCCAAACCCGCTTCATCGAGCAAGCGCCGCAGATTGACGCATTGCGATTCCAGAGCCGCAAGTTGCGCCGAGAGATTCGCCACCATGATCTTTGGCTCGGCGGCAACCACAGCGGTCGTCTGGGGGGCAGATTCCACAAAGCCTACAGCCTCTTCCTCGAACACGGCATCAACATTGGCCGTTGTCAGGGCAGGGGCGGTTTCACCATCGGTTCGCGACGCGCGTTCACCGGTCGACCAGGTCCGTCGAGCTCGCAATTCGTTCGCGCAAATCACACTCACGGCACGTTTAATTTCAGAGATTTCGTTTCTCATCGTTTTGTTCCTACTAAATTTTTGCGGCGGTTTCTGCTTCGCGCTCGGCGGATTCTTTGGCCATCAAGTAGGCCTTCACACTCTGCAAAATCAACCGAGCCCGCTCGGCAATGTCTCCTCGGCGCCCCTTGGCAAGCCGTCGAGGACGTATCTTGACGTCAATATGCGTGGAGGCGTACTCACCCGCGGCGAGTCCATTTTGATTCACGCGTGCTTCGCGACGCTCGCTGAATTCCATCTCGATGCGGAAATCGACGTTGCGATCTCCCTTGCGGCGGTCGTAAGAAACCTTTTCGCTCGAAATCTCAAGCTCCACCGAATTCTCGTGCGTGGAAATCACTTTCGCCTGATGGTCCGACACAAAGCCACGCAACTTGGCAATCGCAATGTCAATCGGCACAGCCGTGGTCAGCTCAGTTTCGATCACCGGTTGGGCGGTCAAACTGCCGAACCACCACCAACGTTTCTTCTTGGCTTGCTTTACCATACCGTTCCCCAATTGCACGACTTGATTGCGGCCTTGCTCTTTGGCCATCAGGAGCCCTCGATCAGCACGCCGGAGCATCGTTTCTGAATTGTCACCCGCTTGAAGTTCGGTCACGCCGAAACTCGCCGTGATACGCTTGTTGCCTAAATTGTTGTGCGGAGTTTCGGAAAGCTTTTTGCGAATTTCCTCGGCACGACGCGCGGCGTCCGCATTGTTGCAGTCGGCACAGAGCACCGCGAATTCCTCGCCACCGTAGCGCGCAACCAAATCCCCGGAGCGGCACATCGTGGTCAGCAAACTCGCCATCGTGATGATCGCTTCGTCGCCCGCTTGATGCCCGAACGTGTCGTTGATCGATTTGAAGTGATCGATGTCGATCATAATGAGGCTGCAAGGTTGCTTCGCTTGTTCATGGGCTTCAATGAACAGCGCCTGCATGCGGTCGAACTCCGCGCGATTGGCCACCTTGGTGAGGGGATCGCGGGTCACCTCGGCGTGCAAGGCCTCGCAACGTTCTTCCAAAGTCGCTTCCGGTTGGGCGTCGTGCAGCAAAATCGTCGCACCCTGGACCCCACCGTCGGAACCGACCACCGGAATGGCGTGCAAATCAATCGGCACGAGATTCCCTTGACGTCCCAAAATCAACAGCCGCTGGCGAATCTGGGAATTGGTTCGCAGCGCCCGGGCCACGGGGCACGAACCGTCGTGAATCCGGCGGTTGCCATGATTGCACATTTCCAACAGGCTCGGCGCGAACGTGCGGCCCGTTGCCGCCCCCCGACTGATGCCCGTAATTTGTTCCGCGCCCTTATTCCACAGGGTGATCTTCGCTTGGGTATCAACGAACACCACGCCGTCGTGCATCGTGTCGATCAGCTTTTGCTCGAACAGCGAACGGCCCTTGGGTGTTGCCTTTGGCGTTTTGCTATCACCAGATGGTCCCGACAACTCGCCGACCGATTGCCAAGGTAGGCTGTCTTGCCGCTGCTTGAGATCGTTGAGCCAACGTGCCGCCACGCGGCTGGAGAGTACGTCTTGCTGCTGAGCCAGCACTTCTTGAAATTCTTTCACCAACTCCGGGTCGAACTGGGTGCCCGCGAATTCAAACAATTCCTGCAAGGCTCGGTCCCGCGACCACGCTTGCCGATAAACCTGGTCGGTCGTCATCGAATCAAAAGCATCGACGATGGCAATCATCCGCGCTTCCAGCGGAATCGCTTCACCGATATTCAGGCCTTCCGTCCCGCGACCGTCGTAACGCAGATGGCTGTACCGCACCGCGTCGAGAATTCGTTCTGAACCGCAACATTCCGCGAGGATGATACTTCCCAGTTCGCCTTGGCGGCGAACCAGTGATTCTTCCTCGGGCGTCAACCGACTCGGCTTCGTGAGGATCGAGTCGGGGACACCCATTTTGCCTAGATCATGCAGCAGCGCGGCGAATTCCACCACGTCGCGTGATTCATCATCCAAGCCAGCGTGGAGCGCCCACGAACTACAACCGAGCGCTACGCGCAGCGAGTGTTCCGCCGACTGAGGATGCTTTTGCCGCAGGGCCGCGAACAAGCTGCTCGCCAAACCTAATCGCACTTGCACCAGTTTGTTTTCGTATTTCGACGAGGGCTTGGGCTGCGGCGTTTCTTTCCGCGGTGCCAAGCCATTGCCGCCGGCCACTTCTTCGAGCGCGTGCAAGAGTGAACTAATTTCAGCAACACGCGTTTCCGTCGATGCCAACCGCGGAGATTTGCTCTGATTCTCGACGTTCGCCAACAGCGGCACCGCAAAGGTGGCCGGATCAAGCGAATCGACGGGAGACGTGGTATCAGCCATGAGCGTCATAAGGTGTGGCGTGGTGCGGCAAAGTGGCTGCTAACTTCTGGGACGCAGCCATCGTTCACTTCAAAATTAGGTCATTTTTGAGGGCTGAGCCGAGATTTCCTCCCTACTCGCACATTTCATCAAACGCCTGAATTTCATGGGAACTGGCATAGATTGTCGCACTCGATATCTGCCCGATTTCCGCCCTCCATGACGGCTCGGGCCGGACGACATTGCCCAACCGCTACAACAGGCGCTCGGTCGCGTTCGTAACGGCTGGTGCGATGAAAATGCCGATTCCGATTGTGCGGAAGGGAATCTCGCGACGTCTGGTCATGCGCTGCCATCCAAGCTAGCTAGCACTTTGACAGACTCAGCAGACTTCTCGCCAACTGTGTTGGGACTGGCACTCTCAGGCAAAACATCAAAGTAGATTTATGGCACGGAATAATGGACGGTGGGGACGCCTGCGCCGCGTCCTCAATGAAGACCTCTCCACGTCGACCGTCATATACGGCGCGACGAACACCGAGCGTACGCCCGGCGACACGCCGCGTTACGGCGCTGGTGCCAATATCGAGAACCATCCGCAAGTGACCGACTATGTTCCACGGCGCTTCCGCGTGATGGGACTCATCATTGCGGGCGGTGCCGCCCTGGGGTTGCTAGCCGAAACCGTGGCCCATCATGCCGCTTCGCTGAGCGACATGCTCGGCGTCTCGACCGCTGAGTTGACGGAAACATTGTCCGATCGACTCGTGGGTTGGACTTCCGCGATCGCCCTGATCGTCGCTGCCGCCTATGCACGGATCGTGTACTTGCTGAAACGTCATCGCCTTGACGATCTGCGTGGTCGCTATCGCGTGTGGCGTCATGCGAGTTTGCTGGCGATCTTGCTCAGCGCGAACTGCGTCATGGGTGCTCACACAATACTCAGCCACGCGGTTGGCCATCTTACGGGCATTCATCCGCTCGGCAGTGATACGGCTTGGTGGCTCGTGCCCACCATGCTCGTCGGTGCCTGGGTGCTGGGCCGTTTAATTCGCGATGCCGCCGAATGTCGCACCGCATTAGCCGCGTTTGTCCTGGCTGCCGCGTGCTTCACAATCTCGCTGGTCTGTACGGCAGGCTGGTCTCCCGCTGATTCCCCATTGTGGTCAGAATCGTTGACACGCTCCTTACCGCTGGTCGGTTGGTTGTGTGCGTTAACTGGTACGCTGCTCACTGCGCGCTACGTGGTGCTCGATGTGCAAGGGCTGATCGAACACGATCTCGATCCAGTGAAACCGTCGGCGGCAACGGCCATTTCTTCATCTCGCAGCCATACCTCCACTTCAAACCATTCCTCTGCCAGCGAAGAACAAGAAGTCGCCTGGACCGACGGCAGCGAACCTGATGAAGACGACGGCGACAACGACCGCCCGCTCACCAAGGCCGAACGCAAACGCCTCCGCAAGCAACAAGGCCGCTTCCGCGCCGCGTAATTCGTGAGTACTTAGTGAGCCGACACGGGCTCCTCTGTCATTCTGAAAGGAGTTCCACGACTTGAAGAATCTAGCTTCAATCTGCGAACGCTTTCAATGCGTGACGATACTACAAACCAGATCCTTCGGTTGCCGGGGCTCTCTCAGGATGACGTGCATCACGGAATCCGCAGTTCGTTGAGCAGGTAGACAAGCTCTCCTCAGTAAGGGATAGTGGTCTCTGCACCACAAAACTCCCCTAAGACTTTCCTTCCCACTCATGACGGTTCGCACACGATTCGCTCCCAGTCCCACCGGCTATTTGCACATCGGCGGGGTTCGCACGGCCTTGTTCAATTGGCTTTTCGCCCGCAAGCATGGCGGGCAATTTCTGCTGCGCGTCGACGACACCGATCAAGAACGCAATGTTGACGCGGCGCTGGCCCCCATTCTGCATGGCTTCCGCTGGCTCGGCCTCAATTGGGACGAAGGCCCCGAAGTCGGCGGGCCACATGCGCCGTATTACCAATCACAGCGCGGCAACAAATACCAAGCCGCCGTCGCGCAACTCCTGGCCAGTGGCCACGCCTACCGCGATTTCGCCACGACCGAGGAAATTCAAGCCGAGCGCGAAGCTGCCCAAAAATCAGGCGCACAATTCACCTACAGCCGCCGCTGGCTGGCCGTAACCGACGCCGACGCCGCACGGTTCGCCGCCGAGGGTCGCCAGGCCGTCGTGCGTTTGAAAATGCCCCGTGACGGGGAACTCGTCATCAACGATCTCATCCGTGGCGAAGTTCGCTTCCCCTGGGCCGGCGAGCAAGACCACGTGATCCAGCGGGCCGACGGCACATGCCTGTACCATCTCGCCTCGGTGGTCGACGATCAGGACATGCAAATCTCGCACGTCATCCGTGCCGAAGAGCACCTCTCGAACACGCCTCGCCAAATCTTCATCGCCCAATCACTCGGCTATACGCTCCCGGCCTACGCGCATTTGCCCTACGTCGCGGAACCTGGCAGCAAAAACAAACTCAGCAAACGCAAGCTCGACAAATATCTCAAGAACAAAGATTTCGCCACGCTCAAAGACCACGGCCAGCGGATTGCGGATCGACTGCACCTCACCGTGGAAAGTGACACTTTTAACCCGGTGATCGTCGATTTTTACGAGCAAATCGGTTTTCTGCCTGACGCGATTCTCAACTATCTGGTGTTGCTGGGTTGGTCCCTCGACGACAAGACCGACGAATTTACTCGTGAGGAAATGATCGAGCATTTTTCGCTGGAGCGCGTCAACAAAGCCCCCGCGAGTTTCGACCCGCAAAAGCTGTTTGCCTTTCAAGACCGGGCGATGCAGAAGTTGCCGATCAAACAGAAGGTCGCGCTCGTGTTGCCGTACCTGCAACAAGCCGGCTATGTCTCGAGCCCACCACCCTGCGACACCGGACCATACCTCGCGCAAATTGTCGAAGCAGCCGGAGATCGCATCAAAGTCGCCGGTGACATTCTCGACTACTACGATTTCTACACCGCGGATGTGGACCTCGCCTTCGACGAGAAAACCATCGACAAGCGATTGAAGAATGCCCCCGGCGCGCCAGAACTTCTCGCCGAGTTCCGCGCGATTCTCGCCACCGTGGAACCCTTTGACGCCGCCACGCTCGAAAAAACTCTCAAAGCGTTCGTCGAACAAAAGGGCATCAAGATCGGCGACATCGTCCACGCGGTGCGCGTGGCGGTCACCGGCAAAGGAGTCGGCTTCGGCTTGTTTGAAACCCTCGCCATCCTCGGTCGCGAGCGCTGCCTAGCGCGCATCGACCGCGCTCTTGCTCTTTGTACGACATAACCGCGATTCGTCGAATCGAAGCGGATTTGACTAACCCAACCGGTCAATCACCGCTTGCGTGTACTCCCGAGTCGACGATTTTCCCCCCAAATCCCCGGTGCGAATCTTTCCCTCGGCCAGCACCTGCCGGACGGCGTTTTCCACCCGGTCGGCAGCCTCTTTTTCGCCGAGGAACCGCAGCATCAGCACGCCGCTCAGAACCAGGGCCGTCGGATTCGCGAGGCCCTTCCCCGCGATGTCGGGGGCCGTCCCATGCACCGCTTCAAACACGGCCAACTTTTCCCCCACATTCGCGCTCGGCGTGATCCCTAACCCACCCACCAAGCCGCTTGTCAGGTCGGACAGAATATCGCCGAACAAGTTTTCCATCACCAACACGTCGAACGCCTGGGGATCGCTCACCAACTTCATCGCCGCGGCATCGACAATCCAGTCATCAAACGCAATGTCGGGGTATTGGGCCGCCACCTCCTGGCAACATTTGAGAAACAAGCCGTCGCTGAGCTTCAAGATGTTCGCCTTGTGGACGCAAGTGACCCGCTTGCGACCCTGCCGTCGGGCGGTGTCGAACGCAAATTTCGCAATCCGGTCCGACGCCACCTTCGTGATCACCCGCAGACTCTCGACCACCCCCGGCACAACCGTGTGCTCCAGCCCGCTATAAAGCCCCTCGGTATTTTCCCGAATTACGATGAGATCGACATCCTCGAACCGTGTCTTCACGCCGGGCAGTGAACGGGCAGGGCGGTAGTTGGCATACAGATTGAGCCGTTGCCGCAGGGCGACATTCACGCTGCGAAAGCCACCCTGCTTCGGCGTGGCCGTCGGCCCCTTGAGCGTCGCATCGGCGGTCTCCACGGCTTTTAATGTTGCCTCGGGCAAAGGATCGCCCACCGCATCGAGCGCCGATTGCCCAGCCATCGCTTCGCTCCACGCAATCGCCACGCCACTCGCATCAAGAATCGCCCGCGCCGCCGCACAGACCTCCGGCCCAATGCCATCCCCAGGAATCAACACGACGGAGTAACTCATGGCAAACTCACTTTCTTATGCTAGCCGCAGGCGGCAGCCCGCGGTTTACGGTCGCGCACTAAACGGCACGGTCAACGCCGACGCACCGCCACAGGTGACGGCAATCGCCAGAAATCCATCGACCGGCGGCGTATTCAAGGCGGGGCTCAGGTAGGGAAATACGGCGGGAACCTCCGTTCGACACTGCGCGAACGAAAAGGCGTGAGCAAACACGGTGGTTTCAGTTTCTTCGTCATCGGACCCGGCGCGGTCGGCAATCGCATCGGCGACGGTTTCCTCGCCGAGCCAACTCCGCGCAATCTCGCCCCCGATCGCATCCTCGCAATCCAACAAGAACACGACCGGATCGCGCAGCTTGGCCGCAAGTGCCTCATCATAGGCACTAAAGGCGAGCTCCAGGCTGCTTTCCAATAGCAGTTGCTGGGCTTCCAGGGGGTCACTCTCTTCACGGAAATCGTCTACGGGGGGATCGCTCAATCGGAATCCTTCAGCGCCGCCTGCCCAAGGCCACAAATGGCAATTACTTGTTCTTCTTCGCCTGCTTCTCGGCACGCTTTTCTTTGAGCGTCTTCTGCGGTTCCTTACGAGCTTCCCGCTTCCCCTTGTCCTTACTTCCTTTATCGCCCATGACAAACTCTCCTTAAAAGTGTGTAAAGAAAAACCGCCCGCATTATAGCGTGTTCCCACAATTTGCAAGCCGCTTGCGGCTTAGCGGCAATCGGATTACTCATCGAATTGCCATTATAAGATGCGTCCAAACCGTACCAACAAAACAAAACTGGCCTGCCACGCCGAGAGCAATGGCCCACTGCGCCGATCTTCGTGGTTTACGCCACAGGCCAAACAGACCGAATATCAATCCCAGCGGACATATCGCCGCCGGGATGGGGAGTAAAAAATTTAATGAAGGAAGTGAGAACACGAATGCGAGGATCCAACCCGTCGCAGTGAGCCACAACCCAACATCGCCGAGTACGTTTCGTCCCGAATTGTCGATGTTTGCTTCGGACATAGCGACATTGTAATCTATCTCAAACTTCCCCACCCCCACCAACTCCTCCACCGCCCTCGAACCCAACAACATCGCCGGGGTGTAACTCCCACCAGCATAGTCGCCATCTGATAGGTGCGTCACGACTTTGAGCGCCGCGTCCACAGTCACATCATACACATTCCCCACTTCAATCCGCACCGTCATTTTCTCACCCGCGGCATTCGTCGCTTCGCCCCACACCCACGTCCGCGACTTCTTTCGCTGGGCCGCGCTCGGACCATTCACAAACCGTGTCACCAGTTTCTTGAGCGCACTCTGCATGAACGCCGTCGCCAATAACGGCCGCGCGAGATTGAGAATTTTTGTCACCCCGGTCCGCTTCCCCGGCACGGGAATCCAGGTATCAATGTTCGCAATCCTCGTCGTGTAATACGCACTCGACACATCTCCCCAGGAAATCGCCATCGCCGGGGTTTTCCCTCGGCCGAAATCAATCTCGCGCTGTGTTTCCGCATTTGGCGTTTTCACGATCTGGCCCTCACGCCGCCGGAGCGTGCCGCCTTCTAAACTCTCGAGCGCCGTCTTGAGTGTCCCCGGTGAGGCCGCCGAATCGGTTTCAAACCCAAGCGACAAATGCGTCGCCTCCGGCAACAATTCCTTGAGCTTTAATGCCACACAATCCGTCGGCACCACATCAAACCCCACCCCCGAACAAAGCACAACACCCACATCCTTGGCCCGATGCGCTTGCGGCTTAGCGTGCGTATGCTCAATCACCCCAATCTCACCCGTAATATCAAGATAGTGCGCCCCAACCCCCAAACAACCCTCGATCATGGGCGCGCTCGTCACCGAAAACGGCCCAGCGCAATGCAGCACGAGTTTTACACCTTCGAGTCCACGTGCCACCTGATCAAGTCGATCTAGCGCAAACGCCCGCCACTCCAGCCCCAACTCCTGCGCCAAAGGCTCAATCTTCTCCCGACTCCGCCCCGCGAGAATCGGCCGCAATCCGCGCTCTATCGCCTCCCGCGCAATCACCTCCCCCGTATAACCATTCGCTCCATAAATCATCCAAGGAAGAAACATCTTTCCAATCCTCACCGACACCGATCACACTCCATAAATCTAACCAAGTCACGCAATTTCCACATGCTCGTAAATCCCACTTAAAGATTTTTTGTGGCTTTTAGTGCTTTTCGTGGCCAGTAAATTCCTTCCCTCCGTGTTCTCCGTGCCTCAGTGGTTAACAACCATCAAAAAAATCAGCCCGGCCATCACAAGGATGGCCGGGCTGTGCATAGTTGCTTAGAGAACAGGCTGACCGAGAACTTTCGATCAGCGGGCACTCACAAGCAGGTGGTGGCTGCCTCCGTAGACAACCCGCCGGCGGTCAACGGTTTGCACCACCCCACTGGCGTATATGATAATCGTTCAAGAAACCACCTCCTTTCATTAGTGTCCAGGCGGCGAAGTGACGCTGCCAGAGGTCACCCACGCGGCCAAAAGGGGCCCGTCGTACTGCGGTCGCACGACCCATAGCTGCATTATACTCACGATTCCAACAAGTCCAGCAAGATCAATCGCCAAACAAAAAATCGTTGGTTTTTTTGCAGATAACCGGATGACCTGAAACCGTGTCCCAAGGTTCACAACAAATTTTTCCCCCTTCCCCCCTCCGCCTTCCCCCTTTCTTCCATGAATCGCCGCCAACTCCAAAAACTCGGCATTCCTCCCAACTGCGCCGCGGCAGCCATCGACGCCCTGCGCACAGCGGCCATGCAGGGTCTCGGCATGGGGCTTAAAGGCAAGCGGGCCAAACAATCGGTGGAATTGGTCGTTGCGAAACCAGAAGAGTTCGTCGCCGACGCGATTTGGGGCAACCTCGCCAAAGAACTACTTGCCGATATAAAACATGTCGAGCGCGAGCCAATCCCCTACCAAACTTGGGGCAACGACATCGATCCCGGCGCGCACGCCCAGATGGAAGTCGCCTGCCATGTTCCCAGCGCGGTCGGGGCCGCATTGATGCCCGACGCCCACGTCGGCTACGGCCTCCCCATCGGCGGCGTGCTCGCCTGCGAGGGAGCCGTGATTCCCTACGCCGTCGGCGTCGACATCGCCTGCCGCATGAAACTCTCCGTTCTCGACCTACCCGTCACGGAACTCGAAACCAACCGCTTGCGGTTTCGCGGCGCGCTGGAAAAAGGCACCCGATTCGGCGTCGGCTGCACCCATCAACCAGCCCAATCGCACGCCGTGCTCGACGAGGACTGGTCCGTCACCCGCATCACCCGCGAGAAAAAAGACACCGCCTGGAAACAACTCGGCACGTCCGGCTCTGGCAACCATTTTGTCGAATTCGGCATTCTCTCGCTCACCGAGCGCTGCGAGGAACTCGCGCTCGAACTGGGTGAATACACGGCCCTGTTAAGCCATAGCGGTTCACGCGGCGTAGGGGCTGCCGTGTGCGACACCTACAGCCGCATCGCCCAGCAACAATTGCCGCAGCGGTTCAAACACCTAGGCCGCCTCGCGTGGCTCGATCTCAACAGTTCCGCTGGGCAAGAATATTGGGCCGCCATGAATCTCATGGGCCAATATGCCGCAGCCAATCACGCTGTGATTCATCGCCTTGTGACCAAACTCCTCGGCGCGCATATCGTCGCCGGCGTTGAGAACCACCACAACTTCGCCTGGCTCGAATGGCATCACGGCAAGCAGGTCGTCGTGCATCGCAAGGGAGCCACGCCGGCGGGGCAGGGGGTGCTCGGCGTAATTCCCGGCTCGATGGCCGACCCGGCCTTTATTGTGCGAGGATTGGGACACCCGGCTAGTTTGAATTCCGCCTCCCACGGTGCCGGCCGCCGCATGTCGCGCAAGCAGGCACACAACACGTTCCGCTTCAATCACGTCCGCCAAGAACTCGCCGAGCGCGGCATCGAGATCATGTCGGCCGGCGCGGACGAAGTCCCCGGTGTCTACAAAAACATTCTCGAAGTGATGGCCGCCCAACAAGATTTGGTCGAAACGGTCGCCCGCTTCGACCCACGCCTGGTACGCATGTGCGGCGACGGGAGTCAGGCGGAGGATTGATCGGCTATTCGAATTGACTATGCATTCGCACGAGGATCCAAGATACTTTCGACACGGAAATCAACAATCCGATCGCTGGACGTGTTGCCGCTCACGGGAAATCACTGCAACGGCAAGCGAATCACGCGATTACTCAATTCGTCCTCGGTGGCACAGAGTATCAGCAACTCCAGGTCTTCGATCAATCGACCCATGCTCGCTCCCATTTGGTGGGCAAAAGCAATACCGGCAAACGGCTTTCCACTCGATTGCCAACTTGGAGCGAGTTTCAAAAAGTCCTCGTCTTGAGTAAAGAGCAGGCGGTCGAATCCTGTCGCGCGAATCAACAACTGCTCATCATCTGCTTCACGCGTGCCATCTTCCTGGCTCGTGAGCACGTCAATGCCACGCCGACGCAAACCTTCTGTAATCGCCCTGGGCACATGCACGTCCATGTACAGCCCGCGAAGCATCTCACGCGCCTCTTGAGGCCCGGCGTCGTAACAACTCGGCACGCGATAAGACAGGTTCGTGACCCTCGACGGTGGCGGCCGTGAGCTTCGTCACGAATTCGTCGAAGTGATCGTAGAAATAGGCCAGGGCTGAATAGACCTCCTCGGGTCGCAGGTCGGGATGCTGACTCAGCAATTCCTCAGCGGTCCACCCATGGTGGTAGTGTTCGCCGGCCAGATGCAGCACCTTGTAACGGCTATTGCCAATGTGAATCGATCCATCGTCGGCAATTGTCAGATGAGGATATTGAATCGCGGTGATCATGGTGGCACAGTTTTGGGATGTTTCACACGTAAAAACTCGGTGAACGCAGGCTTCCCCCAATTATACCACGTTGGACGGCTCTCGGCGTGGTCAATCGCCACGGACGGACAAACGCGGCAAGAAGCCCGAAGACCGTAAGCAGCAGCGACCCAGGCTCCGGCACGGCAACACTTGCCGCGGTGAGCGGGGCGGTTTCGCCGTAGTGGTCTTGCCAGATGACGAGGTCTTCGGGACCGACCGTGCCGCTGTCGTCGCCGTCGGCCATGGAGTCGCTGGTGCCGTAAGCGCGTTGCCACTTGAGAAAATCATTCCCGTCCACGTCGCCGTCGAAATCGTAGTCGCCGGGAAGCTGCGGCGCGATGGTGAACGCGCCGGCGTACTGTTCAAATGAGTTAAGTAGCTGAGTTTTTACATACCCTGGGCGAAATGCTGGGGATGTTGGTGTTTGGAAGGCCCTAAACACGTCTTCAAAACCGGTAGCGCGAGATGCACTGATACGATAGATGCCGCCGCCAGTAATAAAGTTGCTCTCGTTATCGTCAATTAACCCCATGACATATTGCTGGCCACCCTCGAGCACAAGATTGAAGCTCGAAAGGTCCACGGTGAGTAAGAAGGTTGTGAACTCGTTTGAAGGCCCGGTTATGCCAAAGGGCGCTACCGTGATGAAGCTTTCTGTTGAGCTATTGACGTCGATATCAATATGTCCCGGTACGTCAGAACCCCGAGGATTGAGATCAAACGAATCGGCCCCACCTTCGACGCCATCCGTCCAAATATGAAACTCCATCGGAAAGCCGTAGATATTGGCCAGATTGTTTTCCGGAGGAAATACTGGGCCGGGGCCTCGCGCGAAAATAACAAACCGCGCTTCCGTCAACTCACCATCAACGGGAGCTGTCACAACTAATCCAGGTGTATTCCAGCTCGCGCCATCGTGATTTGTAAGTCCCCCAGGCATTCCATCCGTCAACGTCGTGCCGCCACCGATACTGTCGCGGATGACGAGCGAGCTGGCCGAGGCGGCGCCAATAAGTAGCAGGCAAATTCCGCCCGCCAGGGCTGAACCGCAAAATCGCAGCGCGTTTCTTAACATCGTCGCGTTTCCTTGTTACGGCACACGGAGTGTGCCTGCTAATTTTTGCAGTATCCGGTCGGCTACGAGCGATTGCAAGTATTTTGAGCCGACGTTTTTCCAGATTGTAGGCCGGAACGAGTAATGCGAGTTCCGGCAACGCGGGGGTTGAACCGTCAGGATGCCGGAACTGGCGGAAATCCATGAGAATTATCTAGCCACAGATTGAACACGGAAGAAACACGGATTTGAGAACGATTGTGGGCTCAATACGCCATTCCTTTGAACTCGACTTGAATTCGTCCGTGTAATTCCGTGTCCGGTCCGCCGGACTGGCAGACCAGTCATCCGTGGCTAAATTTTGGGCTCTGGCTGTAACCCTAATTGGCGGCCTTTCACGGAGCTTTCACGCCCACGCGCTCTTCGAGCATCTTGAACCATTCGGCTTCCGTTGCGGGCAAACCCCGCACGACGCCGCCCTCGAAAATCAGCACCGGCAAGCCAATTTTGAGCGGTTCCAATTCTGCGGCACTTTCGCCCACGCGGCGGTTGGATTCGGTGGCAATCGACTTGTCGAGCAAAATCTCATCGCCCACCAACTCCATCGCTTTTTTCTTGGCTGCATACAGCGCGGGAGTCCGTTCACCCTCCAGCAGCCATTCGTGGTACTCCGCAAACTTTTCGGGCGCTAATTTCCACACCCCGTAAGCCAACCGCGCGTAGTCACAAGCATTCTGATGGCTCGCCTGATCGACCTTCACAAGCTGGTTGCACTTGCGGCTTAGAGGAACGTGGTAAATCACAAAACCGAGTTGATCGCCGTAGCGCTCCACCGCAGACTTAATGAACGGATGCAACTTACGGCAATGCGGACAGGTATAGTCCATCATTTCCACAAACCGGCGTGGGGCATAAGGGTTGCCGATCACCGGATTCCCCGCCGCGTCAATCTCGCGACCGAGATACTTAAAACGAAAAAAACGCGGGGCATCGCCGGAAGCCAGATCGACCGATTCGCCGCTAGTGGGCGGGTCGCCCCCAGCGACGATCTCAAATTTTTCGGGAGGGCTCTCCTCGTCAGGAACTGTCTCATCGGCGAAAAGCTCCTGGTCCGATTCGTCCGTGACGATCACAGGATCAGCGGCGGGTTCCGTCAGTTCATTCTCTGCACTGGCAGATTCCGCGGCAGGCGTTTCCTCGGTTGACGCCACAGGCGCTTCCACAACCTCGAGCGGCACAACTTCCAGAACTTCCATGCTGGCGGGCGCGAAAAAGACTTGTCCGCCGATCAAGGCCACCAATCCTAAGCTGGCTACGCCGGCGGCGATCAACGGCTGATAAACGTCGCTTTGCAGCGCACCACTTGTTGTGCCTTCACCGCCGCCAAAAAAGGCTTGCATGTGGTCGTAGTTTGGCTCGCTTGCTGCCCCTCGGATCAAATAAAAGGCTGCCGTGCAAATCAACAGCCCGCACGTATGCACGGCTAGGCAGTACAGGCAAAAATGTTGCACAACCAAAGCTTGCGTGCCGACGAACCACACCCCCGCCCCCGCGGCCAGCATGGCGAGCGAGAGCAAACCCGTCATCGCCCACCCACCAACAAGCACCGCCGGCCAAACTAGCGCAAGAATGCTGGCATAAGTCAGCGCACCAAACAGGCTCACGGGAATGCCCAACCACTTGGAACCCGCGCTACTGAGAACTTCGTCACAATCGACGGTCGACCCGCCCGTGCAACCGGCAACGGTTGACTGCTGCCAGGTGACCCAAGTTAAATACGATGAGACGCTCAGCGCAGCAAGTGCCAAGACCGTGATCGCCACGGCCAGCCATTTACGCGTTCCAGGGAGATGTGAAAGATCGATCAACGAAATTATTCCGTTCCGGTTAGAATCCAGACAATCAGTAATTCTAGCACAAATTAACGCATCCTAAACGGCGGCTTAGACAAACCATGGACGACGAAATTAGCTATACCTGTGGCAGTTGTGGCGAGGAAATCGTGATTCCGCTGGATTATTCGCAAGGCCGGTCGCAAGAGTACGTCGAGGATTGCCCCGTTTGTTGCTGCCCCAACGTGATTCACCTCGAAGTCGACGAAAGTGGACACACCGACGTTTGGAGCGAATTAGAATAAAGGTCTCTCTTATTCCCCCTCCCAGTACTCTGGGAGGGGCTAGGGGGAGGGCCTCTTAAACCATAACACGTGTGAACCACTCCCATGTCTCAACCACTCCAACCTCCCGTGGGCGAGAAAGTCCATCTCGCCGCTTACGACCCGCGCCATGTCGCCGCCGATTGGGATAAAGCCTCCGCGTCGGCGCAGATCAAGGACAATACCGCGATCTGTTCGGAACTCGCCTATCGGCTCTATGCCGAGAATCGCCGGGCTGTGCTGCTCATCTTGCAAGGCATGGACACCTCGGGCAAGGATGGCACGATTCGCACCGTGTTATCGGGAGTGAATCCGCAAAGCTTTCATATCACCTCTTTCAAGCAACCAAGTTCCGAGGAGCTCGATCACGATTTCCTGTGGCGCATTCATGGCGCGATTCCGGGGCGCGGCGAAATCGGCATCTTCAATCGCTCGCATTACGAAGACGTACTCGTCGTGCGCGTTCACAATCTCGTGCCCGAAAAAGAGTGGCAAAGCCGTTACGAGCGCATCAACGAATTTGAAGAGCTCCTGGTCGAGGGGGGCGTGACCATCGTGAAATGCTTCTTGCATATCAGCAAGGACGAACAGCGTGAACGCCTGCTGGCGCGACTCGAAAACCCCAACAAGCGCTGGAAATTTAATCGGGGCGATCTTGACGAGCGTAAACTGTGGGACGATTACCAACGCGCTTACGAGGATGCGCTCACCCACTGTAACACCGCTCATGCCCCCTGGCACATCATTCCCTCGGACCGCAAATGGTATCGCAATCTCGTGGTGAGCAAGGTCTTGCGCGAAACGCTGGAAAAACTCGACCCGCAATTTCCCGCGGCAGAACCAGGACTCGAAGGGATTGTTGTAGAGTAACGCCTTCCCGTCATTCCCGCGCAGGCGGGAACCTAGTTCTCTTTCTGTCATTCCCGCGCAGGCGGGAACCCAGGCTTGGAGTCTACTTTCTGGGTTCCAGCCTGCGCGGGAATGATCGTGCGGTCAGCGGGAATGACAGGGTTCTCTATTAATTCTGAGAAGTACCATTCCCGCCATCAGCGTTGAGATGCCGCCGCAGATACGACGCTCGCTCAATGTTGCGGTCGTTCGAGTCCAACTCACTGCCCGTAATCTTCTGCAAGTGCGCGGGCTGTGTGTGAATAAACAGCTTGTTGATCGTGGGAATCTGCAAATCACCAATGAGGCCCAGATTCACCCCCATCCGCACGCTGGAGAGCAGATGCATCGTTTCTTCGGAGCTGATCGTCTGCGCGGTCCGCAAAATGCCGAACGCCCGGCTCACACGATCATGGAGCGTCTCGTGGCTTTCGCGGATGAGAAAATCGCGGGCTTGTCGTTCGTACTCGATCAACACCGGCACGATATCCGCGACTTTGGTGATCAGTTCCTCTTCTGTCAGGCCGAGCGTAATCTGATTACTGATCTGATAGAAATCCCCCATCGCCTGCGAGCCTTCACCATACAACCCCCGCACGGCGAGATTGATTTTTTGCAGGCTCTTAAAGACTTTCTCGATTTGCCGAGTAATCACCAATCCCGGCAGATGGAGCATCACGCTCACACGAATCCCCGTGCCAACATTCGTGGGGCAGGCGGTGAGATAGCCCAAGCGTTCGCTGAACGCATAGGTCACGTGCTCTTCGATCAGATCATCAAGCTGGGTCATCTGCTCCCAAGCCGAATGCAGATTCAACCCGCTCTGCATGACCTGCAGCCGCAGGTGATCTTCCTCGTTGATCATCAAACTGAACTTCTCGGCGGGGTCGATCACCACGGCCCGCGCGCCATTGGCGTCGGCATGTTCGCGGCTAATGAGCTGCCGCTCCACCAGGAATTGACGGTCGAGGTGCTCAAGATTCCCCACGTTGATATAGAGTGTCGCCTCGCTGAGCCGCTGCGAAGATTTCAAATTCGCCACGCAACTTTGCAAGCTATGCTCAATCGCGGCGCGATCGGCCTCGGTCGCGCGCGACAGAAACGGAAAATCCGCCAGGTTTCGCGCCAGTCGAATGCGGCTGCTAATGACGATGTCCGACTCCGGGCCGGCACCCCGCAGCCATTCACCGCTCGAAGTCGTAAGATCGCTAAATTCCATATTTAATCAGCCATTCAATAGGCCGCTAGCAGTTTCGCCTGAACCGAACTATTACATTCTAAAGTATTTATGCAGATTTGTGAGGGGATAGCAAAAGTGAAATGGGTTTGTCTCAAATACGCTAGAATCTCACCCTTACTAGCCGCAGGCGGTAGCCAGCTCTTATGTCATTCCCGCGCAGGCGGGAACCTAGTTCTGCGACCTCCATTCTGGATTCCCGCCTGCGCGGGAATGACAATAAACGCCAACCCTCACTCACTACGCTTAGCCTTCGCTTCCGCGGCTTGGGCCCGCGATTGCGCCTCGGTCGCGCGAATTTCGTCCCGCAATTGCGAAGCCCGCTCGTAATTCTCCGCTCCAATCGCTTCCTTCATTTCCCGCCGCAAGCGGATTAACTGCGTTTGTTGATCGGCACCCTGCGGGCAGCGTTTGGGAACTTTGCCGATGTGGTGCGTCTGGTCATGGATGTTGACAAGCAGCCCCTCCAGTTCTTCACCGAAGAACTCATAATCGTGCGGGCAGCCCAGCCGACCTTGCTTGCGGAATTCCAGAAAAGAGATCGAGCAAACCGGGCACCGGCGTTGATCGAGCCGCGCGAGTTGGTCGGCCGATTCCCCCACGGCCAAATGCTGGGCCAACAACCCGGCCATCGCCGGCATCACCTCCGCGGCGTCCTCATCATTGGGCGCCAGAAACTTCTGCGCGCACTCCTCGCAAAGGTGCAGTTCCTTCGGCTTACCGTCGATCAAGTCGGTAATATGAAAGGTCGCCTGCTTGTCGCATTTCTGGCATTTCAACATGGTATTCCTCGCTACTAATCTTATCCGCGTCTGTTCCACGAAGTGAAATCGAAGAAAACGAGAGAACACAGCTCTTGTTCTACAACATCCGTGTTTAATCCGTGATTCATCCGTGGCTAACTATCATAATCATTGTTGGATTTCGCCCCTCGGCAAGATCGAACCTTGGCGAATTAACGCGCCTCTTTAAATCGTCCACTTAAGTAGGGGGATTCTAGCCCGAGCAGGTCCGGTGTCAAGCTAACCACGGCGACACTTAACTGTTTGCCACGCCAAGAGATGCAAGTCCTACCGCCACTCTGGGAACGCTGTTGTGAGCGCCCTACGGTGGTGATAAGCTGGCACTGCCGAGCACGCTGCGATCAATCGCCAATTTCGGCCAGCCAGGAATGATCTTTTAGAAATACTGTCTCCCATGATTTACATGCCCGACTTCGACCGATTCACGCAACTGGCGTCTGGCACCGACTTTGTGCCCGTCTATCGGCAGTTGGTGAGCGACGTGGTGACCCCCGTGCAAGCCTTTCAGCGATTGGACAGCACTACCGCCGCCTGTTTGTTCGAGAGCGTCATCGGCGGGGAAAAAGTGGGCCGTTACAGCTTTTTGGCCAGTGACCCGTTTCTCTGGATCAAGGCCTATGGCAACCAAGTCACCGTGGCCACGCTCACCCGGCCCAGCGACAAGAACTCCGCCGCGAAACCAAGCTGGGCAACCCAATCCTTCGAGTCCGCCAACCCGTTCGACACGCTCCGCGATCATGTTCATCAAATGAACGTGGCCCACCTCCCCGAATTGCCCCCCTTCATCGGCGGAGCCGTCGGCTATGCTGGCTACGACACGGTTCGCTACGCCGAGAATCTCCCGAACGCGCCGCACGACGACCGCCAACTTCCCGATCTGTGGTTCGCGCTTTACGACCACATGGTCGTCTTCGACCACGTTCAGAAAACGGTGATTGTGCTCGCGCTGGCCGACGTGCGCGACAAGAAGCCGGCCACTCTGAAACAAGCCTACGAAACCGCCTGCCGCCGCGTGGATCTTTTGGTCGACCAACTCGCCACTCCCAACGACTCGCTGCGGATCGCCGATATTCGCATCGGTGGCGAGGTCGCGCTCCAGTTCGAGTCAAATCTCACCCAAACTGAATTTGAAGATTCGGTGCGCAAATGTGTCGAATACATCCGTGCGGGTGATATTTTTCAAGTCGTGATCAGCCAACGCTTGCAAACCAAGTTCGCGGCACCACCTTTTGAATTGTACCGCACCCTGCGAGTGGTGAATCCCAGCCCGTTCATGTTTTATCTCCGTACGCCGGAAGTCACGCTCGTCGGCAGCTCGCCCGAAATTCTGGTCCGCGTCGTGGATGGCCTTGTCACGGTCCGCCCCCTCGCCGGCACGCGCAAGCGTGGCCGCGATGAAGCGGAAGACAAACGGCTCGCCGAAGAATTACTCGCCGATCCCAAGGAGTGTGCCGAGCATGTGATGCTCGTCGACTTGGGCCGCAACGACGTGGGCCGAGTGGCCAAATATGGCTCGGTGGAAATTTCCGACGTGATGGTGATCGAGCGCTACAGCCATGTGATGCACATCACCTCGAACGTCACCGGCCAGTTACGCGACGATTGCGACGCCTTCGATGCCTTGGCTGCTTGTCTGCCAGCGGGCACCGTCTCGGGTGCCCCCAAGGTCCGCGCGATGGAAATCATCGACGAAATCGAACCAACTCGCCGCGGCCCGTATGCCGGAGCAGTCGGCTACATCGACTTCGCCGGCAACATGGACACCTGCATCGCGCTCCGCACCGTCGCCATCCATAACGACATCGCCTATCTCCAAGTCGGCGCGGGCATCGTCGCCGACAGCGTGCCCGAAACGGAGTTTCAAGAAACCATGAACAAAGCCCGCGGCATGCTCAAGGCGATTGAGGTGACGCAGGAGCGGCTGAAATAGTAGTCGGAGCAGCAAGAAACGTCATTCCGAAACGCCAGCTTTAATTTAACATGGCGCGACTTGAGGAATCTGGCTTCAACTCTCGAATGGCTTGGATGCGAATTCGTGCTGCAACCAGCTGGCTCAAGTGGTAAAATTTGTATCGAATGGATTAGAAAACGGTTCAACACAAATAGTTCCGAGGTTGCCTGAATGGGAAGTTTTGCCTTGGTGGACGCTTCTGATATCTCGTGAGGGATTAAATCGTTTAGCCCAGGGTTGCCGAAAAATGAGTTCCACGAATTTTATGGCTACCCTGGGTGAGCATTCAAGAATATTCCTCGGCCGAGCAACAAGCCATGTGTTCCGCACAAGCGCAGTCGAGGCCGAAAGGGGTGCGGAAAATTTCGTCCTTGTCAGCGCTCCGCTGGAACACAAAGTTGCCCCGCGGACGAGAGATGTTGGTTGACCTGACCCAGGGTAAGAAAACACTCGCCAAAGCTCCTGTTTTCTAACCCTGGGCTGAAATATCTAACCCCTGGGGGGTACCGGACACGCAAACATCCGACACTTTGTTCTGTTCAGGGGGTCTTAATAAGCTCTCTTAGCATTTCCCATTCGTCAGGCGATATCTTCATCTGTTGCCCAAGCCGCTCAATTCTCTCGTACAATTCAGGAAAAATAAGCACTTCATACTCGTACAGTTGGGTGCAGATTAATTCAAAGGCTAATCCCCACTCGCCGTGTCGTAAGAGATCCCTTGCGCCGCTGATGTTGTCGACAGGAAGTGAATCTGCTACTTCGTCAATTAGAGAGCGGATTTCTTTGATGAGCGTAAATCTATTTTTCATTGAATTGGAAATCCAGGGAAGTAACTAATGCAGAAATGCTCTGACTGAGCATTTGCGCCTCTTACGCTGAAGCAATCACAGATTCCCCACATTCGTCTCCGCGCGCAAGCTTGCAATCATCTCCCGCGTCGCCGCCGCCACCGCTTCTTGCCAACGGGCTTCGCCAAATGTGTCTTTGTACTCGGCGCGTTGATGGGCAAAGATAATCCCCCGCGAATTGTTGATCACCGCGCCCAAGCCGTTTTCGTCGAACGCGGGGACAACATCTTTCGCCGTGCCCCCTTGGCTGCCGTAGCCGGGGACCAAGAACCACGTGTGTGGCATCGCCGCGCGGAGCTCCGCGAGTTGTTCAGGATAGGTGGCACCTACCACCGCGCCGATGCTGCCGTAGCCACTCGCGCCACAGTTGGCAGAGGATTGTGCTTCAACATATCTGGCAACCGCGCGATACAACGGCTCACCGTCGCTGAGTTTGTCTTGCAACATGCCGCTGCCGGGGTTCGAGGTTTTCACCAACACGAACAAGCCCGCCCCGCGGTCGTGGGCCACGTTGATGAAAGGTTCCAAGCTGTCGGCACCAAGATAGGGGCTGATCGTGAGCGCATCGCAATGCCAGGCACTTTGTTCGCGCCCCAGGTAGCCACGCGCGTAAGCCTCGGCGGTCGAGCCGATGTCGTTACGCTTGCCATCCATGATGACGAGCAAACCTTGGGCCCGCGCGTAATCGACAACTTTCCCCAGCGCGAGTAAACCCGCCGGACCACATTCTTCAAAGAACGCCGCCTGTGGCTTAACGGCCGGCACCAACGGAGCCACCACGTCGATCACTTCACAACAGAATTGCTCGTAAGCACCGGCACGCGCGGCGAAATCCACCGCGCTGTTGCCGACAAGCTTTTCCGGCAATTGCTCCCAACGCGGATCAAGCCCCACGACGACGGGATTGCCACAACGCCGGACGGCCTCGGCCAACGTCTCGCCAAACAGTTTCACCACCTTGCACCTCAGCCAATATGACGGGACTCCTGTTTCCAATTAGTCGCATGATAGTGGCTTGGCGGGAGTTCTCTCAATGCCCTCAAATTACACGTTGCAATTGCACGGGCAATCTGAAATACTGGTGGTTTGGCAATCTTGCCCAGGTCTGGCCCCTTTGTGGTCACGACCTTTCTATAAGCAAAAAAGTTCGGGCCGTGGCGCAGTCTGGTAGCGCGTTTGACTGGGGGTCAAAAGGTCGCAAGTTCAAATCTTGTCGGCCCGACTTTTTTCAGAAACTCCAAGTTCAACTTTTGCAGTTTCATTTCCCGCGAAAGAGCGCGAAAGCAGGAGAATTGGTGACATTCCATAAGTAGCATGCCTTGTCTTGCTCTACTGAAATGCTGTCTCGTTCCCGTCGGACAGTGAACCTCTAGAACCGGTTTCAAAATCAAGAGAGAGAACCGGACGCTAGCGCGTGGCGGCTGATTCAATCAGCCGCCGGGTTCCCTCTGGGTGGCTAGCCCCCGGTTTTGAAACTGCCTCTACTCATTTTTCGCGATACTTAGCGTGTTTAGCGGGCAGTAAAAAAAGTGCAAAAGTCGAACTTACGGGGGGGTCCGGCAGCCGCCACCGCGTGGGCCGGTTGGTGCGGTTATACCGGTCATAGTGGCCAGTGGGTTTTTCCGCAGAATTTGCTGAGAATCGTTCGATGGAGGGATTGGACAGGATGTCGGATCGCAAATCATGGAGGCGGTACAATGCGAAAGTTTTTTGGATGGGCGTGCTTGAACGCAGCACTAATTGGCTCAATCGGGTTGTCTTATGCGGGCGAGTTCAACGTCGCGAATGACACCGTCGGCGACGTAAAGTACGCCAGCAGCCTCTTCGAGACCAGCCCAGCCAAGGCGATCCAGAACGACGGCAACCTGCAACTCGCCAGTTACAGCAGTCGCAGCAGCGGCTCCTCTCTGGGAAATTGGCTCGATAACACCGTGGTCTTCACGGGCGCCGACACCTACAAGTCGATCGGCGATCGTGTCACGAACATCGCCGGCGGCCCGGGCGCGCTTTCAAGCAGCTACGGCACCGTGACCGGCTTCAACACGGGCTTTGCTCTCGGTGATTCCGGTCTCCGCGGACAGGTCGGCGCGAGCTACGGCGTGTACGATTTCCGGGGCCGCCTAGCCATCGTTCCGGACTCGACCAACGTCGAAGAACAAGGGTTCTTCACCGCCGGCGTCTACAAGCGGGGCGACATGGCCAGCGACAACGATCCGCTGAGCTACGGCGTGGTGGTCGACGCCTTCGCGGCTGACAACTGGGGAATCAACGCCAACCAGATCGACGTGGGCCAGGCTCGCGGCATGGTGGGCTACGCGCTGAGCGAGAGGTTTGAAGTCGGCGGCTTCGGCACGGCCGACTTGTGGAACGATGATGCGGCCATCACCGTCGCCGGCGCGCCTGGCGTCCGCAGCGAGGTTCGCGCTGCGAACCAATTCAACAGCTACATTCGCGGCAACACTCCCTCAGGCGGTTCGTTGATGGCCTACGCAGGCGTCTTCGACCAATCGAACGTTCAGGCCTGGCAGTTCGGCGCAACGGGCGAAGCCCCGCTCAGCTCGTGGTTCTCTCTCTACGGCAACTGCAACTACGCAGTTCCTAGCGCGGGCGCGGGTGCCGGCGGCTCGGGGGAAGAGCAGTTCAACATCCAGTTCGGCTTAGCCTACTACTTCGGCGGCAAGGCGGTCAGCCGGAGCGTCACCGGCCAGAAGGGCCTCCCTTTGTTCGACGTGGCGAGCAACAGCTCGTTCCTGATCACCGACTAATAACTTCGCATCGGTTAGCTATCAGGCCAGAATCCACCGGATTCAGGTACACATCATGATGGGTTGCCGCGCCTTGCGGTAACCCATCCGTGCTTTTGTACTAGAAAACGGTTCTTCAGGAGTTATCTTAGTGAGGCCCTTACAGGGCCATGGAGCGGACCTGTCGGGTGGAGCCTTGAAAGTTGCTACCGACTAATCGGCATTTACGGTGCGGTGGTCGTCGCCGGCGCATCGCGGTTCACTTCGACGTCCGTCTTGCCAGTCTCTTTGTCGCGCTCGACTTCGATGTCCATGTTCGGTGTTTCAATGTCGACAACTTTTTCCTTCTCGGCACAGCCAACAATCGTGGCTGGCATAATGAGAACGATCGAGAAGCAGATCGACATCAGGACGCTGGATAGCCCTTCTAAGAATTCGCATTTCATCTGAGTAGTCTCCCGTTTGGTTGCAGATTTCATTATTCCGCAAAATTGTTACGGGTTGATGAAGCAAGCGAAAATTGTGCCAAGTTGTTTGCCACTGGAAAAAAGCTGGCTATCGTCACTCAAGACAATCGTCCTGGTGCCAGACCATTCACTTCGTACTTTCCGCGACCACAAGCTTTGTGTTTTCGGCGCGAACACCACGCAAACTTCCTGCGTAATGTGCTCACAGCGTGCAAGGAGGTGTTTGGCACACCATTCGCCATAGGTCGCGTCCAACTTTCCTCACACCTACTCGTCAAGGAGTGCTGTCATGTCCACGAAAAAACAATCGCTGACCCCGGAATCACCCGTGACCGCGCAATGCCGACAAATTCGCCGGAGCTGGACCGCTTCGGAAAGAAGGCTGCGCGAGATGCGGGCCAATGTCGCGCAGAGCCGCTTGGCGCTCTCAATTTTGTTCCGTGAATTCAATGGTTGTGCCAAATAACGACAGGGCATGATTGCAGGAACCCAAGACCGCCATGCTTTTCCTATTTTTTTGATTCCAGTCTCAAAATGTCTTTGATGCATACAAAGTGGTCGTTTCATAACCACGTTCTCGCGCCGCGACTTCCCTTGATTGCAATCCCAACGGCAAAAACCTGCTGATTGGGCGTGAAATCGCAATTCTAGGGCCTTCTTCATCGGCACGCGGATTGCCAACGGTTTATCATGAGATTTTGGTGGGCTGGGGCAATCATCTTCTTGCATATCGACTCTCAAGCCGGGCAAGAATTGTGAGCTATTGCGCACGTTTCGCTGTTGCATATAGCACGAACCGCCGCCGCTTAGACTCTCAAAACACAGAGGCTCTGACTGAGCGAGACCTTTGCTGACACAAGTGTTTGGCGAAATCAGCAATCTTGAAACTTGTATGATTTATTTTTTTTGTAAGGTGATTTCAGCGATGTCTAAGATACACCCCTTCGACCCGCTCCGTGAGATGCATCGGCCATGTATGAAATGACGTTTGATGTCTGGCCCGACCAGCTCCCTGAAGTTGGCCACGCGATTCATGCGCATGGACCAACAATCATGAAGGCCTGGGAAGACCTCATCGAACAGCATTTGCCCACCAGCAGCCGCACGATTCATCGCGTGGAACTGCGCGATCACCTGCCGCAATTCCTGGATAAGCTCTCGCAAGATCTGATTGCCGGCCGCGAAGGCCGTGACGCCGCCTCTCAACCCATGGCACGCAAACATGGCGTCGAGCGTTGGAACCAAGGCTGGGAACTCGAACTTGTCGTTCGCGATTACCAGTTGTTATTGCTGGCAATCATGACCGTGTTGCACGACCAGCTAGAGCGTGATCTCACCACGGTCGAAACTCAGAATTTGACCAAGCTTCTGCAGGAAGCCAGTGTCGTGGCGATTCGTACCTTCTTATCTTATCGACACGCCGAAGAAAAGAAGGGGGAGGGAGCTCCGATACTTAACGGTCTCTTGGAGAACTGCAACGACGCGGTGCTCGAGTTATCTCTCGACGGCATTATCGTTCGCTGGAATCAGGGTGCTGAAAAAATTTATGGCTATCGAGCGGATAATATCGTTGGCAGTCATATCGGCATCATCCTGCCGCCTGACCGACAACCCGAGTTTGATCGCTGCGTCACCATGTTGAAGAACGGGCGGGATGTTCCTCCGTTTGACTCCATGCGTCGCCGCGCGGATGGCACGGACATTTCCGTTTCGGTTTCTGTTTCACCAATTCGCGACAAAGACGGCGCCCTGCAAGGCCTCCTTTCGATTGGCCGCGACATTTCGGATCGCGTACGGGCTGCGGAAGCTTTACGCGATGCCTTGGAAGAAGCGGAACGGGCCAGCCGCGCGAAATCGGAATTTCTGGCGAACGTCAGCCATGAGCTCCGCACCCCGATGAGTGCGATCATCGGCATGACCGAATTAGCCCTCGATGAAGAACTCTCCCCCGAGCTTCGCGATTATCTGGAAACGACCCGCGAATCGGCCGATCAATTGCTGACTTTGGTCAACGACGTGCTGGATATTTCCAAGCTGGAATCAGGCAAATTCGTGCTTGATGAAGTCAGCTTCAGCTTGCGTGAACTCGTCGATGAAACAGTGCGGAGCATTAGCTCGCGGGCCTTTCGCAAGGGCTTGGAGATCGCTTGCCGCGTCGAGGCGAATGTGCCCGATGCGCTCCACGGTGATTCACTCCGTTTGCGACAAATTCTCACGAATCTGGTGGGCAACGCGATCAAGTTTACCGACGAAGGCGAAGTCGTCGTCGAAGTCAAACTCGACGCATCACCAGGCCGCAGTTGCGTGTTGCAGTTCTCCGTGGCCGATACGGGGATCGGCATCTCGGCAGAAAATCAAAAGCGGGTTTTTGCTCCTTTCACGCAAGCCGACTCCTCCTCCACGCGCCGCTTTGCGGGGACGGGCCTGGGACTTTCGATTGCCACTCACTTGATCAATTGTTTTCGTGGAGAATTCTGGTTGGAAAGCGAACTGGGTGTGGGCAGCACGTTTTATTTCACCACCCGCTTCGCTTTGGCCGACGAGGTCGTCGATGAGCGCAAGACCAAACAGTCCGTCGTGCAGCAACTTCGCAATCTTCCGGTCCTTGTGGCCGACGACAATGAAACGAGCCGCGAAATCCTCGCGAAACTGCTGGCCGATTGGCAGATGACACCCGTGGTCACCGGCGACGCGCAAACGGCACTCGAAAAAATCGACTCTTCACTTGCCATGGGAAAGCCGATTCCGCTGGCTGTGATCGACGCGATCATGCCCGAACGCGATGGTTTTCAACTTGTCAAAGAGATTAAGGCGAGAACTCATGCCGGGACAAAAACAATTTTGATGCTCTCCGCGGCTGATCGGCTCGCGTTCAAGGAGCGTTGTCAGGAACTGGACTTTGACGGAGTGCTGGAAAAGCCGATTTCGCAATCGAATCTGTTCGATGCGATAGCGACGGCCCTGGGAATCGCGACGGTCGATGCCGTTCGTCCCGCGGATTTCAAGACGACCCGCCCGCCAGAACGAATTCTCAACGTCTTGCTGGCCGAGGATACCCCCGCGAATCGCAAAGTCGTGGAACGCGTTTTATTCAAGCGTGGTCATAATGTGGCTTGCGCTGGCAATGGCCGCGAGGCCGTGGACCAATTCCGCCAGCACACGTATGACGTGATTCTGATGGATGTCCAAATGCCCAGCATGGACGGCTTGCAGGCGACCGAGGCGATTCGCGCTTGTGAAGATGAGCATAAAGCCACCAAGCGCGTGCCAATCATCGCAATGACGGCTCATGCGATGGTCGGAGACCGCCACCGTTGCCTGGCGGCGGGGATGGATGATTATATTTCCAAAACGATCAATATCCGTCGCCTGATCGAAATTGTGGAGAGTTACGGCCAAAAAGGCCCTCGCATGAATCCGCAGGGGGAAAAAACGATGAATGACGATCAATCCGGCACCATGCCGGCCTATCGCGCAGCCGACGCCAGCGATGTGATGGACCTGGAACGCTCACTGCGCCGCTTGGACGGCGATCACTCGCTCTTGGTCGATCTCATCGGTTTCTTCCTCGAAGACTATCCCGGCTTGCTGGCGAAGATGGGCGAAGCCGCGACCACGGATGACGCTCCCTCTCTGCAACGCGCCGCCCACAGCATGAAAGGCTTGGTGGCCAACTTCGATGCATACTTCGCCAAGGAGATCGCACAACAAATCGAAACCGCCGCCAAACAACGCGACATGCAAAACGCGGCCGGCCTCATCGAAGGCATGAAATCCGCCGCGACGGAATTGGCCCAGCACCTCGAGCGTTATCGCCAGAATCAAGCTTCTTAATCAGCTCTGGCGAGCGAGTAACGCGCCTGGTCGCAAAAAATATAGTTCATATCGAACTTGCTTTGTTTGCTAATTTCTGAATTGATTAAGTTTTCTGTAGCATCAGGATTTTTAGTGGGTAAGTCCCGTGACCTACGGTGTCTTGCCTAGGAAAATATCCCGTAGGGATTTCGTCATTTAGCCCAGGGTTAGAAAACAGGAGCTTTGGCGACTGTTTTCTTACCCTGGGTCATGCAACCAAACAATTCCTCGTCCGCAGGGTCAACTTCGGGTTCCGACGGAGCGCCGACAAGGACGAAATTTTCCGCACCCGTTTCGGCCTCGCTAGCGTTTGTGCGGAACACATGGCTTATTGCTCGGCCGAGGAATGTTCGTGAATGTCACCCAGGGTAGCCACAAAATTCGTGGAACTCATTTTGCGGCAACCCTGGGCTAATGGCTTTAATCCCTCACGGGATATCAGAGGCGTCCAACAAAGCAAGACTTCCCCGTCAAGCAACCTCGGAACCACATGTGGCCCACGAAAATTCCTGGAGAACCCTATTCAGCTTGGATTCTCAAAAACCCGCTCTAGCTATCGAGCGTGACAACCTGATCAATCAAAATGCCGTGGGCACGAATCTTGTTGCGCAAACTGCCGCGTGTGATGCCCAAAATTCTTGCCGCCTCGGATTGATTGCCGTTGGCATGTTGCAGAACCAGGCTCAGCAATTCCGTTTCCATTTGGCCTAATGTCTCCGAGTACAGATCCTTGGAGAGCGCGGCGAGTCGTTCTTGAATAAACTGGGCCAGTCCCGTCGTGGACTTGGTCGTGGAAATTTCCGCTGGTTTTACGCGGCCGTTTTGTAAGACGCTGGGCTTCAATTCCGCGGGGAGCGACGATTCGAGCAGCACTTCGCCCGAGCATTGCAACATCGCTTGACGCAGCACGCCTTGCAGCTCGCGAATATTGCCCGGCCAATTGTAGTCGAGCAATCTTTGCAACGCCGCGGGGGCAATGCCTCTGACTTGCTTGCCGAGTTGGCGATTCAAAAGGGCCAGAAAATGCTCCAGCAGCATCACCACATCCCCTTCGCGTTCACTCAAGGGGGGGAGCAGAATCGAATAGCCATTCAAGCGATAATACAGGTCGCTGCGAAATGTTCCTTCCTCGGCCATCTGTTCGAGGTCGCGATTCGTGGCCGAGATGATCCTTACGTCGGTTTGAATTGTTTCATTACCCCCGACGCGCTCGAACTTTTGTTCCTGCAACAGACGCAAGACTTTGCCTTGCACGAGCGGCGACATATCGCCCACTTCGTCCAGAAAAATTGTGCCCCCTGTCGATTGCTCAAATTTGCCGATGCGGCGACTGTGGGCCCCCGTGAACGAGCCTTTCTCGTGCCCAAACAATTCACTCTCGAGTAGGGTCTCGGAAAGTGCGGCACAGTTGACCGCGAGGAACGGGCCACTCGACCGCGAACTATATTGATAAATGGCTCGGGCCACCAACTCCTTACCGGTGCCGCTCTCGCCACGCACCAACACGGTGACATTCTGCGGCGCGACCCGGCCAATCGCCTTGAACACTTCTTCCATGGCCGAACAGCGACCAATAAACGCATCTCCCTTTTCATCGGGCTTGAGCATCCCCTGCATGCCCACCGGCACACTGGCAATCCGGCGCGATTCCAGTGCGTGACCGATTAACTCTTGAAGTCGCGCCATTTCGATGGGCTTGTTGACATAGTCAAAGGCACCAAGTTTCATCGCTTGAATCGCCGTGTCACTCGAACCCGAGCCCGTCACCACGATGACGGGCAAGCGACTGTCTTTTTCGCGAATCAAACCAAACGCTTCGAGACCCGACATGTCGGGCAGCATCACGTCGAGCAAAATCGCGTCGGGCTTGTGTTCGTCCATCTTGGCCAGGCCTTCTTCGGCCGAATAGGCGCTGAACATCTCAGCATCAAGCGTTTCAATGCTCTTTTTAATCATGTGATGAACCGAACGGTCATCATCGATCGTGAGTATGCTTCTCATGCTAGTTCCGTTGTTAAATACAGTGATTACCCCGGCAAAGCACATTTCAAAAAGAGCAGGCAGGGGACATTGATCAGGAGAACCGCAAAGTAGTAGGCACACTCCGTGTGCCGTAACCGCCTTGGTGAAATCACCGCGTTTTCTCGCGGCCGCCACGGCACACGGAGTGTGCCTGCTACATTCAGGCGGACTTTGCAATTCTCCTGGGTCATTGATGATTGATTGGGTTCAACTACAACCCTAAGCAACCTGCGTTCCAAACGACCAACAGCCGAAAAAGCTGGCTATTCAACCCACATTCAAGCTCTACAAAGCCTTTCCACCCACAATGGTGGTTTATAAACGACCAGGTTGTCCATTATAGCAGCAACCTGACATAGCCATGTAAGGCCCTGACTTGGTTGACTTTATGTCAAAAATGCGCAAAAAAAGAGCCGTCGGAATTGCCCCAGACGGCTCAAAATCTGATCGTGTTGGAATCAGTTACTACTTTACCAAGGCTTAAGCTTCCAACCCAGAATGAAACCGATCCCAAAACACCACAGCGCGGCGACTTCAGGCCGCTCGCGGGTATAGGCTTTCAAATAATCAATCGCGTCTTGGGCTGGCTGCATGTCGCCGCCGGGAACGTGGGCAGAAATAGGTGCCGCTGCCGTGAGCTTGGGGGTTGTTGATGAAGTCGTGGGATTATTCATGGAAAACTCCTTTGATGAGAGTAATTGTTGTTAGAGCCGGTTTCAAAATCATGAGATCGAGCCGGACGCTAGCACGTGGCGGCTGATTCTATTAGCCGTCCGCCGCGGCGGACTAGCCCCCCGGTTTTTTGGTCCTGCCTCTAGTTTATTTTGTTATTTGGGTGATCGTCGATTTGTATTGGCTTCTTCCTTGCCAACAAGCATTTCACGCAGTGTGTCCATATTCTTTTCGAGTTCATCCAGCGAGCGTTGCAAGGGAGACGCACATTGCTTGAATTTCTGCAAAGCGAGTGATCCCAAACTGACGGCAATCAACAGTGCAACAGCAGCACAAGTGAACTGGGCCATGTGGGGTGACCATTGCTGCTGGTCCACAAGTAAGTTGGCCACAGCAAACAACAATACGGGCACCGTACCGATTAGCAAGGCAATGCTGACCACGACGAATAACGTCGGCTTGACGGTCGCTGCCAGCGAAGAGCGCACATCATCCGCCATCAAGCGCGTTTGCAATTCAGCCAGCTCGGTCACATCGGCTAACAGTTGTTTCACGCCACCCCTATCATGTTTTGCCTGGTCATGATTGATATCGGAAGGAAGTTCCCAACTCTTGCCGTTGAGTCGATTTATCGGCGTTTGCTCAAACATGCGAGGACGACTCCTATACTAGCGGAAATGAGCAGAGCCATTCCCGGATTTTTCTTGATGGTTTGTTTCAACGCTTCCGCCGTTGATGCCAGGAGGGCATTTGCCGTGGCAAAGCGGTCTTCGCTGCCAACACTTAGGTTATGTTCTTTATCGATTGTTTGGCTCGACATCGTTGCGGACCTCCCGTTCTGAGAGTTGCGAAAACTCGCTCACCTTGGCTGCCAAAAAATTCGTCGCCGCTCGCGTCAAGGCGGCCCCGGCAATAGCCGCGACGGCACCGACCAAGCCAGGAGATGCCGACGCTTCTTTAGTGACAATGACGGTATGATCCTTGGCCAATTTTTCGAGATCCTCGGGCCTAAACGTCGGATTGGCCCGCTTTTTCGGCACCAACAAAAATCCGGCCACCGCAGCCAAGGCCACGGATGCCAAAGGATTTTTGCGCACCAAATGCCGCCAGTCCGTCATCTCATGAACAGACTGTTTCGCGGCCTGTGCTTCCTGATCAATGCGGCCGCGCACGGTTTCCATTCGCGCGAGCAAATCATCGACATTGTGACGACCGTTAACGTGCATAAGTTAACACCTTTTCTCTACCTATTTCGTCAACCGATCACGCAGCATCGCTGGCAACGCATGTTCCACTTTTTCCAAGAGATTGCGACCGAACCGCTCCGCGGTACCACGATCAAACGCACCGTAGGAGTGTTTCGGTTCCTGATGCGTCAAAAGTCGGCTAATCACCAAGCCCAATCCAAACCCGGCAGCACAAGTCACTAGCAAGGAACGCGTCGGCCGGTCTTGCACCATATGCGAGAACTGCTCCGCGCCACGGTTGATATATTCACCCACCGTCGACATGCACTCGTCCGCACAGGCGGTAACATCTTGATTTTTTTGAGCAATCATCTGAAATCTCCTTATGTCGTTTCGCTTAGGAACGTTACTTCGAGCGGGCTAACAGACCCACGACCACGCCCAAAAGTAGTCCCGTGCCAAAACACACAATGGCCGACTCCGCGGGACGTTGCCGCACCATTTCTTGAGCCTTGCCGTATTGTTCCTTAGCCATGTCGCTGGCTTGGCCCGCGTACTCTTGCGCGGTTTGGGCGGCACCCTGCACGGCTTGTGAAGCGCTACCCAAGAGGCCCGCTGATTGCTCGGAAAGTGAACGCAGCGTTTTCTCGATTTCAATACGTGCTTGACCCGTGTTCTTTTGGATCAAGCCCACCAGGCGATCAATACTTCCTTCCACCTGTTTGAGCTCATCATCACTGATGTTGCCCCATTCCTGCTTGACGCGACCCTTGATGTCGTTCCAGGTGCCGCTGAGTTCTTCTTTGGTAAGCATGATAAGACTCCCTTTGTCAGAGATTTAAGTGGATAGGGTCAGGGTAACTTGCTGACACAAATAGCAAGCGATGTGCCAATCTCGCCATAAATTATAGGTTGCGAGTTCGCGGCCATTTTCACCGGAAAATACAGCACCTCTGATGGCAATTCTTCCGCGCGGGTCGTTCGGGAGTCAATCATTTTTTAAGAATTATTTGGACGAAAAGTCAGGATTCTTGGTCAACTCCACCCCTGCAGAGCCAGTCGATTCCAGAATCTTGTTGATGTCCGCCCGTTTAGCCTCGCTGTCCGCCACTGAGGTTAAGTCAACAGCCAACAGGGTTTTACCGTCGGCCACGGCCAATTCATAAAAATCGGCGGCTTCGGTCTCAAATCCGCGTTCAGCCATGGCCCCCGCCAAACCTCCCACGACTCCCCCGGTGAGAAAACTGGCCAATCCACCAGCAATAACAATGGGGATACCCGCGCCCGTGACCAGGGCAACCACCGAAGTAATCCCCGCCAGCACCGCGCCTGTGGTCCCACCCAGTACCGCAGCTCCTTTCCAATCTTCGGCTTCAACATCAGGCCGATAACGGGGGAAATATTGTTGAACGACCTTGCTGGAGCTAATGATCGTAATTTCACGCTCGGACAAGCCGATGGCTTCCAAGCCCCGAATCGCGTGTTCAGCATCCTGTAATTTTGAGAACACACCTACGATCATTTTGGGGGAGTCTTTCATGGATTTCTTTTCCTCATGCTGCAACATCATGCACCTCGTTGAAAGTGGTTTGTATGTTCTCATACCCAAACGGCAATTCGTATGCCGGGCATTCCCAAAGTAATAGTCAGGTTTATCGCGTGCAGTTCGTTCATGCTGGTTTGCAAACGACCAAGTCGGTGGCCATGCGCTTCCTATCGCATGCACAACCCCTTCATGTAAGCGAAAAAAGGGGGAAATCTTGGTCAATTCTGAATTGGCATACTGATTGCACTCTTCAATTTTCGTCGAGACGACCGAGCAGACTCGAACGTCTGAGGCCGCGATTGCTAAACCATGCGGCGTCTCCAAATATCATTTTCCGAAAGTTGAGGTGTGAGATGTTGAGTTGGGCGCTTACGTTTTTGATCGTCGCATTGATTGCCGCAGCCCTCGGTTTCGGGGGTGTCGCTGGAGCGGCGACGGGTATTGCCAAAATCTTGTTCTTCGTCTTTTTAGTCCTGTTCCTGATCAGTCTCGTGGTTCCGCGCCTGCGGGGTTCCGTCTGACGCAAGATCACCGCTTGAAATACGGAAGAGGCCAACTCCGTCGCTAGAACTCATGAGACTAGCGGCGGTTTTTTTGTACCCATTCAATCCAACAAAGCTTTTAAGATTTGAGGTGTATGATGAGAGCCATCATTGTTTTAGCGGTGATTTTACTGCTCATGGGTTTGGTTGGTTGGCTGACGTTTGGAAATTCTCCCGGCCGGGCCACGATTAACATTGAAACAGAAGAAATTCAACGCGACACAAAAAACGCCATCGAAAACACCGAGCGCATGATTGAATCAGGAGCGCGGGCCATCACGGGAGAAGAAGAAGTTCCACAGCAACCTGTTCCCGCCGAATCAGAACCCGTCACCACGGCTCCCACCGAAACGCCGGTGACTAGCCCGGCTGTGGCACCGTAGCCTGCTCCTCAACTCGATCAGCGATCTGCGTCGGTAAAGCGGGCTTGGGATTAAGCAGTAGCTCGTGAATGTAAGCCAGTTTTTGTACGACGGGCTCAACGATGATTTCTGGGACGAGATCAAAGATGCCCAAACAACGATTCAGTTCGTTTACAATGATCCCCAGCTTCTGATAAGCGATCACGTACTTCGTGCATTCGTCGCCAACCTTGATGAGAGGCAAAGGGATTTTTAACTCCTCCGCCATGTCGAGAACCGCGCGGATATCAAGGTACAGTGCAAACGTCTCCGCGAAATCTTCCCACGGATGAGAAGAGGCATACGCGCTAATAAAATTGATGTTCCAATCAGCCTGCGGACCCTGCTGGTAATACAGCTCAAGTGCCGTGGCGTAATCGGGATTGTTGTGATCGCCGAATAACGCGATGAATGACTCCTCCTGCTGATTCTGGATCAGGAGTTGCCAATAGTAGTGCGCGATCTCATGGCGGAAATGGCCAATGAGCGTACGCTGGGGTTCGTTCATATCCACGCGTAGCGTTTCGCGTTTCACATCATCGGCTTCGTCGATATTGATCGTGATCTTGCCGTCGGCATGGCCCGTGTAAACGAATTCAGCTTCCTCCCCCAGCCGATAAACACAATCCTCAGGCGCAACGTTGCCCTTAAAATCAAAGCTCAGCGCCGGGACAACGTTCTGATACGGCAGATGCAATTCGTCTAACTGGTAAATGAGTCGTCTCTTGGCTTGCTCCAGCCTCAGCCATTTTTTGCGGTTCACTTCGATGGCAAGATCAGGAATTGTATCGGTCAAAACACAGGATTGGCACAATGGCAGCTCTTCGCCAGACTCAAGGGGAAGAACAAATCGATTGCAAACATGCTCCGAGCTGTAGTTGTGACACTTCTGCATGTTTTGGCCACAATCATCGCACACAAAGTGGTCGTTCGCCTGAGCAAACGAACCGATTTGATGACAACCTTCGCACCAGCCCACCTCACGTTCACATCCAAGGCAGCGCGTATTCTCGAAGAAGAGCCGATTCCCACACTGACAGGAGAAGGTTCGCATATACGTGATGCCTTAATATTAATGGGTAGGTTCGTGGCAACGGGGTATTGCCAAGGAAATTATCCCGCAGGGATTTCATCATTCAGCCCAGGGTTAGAAAACAAGAGCCTTAGCGAGTGTTTTCTTACCCTGGGTCATGCACCAAACAAACAATCGTCCGCGGAGTAAGCTTCGGGTTCCGGCGGAGCGCCGACAAGGACGAAATTCTCCGCCCACTTTTCGGCCTCGACAACAGTCTCTTGGTACACAGCACATCTTGCTCGGCCGAGGAATATTCTTGAATCCTTACCCAGGGTAGCAACAAAATTCGCGGAACTCATTTTGCCGCAACCCTGGGCTAAACGATTTAATCCCTGACGGGATACCGGAGGCATCCACAAAGACAAGATTTCTCCATCAACCTAATCAGGACCACACATGACCCACAAATATTCTTGAAGGACCATTTGAATTGAAATTTGCCACCGCCATTGTACAAAAAAAGGGAGCCGTATCACAGAGATTGCCCTGAGCCATGGCTGGCTCAGGGCTTTGCACTGTCATACGGCTACCCATGGTTCAAGACCGACAAAGCGATTCAATTCAACACAATGCACATGCCTTTTCGTTGATTTCATTGAGTGCCAGTTCGTTCAGTTTATCGTTGGCACTCGCTTCTTCTTGAAGGATCTCGCTCAGCGTGGCGACGGCGGCTTCTTCGCCCAGCGCGCGAGCATACGCTCGGGCCGTGCCGTAGCCGGCGATCTCGTAGTGTTCCACACGTTGGGCCGCGGCGATGAGGCCGGCGTCCTTGACCTCGGGTGGCGCCTTTTCTGAGACCATCTTCGCACCTTCTTCAACCAGGCCTTGCATAGCCAAACATTTGGTTGAGCCAGGTTTCTCGCCCAAATCAGTCAGTAGCTGTTGGACGCGCTCCAACTGTGACTTTGTTTCTTTCAAATGGGCGGCAAATGCCTTTTTGAGCTTGGGCGAGTTGGCAGCTTTCTCCATTTTGGGTAATGCCACGGTCAACTGTTTTTCAGCGCTGTGCAGGTCTTTCAGTTCGTGAATGAAAAGGTCATGTAAAGTTTCTAACGAGGACATGTTAAGATTCTCCTTTGGCGGCGTGAGGGAGCAACTCATCAAATATCAGTTGCAGAATTTTATTTCGTAGAAAAAAAGCCGCCCCGCGGGTTGACCCGTGGAACGGCTATTATTGGGTGAGCTCTTGAACCATTCATTTCTTAGCGGTTCGTATTAATATCAACACTCACGCCGAAATTGCGGTCATTATCGGTCGACCATTGTTGGTTGCCGAAGTCAGGCCAATTGTCTTGGTTAAAGCCAGGGGCCTTTTCCAACTTTTCCTTGGTTGTATCCAGCGACAGGTAAGAATTTCCGTCGGCATCCTTACGACATTCAAAAGCCTTCCAGGGGACGGCCACCATTGTGTCGCCAATGCCCAGAAAACCACCCACGGAAACCGCGGCGTAGCGAATCGTGCCGTTCTCGCCGTCGAGAACCAGATCATTCACTTCGCCAATCGTGTCTTCATTGTCAGGCGTCATGACATTCAGACCAATCACTTCGCTGGCACGATGAATCTTGTTGCCAGAGGATCCCGCTTCACCGCGATAATTGGCGGTTTGCTGGTCAGCCGGCTTGGTCAGAGCGGGGTTGGCGGTTTGCTGCGCGTAATTGGTGCTCGCGCAAGTCAACACCATGGCCAGTGCGGCCAAAATTTTGGTAACAGACATTTTGATCTCCTTTGCGGCTCACAATCGAGCCTTGTCGGGTTGCTCGCCGATTGGGTCAAGGATCGGCGAAGAATAGGATGTTCCCCGTGGTACTTCTCAGGGAACTTATTTGGAAGAATCGCTTCGCAAAGTCCATGCCGAATGCACAACCACGCACTCTTTAATGCGAATTGGCAAAAAAGAGAATCCTTTTTGATGGGTTTACCTCTCCTAAGCAATCGCCGACCTGCAAACCCTCACTCTGGTTGAATCTCAACCAGATCAATCAGTGAGGAAAGCTGAGGTTCCATCACGTCCAGCTTGGTAAACGATAAGTGCCAGATTCCAGGGGCTAACCACTTGTTTCATGGCTCTTAATCTGAGCATACTATTGAAGACTCGCTTGATTGGTAATCAACCAGTTATTCGCTTCTCGAATGACTCGTAACCTCCCAGAGTCAAGCCGGGCCATTGACTTCCCTGCGATCAGTTTGGTTTCAATCACTCCAAGACAAGGGCTCCCGCATTGGTGCAGCGTCTCATTCCACTAAACAAACGGCTATTCGCGGGCTTTGGGTTGATCGTCCTGCTTTTGATTGGCAGCGCTGTCGTAAGCTATCTAAACACACAGCAGCTTCATGAAGATTCCCAGTGGGTCACTCACACCCATGAGGTCATTTCTTCCTTGCAAGAACTGCTGACGGCCGCGGTCAACGCCGAGACCGGCCAGCGGGGCTACATCATCACGGGTGAAAAGAAATATCTTGAGCCTTATGAGTCGGCGTTGATGGTCATTCACGACCACCTCGACGATCTGCAGCGCTTGACCACGGACAATGTCCGCCAGGAAGACCGTTTGACGGATATCAGATCATCCGTGGAAAATCGTTTAGCACTATTACAGAAAAACATCGCGAGACGTGACGAGGAAGGATTTGCTAGTGCTCAAGAGGGCATTCTTAGCGACCAGGGCAAAAAAGCCATGGATTTGCTGCGTGGGCAAATTGATGACATGACCCAGGAAGAACTCTCGCTACTCTACCTGCGTTCGCAAACCAGTCGCCGCAGTTTGCAAACGGCCATCACGAGCGGGATTATCTCAGCGATCCTGGGGGGACTAGCCGTCGGTTTGCTGTTTTACTTTGTTGCCCGCAACATCCGCGACATGGACCGGGCGGCGGAAATCATTCACCGCGAGCGTGAGCAACTGGAAATCACCCTTAGCAGCATTGGTGACGGGGTGATCGCCACCGATCCCCAAGGCCGCGTGACGATGCTCAATTCCATAGCCGTCGACATGACAGGCTGGACACATAAAGACGCCGCCGGTCAAGACCTCACGACCGTGTTCCATATCGTTAATGAATCCACGGGGCAAACCGTCGAAAATCCCGCTCTGCGCGCGCTTAAAGAAGGCAAGATCGTCGGCTTAGCCAATCACACGGAGTTGATCGCGCGTGACGGCAGTCGCCGCGCAATTGCAGATAGTGCCTCCCCGATTCGTGGGCTCAGCGGCGACATCCACGGAGCAGTACTGGTGTTTCGCGATGTGTCGGCGGATCGTAAGGTCGAAAATGCCTTGCGAGAAAGCGAGGCACTCAAAACAGCAATTCTCGATACCGCGCTCGACGCCATGATCACCTGCGATCACGAGGGCCGCGTGATTGAGTTCAATCCCGCCGCCGAACGAATCTTTGGCTATTCGCGTGATGCAGCGCTGGGGAAAGAATTGAGCGACTTGATCGTCCCCTTGCGGATGCGCGAGCGGCACAAAGCGGGTATGAATCGCTATCTCGAAACGGGCATTTCTTCCATCCTCGGCATGCGATTGGAACTTCCCGCCCTGCGTGCTGACGGCACGGAGTTCCCTGTCGAACTCGCCATCACGCGCATTCCCGGCGCAGGGCCAGCAAAGTTTACGGCCTATTTACGCGACATCAGCGAACGCCGCCAAGCTGAAACAGAACTCCAAGTGAGTGAAAGAAACTTCCGCAATTTGGCCGACAATATCTCTCAGTTTGCTTGGATCACTGACAAAGAGGGGTATATCTTCTGGTACAACCAGCGCTGGTTTGACTACACCGGCACGACCCTTGAGGAAATGCAAGGTTGGGGTTGGCAGGCCGTCCATCATCCCGACCACGTCGACCGTGTCACCCAAAAAATCAAGCACGCTTTTGATACCGGGGAAACTTGGGAGGACACTTTCCCCCTGCGCGGGAAGGACGGTCAATACCGCTGGTTCCTTTCGCGCGCCAGGCCCATTTACGACGAAGACGGTCAAATCGTCCGTTGGTTTGGCACGAATACCGATATCACCGAACTTCGCGAACTCGAAGAAGCCTTGATGGAGGCCGACAAGCGTAAGGATCAATTCCTCGCCACGTTAGGGCACGAGTTACGCAACCCGCTCGCGGGAATTTTGGGCGGCGTGGAGATTCTTGAATCGCCATCACACGATATGGAAGATCAACTCGAAGCGCAACGCATTATCGGCCGACAGTCGCGCTTCATGCAACGCATGATTGACGAACTGCTCGACGTGTCACGAATTGCCCGAGGCAAAGTCACTCTGAACAGGACAACTCTCGATTTGACGCAACTCCTTCGCGAAGTCTTGCAAGATTGCCGCCGCGAACTCGATGAACGGGGGCTTTCGATCAATCCTGAAATTGCTGCCGATTCCATGCCGATGCACGGCGACCGCGAACGCTTGCGGCAGGTCTTTACCAACCTGATTCACAATGCCTGCAAATTTACCGAGTCGGGGGGCACTGTCAGCGTTAGCCTTGCCAAGTCCAACGAAGAGACCTGCTTAATCCAAATCCGCGATACCGGCATAGGCATGTCGCAGGAAACGCTCGAAGATATCTTCCATCCCTTCGTGCAGGCTGATACATCACTCGAACGGGGGAGGGGAGGCCTCGGCCTAGGGCTCGCGATTGTGAAAGGGCTGGTCGAACTTCACGGCGGCCAAGTAAACGCGGAGAGCGACGGTCTCGCGCAAGGAAGCACGTTTACCGTGGAGCTGCCGCTGAGCGAACATGCGTTTGTGGAAAGCACTGAAACAACGAACCACACCGCCGCGGCAGCCGTGGGTCCATTCTCGGTGTTGGTCATCGACGACCGACGCGATGCTTCCTATCCGCTGATCAAGTTTTTGGAAAATCAGGGGCATCGCGTGCTCACTGCGTTTGATGGTCCTAGTGGTGTTGCCGAAGCTTTGCAACACGCGCCGCAGATCGTTGTTTGCGACATTGGTCTGCCTGGTTTCGATGGTTACGAAGTGGCACGGCAATTGCGCTCCAGTGCCAAATTTGACAGGTCACTCTTGATAGCAGTCACCGGCTACGGTCAACCCCAAGATAAACATGAAGCCCATGGTGCTGGCTTTGATTGCCATTTGGTCAAACCCGTCGAACGCAGCCAGTTGCTTCAAGAAATCGAGAACTGGGCCGCGCGGTCAGTGTGACCTCGCTAGGCTTTGTCTCAAAACTGCACGAGTCTCTCTCACTGAGCCGCACAGCGCTAGCCGCGGGTTCTTAATTTGGTTCTTCAGGAATTTTAGTGGGAGCCGGTTTCAAAATTGCCAAAAAGAACCGGACGCTAGCGCGTGGCGGCTGATTTTATCAGCCGCAGGGCGCTAGCCCACGGTTTTTGAAACTGCTTTTGGGTTTCTTTCGCCGTCGCGCCTCGCAACAGGTCCGCTTCATGGCCCTGAAAGGGACTCACTAAGATAGCCCTGGGCAAACGGAGGCGAGTTTTACGAGCCTGCGTGCCGCCCAGGGTTTTGGATCGAATGATCTTCATCGGCCGAGTGGAAAATGTTGTGGACCAGCGGCATGTTAGCGAGGCCGAAACCCCAGCCGCGGTTTGATTTCGTCCTCGATAGCACGCCGTTGGAACTTAAGGTTGCCACCTCACAGGAGAACTGCAAAGTAGTAGGCACACTCCGTGTGCCGCCACCGCCTTGGTGAAATCACTGCGTTTTCGCGCGTCTGCCACGGCACACGGAGTGTGCCTGCTACAATCAGGCGGACTTTGCAATTCTCCTGTGTGACCCACTAAAATCCCTGAAAAACCCAATTTTGTGGTTCACCATGCGACAGCTTGCAAGGTTCAGGACCACGGGGGTGGTTGGGACAAATACATCGCTATCTAAAACTAGGAAGTCTAGTGAAACAGGACAAAGCGATATCAGCAATATTGGCAGTGTAGTGCGATGGCGCAACATTTGCGGTCTAGCGAGGCCTTGTTCAGGGGGGGTTAGATACCAAAGTTGAAGGAGTTGCCATGTTAGTTTTGTCCCGCAAAGAAGGTGATGATATTCTGCTGCCAGAATTGGACATCGTTGTGCGCGTCTTGAAGATTCGCGGTAGGTCGGTGTCCATTGGCATCGAAGCCCCGCGCGGCATTCGCATTATTCGTAGCGAGCTCGATTCGCAGGATTATGCTGAAAAGGAAGCCAACTGGGATCGCGAATTGGCTGACGTCGCGAATTAAGTTTCTTGTTTGCTATCAGTGGTTTTCACGGCAAACAGATCCGTGTGATGGTGTTCAATCACACGGGCAACCGACCAACAGGCAAGTGCCCAGGCTGCGCCCGCCGCCCACCCAGCGAGCACGTCAGTGGGCCAGTGGACTCCCAGATAAACGCGGCTCATCCCCACCAAAATACTAAGCCCCACTCCCATTCCTAAAAAGAACATTCTGAGTCGACGTTGTTTTTCCACTTGGGCCAAGACAGCCCCGAGTGTGAGATAAGTCGTGGCAGCCATCATCGAGTGACCACTCGGAAAACTTTTGGTCAAAACAATCGATCCGTGTGGGACGAGATCGGGGCGGGGCCGATCAAACACCGACTTCAGCACCGTGCTCAAGACGATGCCCCCCACAACCGCCACCAAGACCAACATCGCGGTCTGACGCCGGTCGCGAATCCACAAGAACACGACGACCGAAATGGTGAGCATCGTCAGGATTCCATAGCCTCCCAAAGCGGTGAAGTCGCGCATCAACTCTTCAAACCACTTCGGTCCCAAAGGATCGGCTTTGTCAGCGGGATTTCGCAGCGCGAGGATCGTCCATTCATCGATCTCGCGTGATTCACCGTCCGTGACAAAATCCGCCAACTCGACAAACGCCCAAACACCCCCCGCGCTCAAAATCAATAAAATGAGTAGCACCGGTTCCCGCGTGATCGAATCAAGAAGTCTTTTCATGGCTATTGTTATTCTTCTGAAAATCTTCCCCGACAATCACGTTCAATGCCGCCGGCAAGCAGCGAAACGAGATCGGCTGTTCGTCCACTAAGTCGCCGTCGAGCGAGAACATCAGCGGCGGGTGCGATTGCAGTGTAATCTGTTTGGCCTGCCGATACACGACCTGATCGGATTGAATGTAGTCGGAGAAAAGATAACGGGCCGAAAGATCGGCAAGATCGACCATGGTGCCCGCCTGAATAATCACGACGTCGAGCAAACCATCGTTGAGCTGAGCCCGGGGAGCGACTTCGACACGCCCCGCCGAAGTGCGCCCATTGGCCACGAGCAGGTTCCACACAGAAAACTCTTGCGGCGTGCCACCATCAAAACTGATAGTCGTCTCGAAGCTTTTCAAGTCGTTCAAAATGTTGACGGCCCCGCGCACGTAGCACAAGGCGCCCCAACGTTGCTTCATTTCGGACGTGATCGCTTCGGTGACACGATGGCTATTACCCCCCGTGGCGATATTGGCAAAGCGAGTGGTTTGCACTTGGGTATCGAGCTCGACCACGTCGAGCCGTTCTACCACGCGTCGTTCGAGTGTTTCCCAAGCCAGATCAATCTCGTTAGGAATTCCGAGCGACGCGCACCAGTCGTTGGCCGTCCCCAACGGCAGTACGCCCATCACCACGTCGTGGGGAGCCTTGGCCAAACCGTTGATCACGGAATTAATCGTCCCGTCCCCACCCGCGGCGACAATCAACTTCGTGCCACGTTCAGAGTCGATCTGCACTTTCGCTTGGGCATCCGCACCCGAAGTGGGCTCATAAATCGTCATGTCGGGATGGTCTACGAGTTTCGCACGAACTTCTTTCGCCTGATCAACCGACCCAGCGTTGGGATTCCAAATGACAAGTATGGGTTCGCTCATGCGACCCAGAGTAGGGAATATCGTGCCGCTCGATATGTGTTCAAATGAAGCATGATGCCGGACCGAGCCAGAACAACTGGTCGCTCTGGAACCATCAACTGGTCATCGAACGTCCGGATTTCCGCCAAATCAACGGCCTTGCTTTACGCCGTTTCAGGGAATGTCGTATTTTCTATAACAACCGGGGCGGCATGGTTTATGCAATCGCACAGGCGTGCATTTTCCACGCACTCTTCCCGTCCCAAGTCTTCACCCTTCGAAAGGCCCGCGATGGCAACTGTTTCTCTACCCATGAACCGTGAGTCGAAGAAAACACACGCCGTCCATGAGGGAATGGGTTGCCTGCCCCATGAGAACGGCGTGGCCTTTCGTGTCTGGGCACCCCATGCCCAGCTTGTGAGTGTCGTCGGCAATTTCAACGATTGGGATGAGAAATCCCATTTACTCCAAGCGGAAGACAACGGCCAATGGTATCTTGACGTGCCCACGGCCAAAATCGGCGACGAGTATCTCTACATCATTATTAATGGCGAGCAAAAGCTCAGCCGCATTGATCCCTATAGCCGGGAAGTTACCAATTCCGTGGGCCACTCGGTGGTCCATGATCCCGATTTCGATTGGGAGGGTGATGATTTTGATCTTGCCGCGTTCAATGAGTTGGTGATTTATGAAATGCACGTCGGCACCTTCAATCGCTCACGGCCGGACGTGCCCGGCACGTTTGATCGAGTGATTCGTAAATTAGATTATTTACGTCGCCTGGGGGTAAACTGCATTCAGCTCATGCCAACGGCGGAATTCGCTGGGGATTTGTCGTGGGGTTACAACCCGGCACATATCTTCGCGGTGGAAAGCGCTTACGGCGGCCCCGTCGGCCTCAAGGAGCTCGTGAAGCTCGCCCATCAGCATGGCATCGCGGTGATTCTCGACGTGGTTTACAACCATTTCGGCCCCAGCGATCTCGATATTTGGCAATTCGACGGCTGGAGCCAGGACGGCAAGGGGGGCATTTATTTCTACAACGATTGGCGCTCCAGCACCCCTTGGGGAGAATCTCGTCCCGATTATGGCCGCGTCGAGGTCCGCAATTATATTCACGACAACGCGCTCATGTGGCTCGAAGATTATCACATGGACGGCCTACGCTATGACATGACGCTGTTTATGCGTTCCGTCGACGGTGCCCGCGATCTCCCCGAGGGCTGGTCGCTGACCCAGTGGGTCAATCGTGAGGCACATTTCAAGTATCCACACAAAATCATGATCGCCGAGGACATGCAAAACAATGATTGGATGACCAAGCCCGCCGATTGGGGCGGAGCGGGCTTTTCCAGCCAATGGGATGCGGGCTTTGTTCACCCAATCCGCAACGTCGTCGAGCAAACCGAAGACCAATACCGCTCGATGTTCGCTGTCCGAGACGCGCTCTGCCATCGCTACAATTTCTCGGCCTTTGAGCGGGTGGTTTACAGCGAGTCGCATGACGAAGTCGCCAACGGCAAAAGCCGCGTTCCCTCGGAAATCGACCCGGAAGACCCCAAGGGCTGGTACGCCCAAAAGCGTTCCACCCTCGCGGCCTGCATGGTCTTTACGGCTCCCGGAATTCCCATGATATTTCAAGGCCAGGAATTTTTGCACGCTGGCTGGTTTGACGATTCCGACGGCATTGATTGGAGCGAAGAAAAAGATTGCCACGGCATCGTCCGCTTGTACCGCGATTTGATCCGTTTGCGGCTCAACCGCCAGGGCTATTCCGCAGGACTGACGGGGCAACGGATTGAATGTCATCACTTGAACGACGGCGACAAATTGATTGGATTCCGACGTTGGCGGGAGGGGGAAAAAGGTGACGACACCATCATCATCGCAAATTTCTCGCATCGAGAGTGGGAAGATTACCGGATCGGATTCGTGAGAGAAGGACTTTGGAAACTCCGCTTTAATAGTGACGCCGCCTACTACAGCGAAGACTTCAGCAATTTTGATTCGCATGACGTGACTGCGGAAGCCAGCCCCTACGACGGCTTAGCCGCGAGTGGGATCATTAATATTGCTCCCTACAGCGTGCTGATCTTTTCGGAAGAGAATGATTGATGCGTTTCTGGCAACGTGCCAATCTCTTATCACAATTTGCCATGCACCCGATTTTCGCCGAGTTGACGGGAACTCGACAGGAGTACAGCAATGCTTACGACAACTCAATTTTCAATTGGTGAACAACCCGGCAACGGTTCCTACCGCTGCAGTAAATGTGGCACCTATGTCGCTCGCCTACTGGGCCCCGAAGAGCAATTGCCCCCCTGCGAGAACTGCGGTTCGGCGAAAGATGTCCGCTACCAAGTGGAAGACGAAGAGGCCACCCAATCTCACGGCCCGCATTGATCTGCTGGCAAGCGTCACACCGCCTTGTCGCAGAAACGCGCAAGCTGGCTTGGTGCGATTCACCCGAAATGGCAAACTAGCGCTTTTTGGCAAAACAATGCGCTAATTTCAACCACTTAGCGATTGGCATGTTCCTTGCTTAATAGAATTCATTCGATCTCAATGTACAGATCGATTATCCCTGTTCATCACGAACATTTTTTCGCAAGGAGACATGACATGTTCAAAGCACTTTCTCTCACCACATGCCTTACCGCGGCAGGCCTGCTTGCTCAAGGCACGCAAGTTACCGCTCAGACCGGCCCCGTCCGGGAAGGCGTTCGCCGCACCGGTGAAGCCGTTGCCGATGGCACGCGAGCCGTTGTCCGCGGATCTCGCAACGTAATCGGCCGTACTGGTCAAGCGTCACGTAATATTGTGCCATCAACAACTGACGCCGCCCGTGCCCAGGTGGGCCGAGCGGAGCGAAATGAATCGCAGTCTAGCATCGGAGTTGCTACTGACGCTCAGCTCAATGGTGCTCAAGCCGACGTAAACGCTCAAGCGGGCACCCAGGGTGTCCAAGCCAATGCTGATTTGGATGCCAATCAACAACAATTGAACGCCGATGGTCAGATTCAAGAAAACCCGCAGGGAAATCTGAACGATTCCAACATCGCGAATGACCCCAATAGCTCCAATCGCTACGAATCAGGATACCGTGGTGCCAACGATCAGAACATGAACGCTGACCAAAACGCCAATGCGGCAGGCATGCAACAGCAAGCTGGCCAAGTGGATTACAACGGTCAGATGTACAATGTGCGCCACAACAGCCAGGGTCGCGAGTTCATTTGCGTCAATGGTTGCCCCGTTTATCTCGATAGCCAAGCGAGCGATTCCCAATCGCGCGAAGCGTACAAGATGAGCGACGATTCCATGCAAAATGGCGCTGCTCAGGGTGACCAACGCTTTGATGGCCAGCAAGAGTATCAAGGAAATCAGCGGAACACTTATCGCTCGCAGGGTGATAACAGTTCCGTCTTGGCTCCTCCCGTTCCTGTGCGGACAGATGCTAATGCCAGCGCAAACGCAAGTCCTAGCTTAAACGCCGACACTGACATCAACGCCGAGCAAAATCAGGCATTGAATGATTCCGCCGATATCGACGCCGGAGTTGATGCCAATTCTGATTTGGATATTGACGACAACGACGCAGACTCCAACATTGCTGCCGACACCGATGTTGATGCGAATATACAAAACGAGGATTCGAATGCCAACGAATCTGAGAATGATTCTGACAACTAACTCGCTACAGTATCGGCATGAATAGCAATCTGATCGGGTCCATCTTCGGGTGGACCCGATTTTTATACTTGGTTAATTCTTCCGTTCAACATCAGGTTTTACTGTCGCTGGCTTGCCATCCTGCGAACGGAACATGACCCAACCGTCGATCATTTCCACGTTCATCGGCAACACGCCTTGCTTGCCAGTCAGATCAAGCCCCGGGATTTCAATCTCCGGAAGTTGCTCCGAGATCCAGGCCCCCGCATCATCAATCATTTCCGGTATTTCACCATCTGGCTGGGCAATGAGGGCCGTCTGAAACCACTACTCCGTATCGCTGGGATCGCGACCTTCGACGGGGCATATTTTTGCAAGCGGCGAACCATCCCCGCCGGCAAAACTGATGTTGATGCAGTTCGAGCTTGTCGAAAACTGCACGCCCACGTCGTCGAGCTTGGGTAACAAGAACGACATCATCGGTCGACTTTCCACCCGCGCATTCAGCTTCGCTATTTGCCCATCAACAACTCGATCCACGTCGGCCAGCACCTGTCGATCCGTATCTCGCCCACTGATTCGTTCAGCGGTCGAGTTGCATTCGCAAACGCGACGGCTAGCGACTTTTCTGACGATCCGCCCGCGCAAACCGGGCAAACTTGAACCCGTTCCCATGGGCGTGATCTGAGTGTCGCTTTCAATGGTTGCCGGTGTCGTGACAAATTCTTCACCATTAAAACGGACGATCTTTTGACAAGTCCACGTAGTCACGGCGCGCGAATGAATGATCGCCGGACCATTACGCCCCACGGTCCGCGACTTCGTGGAACCCGTGATCCGCACATAAAACGCGGCATCATCGCGATCAGGTTTCGTATCGACATCAGCGCGGCCCTGCGTGTGAGCAGTCCCCGTCGCTCGCGTTCCCAGCACCACGCGGCTCACAGCCGTGTGCTTATTGATGTCACGGGCAAACAGCTCTTCCAGATACCGCTCGGAAACGCGCAAGATCGTCACTCCCCGCAACGCTGCCGCCTTACCGGCGGGGAGAGAAACCTCTGCCGGTGGATTTTTCTCGTCGGTACTCGGTTCCCCCTCCTGGGCATGGAGCTGTAACTCGAACGACCCATTTGGCAGTAACGAGACCAACAGCAACCCCAATAGTATCTGCCTCATCGGAATAACTCCAGAAAATCGAGTGACGTGTCGGAAAAAGAGCGTGGTGTTCCAAATAAGCGAATTGGCAAGTGCCGTGCCGCGAAGCGCAAAATTGGCGAGAACTTGCTGGTAATTGTGTAAACCACTCACCAGGCGTGCGGACTGGCACACGGGATGCACATCCTTTTGTATGAATAAAAGCTTCTGCATGCACTAAAAAATGTGAAGAATCGTGGCTAATAAGGAATTACTATCAGAGGTGTGCTATGAAAATATCACAAAATAATCGCAAAAGTCTTGACCTTCCCTACACAACAGCAAACGAGACTGCCAATTGGTCCGAACACGAACATGTGGCTGAAACTGTCAACCAAGAGGCACGGCATTTGGTGCAAATGGCTGGATCACCAGAACTTGCCAAACAAGCCATCGATTCCGTGGAAGATAGCAACCACACAATGCCCATGGCAGCCAAAGAAGAACTCGCGCGAGATTTGGGCTACCCCAACTCCAGGGTCATGCTCGAGCAAACCGAAATCGTCAACTTGCCCAGTGGTTCCTTCGTCTATTTGACAACCGACTCGGATGGCTTCTGGGTCGCTTGGAGCGACAAACCCTACTACGACCTGCAACGCTTCGAGAGCAGGCAGCAAGCCTTGACCTCCTTGCGTGAAGATGCGGAATTCATTTCTTTGCAAAGTTAAGTTTGAGAGAGAACCGGACGCTAGCGCGTGGCGGCTGATTCAATCAGCCGCCGGGTATCCTCTGGGTGGCTAGCCCCGGTTTTTGAAATTTTATCAGCCGCAGGGCGCTAGCCCCCGGTTTTTTGAAACTGTCTGTTGTGTTCTACTCTCAGTTTTCTTCGCGTGCTCGGCGGTTCAAACATCCGACTTAGCAGTTTTCCTGGCACTTTCTCGCCAGCCCTGGATTTTTGGTCCTTCTCTGGGCAGAATGGGGGGGCTTCTCATAGACTTTTTCCCACTTAACGGAAACCACACAGCACAATGATTCGCCATTCCACCTTAATTATCTCTTGTCTACTGATTGTCCTTGCCATTCCCACCCCTGCACGGGCCCAAGCCACGCATGACCTGCCAGACTTCTCGGCCCACGCCGCGCAAGCAAAGCTCGTCCTCGCGCGAATGTCGCTCGCCGAAAAAATCGGCCAGATGACCCAGGCGGATTTGAGCTTCCTCAAAAGCCAGGATGAAATCACCGAACTCTTTCTCGGTTCGGTCTTGAGCGGTGGCAGTTCGGATCCCAAGTCAGGCAACGATCTCGCATCGTGGACCAAAACCGTCGAAGATTGCCAGGCTGCCGCGCTCGCCACGCCGCTCAAAATTCCACTCGTCTACGGCATCGACGCGGTCCACGGCCACAACAATCTCCTCGACGCGGTTATCTTCCCGCACAATATCGGCCTCGGCTGCACGCGCAATCCTGATCTCGTCCGCGAAGTCAGCCGCATCACAGCGCTCGAAGTTCGCGCGAGTGCGATCAACTGGACCTTCGCCCCCTGCATCACCGTGCCGCGCGACATTCGCTGGGGTCGCACCTACGAAGGCTTCTCCGAAGACCCTGAATTGTCCGGCGAACTCGGCGCGGCAGCGGTCATGGGTTTGCAAGGTCACGATCTCAGCGATCCCACACGAGTTCTCGCCTGCGCCAAACACTTCGTTGCCGACGGTGGCACCAAGGCCGAAGTCCGCTTGGCCAATTGGGAAGGCTTCGGCGACGAAAAGCGTTTGCGGCTCGATCAAGGCGACGTGCAAATTGACGAAACCACGCTCCGCAACATTCATCTCGCTCCGTACCTCCCTTCGATTGCCGCCGGCGTGGGCACAATCATGCCCTCCTACAGCAGTTGGAATGGCGTGAAATGCTCCGCCAGCAAGGAATTGCTCACCGACATCTTGAAAGATGAACTGGGTTTTGCCGGATTTTTAATTTCTGATTACAACGCGATCGATCAAATCACCAAGGATTACAAGGAAGCCATCAAAATCTCGACCAACGCCGGCATGGACATGTTCATGGTCCCGGAAAAGTACCGCGAATTCATCAAGCTCCTCACCGAGTTGGTCAACGCAGGCGAAGTTTCCATGGATCGCATCGACGATGCCGTCGTCCGCATTCTCCAAGTCAAAGCCGCGCTGGGGTTGCTCGATCCCGGCGTCAAACTGACCGCCGACAAGGCCCTGCAAGAAAAATTCGGTTCGCCCGCCCATCGTGAAGTCGCGCGGCAAGCGGTGCGCGAATCGCTCGTGCTCTTGAAAAACGAAAACAAGGTGCTGCCGATCTCGCCACAGGCCAAACGGATTCACGTCGTGGGGGTGGCTGCCGATGACATCGGCATTCAATGCGGCGGCTGGACCGTCGAGTGGCAAGGCGAAGCCGGCCCCGTCACCACCGGCGGCACAACATTACTCACGGCCTTGCGCGAAGCTCTCGGCGAGAAAGCGGAAATCACTTTTGCGGCCGAGGGTGCCGACGCCGAGGGTGCCGACGTGGCGATTGCCGTCGTGGGTGAAATGCCCTATGCCGAAGGCACGGGCGATAATGAGCATTTGCAGCTTCCCAAGGCCGACCAACAAACGCTCGCCAATCTCAAAAAATCGGGCGTGCCCACGGTGGTCGTGTTGTACTCCGGTCGTCCCCTGGCAATCGCCAACGTAATCGAACAGTCCGACGCCTTCATCGCCGCCTGGCTCCCCGGCACCGAAGGCGCGGGCCTCGTCGACGTACTCGTGGGCAAACACGCCCCCACCGGCAAACTCTCCTTCACCTGGCCCCGCTCGGCCAAACAAGAACCGATCAACATCGGCGACACCAACTACGACCCCCTCTTCCCCTTCGCCTTCGGCCTCACCTACGAAAAATAAACCCCCTCGTCCCCACGATCCAGAGTAACACGACTCTCCGAGTCGTAATTGATGAACTCGTAAATTACGACTTACTAGGCTTTGTCTCAAAACTGCACGAGTATCTCTCACTGAGCCGCACGGCGCTAGCCGCGGGTTCTTCATTTTTAGGACGCACCCCCAAGAACCCGACGCTAGCGCGTTGCGGCTCAGGTTTTGAGACAAAGCCTAATTAGGTTCTTCAGGAGATTTCGTGGGTTGATTCATGGATCAAAGTTGCTGCTTGGATCATTGCGGCATATAAAAACCGCCCTGCAAGGGCAAAACTAGGACAGCCCAGCGGCTGTGTTGTTTGTCAATGATTTTTTAGCAGGCATGGAGGTCTCTCCAGGGAGTATTGTTCCTGATCATGGTGTTAAGAATCACCAAGAGCTTTCTCATGCAGGCGGTGATGATGACC
>Ga0163150_10000220_pt1 | contig 105462 bp, 95 predicted proteins | sample OliLakLV19P2IB_FD_148628 | JGI IMG/M metagenome (GOLD analysis project Ga0163150, IMG submission 148628) | Freshwater microbial mat bacterial communities from Lake Vanda, McMurdo Dry Valleys, Antarctica - Oligotrophic Lake LV.19.P2.IB | ecosystem: Environmental > Aquatic > Freshwater > Lake >...
CCCGAAACCCTTCGTCTGGCACAAGACCGCCGATCAAATCCTCGACAGCCTCAAGAAATACTTGACGAACCTCTGACCCAGGACACTAGTTCCCAACTTTGACGCCGACACAGTTCGCATGATCTACAGGCTTCGAGCGGATGGGCTCAGCCAGTCCGAGACTGCTGCACGTACTGGAATCAAGCAGTCGACCGTGCTGTCAATCCTCCGCAACCCTGCCTACTTGGGAAAGATCAAGTGCGGCGACGAATGGATCGAAGGAATTCACGAGCCGCTGATAACTGAACGAGAGTTTCAAGCAGCACACCGCGGTCGCGCTACTGGTCAGCGACGTGGCAAGGATCTCATGTCGGGCCGCGTTCGCTGCGGACAATGCGAGCGCTCCATGTCGGTCATGGACAACGGCGCTGGTTGGCTCGGCTATCGCTGCCGACACCGCGGAAAGGGATGCGACGTACCCAGGTTCTCCAACAAGGGATTGCTTCGAGGAGCGCTCCTTGGACTCCGGCTAGTTCGCGACGACCTCGACCTGCTAACGGCCATTCGGGAACGCGTGGAACGCCGGGCAGACGTCCGACAGGACGACGACCGGCGTCACGCCGACCGAAAGCGTCGCATTGAGGAACTCGAAACGAATCGAGCAAAGGTCTTCGAGGCGTTCTACGGAGGGAATCTCAGCGGCGAAGGACTACGCCACGAGGAGGACCGACTCAACCAGGAGCTCGTCGCGCTGCGCGCCATTGTCGAACCCGTGCCTGAGCCCTCGACGGCAACGGAGCAATTCGAGCAAGTCGTCGCATTACTCCAGCGACTGGACTGGGATGTGATTTGGGAGGCCGCGACGGATAACGAACGCCGCACACTCCTCGATGAGTTCGTGTCGCGAGTCAGCGTCTTCGCCGATCACCTCGAAGTCGAGGTCAGAGGAGCTCCGAAACTGAACGTATCCCTGCACGAGGTAGGCCTACGCGAAACAGTTGAGATCGCTCGTGTCGGAGGGGGGACTTGAACCCCCACACAGTTGCCTGTACCAGCCCCTCAAGCTGGCGCGTCTGCCATTTCGCCACTCCGACGTGGGATAACGAGGTTACCGCTGCGCAACTAGCGGACCATCAGGAAACTCAGCGCAATGACGGTGCCGATCCACAGGATGCCGAACACAGTCGTGATGCGAGTCAGGTTGCGCTCGGCAGCCGTGCTACCCAACGCCGTCGAACCGGAACCACCGAACATGTCGCTGAGGCCACCGCCGCGGCCACTGTGCATTAGCACGCCAGCCACCATGCCAAATAGGCACGCGATGTTGATGACGAGCGAAATGTACATAAAAGTGTCGCGCACGGCTTGAAATCCTATCGGGCCAGACTCAATCCGCGCCGCTACACAGCAGCGGTGCCGACCATCTCCACGAGGTGTGTCGTCGGGAAGTGGCACGCAACCGGATGGCCCTGCCCACGGTCGATCAGCGCCGGCTCCTCAATCGCGCACAGTTCTTGGGCGATCGGGCAACGCGTGCGGAAGCGACAACCGCTCGGCGGGTTGATCGGGCTGGGCACATCGCCCTGCAGGACGATGCGTTGCCGATTGCGCTCGCCCACCGGATTCGGTTGTGGCACAGCCGACAACAGTGCCTGCGTGTACGGGTGTGCCGGCCTCGAGTACAACTCTTCAGCCGGCGCAAGCTCGACCAGTTTGCCGAGGTACATGACTGCGACATCGGTGCTGATGTGGCGAACCACCGACAGATCGTGAGCAATGAAGAGGTATGACAATCCGAGTTCGCGTTGCAGGTCCTCGAGCAGGTTGATGACACCAGCTTGAATACTGACGTCGAGGGCCGACACCGGCTCGTCGAGGACGACCATGGACGGGTTGAGTGCCAGAGCTCTAGCAATACCGATGCGCTGGCGCTGGCCGCCGGAGAACTCGTGTGGATATCTCCGCGCATGATCGCCCGAGAGACCAACGAGTTCCAGAAGGTCCGCTACCTTCTTCTTCGTATCACCGCTGATGTTCTGAATCTCGAACGGTTCTCCAATTGCATCACCGACCGATCGCCGGGGATCGAGCGACGCATAGGGATCCTGAAACACGATTTGCATCTCGCGTCGTAGCTTGCGCAAATCAGCTCCACCCATACCGACCAGCTCTACGCCTTTGAAGCGCACCGACCCACTGGTCGGTTCCAAAAGGCGGAGAATGCTTCGTCCGACAGTTGTCTTTCCTGACCCAGACTCACCTACGAGTCCTAACGTCTGCCCGACTTCGATATGGAAGGAGACATCGGAGACCGCGTGCACGGTTCGCTTCACGACGCGTAACCCCCTGGAACCACGCACCTCGAATTCCTTCACCAGATTCGCTACCTCGAGAATCGGCTCAGCCATGAGCTACCACTCCCAATTGCAGTTCTTCGGCTCGAACACACGCTGTCTCGAGCTCGCCGAACGGTCGAAGATCGGGGATCGACTGAGTACAGATCGGCAGTGCATACTCGCATCGGGGAGCAAACGCGCAGCCAGGTGGCGGATACAGCATGTTCGGGGGCGACCCCGCAATCGGCGTCAGACGCTCACCCGCGAGCGCTGGAATCGACCTCATCAAGCCGAGCGTGTACGGGTGCGACGGCCTTGAGAAGATGTCGTCCACTATTCCTCGCTCGGCTGCTCTACCCGCGTACATCACTTGCACGCGGTCGGCGACTTGCGCGACAACTCCGAGGTCGTGCGTGATCAGAACGATTGCAGTTCCCAGCTGGGCCTGAATTCGTTGCATCACCTCAAGAATCTGAGCCTGAACGGTGACGTCGAGCGCTGTGGTGGGCTCGTCGGCAATCAACACTTCTGGCTCATTGGCAATCGCAATGGCAATCATGACTCGCTGACGCATACCTCCCGAGAACTCATGGGGGTACTGACGCGCGCGAACAGTGGGCTGAGGGATACCGACGATGTCGAGCAATTCGATCGCACGAGTCATTGCCTGCTTCGCGGACATCTCTGTGTGCGATTGAATCATCTCAACCACCTGGGCGCCGATGCGATGGGTCGGATTCAGCGCAGAAAGCGGATCCTGGAAAATCATCGCAATGCGTTTGCCGCGCACTGCCCTCATCGTGGCCTTGGACGCCCCAACAAGTTGCGTGCCGCCGATCTCGGCGGAGCCGCCGATGAGCGCGCTCTTGGGCAGTAGCCCCATCATTCCAAGAAACGTCACGGACTTGCCGGAGCCTGATTCGCCGACGATGCCGAATATCTCGCCGGCGCGCACCTCTAGGTCGATTCCGCGAACGGCCTGCACTTCTCCGAGGAGCGTCTTGAAGCTGACACGGAAGTCCTTCAAAGACAACACGACTTCACCCATCAGTGTCCACCTATATCAAGCTTGGGGTCGGTGGCGTCACGTAGCCCGTCGCCAATGAAGTTGATACAGAGCGTTACTAGGACAAGTAGGCCGCAAGGGAATATCACTAGCCACCAGAATCCTGGCAGGAGAGCCTGTTTGGAACTGGACACCAATAGGCCGAGCGAAGTTTGCCCGGCACCCGGCTGCGGACCGTAGCCAAAGAAACTCAATGTCGCCTCACCAACAATGGCTCCTGCCACCGCCGTGGTAAGGGCAACCAAGATCGGGCCGATTGAGTTCGGAAGTAAATGCTTGGCCACAATGCGAAAGTTGGTGGCACCGAGCGCCCTCGCCGCCTCGACAAACTCGCGCTCTTTGAGCGACAAAATCTGGCCACGTACAAGTCGCGCAACACCCATCCATCCGAAAATCACAAACAGGACGATCACAAAGCGAACTGACGAAGGTTTACCCACAATTGGTTCAAGCCACTCAACGCCCACGAGCAGGCTGCGCGTGACTAGCAGAGCGACGAGAAACGGGAAAGCGAGGAAGACGTCGGTGATGCGCATGAGAATGTCGTCGAACAACCCGCCTTTGAGCCCGGCGACCGACCCAACAGTGACACCGACAACGGTCGAGAACACTGCCGCCGCCAGACCAATGACCAACGACACGCGCAGGCCATGGATGAGGCGACTGTAAATATCGCGGCCAATGTCGTCGGTTCCGAACCAAGCAATACTGCGCGGCGTGAGAAAATCGTTGCGCGGGCCGTCTTTCACAGCGGGGAACACTGACTCGTTGACGCCATAGCGCGCGGTCAATGGGGACAGAATTACGAACAGCACCATCACTGCCAGCAAGACAGCGCTGACCACTGCACCCTTGTGATTCAAGTACCGTTTGAAGGCGAGCTTCCCAGGAGAAATAGAAGTGGCTGCCAGGCCCTCGGAGTCGTCGTCGGTCGTGAGTTGCGGTTGGATTACGTCAGCCAAGTCGAATCCTCGGGTCGAGCCAGGCGTACGATACGTCAGCCAGCAAGTTGAACAAGATAACAAGCACGGTAAAGAAGAACATCCACGGCATCAACTGCGGGAAGTCACCTGTGCCGTACGCATCAAGGAAGAACTTTCCGAGGCCGGGGTACGAGAACACGTTCTCGGTAATGATGAGACCGCCCAGAATCGCGCCGATGTCGATCGCTGCCACGGTTACCACGGGTATCAACGCATTGCGCAGCGCATGGCGCACCAGCACTCGACGTTCGCTGATTCCCTTTGAGCGCGCGGTTCGCATGTAGTCACTGTTGAGTACTTCCAGCAACGTTGCACGCATGTAGCGGGTGTACACCGCGATGACCTGGATGGCGACGACGGTCACGGGCAGCACCAGATGCTTGAGCATCAGGACGAGATCGAAACCTTGATGGCCAGGCGGATAGATCCCTGAGGTTGGGAACAACGACTCGCCAAACCAGCGACTCCAGTACACCGCGAAGAGCATCTGCAGCAGTAGCGCGGACACAAATGGGGGAATCGAAAGCCCGACAAATGCTGCGGTGTTGACAGAACTGTCGCGCAAGCTGCCTGGCCGAAGAGCCACGAACACGCCAAGGCTGAGCCCGATTGAGACACCGAGAATCGTGGCTATGCCACTGAGGCGCAGCGTATTGAACATTGAATACTTGAAATCGGGCCAGACCTCGCGGGTGCCTTTGATGCTCCGCGGCCAATCGCCCGACAGGAAGCCGCCAAGCCACTTGAAGTAACCACGAACGTAACCGCCGGCACCTTCGTACAGCCCGTTGAACTCGATGTATTGCTGAATTTTTTTCGGGGACGCACGCTGGTTGATGCGCAGATAACTGGCGAGGGGGTCGGTGCCCAGCCGAATGGCCACATAGACAAGGAACGTGACAAGGAGAACTGTCGGAACAGCCCAGAACAACCGTCTGATTACAAAGCGAAGCATCTCACCCCCCATTCTGAAACGTAGAGGTGGGGCCAGCCAAAACCGGCCCCACCTCTACTACTTCACGTTACAGCTGTACTGAACAACCTTGCTTAGTTGACAACGACCGTCGGTTCACTCAACACGACGTTCGTGAGTGCAAAGTTTCCGTCGTTGGTGGTGTCCCAAACGCCGGGGAGGATCGGGAACACTGTCGTCCAGACCATCCACGACGAGTTTGCGCACTCCGTGACGGGGTTGAGGCACTCTGGCCACTGCTCGGCACCGATGATGATTTGGCCATCACCGTCGACATCTTCCCATTGCGAGAAGTTGTTCCACGCCCGGTAGTTGCTGAGTTCAGCATCGATCGGGCCACCGACCTGATCCGTACGCCAGAAACCCGACTTCGGGAACTGGAGAAGCGGCAGCATGACGTAGTCGCCAGCCATCAGGTGGAGTGCCTCTTTGATCAGGTCGGCGCGAGCGTCGAAGTCGACGGTTGTGTCGGCCTCACTCAGAAGCGCGGATGCCTCTTCGTTGCACCAGCCATTGCTGTTCTGGCCTTGCTGGCCGTTCTCATCGCTCGGGATTTGATCACATGTAAAGCTCGAGGTGAGGTAAGCCGGGTCCGGCGGGGCGGTGCTGATGTACATCGCCATGTCGTAATCAAGTGCTGGCAGGCGTTGCTGGAAGTAGCAGGCAGCATCGCAGTTGTCGGCGATGACATTGAAGCCAGCTTCGCGCAGCAGCGGAATAAGGAAAGCCTGGGTGTTTTCGCGACGAACGTTGCCGGTGTTGATGATCCAACGGATCTCCGGAGCCTCGCCGTCCTTGGCCCAGAGGCCGTCACCATTCAGCGCCCAACCATCGCCTTCCAGCGCTGTTGCGGCACCTGCCGGGTCGTACTGACCGGCAAATGCGTCGTCACAGTACGGGCCGGGGATGATTGGACCGCACTCAAGGAGTACACCCAGTCCGTCGGTCAGCGGTGTGTAGATCTGCGCGAATACAGCATCACGGTCGATCGACTGAGCAAATGCTTGACGGAAGATCGGATCCGCGAACGGGCCGCCACGGGCCGGATCGGCCTGTAGGTAGAAACCCTCGTAGTCACCGGCGAGACCGATTGCACTGTCCACGTTGGGATCGGCTAGAGCTTCACCAATTCCGCCGTAGAGCTGCGGGTAGATGAAGTCGACTTCGCCGGCGAGCAACGCTGCGTTCTCGGTCTCGGAGTCGGCCAAAGGAACCATCACGGCGCGGTCATAATTCGGCGCATCGCCCCAATAGTTTTCGTTGGGCACGAACACAACCTGCGTCGGGCTCCAAGATTCCATGACCCACTCGCGGCCGGATGTGGCGTTGATGTCGAGGAAGTCGGTGGAGACATCGTTGCAGTCTTCCACGGCAGCTGCCTTAATGAGGCCCCCGAAGAGGGTCTTGTACGGCGCATAAACCGCCGAGAATTCAACGACGACCTGCTGATCGCTGGTGCCTGCGGAAACCGAGGCGATCTGGTCGTAACCAGTGGTGCTCAGCGAGCCGGGCGTGTTCAACGCCGCATCGGTCGTGCACTGGAAGTCGGCGACTGTGATCGGACTTCCGTCTTCCCACACCGCCTCGGGATTGATGTCGATGGTCAGCGTCATGGCTGACTCAACGGCCGGCGTGGTATCGCCCGTTGTGTCCGCAGTCGTATCTGCGGTTGTGTCGGCTGTCGTATCGCCGGTGCTGTCCTTGTCGTCGCCGCAAGCTGCGGCTACAAGGGCAAGACCGACGAGGACTGCAGCAAACTTGCTGGTCTTCGTGATCCTCACGTGGTTGGTCCTCCTGGTGGAAACGGAGGGAGGTAGGTGCGGAACCCCCCGATGAGGCATGAAGCCTCGCCGAACCGCAGCTCGTATTGTCCTCCCCGATCAATACGGGCGGATGGACGATAGCACGGCCGTCCCGCCAGGCATAGCCCTGCCGTTCCCATTTGTACGAAAAGTAGCTGCCTGCCGTTCGCGGGCCATTCATGACAATTCAGGCCGCTGTTCACGCACCAAGCTTGCAAATGCGGGCGAACTCGTCGGGGTCCAGGCTCGCGCCGCCGACCAAAGCACCATCGATATCGGTTTGCGCCATCAACTCGGCGATGGTTCCGGCCTTGACGCTGCCGCCGTACTGCACTCGGACGCTGGCCGCGGCCTCTGCACCGGCGACCTCGGCCACGCAGCGACGTACGGCGGCGCACATCTGTTGTGCGTCAGCGGCAGTCGCGGTCCGACCAGTACCAATCGCCCAGATCGGCTCGTAGGCAATCACCAGCGACGCGATCTGCGCGGGCTTGCGACTGGCCAACCCGGACCGCACTTGCCCCAGCACCTTCGACTCGGTCTCGCCCGCCTCGCGCTCGGCGAGTGTTTCGCCGACGCACATGATGGGTGTCATTCCCTGTTGCAGGATCGCGGCAACCTTCTTGTTCACCATTTCGTCGGTCTCGCCGAAGAGTTCGCGTCGCTCGCTGTGACCTGCAATCACGTACTGCACGCCGAGCTTGGCAAGAAACACGGGCGACACTTCGCCGGTGAAGGCACCCTTTTCCTCCCAGTGACAATGCTGTGCACCGAGCGCGTACCCGAGCTTGTCGCTGTCGATCACAGTCTGCACGCTGCGGATGTCGGTGAAAGGTGGATGGATGCTGACGTCGGCAACGTTCAGTTCCTCCTTGCCAACGAGATACGCCAGCTTCTGCACGGTTTGAATCGCTTCGAAGTGGTTGTGGTTCATCTTCCAGTTGCCCGATATCAGCGGCTTGCGCGTACTACTTGGCATTCGGTGCTCCCCTCAAGGCTTCGAGGCCGGGCAAGTCGCCCAGCTCGAGCAGTTCCAACGCGGCCCCGCCGCCGGTGCTGACATGGTCGACGTCGTCCGCGAAACCAAATTGTGCCAGCGCCGCTGCGCTGTCGCCGCCGCCTACAACCGTGAACGCGGTGGTCTCGGCCATCGCTTGCGCAACCGTTCGCGTGCCGGCCTCGAACCGCTCGTCCTCGAACATTCCCATCGGCCCGTTCCAAAAGACGGTGCGGGCCTCCATGATCACATCGCTGAATGCAGCCGCTGTGCCCGGCCCGATGTCGAAACCCTTCGCGCCTTCGGGCAGTCGCACGCCGAACGTCGCGAGACGACCTTGCGCATCGACGCCGACAAGATCTTCAGGTAGGTGAATCGTCTTGCCCTTTGCCGCAGACTCGTCGAGCAGTCGCTTACACGTCTCGACTTGATCGGGCTCCCACAACGAATCGCCAATCGGGTAACCCTGCGCCGCGAGAAATGTGAAACACATCGCGCCGCCGACGACCAACGAATCCACCGCCGCGAGTAACGCCTCGACAACACCCAACTTGTCGCTGATCTTGCTGCCGCCTAGTACCGCCACGAACGGATGCTTCGGGTTGTCGCGCAAACCCAGCAGAACCTCCACTTCCTTCTGCAGCAGCAACCCCATCGCGCTGGGCAGCGTGCGTGGCGGGCCGACGATGCTGGCGTGCGCACGATGACACGCGCCGAACGCATCGTCGACATACATGTCGATGCCCTCTATGAGCCGCGCAACGAAAGCGGGATCGTTGGCTTCCTCTCCGGGGTCGAAGCGCAGGTTTTCCAGCAACTCGACACCCGGTGCCAATTCTTCCAGCCGCGCCCGAACTGCATCCATCGAGTACTTCGGCGTCGGCGCACCCTTCGGCCGGCCGAGATGCGAGGCGGCAACAACCGTCGCGCCGCGCTCGAGTAACCAGTTGATCGTGGGCAGGGCTGCGCGAATCCGGAAGTCGTCGGTGATGACGCCATCCTCCATCGGCACGTTGAAATCCGTGCGTACCAACACCCGCTTGCCGTGCACGTCGCCGAGATCGGCGAGCGTGGGAATGCGGCCTGTCATTACTTCTTCGACGACGCTTTCGCGTTGCCGTTCGATGAAACAATGCCACCGACGTACAGCGCCGTGTCGATCAGACGGTTGCTGTAACCCCATTCGTTGTCGTACCAACCCAGAACCTTCACCAACTTGCCCATACTGGCGGTCAGGCCCGCGTCGAAGATGCAGCTGTGCGGGTCGCCCTGGATGTCGCTGGACACGATGGGATCCTCGGTGTAGCGCAAGATCCCGTGCAGCGGTCCGCTGTCGGCGGCCTTCTTGAATGCGGCGTTGATCTCTTCGACCGTCGCGGGCTGAGTCAGGTTCGCTGTGAAGTCGACGATGCTGCCGGTTGGTACCGGCACGCGCAACGACGTGCCGTCGAGCTTGCCCTTCATCGAGCTGAGCACCAGGGCGGTCGCCCGCGCCGCGCCAGTGCTAGTCGGAATGATGTTGATCGCCGCTCCGCGCGCGCGGCGAAGGTCCTTGTGCGGCCCATCGACGAGTTGTTGATCGCCGGTGTACGCATGCACGGTTTGCATGAGGCCCTGTTCGACACCGAACGCGTCGTCGAGCACCTTCACGATTGGCACGAAGCAGTTGGTTGTACAGCTGGCGTTGGAGATCACCTTTTGCGTTGCGACGTCGAAGTCGGTGTGGTTGACGCCATACACGAAGGTCGCATCGGCGGCGTCGCACGGAGCCGAGACAATCACTAACGGCGCCCCACCCTCTAGGTGATAGGCGGCGGTTTCGCGCGTGGTGAAAAAGCCAGTGCTCTCGATGACGACATCGACTCCGAGATCGCCCCAGGGCAACTTCTTCGGATCGCGCTCAGACAACACACGCAACTCGTCGCCGTCTACGGAGATTCCCGTCTCGGTCGCTTTGATCGTGTTGGGAAGCGTCCCGAGTACCGAGTCGTACTTCAGCAGGTGCGCCATCGTCGTCAGCGAGCCGAGGTCGTTGACCGCGACGAAGTCGATATCGACGCCTCGTTCTTTGGCGGCACGGAAGAAGTTGCGGCCGATGCGGCCAAAGCCATTGATTCCAACGCGAACCGTCATGGTTGCGTTCCTTTCGAGAGTGGGTTCATTTCCGCTGACAGCCTACGACCTGTCCGGAGCAGGTGCCCTAGCGGCCGATATCACGATGACTGGTGCGCACTGCGTAGCCCTGGTCGCGCAATCGCCGCGCCAGTTCTTCGGCGACGGCGACGCTGCGATGACGGCCGCCGGTACACCCGAAGGCCACAGTCAAGTAGCTCTTGCCTTCCGCCTCGTACGACGGCAGCAGCGTCTGCATCAAGTCGCCGAAACGATCGAGAAAGTCGCTGGCCTGCGCCCGCTCGAGCACGAAGTCGCGCACCGCCGGATCGTGGCCGGTCAGCGGCCGCAGAGGATCCTCCCAGTGAGGATTCGGCAAGAAGCGCACATCCATCACGATGTCGGCGTCGATCGGGAGGCCGTGCTTGTAACCGAAGCTCTCGATGGCAATTTGCAATCGTTGCCCGTCGCCCGGTTCGTCAAACGCGGCAAGCAATTTCGACTTCAGTTGATGCACGTTGAGATCGGTCGTGTCGATCACCAGATCGGCCGCCGAGCGCACCGGCTGCAAGATCTGGCGCTCGAGGTCGATTGCTTCTACCAGCCCCGTCGCCTGGCCGTCGAGCGGGTGCTTGCGGCGCGTGGTGTCGTAACGCTGCACCAACATTGTGGTGGATGAGTCGAGGAAGAGCAATCGCACACGATGCCCCGAAGAGCGCAGTGCGGCGACCTTTGGCAGCAACTCGACGTGCTGGCGCCCGGCGACCAGCGCTAACCGTTCGATGTCGCTGCCCGGCTTACTGACCAGTTCGACGATCGTGTCGACTAGCGACGTGGGCAGATTGTCGATCACGTACCAACCGAGATCCTCCAACACCGCCGCGGCACCAGACCTGCCAGCACCAGATAACCCGGTGATCAGCAGAATGTCGGCCATTACGCGAGCTTACGAGTACGTAGATAGAGGAGCCTGGGAATAGTGGCCGCGGACGCGTATTCCTCCGCCTTCGCGAGAAAGCCCGAGGGCGGCGCGGGTTCCTCCATGCGTTCCACGAGCAAGCCGTTAGCGGCCAGTGCGTTCACGTAGCGACTGAGTGGGCGATGAATGAACGGGATGAAGACACCCTTCTCCACCTCTTCGAGCGTCTCGTCCTCGACGAGGTAGGAACCGATGCGCCAGTACTGCTCGGGTGGATCGAGGAACTGATCGTCGATCCAGCCGCTATTGGGCGTCTGCAGTAACGGATGGTTGAGGAAGAAGCAGAAGCGACCACCTGGTTGCAATACGCGGCCGACCTCGGCAATCGCAGTGTCGACATCGCGAATGTGCTCAAAGACCAAGCAGGCGACGACGACGTCGAAGCTCTTGTCGGCGAATGGAAGTTGTGCAGCGGCCGCGCGGGCGAAGGTCGCTCCCCCGCGCTCATGCGCTACGCAGACGCAGTTCCATGTCGGGTCGATACCAATCACCTCAGCGCCAAGTCGCGTGGCCAGCCGACTGACCTGGCCATCGCCACAACCGACATCCAGTACGCGTCGCGCGCCGGCCAGCTCTTCCGCCGCGAGCGGCAGGATCTGTTCCTCATACTCTGGGTCGGCACCGTCGGTGAATCCGTCGATCCACCAGTCCGCGTGCGTCTCCCAACTCATTTCTTCAGCGTACGGTCGAACATAGAGTGCGGACATGGACTTCGCGATGTGGACGATGTACGACCGGCCGTGGGCCGAGGCACTCGAACGGGCTCAGTGGGCCGAGGCCTCGGGCTATCACTCGTTTTGGTACGCCGATCATTTGATGCCATACACAGAGGACGGCGCGACCGACCCTGGCGATGCACACGAGTGCTGGACGATTCTCGCCGCGATCGGCGCCGCTGTACCGCGGTTGCGCTTGGTGTCGATGGTGTCGCCAGTCTCAATACATCATCCGGTTCTGCTCGCGAAACGGGCTGTTACCACTGACCACATCTCCGGCGGACGCGCCGTGCTCGGAATCGGCGCCGGGTGGCAGGTCAACGAGCACGCCGGCTATGGCTGGGAGTTGCTCGAACCTGCGCCGCGAGTCAAGCGATTCGCAGAGGCAATCGAAATTATCCACCGCCTCATGCACGGCGAGCGCGTGACCTTCGACGGCGACTACTTCTCGCTAGCCGACGCTCCACTTGGGCCCGGGCCGGTGAACAGTGTGTTGCCGATCCTCGTCGGCACCGGCAGCCCCTACATGTTGCGCCTGACCGCGCGTTACGCGGACGAGTGGAATACCTGGGGCGACCCCGACGAAGTGGCTCGTCGCACCACACGATTTCTCGCCGCGTGCGAAAAGGAAGGCCGCGATCCGGGGACGCTGCGGCGTTCCGCGCAGGCGAACATCTTCTACGTCCGCACGGCCGACGAACGTGCCAAGGCCGAAAAGGATGCGACACCCGACCGATCACTGATCGGCGGCGCGAGTGAATTGGTCGAGCAGTTGGGCCGCTACAGCGAACTAGGCGTCGACGAGTTTGCCGTCGGCGACTACACGTTCGGCGAAAGCACCGAAGAACGCACCGACGGATACGCCGCCTTTCACGCCGACGTTCTCACCCAACTGCTCTAACTTGACTACGGCTCGTGGAACTTGGCGTGGACTGCTACGGCTACGGCGTCGGGCAGGAACGACAGCGCGCGTAAGTCTTCGAGACTGGCCTTCTTCACCGCGTTGACACCACCCATCACCTGCACCAGCCGCTTCTGGCGCGCGTCGCCGAGCCCGGGAATACCAGCAAGTGAACTTGTCGTCATCCGTTTGCCGCGCAACTCGCGGTGAAATGTGTTTGCGAAGCGATGGGCTTCGTCGCGGATGCGCTGCAGCATGAACAGCGCATCGCTCCCCCGCGGCACTTCCACAGGCTCGCTACGGCCGGGCACGAAAACCTCTTCGAAGCGCTTCGCAAGCGACGCGATCGGTATCTCGTCCTGCAGGCCGAGTGAGCGCACCACGCGATCAGCAACAGCCAGCTGCCCCTTGCCACCATCAACGAGCAGCAACTGCGGTGGATACGCAAACTTGCGCGGCCGCCGCCGCTCGCCATCGATGAGGTCTTCGTCGAGCGGTTGATCGCGCTCACGGAGGTATGCCTGCAACCGACGGGTCAGGACTTCCTCCATCGCCGCGTAGTCGTCGTTGCCGGGTACATCCTTCACCTTGAAGCGTCGGTATTCGCGCTTGTTCGGGAGCCCATCCTCGAGCACGACCATCGAGCCGACATAGTCCGTACCTTGCAAGTGCGCCATGTCGTAGCACTCGATGCGCAGCGGCGCTTCCGGCAGTCCGAGCAAATCTTGCAGTTCTGTCAGCGCGCGACTGCGTGCGTTGTGGTCGCTTGCACGTCGTAGTCGGTGACGAATGAACTCTTCCTTCGCGTTGCGTGTCACTGTCTCGTGCAGATCGCGCTTGTCGCCGCGCTGCGGAACCCGAATCTGCACGCGACTACCGCGCAAGTCGGTCAGCCATTCTTCGTAGATTGCGATGTCGTCGGGGTCGACGGGAACGAGCACCTGCTTGGGCACGCCGGCAGCAGGGTCGTCGCCATACAGCTCTTCCAGGATGCGATCGACAAGCCCACCCGGTGACAACTCCTCGACCTTGTCGACGATAAAGCCCCTGCGACCGATGACTCGTCCTTTGCGAACGAAGAAGACCTGCACCGCCGCTTCCAGATCGTCGTCGGCGACTCCAATCACGTCAATGTCTTCACTGCGCTCGGCGACCATTTGTTGCTTCTCGATCGCGCGCCGTACAGCCAACAACCGATCACGCACCCTCGCGGCACGCTCGTATTCTCGCGACTCGGACGCACTTGCCATCTCGACTTCGAGACGCTTCACGATCTCGTCCGTGTCGCCATCGAGAAACTCGATCAGCTCTTGCACCAACTGCTGATACGGCATCTCTTCGATCTCGCCAACGCAAGGCCCGCTGCACTTCTCGATATGAAACAGCAGGCATGGTCGGCCAAGCCGCTGATGCTCGTTGAACTTTCCCGGGCTGCAGGTGCGAATCGGGAAGCTGCGCAGCAGCAAGTCCAGGGTGTCGCGAATCGCATAGGCATGCGCGTATGGCCCGAAGTAGCGAGTGCCTTTGCGCTTGCGCCCGCGCATGACCAAAGCACGCGGAAACTGCTCGTCGATCGTCACGGCAAGGAACGGATAGCTCTTGTCGTCGCGCAACCGAACGTTGAACCGCGGACGATGCTGTTTGATGAGGCTGAACTCGAGCATCAACGCTTCGACCTCGTTGCGTACTTCGATCCACTCAACCGTCGCAGCGGTGGAAACCATCTGCGCGGTGCGAACATGCATGTTGCGCGGGTCTTGGAAGTAGTTCGACAGACGTTGACGCAGGTTCGAGGCCTTGCCCACATAGATGACGCGGCCTTCTTTATCCTTGAACTGGTACGACCCGGGACTTTCCGGAATCGTGCCCGCGGGCGGCCGTGTCACCATCGCCGTGTCACCATCATTGTCGACTCTACGGTCATGGCTGCACGGCGGCGGATAGTGTTGCACTTGATGTCCGGCCGCTTTCAGATCTCGTTTCCGGGTCGCCGCGACCACGACGACCCTTGGTTCCGTGTCGGCGCGCTCGATGTCACCACCTCAGTACTCGTACCCGCGCTGTGCGTGGTGTCGATGTTCCTGTGGGCGGCCAACCCTGACTTCCTGCGACCACTTGTCCTCTTCGCCGACGACGTCCGCAGCGGTCAACTGTGGCGACTTGTCACTTGGCCACTCGCCAACGAGCCGAGTATTTGGACAGCGCTGACGATCGCCATGCTGTGGTACTTCGGCCGCGAACTCGAGCGAATGATCGGCCGCGTCAAGTTCGCCTGGATGCTGCTGCTGCTTGCCGTCATTCCCGGTTTGGTCGGCACAGCGCTCGATATCAACCAAGCCGGTATCCGGCCAGTGGAAATCGCAATCTTCTGCGTGTTCTGCATGGCGCTGCCCGACGTGCGCTTCTTCGGGGGCATTCCGGCGTGGGTGTTCGCGGTAGTGATCGTCGGTATCGAGGTCTTGCAACTGCTCGGGCTTCGGTTGCCCGAGCTGATCGTGCTGCTCGCCGTCTCGCTCGCCACCGCGATCCTTGCCGCCCGCGCCTTTGGCATCCTCACGCAATACGAGTGGATTCCGAATCTTGGGCCGCGATCACGCGGCGCTCGCAAGCGGATAGCGCGCCAAGGCGGCCCGACGGTCATTGCCGGTCCGTGGTCGGGTTCAAGCTCACCGCCGCCCAACCCGCGCGACCAATACGAACTCGACGCGTTGCTGGACAAGATCAGCGCCAGTGGTATCGACTCGCTCGCGCGCGACGAAAAGGCTCGTCTGAACGAGCTGAGCAAGAAGCTCCGCGGTCGCTGACGCGCTAGTCGTGTGCTTGCCGATTACTACACGTGGACGGGGCGACGCAGCGATTGCACGTAGGCGCCGACGAGCAACAAACCAGCCATCACGGTCGCCGCGTTGGCGAGTGTGTGGAACTGCCAAGCCTGCTTCACGAATCCCGAACCAAACGCGGCGATCGCACCGCAGAAGCTCATAGTCAGGTCGGCCGTACCTTGCACCTCTACTCGGCTCCTCGCTGGCACAGTGCCGGTGAGCAGGCTGCTGCCGGCGATCAGGCCGATGTTCCAGCCAACACCGAGCAGGAACAGGCCGACGAAGATCATCACTGGCACGTAACCAGCGACAACCGATACGACCGTGCCTGCGCCGATGACGATGGCGCCTGCCATTACCGATCGAATCTCACCGAAGCGCGCGACGCCGCGACCGACCAACGGTGCCATGCCGTACATTCCGACGATGTGGAGCGCGATCACGAATGCGCTGAGGTTGCCCTGATCATGATCTGCCATGTGTGGTGGAGTCATGGTCATCACCGCCACCATTGCCGTCTGTGAAATGACCATCGCGGCCAATCCAAGTGGAGCCAACGGGCTGTGCCGAATGACGCTGGCCGAGGCGCGCACTTGCGCCAGCGGCCGCACCCGCTCGGCGTTCGGATCGAGTTGCCCGTTCACCGCCAGTGGGTCCGGGCGCATGCGCACCGAGATCACCGCGAACCCAAGCATCGAGAACAAGGAAGCGACAACGAACGGCCCGATGAGCGGATTGAAGCCCGCTGCGTCGGCGAGGCGTCGCTCCCATGGTGTCAGTAGCGGACCAAAGGCCGCGCCGAGTGTGCCCATCCACACCACCGTGGCGATCGCCTTCGCCCGATCGTGTTCAAGCGCGAGGTCCGCAGCGACGTACCGCCCTTGCAAGCCCGCCGCCTGCGCGCCGCCGAACGCGAGCATGCCGACGACGTAGATCGCGAAGATCCCCATCTCGCCGCCAACCGCGGTGATTGCGGCACCGATGGCGCCAAGCCCGAACGCCAACATCAACCCGTATCTGCGACCGCGTCGACGCATCAGCCCCGACAGCGGCACGGCCAGCAACGCTGCACCCATCGTGAACGCGGCGCCGCCTGTCCCCGCGAGGCGATCGTTGCCGTGCAACAACTCCTTGGCGAGCAGCGCCGAGACAGCAACGACGCCGGCCACCGCCGCCTGCCCAGGTACTTGCGCCAGCCGCAGCGTGTTCAGCGTGCGACGTTGCTGAAACGAATAGTCCGGCACCTCCGAACCCGGCTGCGTGATCGCAGTCACCCGGCACTCATCCGACGCTCATCCGACGCTCATCCAACGTCAAGCATCGGTCTGAGGAACTGTCCGGTGTAGCTGCCCTTGACCTTCGCGACGTCTTCCGGGGTGCCTTCGGCGACGATCATTCCGCCACCGCTGCCACCCTCTGGACCAAGGTCGATGATCCAGTCGGCGGTCTTGATCACATCGAGATTGTGTTCGATGACCAGCACGGTGTTGCCTGCATCGACCAGTCGTGAGAGCACCGTGAGCAAGCGACGCACGTCCTCGAAGTGCAACCCGGTTGTCGGCTCGTCGAGAAGATAGATGGTGTGGCCGGTACTGCGTTTCGCCAACTCGGTCGATAGCTTCACGCGCTGCGCTTCGCCACCCGACAACGTTGGCGCAGGTTGGCCGAGACGCACGTAGCCGAGGCCGACGTCCATCAGCGTGCGCATGTAGCGCGCGATGGCCGGCTGGTTGGCGAAGAAATCGACAGCCTCCGCCACCGGCATGTCGAGCACTTCCGCGATGTTCTTTCCTTTGAATTGGATGTCGAGCGTGTCGCGGTTGTACCGCGCGCCCTTGCAGACTTCGCACGGCACGTACACGTCGGGCAGGAAGTGCATCTCGATTTTGATCGTGCCGTCTCCGGAACATGCCTCGCATCGGCCACCCTGCACGTTGAAGCTGAAGCGACCCGGCATGTAACCGCGCACCTTGGCCTCGGCAGTCGTTGCGAACAACTTGCGAACGTTGTCGAAAACACCCGTGTACGTTGCCGCGTTGCTGCGCGGCGTGCGACCGATTGGTGATTGATCCATGTCGATCACCTTGTCGAGCAACTGCACGTTGCGGATCGTCTTGTGCCGACCTGCAGCGTCCTTCGAGTTGTAGATCTTCTGCATCAGCACCGGCAGCAAAATGTCGCGCACCAGCGAGCTCTTGCCACTACCGCTGACGCCCGTGACGGTCACGAAGCAGCCAAGCGGAATGCGCACATCGATGTTCTGCAGGTTGTGTTCGCGGGCGCCGACGATCTCGATCCATTCGAGACCGGGCGACCGTCGCTGCTTTGGCACGGGCACGGACCGTCGCCCGCTGAGGTACTGACCGGTGATGGATTCCTTCGACTTCAGGATGCCTTTCACCGGACCGCTGTACACCACTGCGCCACCGTGCTCGCCTGCCCCGGGGCCGATGTCGACAATCCAGTCGCTGGAGTTGATCGTTTCCTCGTCATGCTCGACCACCAGCACCGTGTTGCCAAGATCGCGCAGCCGCATCAGCGTGTCGATCAGCCGTTTGTTGTCGCGCTGGTGCAAGCCGATTGAAGGTTCGTCGAGGACGTAGAGCGTGCCGACCAAGCCACTGCCGATCTGGCTGGCGAGCCGAATGCGTTGCGCTTCACCGCCGGCCAGCGTGCCCGCATTGCGCGAGAGCGAGAGGTAGTCGAGGCCGACATCGAGCAAGAAACCGAGGCGCGCGTTGATCTCTTTCGTGACTCGCTCGGCGATCATGCGATCGCGCTCGCCGAGTTCCAGGCCACTAAGGAACTTTGACGAGTCGCCGATCGGCATCTCGCAGATCTCCGAAATGTTCTTGTCGTTCACCGTCACTGCCAGTGAGGCCGGCTTCAGCCGTGCTCCCTTGCAGGATTCGCACGGCACCTCGCGCATGTAACCCTCGTACTGCTCGCGAGCCCAGTCACTTTCAGCGCCTTCGCGGCGGCGATTGAGCCACGGCACAACACCCTCGTACGCGGTGCTGTACTCGCGCATGCGCCCGTAACGATTCTTGTATTTCACCTTCAGGTTGCCCTCGACGCCGTACATGATGACCTTCTGTTGCTTGGCGGTCAGCTTCTTGTATGGAACGTCGAGACTGATCTTGTAGGTGTTGGCTACTGCTTCGAGCATGCGCGTGAAGTACTGCGTGCTGCTACTGCGCCACGGCGCGATCGCGCCCTCGTTGAGCGACAGGTCGGTGTCGGGTATCAGCAGATCCGGGTCGACCTTGAAGGTGGTACCGAGGCCATCGCACTCGGGACACGCGCCGTATGGCGAGTTGAACGAGAAGTTGCGCGGCGCAGGCTCCTCGTAGCTCGTTCCGCACTTCGGACACGAGAGATGCTGACTGAACGTGAGCGTCTCGCCGTCGACGTCGTCGCCTTCCTTCGCGAACATCTCGACCTCGGCCACACCGTCGGCCAACTTCAATGCCGTTTCCAGCGAGTCGGTAAGGCGCCGTTCGATACCGTCGCGGCGCACGAGTCGGTCGATGATGATCTCGATGCGATGCTGTTCGTAACGCGCCAGCCGTTCGTCGCGCTTCAGGAACTCGGCGATGTCGACCACGTCGCCGTCGATGCGGGCACGAACGAAGCCCTGCGCCACGAGGTCTTGCAGCAACGTGTCGTACTCGCCTTTGCGACCGCGCACCACCGGCGCCAACACCTGGAAACGCGTGCCGTCGGGCAGCAGCAGAATGCGGTCGACGATCTGCGATGGGGTTTGCCGTTGCAGACGGGTGCCGTCGAGCGGACAATGCTGCACGCCGATGCGGGCAAACAGCAGACGCAGATAGTCGTAGACCTCGGTGATTGTGCCGACCGTTGAACGGGGGTTACGGCCCGCACTCTTTTGATCGATGGCAATCGCCGGTGACAAACCCTCGATGACGTCGACATCGGGCTTGTCCATCTGCCCGAGGAACTGCCGTGCGTAGGAACTGAGCGACTCGACGTAGCGCCGTTGACCCTCGGCGTAGATCGTGTCGAACGCGAGACTGCTCTTGCCGGAGCCGGAGAGACCAGTGAACACGACCAATTTGTCGCGCGGGATCTCGATGCTGACGTTCTTCAGGTTGTGCTCACGCGCGCCCCGCACGATGATCTTTGGCTCATTGGATTTGGAACTGGACGCCGCTGGCATGGGGAGGGAAGGCTAGCGAGCAACATCCGCAGCAGCCAGAATCGTCAAGAATTGCTCAGGTTCTGCCGCGTGACAGCCGATACAAGGGTCATGACGGCGGCAAGCGACTGTGTAGCTAACGGCTATGAATCGAACTTCTCGCGGGCGGCTGCGCAGGTACTGGAACACCTTTCGACTCGTTCCGGCCTCAGCAGTTGGGCCGTGTGTCGCCATGACGCGCAGGGCAGCCGAACGCTGGCTGCGGTCGATCCGAACGGGCAATTGCGGCCTCAGCAGCAGATTCCTCCGTCGCTCGGCGACGATGCGGTGCAGCGGGTCGGAGCGCCGATCACACTCTCCGACGGCAGTCCGTTCGGCGAGCTGATCGGATACGGCGACTATTTGCCCGAGGCAACGCGCGACCAACTGACGGCCGCTGTACGGCTGTACGCAAACCTTCTCGGCGGCCTCGCCAGCAGCGAGCGAGCGCTCGCCCACGACCGTTTGCGACCGGTGAATCCGGAGCTCGCCACCGATCCACTGACCGGCCTGGCCACGCGACAGGCTTGGGAGGAGCGCATGCACGTCGAAGAGGCGTACTGCCGCGACTTCGGCGAGTCAGCGGCTGTCATCGTGATCGAGCTCTCAGGTCTGCGTGCAAACAACGAGGTTCGTGGCCATGCCGCGGGCGACGAGGAGTTGCGTCTCGCCGGATCGGCCGTTCGCGAGGCGCTAGCCGGCCAGCACTTCGGCGCACGCCTCAGCGGCGATTGTTTCGCCGTGCTGCTAGTTGGCACCGGCCCGGACGAGGTTGTGAACGCGCTGCGCACTGGCTTCGCAAGTAGCGGCACAAAGGCGTCGATCGGCATCGGCAGCCGGCGTCCGGACGGGACGCTCGACGAAGCGCAATCGATCGCGCTGTCGGAGATCGCGGCCGAGATCCGTCGCACAACAACGTTCGATCCACCGACGGCGCAAGCCGCTGCGATTCCACCAGCAACCGCGGAATCGATGCTGAACAACAGTCAGACGATCGCGGTTGCCCGGGCGCTTGCCGACGGCGATATCAACGCGTACTTCCAGCCGATCGTGGACCTACGAACGGGCAAAGTCGTGGCCGTCGAGGCACTTGCACGCTGGCAAACACCCGACGGGGTTCGCGAGCCCGACCACTTCCTGCCAGTGCTGCACCAGGCCGGGTTGCTCGGCGCGCTATTCGATCACATCCTCGACGACGGCCTGTCCAAGCTTGTCGAATTACGTCGCAACTCGCCACAGCTGACGTTGGCCGTCAACCTGGAGTTCGACAGTAAGGCAGAGAGCACGCTGTTCGACGAAGTGCGCACCACGCTGAAGAAGTATGAACTCCCGCCGCAAGCCCTCTCGCTGGAGTTGAGCGAGCGGCAGACGTTCGAACTCTCCCCCGGCATCCGACGTGACCTGACGGCTGTTGCCGACCTCGGCGTGCAGTTGATGCTCGACGACTTCGGCTCTGGCTTCGCGTCGCTCGAGACCTTGACCTCACTACCGATCGGCGGCGTCAAGCTGGACCGCAAGTTCACCAGTCAGGTGCTGCATGGCGAGCGCGAAGGTGTCGTTGTGAAGGCGATGATCGCGTTGGCAGCTGAAGCTGGCCTGTCGGTGATCGCCGAGGGTATCGAGACGCAGCTACAGAGCGACCGCTTGGTGCGCATGGGTTGCATGCTCGGCCAGGGCTATCTCTTCGCGATGCCACAGCCTGCCTCAGCAGTAGCCGCCGCGATCGCAGCCCCGCTAGTCACGACGTTTTAGTCGTTCAGCGACACACAGCTGGTCCGAGCGACTATTCGGCATCGCGTAGTTCCCGCCGCAATTCGTTGACCTCGTCGCGTAGGCGCGCTGCGTACTCGAACTTCAGCTCGACCGCGGCCTCGTGCATTTCTTCCTCGAGCGTTTGGATCAGCCGAGCCAATTCCTTCTGCGGCATCGTCTTCAGTTCACGCTGCACCTTGTCGCGTTCGCGATTGCGCCGCTGACCCTTGCCAGGCACCGGAGAGGTGTCGTCGGGCCGCAGCAGCGACAGGATGTCGCCGACCGCCTTGCGGATGGTTTGCGGGTTGATGCCGTTCTCGGCGTTGTATGCAATCTGGCGAGCACGGCGCTCGCGGGTGGTGTCGATCGCCTTTGCCATGCTCGGCGTGATCTTGTCGGCGTACATCACCACCTGACCATCGACGTTGCGCGCGGCACGGCCGATCATCTGGATGAGCGACGTTTGGCTGCGCAGGAATCCTTCCTTGTCCGCATCGAGGATGCTGACAAGCGACACTTCGGGAAGGTCGAGACCCTCACGGAGCAGGTTGATACCGACAAGGACATCGAACTCGCCCAGACGCAGCGCGCGCAGAATCTCGATGCGCTGAATCGTGTTGACCTCGCTGTGCAAATAACGCACTCGCATACCTTGCTCGAGCAGATAGTCGGTCAGGTCTTCTGCCATTTTCTTGGTGAGCGTCGTCACCAGCACGCGGTCGCCCATCGTGGTGCGGGTGTTGATGTCTTCGATGAGATGGTCGATCTGTCCCTTGGTTGGCCGCACGATTACTTCCGGGTCGACAAGGCCGGTTGGCCGCACGATCTGCTCGACGACTTGTGCGCTGTGTTGAATCTCGTAGGGAGCGGGCGTGGCCGACATGAACACGCACTGGTTGATTCGTTCCATTACCTCTTCGAATCGCAGCGGGCGGTTGTCGCGCGCGCTGGGCAACCGGAAACCGTGCTCGACCAGTTCGTCTTTGCGACGCAGGTCACCCAGGTACTGACCGTGTAGCTGCGGCACCGCAACGTGGCTTTCGTCGATCACCATCAGGAAATCCTTGGGGAAGTAGTCGAGCAAGGTGAATGGAGGCTCACCAGGGTGACGGCCGTCGATATGCATCGAATAGTTCTCGATGCCGTTGCAATACCCCACCTCTTGGATCATTTCCAGGTCGTACTGCGTGCGCATACGTAACCGCTGTGCCTCCAGCAACTTGCCGTTGGCTTCGAACCATGCCAGGCGCTCCTGTAATTCAGCTTCGATGCCGACCACCGCCTTGCGCATGCGCTCGTCGCCGGCGACGTAGTGCGTCGCCGGAAAGATCATTACTTGGCTGCTCTCCGATAGCTGCTCGCCCGTGAGTGGATCGACGGTCGTGATGCGGTCGACGGTGTCGCCGAACATCTCGATGCGCAGCACCGTTTCGTCGTAACTCGGATGAATCTCGATCGTGTCGCCGCGCACGCGGAATTTGCCCCGGCCGAGAGCGATGTCGTTACGGTCGAACTGCAGGTCGACGAGCCGGCGCAGGATGCTGCGCATGTCGTAGTCGACACCGGTGTGCAGTTCGAGTAGTTGCCCGCGGTATTCGGACGGATCACCCATGCCGTAGATGCAGCTGACGGATGCGACAACGATCGTGTCGCGCCGTGTGAGCAACGCAGCGGTCGAGGAATGCCGCAGTCGATCGATCTCGTCGTTGATCGACGAGTCTTTTTCGATGTAGGTGTCGCTGGACGCGATGTACGCCTCGGGCTGGTAGTAGTCGTAGTAGCTGACGAAGTACTCGACCCTGTTGTTGGGGAAGAACTCGCGCATCTCTTGTGTGAGCTGCGCCGCCAACGATTTGTTGGGGGCGAGAATCAGTGTCGGCTTCTGCACCGCTTCGATGGTCCACGCAATAGTGGCGCTCTTGCCAGACCCCGTAATACCGAGCAAGGTCTGGAAACGATCGCCGCGGTTGATGCCTTCGGCCAACTGCCGAACCGCCGTCGGTTGATCGCCAGCGGGCTCGAACAGTGAGACGACCTTGAACTCGGGCTTCGACTGGTCCTTTAACACCGTTCGATTCTACCCCGAACTAGTGTTCGTGTCGGCGTCGTCAGCCCGACCGAACTGAAAGTCGGCTGGCAGCGGCGGTAACTGTTGCAGCGACGCCCAGAGCTGATCGATCTGCGGTTGCAGTGATTCGATGCTGTCCGTGTTGTGCACCACAAAATCGGCGGTGGCCAGGCGTTGTGTGCGGGTGGCTTGCCGTGCGATACGTGCGCGCGCGTCGGCTTCGTCGAAGCCGCGGTACTGAACCAGCCGTGCAACCTGGGTTTCGATCGGGACATCGACGACGATGATCGCCTGTAGTCCCCCGCGCGGGTTCTCGGTGAGCAACGGAATGTCGAGTACCACAATGTTGTCGGTGCCGAGTTGTGCCATCACACGACGATTCATCTCGGCACCAACCGCTGGGTGGACGATGCCGTTCAGGTCTTCGAGCGCGCTGGCGTCATCGTCCTCGGTGAACACGATGGCGGCGAGTGCGCCACGATTGAGCGAACCGTCTGCGGCGATGACTTGTTCGCCGAAGCGTCGTGCTAATTCGCGCAGCACCGGCGTACCAGGCTGCTGAACTTCGCGCACCAGGTGATCGGCGTCGACGATGATGGCGCCGCGCTCGGCGAGAGCGGCACTAACCGTCGACTTTCCGGAACCAATTCCGCCGGTGAGCCCAACCAGGATCATGCGCTCACCGTATATGCACTGCGACGAAAAGCGTCAGGCGTCTGCTGGCGCAGCTTCGTCGGGCGCAGCTTCGTCGGGCGCAGCTTCGTCGGGCGCAGTTTCTTCGGGCGCCGACTCAGCGGTCGGCGGCTCTGCAACTTCAACAGCTTCGGCCACCGCGTCCGCTGCAACTGCGGGTGCCGCGGCGTCGGGATCCGTTGAGGTCTTGTTGCCGTTCTCGTCGTAGTACTCGGCCCACGCAGCCTCGCGCTCGGCGTCGTCGCCACCGGCGGCCCAGTTGCCGTGCTCGTCGATTTCGAAGTGGCTGCGGTATTCCTCGGCAAGTTCGCCACCCTCGGCGGCCTGCTTGATGGAAAGGCTGATGCGGCGACGAGCGAGATCGAGATCGATGATCTTGACCCATAGTTCTTCGCCCGGCGTGACGACCTGCTCGGGTGCATCGACGTGATGCGTGCTCATTTCCGAGATGTGCACGAGACCTTCGATACCTTCGCCCACCTGCACGAAACCGCCGAACGGCACCAGCTTGGTGACACGGCCGTAGACCAACTGGCCCACTTCGTGAGTGCCAGCGAACTCTTGCCACGGATCTTGCTGCGTGGCCTTCAGCGAAAGGCTGATCCGCTCGCGCTCGAAGTCGACATCGAGCACCTGCACGGTCACCTTGTCGCCAATCGCGACAACGGCACCCGGATGGTCGACGTGCTTCCACGACAACTCGCTGACGTGGATGAGACCATCCATGCCGCCGAGATCGACGAACGCACCGAACGACACAACGCTGCTGACGACACCTTCGCGGATCTCGCCCGGCTTCAGGTTGGTCAGGAAGCTGTCGCGGCTTTCCTTCTGCGATTCCTCGAGGAACGCGCGGCGGCTGAGCACGACATTGTTGCGGTTCTTGTCGAGCTCGATGATCTTGGCCTGCACGGTCTTGCCGACATACGGCAGCAGATCGCGAACGCGACGCAACTCGACAAGCGATGCTGGCAAGAAGCCGCGCAGGCCAATGTCGACGATGAGACCGCCCTTGACGACTTCGATGACCGGACCCTCAACGGTGCCGTCGGCCTCTTTGATCTTTTCGATGGTGCCCCATGCGCGCTCGTACTGTGCACGCTTCTTGCTGAGGACGAGGCGACCTTCTTTGTCTTCCTTGGTCAGGACCAACGCTTCGATGGACTCGCCCAACTTGACGATCTCGTGCGGGTCGACGTCGTTGCGGATGCTGAGCTCGCGGGAAGGGATGACACCTTCGCTCTTGTAGCCGATGTCGAGGAGGACTTCGTCTTTGTCGATCTTGACGACGGTGCCATGCACCAGCTGGCCATCTTCGACTTCGACCATCGTGCCGGCAATCGCATCGGCGAAGGACATGCCGAGATCGTCGGCGACGATCTGGCGAGGGCTGTAGTTGCCCTCTTCATCAAAGGTGCCCATGGCACCGGAAGCTGCGGTGTAAGTACCGGCGAGAGTAGAGGTATCGGACAAGGGAGAGTCGCTTTCAAACACAAACAGTCGGGGCCCGGCGGATTCCGGACCGCAAGAGGTTACCAGCGGGCTCAGCGGTTACCAGCGGGGTCAACCTTTGGCATCGGCCCAGGTGCGGCCCCAGGCGACGTTGACTTCCAGCGGAACGTCGAGTTCGGCGGCGGAGCGCATCAGGTCGACGACGAGAGTGCCGACGCGATCGACCTCGTTGTCGGGGACCTCGACCAACACCTCATCGTGCACCTGCAGCACAACGTGGCTGGCGAGCGCCGCGTCGTCGAAGGCCTGGTCGATGTTGACGAGCGCGACCTTGAAGATGTCGGCGGCGAGGCCCTGAATGCCGGCGTTCATCGCCTGGCGCTCACCGGCCTGCCGGATGCGGAAGTTGCTATTCGATAGTTCTGGGATCGGGCGGCGGCGGCCAAACAAGGTCTCTGTGTAGCCGCGCATGCGCGCCTCAATGACAGTGCGATCCATATAAGCCTTCACGTTGGGGAAGGCAACGAAGTACGCGTTGAGGATGACCGCCGCCTCGTCGGTCGGGATGGCGAGGCGCTGGCCGAGTCCGTACGCCTCCATGCCGTACGCCAGGCCGTAGCTGACCATTTTCGCCTTCGAGCGTTGCTCGACGGTGACCTTCTTCGGGTCGACGCTGAACACTCGCGCTGCAGTCACATTGTGAATATCGACGCCCGTGTTGAACGCCTCAATCAATCCAGGGTCGCGCGCCAGGTGCGCGATGCACCGCAGTTCGATCTGGTTGTAGTCGGCGACCAGCAGTTGGTGTCCGGGTGCGGGGATGAACGCCCGGCGGAACAGTCGTCCCTCGTCGCTGCGCACCGGAATGTTGTGCAGGTTTGGCTTGTCGCTCGAGAGGCGCCCAGTGCGTGCCACCGTTTGGTTGAACGTGGCGTGAATGCGACCGTCGCTGGCGACTTCGGCGAGCAGGCCGGTGCCGTAGGTGCCGCGCAATTTCTCCGCACCGCGATACTCAAGTAGCGGGTCGATGAACTCTGGCCACTGATCGCGCAGCTTCTCGAGCGTCGCAGCATCGGTCGAGAAACCAGTCTTGGTCTTCTTGCCCGATGCCAGCCCGCGCTCGGTGTAGAGGATCTCGCGCAGCTGAATCGGCGAGTTGAGGTTGAAAGGGCGGCCCGCCACGCGCTGCAGTTCGGCGCCGAGGCGTTCGACGTCGGCGGTCAGCTTCTCGTTGAGTTTCGTGAGCTCGGCAACATCGACTGCGATGCCCACGTGTTCCATCTTGGCGAGCACGTTGACCAACGGATTCTCGATCGTCGAGTACAGGTTGGCCATGCCCTGCTTGTCGAGCGACGCCTCGAGGGCAGCCGACAGGTGAGCAACGGCTAGGGCCTCGCGTGAAGTGACCTGTCGTTCATCGGGTCCGCCGCCGAGATCGAGTTGGCCAGTCGCAGACGCGACGTCGTCGGGCAACTGGAAGGACGTGTAGCGCGCCAGCAGGTCGCGTACCGCGTAGCGCGTGTCGGCAGGGTCGATGAGGTAGGCAGCAATTTGCGTGTCGAGCCGCAGACCGGGCACAGGCTGATCGTGGTCAAGCAGCCAACGCATCAGCGCCTTCGCGTTGTGGCTGCGCAAACCCTGGTGCTGCCCGAGCGCGGCGAGAACTTCCGGCGCATGCGCAATTTCGGCGGTGAGCCAGGCGACATCGGCCGCGGCCGCGTCGGTAACGATTGCGAGGCCGGTCAGGTCGCTGCGTCCGGGTTCGCCCGCCCACGATGCGATTGCATCGAGTGTCGGCTGACCCACGATGAGCGATGCCGCCTCGCTCGGAGTCGTGATGTCGGTGACTTCGGCATCCAGCACGTTCGCGCTCGACGACATCGGCGCGGCACGGCCGTCGCCCCCGCCCGTCGAACCGATTGCCTCATACAGCCGGTCGTAGAGCGCACGAAATTCAAGGAAGTCAAAAAGTCGCCGTACTTCTGCGTCGTTGGGTTCGATGGCAAGCGCCGCAAGGTCGACCTGTACCGGCGCGTCGCGATGCAACACCATCAGCTCGTGGTTTGAGCGCGCACGCGCTTCGTGCTCGATCAGCGAGGCACTGAGCTTCGGTGTCTGCTCGCTCGCGTGAGCGAAGATGCCGTCGAGGCTGCCGTATTGGTTCAGCAGTTTGGCAGCTGTTTTCTCGCCGACGCCGGGGATGCCTTCAAGGTTGTCGCTGGGGTCTCCGCGCAGCGCCGCGTATTGGGGATACAACTCGGGGGTGACGCCGGTCTTTTCTTTGATCCCTGCTTCGTCGTACAGCGCGTAGTCGCTGACGCCGCGCTTGTTGTACAGCACCCGCACGTGCGGGTCGTCAACTAGCTGATAGCTGTCGCGGTCGCCGGTGACGATGACGACATCGTGACCTTCGGCTTTCGCCTGCTCGGCGAGCGTGGCCAAGATGTCGTCGGCTTCCCAACCAGCGAGTTCGAAGACGGTGACGTTGAGTGCCGCGAGTACCTCGCGCACGAGGCCCATCTGCTGACGCAGGATGTCGGGCGCGGCTTCGCGTTGGGCCTTGTAGAGCGGATTGGCTTCGTGGCGAAAGGTCGGTTCCGGGCGATCGAACGCCACCAGGATCCCGTCGGGCTTCTGATCCTTCACCATGTAAACGAACATCGACGTGAAACCGAACACGGCGTTCGTGACCTGACCCGATGCAGTTGCCATGTCGGTCGGCAACGCGAAGAACGCTCGGTAGGTCAACGAGTTGCCATCGAGCATCAAGATCTTCACGACACGAGACTCTACGGCTCGGTCAGGGATGCGATTTGCGGAACCGCTCTATTGCCAGTTCGATCGCTGGCAACAGTTCGCTCTTCTGGAACGGCTTGATCAGGAAGCCCGACGCCCCGGCTGCGCGTGCTTCGTCGATGACCTCGCCTTGACTGAACGCGGTAAGCAGCAGTACCGCGCACAGGTTCTCGTCGCTGATGGTTCGCGATGCCGTTAGCCCGTCGGTGTGCGGCATCTTGATGTCGAGGATCGCGAGATCGGGTCGTAGTTCGCGCACCAGGTCGATCGCGTGATCGCCACGACCGGTTTCGCCGACCACTTCGTAGCCCTCTTCCTCCAGGGTCTCGCGCAGATCGAGGCGAATGATTGCTTCGTCCTCGGCAATGACGATTCGCGTGGTCACGACAGGGCGAGTCATCGCGGGCCGCGATCAAGGAGTCGGTCGAGCTTGGTTTCCAGGCGTTTGACCTCGGCAATGAGGTGAGCGCGATGTTGTTGCATCGCCACTTCGTGCGGTCCCTCTTCGACGTACAGCAACTGCTCGCCGACCACTTCCAATTCCTGGCGCGCGTCGAGGAGCCGACTGGAGGTGTTCTTCAGTTGGCGATTCACCTTCCGCGAAGTCAGCAGCGAAGCCATGTGCGCAGTCTACGAATCCGTAGTCGCCCGACCATCCTCACAGAGGGTTCCCGCCGAATGGCCCGGTGTCAAGGTTTTCGTGCCGAGATTCCGGCATGAAACCCTCGTGCGGTCGCAAACCCTCGGCGACGGGACGGCACAATGACGCGGTGTACGACAGATGGGGCATCGCCGATGGGTATTACGGCATCGATGGCCGCTGGCGCTATACGGCGATCGCGACTCGTGATGCGCTGCGCGCGGCAATCGGCGATCCCGTAGCACCGCCGCCGATGATGTTCGTCGCTGCCGGAACTGCGCACGCGTTGGACGGTCGCCACCACCTGCTCCTTGAAGGCGGTGCCGACGCGGGCGAAGTCAACTCGCTGTCACCCGACGTACCAATTGGCTATCACGAGCTACAGCCGCTCGACGGCGGGCACAGCACCGCGCTGGTCGTCGCACCCGCGCGCTGCCGGGCGCCACAACGCGGATGGGGCGTCGCCGTACAGATCTATTCGTTGTGGAGGCCCGACGCGTGGGGAATCGGCGATCTCGCCGACGTGCGGACGCTCGCAATGGAAATAGCTGATCTCGGCGGCAACTCGTTACTCCTCAGCCCGGCGCATGCGCCGACGATGACAGCACCGCACGATGCCAGTCCGTACTACCCCAGTTCGCGTCGTTGGCTGAATCCGATGCTGATTCCGATGGAGGGCGCTTCCCCGGCCGCAAACGTTCCAGGCGCGTTGATCGACCGCGGTCGCGTGTGGCCTGCCATGCGCCGCGAACTCATGGAACGATTCCATCGCATCGCGGCCGACGCGCCGTGGCGTGCGTGGGCGCAAGAGCAGGGCGACGAGCTGATGTCGTTCGCCATTTGGACGGCGCTGGCCGAACGCCTCGGGCCGCGTTGGCGACAGTGGCCGGAGGAGTTTCGGCGACCGGGCACGCAAACCCTTGCCACACTGCGCGCAACGGATGCAGCGTTCGCCACGGCTTGCGACTTTCATTGCTGGCTGCAATGGCTGGCGCGTCGAACGCTGGACGCGGTGGCGACCTTCAGCCCGGTGTCGATTATCGCCGACCTGGCGGTAGGTAGCTCACCCGACGGTGCGGATAGCTGGCACTACCAGGACATGATCGCTCTCGACGTCTCGATCGGCGCGCCACCGGATCCGTTCCAACCTGACGGCCAGGTGTGGGGACTGCCACCATTCATTCCAAGCCGATTGCGCGCCGCGAAATATCGACCGTTCATCGACATCGTGCGTTCGGCAATGCACGGGGTTGGCGGACTGCGTATTGATCACGTGATGGGACTGTTTCGCCAGTTCTGGATTCCAGCAGATACGAAACCGACCGACGGCACGTACGTGCAAATGCCTGCTGAAGACCTGCTCGCGATTGTGCGGTTAGAAGCCGCACGCGCCGACGCGTTTGTAATCGGCGAGGATCTCGGCACGGTTGAACAGTCCGTACGCGACTCGCTCCGCGCGAGTGGAATGTTGGGCACCCGGGTGTGGTGGTTCGATCATGACTCGAAGCATTGGCCAGCGAGCACGCTCGGAATGGTGACGACGCACGACCTCCCCACCATCGCCGGAGTGTGGAAACACAGTGACGGTCAAGGTGAGTTCGCCGCGAAGTTGCAGCTTGTTGCCCCCACGTCGTCGCTGACTGCAACGGCGGTTGCGTTGCATCGCGAGATCGCGGAAAGCGATGCGGTGCTGTGCCTGGCCACGGTCGAGGATCTCGCCGGCAGCGACGAGCGGCCGAACTATCCGGGCACGACCTCCGCCACGCACCCCAACTGGTGCCACCGACAAGTGGCGACGACCGAACAGATCCTCAAAGGCGACCCGGGCAGCGCCATCGTCGCGGCAATGACCACGGCACGGCGGGGTTAGATCTCGCCGTGCTGGGTACGCACGAACGGGTACCAATAACAGGAGACGACCATGGCTGCAAAGAGCGCTAACACACGCAAGCCAGCCGCGTCCGCGGCTGGGAAGACATTGCAATCAAAGTCTGCGTCCAAGTCCGCCAAGAGCGCTGCTGGCAGTGCCTTGAGCCAGACGCCCTGACACTTCACGCCATGAAGCACCGCTAGCTGTGTGCCCGAGGTGGGATTCGAACCCACACGCCCTTGCGGACAACGGATTTTGAGTCCGTCGCGTCTGCCATTCCGCCACTCGGGCGAGCGACGCGCACGAGGTTAGCGCGCCCGTAGCGCCAAGCCATTGGGTGGACGGCTGAGGGTGGCACGGCTGAGAAGGTACCCATCGGTAACCGATTACGCTTCTTCGATCATGCTTGCGTTTACGTTTCCCGGCCAGGGCTCGCAACGCCCCGGGATGGGGCGCCCGTGGGCCGACCACGAGAGTTGGGAACTCGTCGCCGAGGCCTCCGAAGTCGCCGAGCGCGATGTTGCGCGCTTGCTGCTCGACGCGGACGCCGAGGAATTGCGCGACACGCGTAACGCGCAACTTACGACGTACGTATCAAGTTTGATGGTGCTCGACGCCGTCGAACGATTGGGCATCGAACCCAGCTTCTGCGCGGGCCACAGCCTCGGCGAATACACAGCGCTCACCGCCACCGGCGCGCTCGGGTTCGACGAGGGCGTGCGACTCGTGTGCGAGCGCGCCGACGCGATGCATCAAGCGGGCACCGACAATCCAGGAACGATGGCAGCCGTACTCGGCCTCGACGACGAGCAGGTCGAGGTCGCGTGTCGTCGCGCCGACGCCGATGTGTGGGTCGCCAACTTCAACGCTCCTGGCCAAGTTGTCATTGCTGGCTCGCCGGAAGGCGTCGCTGCCGCCAGCGTGGTCGCGAAGGAGTTGGGCGCGAAGAAAGTGATGTCGTTGCCGGTGTCCGGCGCGTTTCACACGCCATTCATGGCCCCGGCTCGTGACCGACTGCGCAAAGCCATCGCAGAAGCGAACCCGCGCGACACCGAGATTCCGGTCGTGTCGAACGTCGATGCCCTCGCGCACGACGCCGGTGCCAAATGGAGCAGCCTGTTGTCGGCGCAACTCAGCAGTCCCGTGCGCTGGAAACACTGCCTGCTCACGCTCGCGGAACTGGGTGTGAACGACTTCGTCGAACTCGGCCCCGGCGCTGTGCTGACCGGAATGGCCAAGCGCACTGTCGACGGAGCGCGGACAATTTCGGTCTCCACACCGGAGGAACTCGACAAGTTGATCGAGTGGGTCAACGCGGGCGCTCCGCTGGCCACAACCCAGCACGAAGGCGAACACCTTTTCGCTGTCGAGCGGTTGGTCGTCAGTCCCGCTGCCGGACCTTTCACTCCCATCGGGACGGTGCGCGATGGCGATCACATCGAAGTCGGCGCCGTGCTCGGTCACGTCGCCGAGACGGAAGTGCGCTCGCCGTTCGCCGGCGTCGTGCAGAGTTACATCGCAGTTGATGGCGAGCGAGTCACGCTGCGCCAACCGATTGCCTGGCTAAGGACGGTCTGAGATGCCTGCAGTTCCACCAAACGTTCGCGGCGCGGTGATCACTGGTTGGGGGACGGCGCTGCCGCCGAAGGTGCTGACCAATCACGACCTCGAGCAAATGTTCGACACTTCACACGACTGGATCGTGGAGCGCACCGGCATTCACGAGCGCCACGTCGGCGGAACCACCGTCGGCCTGTCGGTCGAGTCAGGGCGCGCCGCGCTCGACATGTCGGGCGTCGACCTGGCCCACATCGACGCGTTGGTGCTCGCCACCACCACCCCCGATCGCACGGTGCCAGGTAGCGCCGCGGCGGTGCAGAACGAACTCGGCCTGCGCTGCGGTGCGTACGACGTGAACGCAGCGTGTAGCGGCTTCGTGTATGGGCTGGTGCAGGGGCACGGAATGATCGCGATGGGTGCCAAGAAGGTGCTCGTCATCGGCACCGACACCCTCGCACGTTTTACCGACTGGACCGATCGCAACACGGCGATTCTGTTCGCCGATGGCAGTGGCGCGGTGGTGCTGGAAGCTGTTGATGGGCCAGGCCAATTACTCGGCTGGGATCTCGACGCCGACGGTTCCGCCGAACGCTTCCTGTATTGCGAGATGGGCGGCCTGATCCAAATGGAGGGCAAGGAAGTCTTCCGTCGGGCCGTGCGCATCATGGTCGACTCCGGCGAGAAGAGCATGAAGCACGCGGGCGTAACTGCCGACGACATTGCTCTCGTGGTTCCGCACCAGGCCAACATCCGCATCATTCAGGCTGCGTGCGAACGGCTCGGCATCCCGATGGAGCGCGCCGCGACCGTGCTGCATCGCACCGGCAACACCTCATCGGCGTCGATTCCGTTGGCACTGGCCGACGCGCTCGACGCCGGTCGCGTCAAGAAGGGCGACCTCATCCTGCTTGTTGGCTTCGGGGCCGGCATGACTGCGGCCAGCTGCGTCATTCGGTGGGGCGGTAGCGACGATGCTGCCGTGCTCAAGTGACGGTGCTGCAATGAGCGACGCGCAACCGGCTGGTCGCGTCGTCCTGATTACTGGCGGTGCCCGCGGTATCGGACTGGCGTGCGCACAACGCTTCGCTGCTGCTGGTGACCGCGTTGCTGTCACCTACAACTCGTCAGCACCTCCATCAGGGTTCTTCAGCGTACGCTGCGACGTCACCTCTGCGCTCTCAGTGGATGCCGCGTTCACAGCGGTCGAAACCGAGTTCGGTCCCGTGGAGGTTCTCGTTTCGAACGCTGGCATAACCAGGGATGGTTTGCTGCTACGAATGGCCGAAGACGACTTCACGTCGGTTATCGACGCGAACCTGACGGCCGCCTACCGCGTTACCAAGCGCGCCGCGCAGGGCATGTTGCGCGCCCGCAGCGGTCGGATCGTGCTGATCTCGTCAGTCGTTGGCCTACTCGGCTCGGCCGGACAAGCGAACTACGCGGCGTCGAAGGCTGGCCTGGTCGGGTTCGCGCGCTCGGTGGCGCGTGAACTGGGATCGCGCAGCATCACCTGCAACGTCGTTGCACCCGGCCCGGTAGCCACCGATATGACAGCCGCACTCGGCGACAAGCGCATGGCAGAGCTGACTGCCGCCGTCCCTCTCGGGCGAGTGGCAACGGCGGAAGAAATCGCCGGCGTCGTCGCGTTTCTCGCATCGTCCGACGCCGCCTATATCACCGGCGCCGTCATCCCCGTCGACGGTGGCTTAGGAATGGGCCACTGACGGTCCGGCGGACCCCTCGCTAGAATCCCGTCCTTCACCACCACAGCAAACAATCACAGCCAGCACAAGCCATCAATCAACCCAGGAGTTACATCACGTGGATCAAGAACTGTTCGCTCGCTTCAAGAAGTGCGCCGTCGACGTACTTTCCGTTTCCGCCGACCAAGTGGTACCCGAGGCCAAGTTCGCCGACGACCTCGACGCCGACAGCCTCGACCTCGTCGAACTCGTCATGGCGCTAGAAGAAGAGTTCAACGTGGAAGTGCCTGAAGAAGATCTCGAAGGTGTCGAGACCGTCGGTCAGGCATACGACTTGGTCATCGGCAAGCTCTGATGCGGGGAAGCGGGCGACGCGTTGCCATCACCGGCTTCGGCGTCGTCGCGCCCTGCGGAATCGGCAAGGATGCCTTCTGGGCTGGGCTCAACGGCCCGGGCATCACCAGTGGTCGCAGTGTCGAAATCTCTGACTGGGATCCGTCGCCGTACTTCGAGAACGCAAAGGAATCGCGCCGCGCCGATCGAGTCGAGCAGTTCGCGCTTGCTGCCGCCACGGAGTGCTTCGAGCAAGCCGGGAGGCCCAGTGCGGACGCCGATCGTTTTGGCACCATCTTCGCCACCGGAGTTGGTGGCCTGCGCTCGATTCAGGAGCAGATTGAGGTCCTGATCGAGAAGGGCGAGCGTCGGGTTTCGCCGTTCCTCGTGCCGATGATGATGCCCAATGCGTCCGGTGCGGCAATCTCTATGCGCTACGGGCTGAAGGGTCCCAACGAGACGATCTCGACGGCGTGTGCCGCGTCAACCCATGCCATCGGCTACGCGGCGCGCTTGATCGCGTGGGACATGATCGACGCCTGCGTCACCGGTGGCAGCGAGAGCGCCGGGTGCAGCATCGGAACAGCGTCGTTCGGCAACATGACAGCGCTGAGCACATCGGGGAGTAGCCGCCCGTTCTCCCCCGAGCGCGATGGCTTTGTACTCGGCGAGGGTGCCGCCGCCTTCATGCTCGAGGAATGGTCGGCCGCTGTCGCTCGCGGCGCAACCATCCTTGGCGAAGTGGTCGGCTCGGCCAGCAACGCCGATGCCCATCACATCACCGCTCCCGCGCCGGGCGGCACCGGCGCAATCCTGTGTATGCAACTAGCGCTGCGCGACGCCGATCTAGCCGCCGGCGACATCCGTCAGGTCAACGCGCACGGCACGTCGACACCGCTCAACGACGCCGCTGAAGCGGCGGCGATCACCGCGGTCTTCGGCGCTGGCGCCGTTCCTGTGACTTCCACCAAGGGCGTCACCGGCCACGCGTTGGGTGCGGCTGGTGCGCTGGAAGCGGCCGCGGTGTTGCTCTCGATGGAGCACCGACTGATCCCGCCGACGGCCGGCACCACGCAACTTGATGAAGGTTTCGAGATCGACTTGGTCATGGGCAAGGCCCGCGCATGGGAACCCGGCCCCTCAATGTCGAACAGCCTCGGCTTCGGTGGCCACAACGGGTCGATCATCATTTCCCCGCCGTCGGCGTAGTCGGTTTCCAAAACTCGTTAGGCGTCGACGAGCACGAACATCAGCTCGCATTGGCAGGCGACCTCGCCTCGTAACAACGCCTTGCCCGTCCCCTTACCGGCACGTGCCGACATGCGACCGAGTTCAACCTGCAACTCCAGCGAGTCACCGGGTGAGACCTGGCGACGAAAGCGAGCGCTGTCGAGTCCACCGAACAACGGCAACTTGCCGGCGAAGCGCTCGTCGGTGAGCAAGGCAATGGCACCGACCTGCGCGATCGCTTCACACATGAGCACTCCGGGCAGCGTCGGCCGCCCCGGGAAGTGACCGGCGAAGAACCACTCGTCGCCCTGCAGATTCCAGACGCCACTCGCGCTCTGTCCCGCAACGAGCGCGGTGACCTCATCCACAAATAAAAATGGCGCTCGGTGGGGCAAAACCTGATCGGGGCGAGGCAGCACGATTGTCATGATTCGTATGCTATCGGCTGCCCAATACCACTCTACGTGTTGTCTTGACTACGAAAATATCCATTGTAAAGGTTGCATCAAGTAGTCGAGACCTCTTAGTGTTACTCTCCGTGTGCAGCCTTAACGCTGTGCATAACGAATCCGACAATCTCTTGAAGATTGCCTACGAGAGGCGGGGTGAAATGTTCGTCGTCAAAAACATCCGTTAATCACACCAACGTCAGCCATGCCGGTTGCTATCCAGTGCCCGGCGAACCTCTTCTATGTAATGGCCGACCGCGTCGGGTCCAGTTGCGTCGTCTAACAGACGCCGCATGACCGACGCACCCATCACTACACCGTCGGCAATCCGTGTCGCCTCCAGTGCTTGCGCTGCGTTCGACACGCCGACACCAACGAGAACCGGAACATCGGTGATCGCTTTGAGACGTGCAGCTAGAGCCGTAGCAGTCCCGGCCAGCTGTGCACGCTCACCGGTGACGCCCAGCAACCCCACCGAGTAAACGAATCCGCGCGACCTCGCCGCGATTCGTGGAAGCCGCTCGTCGGGTGCCGTCGGCGCAGCCAACATCACGGTCTCGATCCCGGCGGCATCGGCTGCGCTACACCAAGGACCCGATTCCTCGAGCGGCAGGTCGGGCACGATCGCCGCAACGATTCCAGCGTCGAACAGTTGTGCCGCGAAACGCTCGGGGCCAGCGTGATGCACCGTGTTGTAATACGTCATCACGCCCAGCGGAATCGAAACGTCCAGCAAACGCGCATCCCGCAGGATCGACACCGGTGTCGCTCCAGCTTCCAACGCCGTCTGCGAAGCTCGTTGGATGATCGGGCCGTCCATGACCGGATCGCTGAACGGGATGCCGATCTCGATCGCATCGGCGCCGGCCGCGGCCGCCGCCCGCACCGCGTCTTGCCATCCGGGGAAGCCGCCCGTGATGTAGGGCACCAGCAGCTTTTGTCCGGCAGCACGCTTCGCTCGAAACTCGGCCTCCATGACACCAGCTCCCCTGGTCTCTGCACTCATATGCCGAGCACATCCATCATCTGCGCCACGTCCTTGTCGCCACGACCGGACAGATTCATCAAGACGGTCTGTCCGTGCAACTCGGGCGCTGCGCGCACGATCCAAGCCAGCGCGTGCGCACATTCCAGCGCACTGATGATCCCTTCCGAGCGGGCAAGCAACTGGAACGCCGTAATCACCTCTGCGTCGGTGACGTTCGGATACTCGGCGCGGCCGATCGATGCCAGGTGCGAGTGCTCGGGGCCAACGCCCGGATAATCGAGGCCGGCCGAGATACTGTGCGCTTCCTGTACTTGGCCGTACTCGTCCTGCATCAAGTAGCTACGCATGCCATGCACGACGCCCGGCACTCCCCGACTGACTGCCGCTCCACCCGCGGGCTCGACGCCAACCAGCCGCGTGCGATCATCGACGAAGCCGCTGAACAGGCCGATCGCGTTGCTGCCGCCACCGACACACGCCACCGCCACATCAGGCACATCGCCGAGTAGGTCGACGCACTGTGCGCGCGCCTCCTCGCCGAGCACGCGATGAAACTCGCGCACCATCCATGGGTACGGGTGTGGGCCCATCACGGAGCCCAAGCAGTAGTGCGTGGTCTCGACGGTCGCGACCCAATCGCGCATCGCCTCGTTGACTGCGTCCTTGAGCGTGCGGCTGCCGCTGTGCACCGCTTCGACCTCGCTGCCTAACAGCTTCATTCGAAACACATTCAGCGCTTGCCGCTCAACATCGACAGCGCCCATATATACCTTGCATTCCATCCCCAAGAGCGCAGCGGCTGTCGCCGTTGCAACGCCATGCTGGCCGGCACCTGTCTCGGCGACGAGGCGACGCTTGCCCATCCGCTTCGCAAGCAGGGCCTGGCCGAGAACGTTGTTGATCTTGTGCGAACCCGTGTGGTTGAGATCCTCGCGCTTCAGCAGCAAGCGCAGGCCGAGCTGGCGGCCAAGGTTGCTGCACTCGGTGAGGATCGACGGGCGGCCGGCATACGTCGTCAGAAGGTGATCCAGCTCTGCGCGAAAGGCGGAGTCGGCCCACGCGGCAACGAACGCTGCTTCCAACTCTTCGCACGCTGGGACCAGCGTTTCGGGCACGAAACGTCCACCGAACTCACCAAACCGGCCGGTGGCCGATGGCTTCTCCATCATTCGTCATCGGCCCAGTCGTACGGCATCTCGTCGGGACCGAGGTGTGGCTGCGGCGCGGCGGCGCGGGCGCGCTCGATGAACGCCTTTACCTTGAGTGCATCTTTCTTACCCGGCGCCCGTTCGACGCCCGAGCACACGTCGACGCCCCACGGGTTAGCAACCCGCACCGCATCGGCCACATTGTCGGGTGTCAGCCCGCCGGCGAGAATGATGTTGGGACCGGCAGCGACGAAGTCGACCAGCGACCAGTCGAACACCTTGCCGCCGCCCGGTGCCGGAGCGTCGACAAGAACAAGATCGGTGCCGAAGGTGTGCGCATCGCGTGCGTCGTCGGTGCCAGCGACAACGGCCTTGATCACCCGCCGGAGACCGGCCGCAACTTCCGCGACCACCGCTGGCGATTCGTGGCCGTGCAGCTGCGCAGCCTTCAGGCCGGCGCGATTGACGGTGTCGATCACGCGCGCCGGGTGTTCATCGCGGAACACGCCGACCGTCAGGATCTCCGGCGGCAGCCGACGCGTGATGTCGTACACCTGCGACGCGGCAACCTGGCGCGAGGAGGGGGCAAAGATGAACCCGACCGCATCGGCGCCCATTGCGACGGCCAGGAGGGCGTCGTCCTCGTTCGTGATCCCGCAAATTTTTACGAACATGCAGTGGCCACGGTACCGCTACGGGACCTCAGCGGACTGACTTCAGTTCTGCCACCGCGGCAACCGGATCGCCAGCAGTGACGAGCGACTCGCCGACAAGCACCGCCTGGTAACCCGCGGAACGCAGCGCGACGGCATCGGCATGGCCACGAACACCGCTCTCGGCAACGCTGACAACCGAGCTCGGAATCCGCGCCGCCACACGCTGCGCACGATCCTGATCGACCTGAAACGTGACCAGGTCGCGCTGGTTGACGCCGATCAGCGTTGCACCCACCGCCAGCGCTCGATCGAGTTCACCCTCGTCGTGCACCTCGACCAGCACATCGAGTCCGACATCGAGCGCCAGCGAGTAGAAGGCGGCGAGTTCGGTTTGGTCGAGCGCTGACACGATCAACAACACACAGTCGGCGCCAATCAGGCGCGCATCGAGTACGTCGCGTTCGCTGACGGTGAAATCCTTGCGCAGTACTGGAAGGGCACAGGCTTGCCGCGCAGCGTGCAGGTCGGCGGCAGACCCACCGAAGTAGTGCTCGTCGGTGAGCACCGAAAGACACGTCGCTCCCCCACGCTCGTACTCGCCGGCTAACACTGCCGGATCGAGGTCGATGTGCAGGTCGCCCTTCGATGGCGAACGCCGCTTAATTTCGGCGATGACGGCCAAGTGTTCGCTCGCGGCCAGGGCTGCGCGGAAGCCCCGGGTCGGTGACAGCTTGTGGGCGGCGTCGAGCAGTGCTTGAACGGGTCGGGTATCGAGTTCGACCAGTTCCCGGTGGTGCGCAACGATGCGGTCGAGATAGGTCGCCATCGGGCGGCGGCTTACAGGCCCTTGCCGCTAATCGGGGTCAGGATGCGCATCTCGGCGCGGCCAGCACCGAATTCCTTGAGGACGCTGCCCATCACCTTCATGCCATCGCCGGCGCCGTGCACTGTCAGCGCGTCGGAGTCGGCGTAGAGGTCGTAAAAGAACACGGCGTCGGGATCGGCGGGGTCCTCGTGGAGGATGTACAGCAAGGTTCCAGCCTCTGTATGCGCGTTGTCGATACACGCCTGCAGGCCCTTAGCAGCTTCCTCACGGGTGCCTGGCTTCAATGGAATGCGTGCCCATATTGCGACTTTGGTCATGAGCGGCAGGGTAACAGCGTGGCAGCATGGCGGGCATGGCGACTTGGAGGGCATGGTGAAGAGCGAGCGAACCGTTGTCGTTGTCGAGGACGACGCACACATCGCCGATCTGCTCGACGTGTATCTACGCGAGGCAGGGTTTCGGGTTTTGCAAGCGTCGCACGGCGAGCGTGGACTGGAACTGATCGCGCAGCATCAGCCGGAAATGGTATTGCTGGACATCGGGCTGCCCGACATCGACGGCTTCGAGGTCTGCCGTCGTCTGCGCGCCAAGAGCAACGTTCCAGTGCTGTTCCTCACTGCTCGCGACGGCGAGATCGACCGCATTCTGGGTCTGGAACTTGGCGCCGACGACTACGTCACAAAGCCGTTCAGTCCGCGCGAGATTGTGGCGCGGGTGAAAGCCATCCTGCGCCGCGGTCAAACAGGCGACCGAGAAGAGTCCGACGTGATGCACATCGGCGATGACTACCGAGTCGACGCGGCGAGGCGGGAGGTAACCCGCGGTGATGAGGTAGTCGCTCTGGCCACGCGCGAGTTCGACCTACTCGCCCACTTTGCGCGCAATCAAGGAATCGCGTTGTCACGCCAGCAACTCATCGACAGCGTGTGGGGCCTTGGCTGGAGCGGCGACGACAGAACCATCGACGTGCATGTTCGGCAGCTGCGCAAGAAACTCGGTGACGAGCTGCCGCTTGCCACCGTCTGGGGCATCGGTTACCGACTTGGCTAACACAAGGCTCACATTCTTGCGCGAGAGTCGGCCCTGATGACTCGCAGATTGGCGATCGTGATTGTCGGGGTCGTGATCGCGACACTGCTGCTCGCTGGCGCGGGCACTTTGGCGTTGGCGTCGGTGCGTGCCCGCGCAACGACTGTCGACGATTTACGCGATCAAGCGACCGAGATCGCAACCAACATCGACGACATTCTCGATATCGACACCGCAGTCACCTCGGGGGAGGCCACCCGCCAACTACGCAATCGGCTCAGATTCTTGAAAGTTCTGAGGTCGATACTCCCTGTTGACGAGATCACGGTCCTGATCGCCGAACCCGACGGCAGCCTGCCCATCGACGAGCTGCCCGACGGGTTGAGCATCGAACAGTTGCACCCCGAGCAACTGGCTGTCGGCGAGACCGTCGCCGACAACCGCGGCAAACTCGCGTATGCAGCAGCACCCGCGACCGGGCCGAGCGGCCGCCTCTACGTCGTGGTGGTCACGCGCCAGATCGACGCCGGGCTGGGCGCTGCAGTACGACTGTTTCTCTGGGCCGCAGTGGCGACGATCCTGCTCGGACTGCTCGCCGCGTACCTGCTCGGTCGGGCACTGACGCGACCGATTCGGGAAGCGTCGCTGGCAACGCAACGAATCGCGGCAGGTGAATTGAGCACTCGACTGAGCGAACCTTCCAGCAGCGATCACGATGAACTCGCCGAGTTGTCGCGCAGCATCAACGGCATGGCCACATCGCTCGAGCGATCGCGTGTGCTGGAACAGCAGTTCCTGCTGTCGGTAAGCCACGATCTACGAACACCATTGACATCCATCAAGGGTTACGCCGACGCGATTGAAGATGACAAGGTCGATCCAAAGCGAGCCGCAAGTGTCATCCGCACGGAGTCGCGACGACTCGAGCGCTTGGTCACCGACCTACTTGATCTTGCTCGCCTGCAGGCGAGGTCGTTCAGCTTGCAGCTAGAGACGATCGACCTCTCGGCCGCCGTGCACACGGCTACCGAGGCAGCCGCAGCAGCGGAACCAGGCGTCTTATTTCATCCGGTCACGACTGGCCTGCTGCCTGTGCGAGCCGACGCGGACCGGGTCGCACAAGTCTTGGCCAACCTCGTCGAGAACGCGGCGAGGTACGCACGCACCTCAGTAATGGTGTCCGCGCGCGCCGAAGGCCAATGGGCGGCGGTCACCGTTGACGACGATGGCCACGGCATTGCCGCTGGCGATCTACCCCATGTGTTTGAACGGTTGTACGTCGCGCGCGAACGGCCAGAGCGCAAGGAGAATTCCAGCGGGCTCGGTCTCGCCATCGTGCGCGAACTCGTGCACGCGATGGGTGGCGAAGTGTCCGCGGGAAGCGCTCCTAACGGTGGGGCGCGTTTGCTGTTCCGACTTCCGTTGCTGTCCTAGCAGCCCGATCAGAAACCAAGCCGCGCTGCGACTTCGGCAGTCAACTGTTCGATTGGAACACGCTGCTGCTCGGTGCTATCGCGATCGCGAATCGTCACAGCAGCATCCTCTAACGAATCGAAGTCGACAGTGACGCACAACGGTGTGCCGATCTCGTCTTGGCGCCGGTACCGCTTCCCGATTGCCTGTGTTTCGTCGTAGTCGACCATGTAGCGCTCGGCGAGCGTGGCGTGAATCGTTCGCGCCAGCGGGGTGAGAGTGTCTTTTTTGCTGAGCGGCAACACGGCCACCTTGTACGGAGCCAGTCGGGGGTGCAGGCGCAGCACGGTGCGCGGTTCGTCGTTGACGATGTCTTCGTCGTAGGCCGCCAGCAGAAATGCCGCCATGGCACGGTTCACCCCGGCGGCGGGTTCGACGACGTACGGCACGTAGCGCTCGTTGGTCGCCTGGTCGAAGAAGTCGAGCTTCTGACCGCTGTGTTGCGCGTGCTGCAGCAAGTCGAAGTCGGTTCGCTGCGCGATGCCCTCGAGTTCGCCCCAACCCCACGGGTACTTGAACTCAATGTCGCTGGTGCCACTGCTGTAGTGGCTGAGCTCGTCGGCTTCATGAGGACGCAGCACGAGCATGTCGGCGGGTATTCCGAGATCGATGTACCACTGCATGCGGGCGTCGCACCAGTACTTGTACCACTGCGCGCTTTCCGCCGGAGGAACGAAGAACTCGAGTTCCATCTGCTCGAATTCGCGAGTCCGAAAGATGAAGTTGCCCGGCGTAATCTCGTTTCGGAAGCTCTTGCCGACCTGCGCGATTCCGAACGGCGGCTTCTTGCGGCTGGTCTGCAGCACATTGACGAAGTTGATGAACATTCCCTGTGCCGTTTCCGGGCGCATATAGACCTCAGCCCCGGAACCTTCCACCGGACCGGCGGTGGTACGGAACATCAGGTTGAACGCTCGCGCCGCGGTGAAACTGTCGACGGCGGCACAGTTGGGACACAACTTCGGATCAGTGAGGTGATCCTCGCGAAAGCGTTGCTTGCACTTGGTGCAATCGACCAGCGGATCGCTGAAGTTGGCGAGATGTCCGCTGGCTTCAAATACCTGCGGTGGCGACAGAATCGCGGCGTCGATCAGCACGACATCGTCGCGCTGCTGCACCATCGTGCGAATCCACGCCTCGCGCACATTGCGAAGCATCAGTGAACCGAGCGGGCCATAGTCGTAGCTGCTGCGAAAGCCGCCGTAGATCTCGGCCGAGGGATAGACAAAGCCGCGTCGCTTACAGAGGCTGACGATCTGGTCGAGTTCGGTGGCGGCCATAGTCCGGCAAGGTTACGGGCGGGCGTTGCGCAGCCACGAAAACATTCGGAAATTGCGCGAGGATGAGGCCATGAACCGTAGAACCGCACTGATCGCCGGGCTGTCGCTAATGATCGCGGCGTGCAGTAGCAGCAGTTCATCTGGCGGGACTGGCGTGTCCACTTCGACGGATCTGAACACGACAACCGTCGAGACGACGCCCGACACGACCGCTGCCTCGACCACCGCCGCGCCGACCACGGTGCCGGCTCCGATCGTGTTCACCCTGCGCGGCGACGGCCTCGGGCCATTCGACCTCGGCGTTCCCGCTGGCGATCTGATCGCCGCGTTGGAGCCAGCGTTTGGTCCGGCAACTTCTGACGACAGCGTCGAATATCCCGTCGACGACGGGGCCGGTGGCTTCCAGTCAACCGAAGGCGACGTCAGTTTCGTAGCGCCGTTCGGCCGCACGATGTGTTGGCCAGGCGAGCTATGTGTTCAGTTCAGTGGAGCCGACGCGACCACGCAGACGTTCGTTGGCTGGACCTACGGCGACGAAACCGACCAGACCATTGTCTCCTCTTCCGGCGTCACTACCGGCAGCCTGTGGAGCGACTTCCCGGCGATGGTCGTCGATCCTGGTGGTTGTTACACCGTCGGCTACGGCACCATCGACGGCATTCACCTGACGTTGCAATCGTCTGATGTTGCGTTCGGCAGCTTCGACAACCTCGGCAACTACGTCGAGGCCGTACCTCCGGCAGATCAGGTGACGGTGGTCTACATGGAGACGGGCGACAACCCGATCTTTCTATTCGGCGACTGCTGAGCGTCGCGCCTATCGAGTCTCGAACATGGCGACGGTTCTGAGTCGCCGCTCGATGTGATGCTCGAGTGCCTTCGTTGCATGGGTGGCCACTTCGTGCGTCGCGCTTGATGAGGGCGCGGCCAATGCATCCTTCAAGCGACCGCCGAGAATCATGCGCATCAACGCGAGTGCTTCCTCACTCATTGGCGCACCACTACGGCAGTTGCGACACAGCGCACCGCCCTGTTGCATGTCGAACGCGACCAACGAATTGTCCTCGCCACAGCGCACGCACAGATCGAGTTGTGGTCGCACACCCTCCAGCGCGAGCAGCTTCCAGAAGAACGCGGGCACGACGAGGGTCGCTCCCTGCTCGCCGATAGTGCGCAACGCGCCGACGACCATCCGATACAGATTCGCGTTCGGTTCCCGGTCGAGCGACATCTGGTCGGCAGCTTCAAGAACTGCGATGCCCGCCGTGAGGTGATCGAGGTCCGCGACCAATGGCGCCAACGATTCGACCGATTCCGCCTGGCTGACGATGTCGAGCTCGCGCCCCTGCGCGAGCAACAGGCGAACGTGGCTCATCGGTTCCAGTCGCGCGCCGAAACGCGACAGCGTCTTGCGTACGCCCTTTGCCACAGCGCGCACCTTGCCGTGATGTTCGGTGAGCAGCACCACAATGCGATCGGCTTCGCCGAGTTTGTAGGTGCGCAACACGACAGCCGTATCGCGGTAAAGGTGGCTTGCCATTGTGAGGGACGGTCGATTCGCTAGTCGATGCCGCCGAAGCGGCGATGGCGGTTCGCGTACGACGCGATTGCTTCGTCGAGGTGAGCAGCGCCGAAGTGCTGCCAGCTGGTGCTGACGTACACCAGCTCGCTATACGCCAACTCCCACACGAGCGACGGCGGCGTGCGCTGACTGGCGCCAACGATGACAACCAGGTCAGGGTCGACGTCCGCCGGCAAATTGAGCAGCGCATCAATGGCGGTTTCCGTGATCGCTTGGCCCGACGCATGAAGGTTTGCCGCCGCACGAACAAAACGCTCGCGGCCGTTACCGTCGGGCTGCGCCTCAACGATGCAGCACCCCACCGTTTGCGTGCGCACCTGCACCGGAACCTCGTTGGCCGTCGGCCCGTCGAACGGGCGCAGCACCAACCAACGAGCACCCACGTGATCTGCAACCTTGCCGAGTTCGGTGAGTCGATCGGTCCACTGCGCATCAGCCAGCGATGCCCACTCGGCCACCGTGCCGCCGACCACGATCACGTGCCGCAGCGGCGGCGTTGCGTCGAGGGGCTGAGCACTCACGAGTTCATTGTCCCACGTAAGTAGGGTGGACTGGTGCCTGGTGACCCCAACTTTCCGACGTTCGAGCGGTCGCCGCTCGTGCATGTCGGATGCATCATGGATGGCAACGGCCGCTGGGCAAAACGTCGGAACCTGCCGCGAACCGAAGGGCATACCGAGGGCGAGGAGAACCTCGCTCGCCTCGTGCGGGTAGCGGTCAAGCGCAACGTCGGCTGGCTGACGGTGTTCGGCTTCTCGACCGAGAATTGGGTCCGCCCGCGAACAGAAGTGCGCCACATTCTTGGCCTGCATAAGAAGCTTTTCGGACGCGTCGCGGAACTCAACGAGTTGAACGTTCGCGTGCAATGGATGGGGCGGCCATTCAGCAGTCGTGAGGCGCGCACTCCCCGCTACGTCCAGCGCGCAATACGCAAGGCAATCGCCGACACGGCCAACAACACAGGCATGGTGCTGACAGTCGCCTTCGACTACGGCAGCCATGCCGAGATGGTCCATGCGGCGCAGATCGCAGCTGCAACCGGTGTCATCGATCAAGCCGCCATCGACCGCAATTTGTACTTGCCCGAGTTGCCGCCTGTAGACGTGATGGTGCGGACATCGGGGGAACTACGCATTTCCAACTTCATGCTGTGGCAGAGCGCTGGCTCCGATGTGTACTTCACGGAGCGCCCGTGGCCAGAGTTCGACGCCGCCGAGCTGGACGCCGCGCTGTCGCTAGTTCACAGATGACGGTCCTGCAAGCGCTGGCGACTGTTACTGAGGCCTTGCCCGCGGCAGAGGATCGACCCGGGCAGCAACAGATGGCAGTCGCAGTCGCAGCCGCGATCGACAACGGTCGCCATTTGGTGGTGCAGGCGGGCACAGGCACCGGAAAGACGATCGGGTACCTAGTGCCGACCATCCTCGCTGGCAAGCGAGTCGTAGTCGCCACGGCCACGAAGGCGCTGCAAGACCAACTCGCGGCCAAGGACCTACCGTTCTTACAAGAGCATCTCGCAATGCCGTTCGACTTCGCAGTCCTAAAGGGACGCAGCAACTACATCTGCATGCAGCGCGTGCGCGAGATTCAAGATGCTGCGACGGGCCAACTCGAGTTGGAGGATTTCGCAATCACTACCAAAGCCGAGATCGGTCGGCTCGTCGCCTGGTCGGGAACCACCGACACTGGCGATCAGGCGTCGCTGGATTGGGCCCCGAGTGACCGCTCGTGGAAGGCAGTCAGTGTCGGTAGCGAGGAATGCCCCGGCGCAGCGAAGTGTCCGATGGGTGGAATCTGTTTTGCCGAGGCGGCACGCGAACGCGCATCGGTCGCCGACGTCGTGGTTGTCAACATGCATCTCTACGGGCTGCATGTTGGCAGCGGAGGGCTGATCCTGCCGGAACACGATGTCGTGGTAATGGACGAAGCACATCAGCTCGAAGACATCATGAGCGACACGGTCGGCCTGCAGGTTGCCGGTGGTCGTTTCGCGAACCTCGCGGTGGTTCTGAAACGCATCCTCGACGACCCGACGGTGCTCGCCGGAATCGCGGAGGCCCCCGCAACAGTGCGCGATGCGCTCGTTCCTTTTCTCGGCCAACGCCTTTCATCGCCCTTCCCGGACGCGGTTCAGGGAATGTTGGTGGATGTACGCCAGCGCATTCAGAAGGCGCAAGATGCGTTGCGCGCAATCAAGACCGACGTTGCCGATGCGAAGACACGGGTCGAGCGCGGGCAGCAGCTTGCGACTCGGCTGCAGGACACGATCGACCTCGCGTTGGCGGCGCGGGCAGGTTATGTGTCCTTCGTCAGCGGCGGACCCGAGTACCCACGACTCGAGATTGCACCGTTAGAAGTTGGTGGCGTCCTCGAACGCGGTGTGTGGTCCAAGCGAACGGCGGTGTTGTGTAGCGCGACCATCCCATCGTCGTTAGGACCGCGCGTTGGGCTGCCCGCTGAGGGATTCGACGAAATCGACGTCGGAAGCCCTTTCGACTACGCGACCAACGCAATGCTGTACTGCGCACTACACCTGCCCGATCCGCGATCCCCCGCATTTGCGCCTGCGGTGCACGACGAGTTAGTCGCGCTCATCACCGCGGCTGGAGGGCGGACGCTCGCGCTGTTCACCAGTTGGAAGGCGATGGATGCCGCCGCTGACGCTGTTCGTGCTCGGGTGTCGGTGCCCGTGCTCACCCAGCGCGACTTCCCAAAGACCGCGCTCGTCAAGGCGTTCAGCGACGACGAGCACGCATGCCTGTTCGCAACCGCCGGTTTCTTTCAAGGAGTCGACATTCCTGGCCGCACGCTGAGCCTGGTCGTGATCGATCGCATTCCGTTTCCACGACCAGACGACCCGCTTTTGTCCGCTCGCCGCGAACAACTCGGAGCTGCGGCCTTCAAGCTGATCGACTTGCCGCGCGCCACAATGCTGCTCGCCCAGGCAACCGGTCGGCTGATTCGCAACGCGCGCGACCGCGGTGTCGTCGCCGTGATGGACCCACGTCTCGGTAAAGCCAACTATCGATGGGACATCGTCAAAGCGTTACCGCCCATGAAACGAACCCGGGAGCGTGCGGTGGCCGAGGCTTTCCTGCGCGAGATAACGGCCTAGCCTGCCGCCGCCCGTCGATCACCTCGCTACAGTCGGCGGCGTGAGCGAACTCGTGCATTGCGCCATCGCCGGCGGCGTCGCCACTATCACCCTCGATTCGCCGAGCAACCGCAATGCGCTCTCGCGCCAACTGCTCAACGAGTTGCATGGCGCCCTCGATCTGGCCGAGCAAGACGGCGCGCGAGTGATCGTGCTGACACACACGCCGCCGGTGTTTTGCGCTGGTGCCGATCTCAAGGAGCGCAGCGGCTCAGCAGTCAGCGGTACCGACGGATCGGCCATCGCCACCAGCAGCACACTGATGGTGCGGGCCATCGAGCGCCTCAGTTCAGGGAACGCGCCAACGATCGCAGCCGTCAATGGTGCAGTCCGCGCTGGCGGCGTGGGTCTGATGGCGGCGTGCGATCTAGTGGTCGTTGCCCCCTCAGTGACGTTCGCGTTTACCGAGGTGCGCATCGGCGTCGCTCCCGCGATCATCAGCGTGCCGATCTTGGCTCGCTGCGGCTGGAGCAAGCTCGCCGCACCGTTCCTGACGGGCGAGACGTTCGATGCGGCAACCGCTCGCGATATGGGACTGGTCACCCACGTTGCCGCGGATGTCACCGCCACCGTCGCCACGCTGGTCGCGGGCATTCTTGCCGGTGGCCCGATTGCCATTGCAGAGACACGCAGGGTGCTTCGTGGCACAGCGCCGAACCTGAGCGAGATGCAGGCCCTCAGCGAGGCGCTGTTCAACTCTGCCGAAGCTGCAGAAGGCATGCGTGCCTTCGCCGCCAAATCTCCTCCAGCGTGGACTAGCTGACATGCCAATACTTCCGGATCGCATCGACGAATCGAGCGCCAACTACCGCGCCAACCGAGACGCGCTCGCGGCTCAGATCGCCGCGCACGACGAACAGCTAGCGATTGTCAATGCCGGTGGCGGCGAGCAAAAGGTCGCCCGTCATCGCGGCAGAGGCAAGATGATGGTACGCGAACGCATCGAGGCGCTACTCGACCCCGACACTCCGTTTCTTGAACTGTCGCCGCTGACCGCCTACGGCACAGAGTTCCCGCTCGGAGGCGGCAATGTCGCCGGCATCGGCATCGTCGAAGGTGTCGAGTGCATCATCGGCGGAAGCGACCCGACTCAACGCGGCGGCGCAACCAATCCCTTCACCCTTCGCAAGAGTCAGCGGGCGGCCGAGATCGCTCGCGAAAACAGAATGCCCGTGATCAACCTCACAGAGTCCGGCGGTGCCGACCTTCCAACGCAGAGCGAAATTTTCATTCCCGGTGGGCGCGGTTTTCGCGACATCACTACGGCCTCCGCGCTCGGCAACCCGCAGGTATCGATCGTGTTCGGGAACTCGACAGCCGGTGGCGCATACGTGCCAGGCATGAGCGACTACGTCGTCATGATTAAGGAACGCTCGAAGGTGTTTCTCGGTGGTCCACCGCTGGTCAAGATGGCTACTGGCGAGGAGAGCGACGACGAGAGCCTCGGTGGTGCCGAGATGCACGCGCGCGTCAGCGGATTGGCCGACTATCTCGCCGTTGATGAACTCGATGCCATTCGCCTCGGCCGCCAGATCATCCGACGAATCAACTATCACAAGCGAGGCACCGGCCGCCGAGGCGCAGGACGACCGCCGAAGTACGACCCCGAACAACTGCTCGGGATACCTAGCGTCGATCCAAAGATGCCCTTCGACCCGCGCGACGTGATCGCGCGAGTCGTCGACGACAGCGAGTTCGACGAGTTCAAACCGCTCTACGGCAGTTCGTTGGTCACCGGCTTCGCGGAACTGCAGGGCTTCCCGATCGGAATCCTCGCCAATCACCACGGCGTCCTATTCAGCGAAGAGGCCGAGAAGGCAGCACAATTCATTCAACTCGCGAATCAGGTCGACACTCCCCTGCTCTTCCTGCAGAACACCACCGGCTACATGGTCGGCAAGGAATTTGAACAACGCGGCATCATCAAAGACGGCGCCAAGATGATCAACGCCGTTAGCAACAGTCGCGTGCCGCACCTCACCATCAACATGGCAGCGAGCTATGGCGCCGGCAACTACGGCATGTGCGGACGCGGGTTTGCCCCCCGCTTTCTGTTCGCCTGGCCGAACGCCAAAAGCGCGGTCATGGGACCTGCGCAGCTCGCGGGCGTGATGAGCATCGTCAGCCGCCAATCCGCGGAGAGCATGGGCCGCCCCTTCGACGAAGGAGCCGACGCGATGATGCGCTCCATGATCGAAGAGCAGATCGAGCGCGAGTCGCTCGCGATGTTCATTACCGGCCGGGTATACGACGACGGCATCATCGACCCGCGCGATACCCGCACCGTTTTGGGCCTCTGCCTCAGCGTGCTCGACAACCAACCTATTGAGGGCACCCGTGGCTACGGCGTGTTTCGCATGTGATGAAGTCGATCCGTTCGGTACTGGTCGCCAACCGCGGCGAGATTGCGCGCCGCATCATGCGTACCTGTCGAGAACAGTCGATTGCGACGGTCGCGGTCTTCAGCGACGCAGACGCCGAGGCGCCATTCGTTGGCGAAGCAGACATCGCGGTTCGACTACCTGGCACGTCGTCCGCCGACACGTACCTGCGTGGCGAGTTGATCATTGCGGCGGCCCTTCGTGCAGGCGCGGATGCGATTCATCCCGGCTACGGCTTCCTTTCCGAAAACGCTGCGTTCGCGCAGCAGGTGATCGACGCCGGACTGTTGTGGATCGGGCCTCCCCCATCGGCGATCTCGGCGATGGGTAGCAAAATCGAAGCGAAACAACTGATGCGGGCGAGCGGCGTGCCGGTTGCTCCGGACAACACCGTCGAGTCACTGTCTGATGTAGGGCTGCCTGCGCTCGTGAAAGCTTCGGCGGGCGGGGGCGGTCGCGGCATGCGCATCGTGCGCAACGCCGACGAACTCACCGAGGCCATCGCCAGCGCCGAACGCGAAGCGATGGCTGCCTTCGGCGACGGCACCGTATTCGTCGAGCGTTACCTCGAGGGTGCTCGCCACGTCGAGATCCAGGTGCTCGCCGACACGCACGGCAATGCCATCGCGTTGCACGAACGTGACTGCACACTGCAGCGTCGGCACCAGAAGGTTCTCGAGGAAGCACCATCGCCCGCCGTCGACGCCGAGTTACGCGTCCGCATGGAAGCTGCCGCCGTTGCCGCTGCGAGTGCCGTGGGTTATGTCGGTGCGGGAACCGTCGAGTTCTTGCTCGATCACGACGGAAGCTACTGGTTCTTGGAAATGAACACGCGACTACAGGTCGAGCATCCGGTCACGGAGATGATCACCGGCGTCGATCTTGTCGCGCTGCAGTTGAGCATCGCCGAGGGAGGTCCGATTCCAGCTCACCTGCTCATCGAAGTTCCATTACGTGGCCATGCCATCGAGGTACGACTGTGCGCAGAGGACCCATTCCGCGGCTACTTGCCCAGCTCGGGGCGCTTCGACGAGTTCCGTTTCCCCGTGCTGCCCGGCGTGCGCGTCGACAGCGGCGTCGAATCCGGTTCGCTGGTGCCCCCGTACTACGACTCGATGATCGCCAAGGTCATCGCGTACGGCGAGACGCGCGAGATTGCGGCGCGACGTCTGATAGCAGCTCTGGACGGTGCGACGCTGCACGGACCGACTACCAACCGGGCACTGCTAGTGCAGCTATTGCGACAGATCACTGAGGTCGACGGGCCAAAGGGCCCGGGCATCGATACCGGGTGGCTCGATCGCCAAGAACTCGGCGACGGGCCACAACCCGAGCCAGCTCAGATCGCGGCCGCGGCGCTTACCGTCGTCGCCGCGCGAACCACAGCCAGCCGCTTTCCGATCGGTTGGCGCAACAATCCGTCGCAACTGCATTCGCAAGCTCTCATGGGCCGCGATGGCGAGCACACGGTGCAATACCGCTTCGACCGAGCCGACGCGCTGCAGGAATTGGTCGTAGATGGCCAGCCGCACGAGCTCGACACGTTCAATCGCGACGTGCTCAGCCGCGTTGGCGTCGCGTTGCATGCCGACACCGTGTACGTCGCCGGTGGGAAATTCGTGTTTGTCATTCCGCCGCGCTTCGTCTCGCCCGATGAAGCCGGCCGCGCTGGATCAACCGTTGCGCCGATGCCGGGGCGAGTTGTGAAGCTGCTGGTCGCGGTGGGCGACGTCGTTGCTGCCGGACAACCGTTGATGACATTGGAAGCGATGAAAATGGAGCACCAAGTGCAATCGCCGCACGCGGGCACGATCGCTGAGATTTTCGTACAGGTCGGACAGCAACTCGATGGCGGTCAACCGCTCCTCAAGGTCGACCCGTTGCTGAAGGTCGACCCGGCGTGAGCACGCGCCGACCGGTGCGTATCGCTAACTGCAGTGGGTTCTTTGGTGATCGGTTGAGCGCAGCCAAAGAAATGGTCGACGGCGGCGACATCGACGTTCTCACTGGCGACTGGCTGGCGGAGCTGACCATGTTCATCCTGCACAAACAACGCAGCAGGAATTCCGAACTCGGTTACGCCAGAACGTTCCTGCTGCAGATGGAACAAGTTCTTGCAACGTGCATCGAGCGCGGTATCAAAGTCGTGACCAACGCCGGCGGCCTCAACCCCTCGGGCTGCGCAGACAAGGTACGCGAGATTGCCGCGAGACTCGGTGTTGCAGTGCAGGTCGCACACATTGAAGGCGACGACCTCATGGACCGCGTCGAGAACTTGCGGCCACAGCTACACCACCTCGACACAGGCGCGCCGCTGGTTGCCGAGGCGCTCACCGCTAACGCCTATCTCGGTGGTTGGGGCATCGCGACGGCGTTGCAGCACGGAGCCGATGTCGTGGTCTGCCCGCGAGTGACCGACGCTGCCCTCGTCGTCGGGCCGGCGGCATGGTGGCACGAGTGGCCGCTTGACGGCTGGGATCAACTCGCGGGCGCGGTCGTGGCCGGCCACATCGTTGAATGTGGAACGCAAGCGACGGGCGGCAACTACACGTGGTTCAACGAAATCCCAAATCTCGCGCGGCCGCTCGGGTTCCCGATTGCCGAGGTCGCGGCCGATGGCAGCTCCGTAATCACCAAGCACAAAGGCACGGGTGGAATCGTCAACATCGGGACAGTTACGGCGCAGCTGTTGTACGAAGTCGGCACCTCGGACTACGCCAACCCCGACGTGATCACGCGTTTCGACACGATCTCGCTTTCCCAAGTTGCTCCGAACCGCGTGCAGGTCACCGGCGTACGCGGCCTTCCGGCACCGGCCACTGCGAAGGTGTGCATCAATCTCGACGGTGGGTTCCGCAACCGAATGACATTCGCACTCACTGGCCGCAATCAGTACGAGAAGGCGCAATGGCTTGAGACCGCGCTGTTCGATCGCCTTGGCGGCAAGGAACGCTTCGACGAGGTCGCCGTGCGCTTGGTCGAGGCGCCGGCCGACGCACCAACGCAGGAGCAAGCGTCGGGGCGGCTGCACATCTCGGTGAAGAGTCGCGACGAACGTCTCGCTGGCCGCGCGTTTAGCTCGGCTGCGATTGAAATGGCACTCGCCAACTACCCAGGCTTCTTTGTCACCGGAGCGCCAGGCGATGCCGAGTCCTTCGGTGTGTACTGGCCCGCACTCGTCGATGCCGCAGAAGTTGCGGAAGTGGTCGTCATGCCCGACGGAAAGCGTGTTCCTGTCGCGGCCCCACCTCGGGCACGTGCGGTCACCGCCGCGACACAAGCGGAGGTTTCCAGCAGTGCGCGCGGCACGCGTGCAGATGGACCCGTTGCCGGCGAGGCGTTAGGAACTCACTTCGCAGCGCGCAGTGGCGACAAGGGCGGCAATGCCAACGTCGGGATCTGGGCGCGCGACGAAGCGGGATTTGCATGGCTACGCGACAACCTCTCGACGGCAACAGTTCAGCGACTGCTGCCGGAAGCGAGCTCGTTGGAAGTACGGCGCGTTGAACTACCGAACCTTCACGCGTTGAATTTCGTGATCGTCGGCCTGCTCGGCGAAGGGGTCGCTTCGAATACTGCGTTCGACCCGCAAGCCAAGGGACTCAGCGAGTACCTGCTCAGTCGCGTCTGGAGTTAAGTAAGCAGGCGATAGCCAATGCCACGCGCCGTCACGATGTGCCGCGGGTCGTCGGGATGGTCTTCGATCTTGACTCGCAATCGACGAACGTGGGCATCGACAAGTCGACTGTCCCCCAAATACTCGTAGCCCCAGACGCGCTCCAGCAACTGATCGCGCGACAGCACCATGTTGGCGTGGTCGGCAAATTCGCAGAGCAGTCGGTATTCGGTCTTGGTCAGCTTCAACTCCTGCCCGGCCTTCAAGGCAATGCCCTGCTCGCGCCGCAACTCGATGTCGCCGAGCCGGCTGATCGACGAAGATGCGCTGACTTCGTGTAAGTGCACACGACGCAGGGCGGCACGAATGCGCGCGGCGAGCTCCTTCGGTACCACCGGCTTCATCACATAGTCGTCGGCACCTGCTTCCAGACCAGCGACAAGGTCGTAGGTGTCGGTCTGCGCAGTCACGATGATGATCGGCACGATGCTGTTGGCGCGCAACGAGCGACAGACCTCAAAGCCAGAGATGTCGGGCAGTCGCAGGTCAAGCAGCACGAGGTCGGGTTCGCTCTCCTCGAAAGCGGCAAGCCCGGACGTGCCATCAGGAGCCTCGCGAACTTCGTAGCCCTCGTCCTCCAGGGCCAGCTTGAGAGCTAACCGAATGGCGTCGTCATCCTCAATGAAGAGCAGCGAGATCACAGCCCCATCCTTACCGACACAGTGAATCACCATGCACCCGATCAGACCGTTACACAAATCGCACACAGCGAACGTCGTCTTGTCACAAAGCTCGGCCAGAGTGGCACGTGTTCACGCTGTCCCGGTGGGGTACCTTCCTCCCCCTGGTGCCTCACCGGCAGCGGTGCAAAGGTTTGGAGGCACGCACGTGTTAGCACCAGCTCTTTCGGCGCACACCGACCTACTACGACATCACGTCGTCATTGCGGTAGATGGGCCACTCACCACAGAGGATCATGCTGCCGCCTTGAATGCTGCGTGCCTGCCGTTGCCACCCACATACGGTCTGCTGATCAACCTCACAGAACTCACATCGGTGACGAAAGCCGGGATTGATGGCCTTCGTCGACTCGCAGCCGCCGCCAACGACGGCGGTCATTTGATCGCTTTCGTCTGCAGCAAGTCCATCATGCGCGAGGCGCTACTGCTGGCGGAACTCGACACGGTCGCGCCAGTTCTTGAGGCCGACGAGCACGCCGCTTCACTGGTCGGGTACGCCGCCTAGGCAGACAAGAGAGATCGACTGGTTCGCCGTCGGCGGGCGCGACGTACGAGCGCGTCCGCCGATGAGCCAGACTCTCCACGTGAACGACGTGCCGATGACCGGGAGCCAACGATGAATCGCTGGCGACTATGACCGAGCCGGTGCGGCGGCGCCGCACCCTGCGGCTGCGGACGCGGGTCACCCTCTTCTTCTCGCTCACTGCTCTAGTCGCCAGCCTCGCTCTGGCCGTCGTCACCTACGCCGTGGCTCGTTCGGTCCTCATCGAGCAGCGGCAAGAGACAGCACAGACCCAGGCTGCGACCAACGCGAAGACGGTGTTCGACCGACTCCGCGAGGACCAACAATTCGACATGCGCGACCTACGCACCGAAGGCGACGGTTTCGCACTCCTCATTGAAGCCGACGGCGAGTCGTCGACAGATATCAGACACTCGGTCGAAGACTTTCCCAGCGAGCTGGTCGCGGCCGTCGGCCAGGGTCTCAGTAGCCGACAGCGGTACGAACTCGATGGCGCGCCATTCGTCGCGATCGGGATCAACATGCCCGCTGTCAAGGCGACGTACTTCGAGGCGGTTCCGATGGCCACCACCGAGAGCAACCTGCGCGCGATCGCAACAGCGCTCATCATCGGATCGATCGTCACAATTTTGCTGGCTGGCGCGCTCGGTTGGTGGACAAGCCGCCGACTGTTGCGGCCGCTCTCGCGTGTTGCGACCGCCGCCGGAGAGATCGCCAGTGGCGGTCTCGATGCACGACTTCCGGCCGAAAGCGATCCGGATCTCGATCGGCTGGCCAGTTCGTTCAACGAGATGGCTGATGCAGTGCAGACCCGAATCGAACGCGAAGCGCGATTTGCCAGCGACGTCAGCCACGAGTTGCGCTCTCCCATCACCGCGCTGACAGCCGCTGTTGAAGTCCTCGACGGCCGCCGTGCGGATTTACCCGAACGCACGCAACAAGCGCTGGACGTCGTGGTCAGCCAGGTACGTCGGTTCGACAGCATGGTGATGGATCTACTCGAGTTGTCGCGTATCGATGCCGGGTCGACAGAGTTGCATCGCGAGGACGTCGACCCCCGCGATCTGATCCCTCGCATCGCGCAGCGCTATGGGTTCGGCGAGGTGCCAATCGAGTTCGACCGCAAAGTCCCGGCGCTGGTGAAGCTGGACAAGCTGCGCTTCGAGCGGATCCTCGCCAACCTGCTCGAGAACGCTCGCGAGCATGGTGGCGGACCTGTGCGCGTTTCCGTGGACATGCGCGGCCGCCACGCGTTCGTACTGGGCGTTGACGACGCTGGCCCAGGTGTTGCTCGCGGCGAACGATCGCGAATCTTCGAGCGGTTCGCAAGGGGCAGCGCCGCTCGTCATCGCGTTGGCACCGGGCTTGGGCTATCACTTGTCGCCGAGCACGCGCAGGCGCACGGTGGCGACGCGTGGGTGGAAGATCGTTCCGGTGGTGGCGCTCGCTTTCTCGTCAGCATTCAAGGGGCAACGTGATGCGTACGCGCCTGATTGCGCTGACGGTTTTGTTCGCCGCGGCGGCCGTTGCTTGCAGCGTTGTCGACGAGGGCAAGGTCGAGCGCATCGATCCGCGGCTCGGTCTTGACGACACGCTGCCGCAAACAACCCTGGATTCGACGACCACTACCCTTCTGGCAACGACGACGACCGGCTTAGAGCCCGCGACAACGCTAGGGGTGCAGACCGAGCAGGTGAGACTGTACTTCGTCGCGAGCGGGCAGCTGACTCCTGCATTGCGACCTCTCGCGTCGCCAGTGACGCTTGCGCAGATCGTGGCTGCACTGCAGCTCGGACCACCAGACGACGATTCGGGCGCCGGACTGCGCACGATTGTGCCTAACGATGTCGAGATTCGCGTCACCACTGATGGCACCGGAGTGGCGAGCGTCGTACTCCCGGAGGACTTCTTCGAATTGGTCCCGGTTCCGAACGACCAGCGCCTCGTGATCGCGCAACTGGTGCTCACCATCACCCAACGTCCCGGCGTCGGGCAGGTGATCTTCAACCAGGCGGTGCCGTTGCCCGGTGGCCAGGTGCGCCCGGCCGGCCAACAGCTCACGTTCAGCGACTACGAATCGCTGACCGACTCAAACTCGCAGTTTGACAACGCCCCAACGGTCGACGGGTGAGCGACCGATAGCGTGACGAGCCACATGCGCAGCGGATTCGTAACACTCGTTGGCCGCCCAAACGTGGGCAAGAGCACATTGGTGAACGCGATGTGCGGGCGCAAGGTCAGCATCGTCAGCGACAAGCCGCAAACAACGCGCCATCGCGTGATGGGGGTGCTGTCGACGCCCGATACGCAACTCGTGTTTGTGGACACCCCCGGGCTACACAAGCCACAAACTGCGCTCGGCGAGCGCGTCAATGCGACTGCCCTCGACAGTGTGAGCGACGTGGATGTCGTGTGTTTGGTGATCGACGCCACCAAACCGTTCGGCAGTGGCGACAAATGGGTCGCTCGCCACCTCGACATGCCGAAAGCGATCGTGGTCGTCAACAAGATCGACGCTGCCAAATCCAATCAGGTGATCACACAACTGACCGCAGTCAGTTCGTTGAACGCACGGGAGTACTTTCCAGTGTCAGCGACGACCGGAGCCGGCATGCCCGAGTTGATCGCGTTTCTGACTGCGCAGATGCCCGAGGGCCCGGAGTACTTTCCGCCCGACACCGTCAGTGATCAGCCCGAAGAACGCTGGGTCGCCGAGTTGGTGCGCGAGCAATTATTGGCTGTGACGCACGACGAGTTGCCGTACAGCATTGCCACCCGCGTCACGGAATGGGAGTGGCCCCGCATTCGTGTGGAGATCATCGTCGAGCGCGACAGCCAGAAGGGCATGGTGATTGGCAAGGGCGGGTTGGTGCTGAAGGAAGTCGGCAAGCTCGCGCGCGCGCAATTGCCGGAGGGCGTGTTCCTGGAATTGTTCGTCAAGGTCGACAAGGACTGGCAACGCAAACCCGATCGCGTGGAACGCCTCGGTTACTGACGCAGGCCACCCGACCTGGCAAGCTCGGATAATGGCACCTCGCATCATCAACGGCAGCGCCGGCCTGAAAGCAGTCGTCGGCGAACATCTCGGCTACAGCGACTGGATGGACATCACCCAGGAGCGCGTCAACCTGTTCGCGGAAGCCACTGGCGATCACCAGTGGATCCATATCGACGTCGAGCGCGCGAAAAAGGAGAGCCCGTTCGGTGGACCAATCGCGCACGGCTACCTCACACTGTCGCTGGCCCCGGTGCTGCTGCCGCAGGTGGTGACCACCACCGGTTTCAAGATGGGTGTCAACTACGGCTGCAACAAGGTGCGCTTCATGTCGCCGGTACCCGTCGGCGCGCGGCTACGACTGGGTGCGAAGTTGCTTTCCGTCGACGACATCGCTGGCGGCGTACAGAGCACGTACGAGCTGACATTCGAATGCGAAGGCGCTACCAAGCCAAGCTGTGTGGCCGAGGCCATCTATCGCGCGTACGAGTAGTCGTCGCTGCCCTTAACGAAAGTTGGGCATGACATCGGTCGCGAAGCGCTCGATCGTTTCCGTGCTCGGGTAGTCCGGCGACCACGGAACAAATCCGGTGCAGCCGAGGTCGATGTACTGCTGAATCTTCTCGCAGACCTGTTCAGCAGTGCCCACGAGATGATTCGCCCGCCAGTCGTCCATTGACTGACCCCACAGGCTCTTGCTACCGCCGGCGACGATCTCGGCTTCCGTTGCTCGGATATGTACCTCGGGTGTCCACGTCTTGCGAATCGTTGATTCGTCGCGGCCGACGGCGCCGCAGTGGCCCTTCAGTAGTTCGCGTTTGTGCGCCCATTCGTCGGGTTTGCCGCCGAAGTTGGCACAGTCGGCGTAACGGGCAACGGCTCGCAGTGTCAGTTTCTCGCCACCGCCACCGATCCAGATCGGCGGATAGGGCGATTGCAACGGTTTCGGATCGCATTGCGCCCGATCAAGCGTGTAGTACTTGCCCGCGAACGACGTCGATGGTTCGGTCCACATGCTGCGCACTATCTGCACCGCTTCGCTCATCATGCCGATGCGATCTTTCGGCGCCGGAAAGTCGAAGCCGTAACCGTCGAACTCGTTCTCGTACCATCCGGCGCCGATACCCCAATCCAGTCGGCCACCACTGATGATGTCGACGGTTGACGTGATCTTCGCCAACACGCTGGGGTGGCGGTAGCCGTTGCAGCCCACCATCTGCCCAAGTCGGATGCGCGAGGTGCGCTGGCTGATGGCGGCCATCGTGGTCCAGCACTCAAACACGGCATCGTTGGCTGGCTTGGGCACATTGTGGAAGTGGTCGTACACCCACAGCGAGTCGTACCCGAGCTCCTCGACGCGTAGTGCGATATCGACCGCGGTTTGCCACTTAGCGGCCGTGCCTTCGATCGACGACAGTTCCATCTTCCAGCCCTGGGGCATGAACATGCCGAACAGCACCTTGTCGACATCACGCGTATCAACAACCGGACCCTTGGGAATGCTCATAGCGCCGAAGTTAGTCGCTACGGTCGCGTCCGTGACAGGTTCAGGTGACAAGGTCGTGCAGGCGGTTCCGGAACAAGATGGCCAATTCCCCGTGGCGCTCGTTCATGAAGCGATTGCAGCATCGCGGCCCGACGAGGTGTGCCTGATCTATCGCGACCGCCGCTTGACGTGGCGCGAGGTCACGGACAGAACGCGGCGGTTGGCGAATTATCTGATTGCGCAGGGTCTGGGCTGCCATGTCGAGCGCGACAGACTTTCGGGCCACGAAAGCGGGCAAGACCACCTCGCCATCTACCTGCATAACGGCAACGAGTACCTGGAATCGATGCTCGGCGCCTTCAAGGCGCGCGTTGCGCCGTTCAACGTCAACTACCGCTACGTGGCTTCCGAGTTGCAGTACCTGCTTGACGACGCGCAGGCGACCGCGATCATCGTGCACAGTCGGTTCACCCCGGTACTGGCCGACGTACTGCCGATGCTCCCTGGGCTGAGTGTGATTCTGCAGGTTGCCGACGAGTCGGAACTGCCGCTGCTTCCCGGGGCCATCTGGTACGAGGATGCGCTAGCTGAGAGCGACGCCGACCGACCGGCCGTCGAGTGGAGCGCCGACGACCTGTACATCCTCTACACCGGCGGCACGACCGGGATGCCCAAAGGCGTGTTGTGGAGAAACGGTGATGCCAACATCCAGTGTTTCGGTGGCAGTCGCGCAGCCGAACTAGAGGCCGTTGTCGCCGAAGCAACAGGCACGTTGAAGTCACTGCTCTCTCCGCCCTTCATGCACGGCGCCGGTCATTGGATCGCCATGCGCACATGGAACCAGGGCGGCACCATCCACGTTCAGTCTCGAACCGATCGGCTCGACCCCGACGACATTTGGTCGATGATCGAACGCGAGCGATCGAACTTCCTACTGATCGTCGGCGACGCGTTTGGTCGCCCGCTGCTCGATCAACTTGCGAAAGGCACATACGACCTGTCCAGCCTGACGGTGTTGCTGTCGGGCGGCGCTGCGCTGAGCGCGCCGCTGAAGGAAGAATTCCTCGCGTTGCTTCCGACGGTGATGATCGTTGACGGCCTCGGTTCCTCCGAAGCCGGCGGTCAGTTGTCGCACGTGTCGGCTGGCTCGGGCGCGACGACCGGCACCTTCCCCCTGAGCCCGTACAACCACGTGCTGAGCGAAGACCTCACGCGCGAGTTGCATGCCGGCGACCCCGAGCTCGGATGGTTGGCAAAGAGTGGGCACCTCGCACTCGGGTATTTCGGCGACCCAGAGAAAACGGCTCGCACCTATCCCGTGGTGGATGGCGTGCGCTACGCAGTGCCTGGTGACCGCGCACGATTGCGCGCCGACGACACGGTCGAGTTGCTCGGCCGCGACTCGGTCACGATCAACTCTGGCGGCGAGAAGATTTTCGCGGAAGAGGTTGAAGCGGCTGTGAAGGCGCATCCAGCGGTCTACGACTGCGTAGTGGCGGGTCGCCCGAGCGACCGTTGGGGCAACGAAGTGGTCGCCATAGTGCGGGTGCGCGAGGGCCACACTGTCGACGACGACGCATTGCGCACGGAAGCAGAACGCCACATCGCTCGTTACAAGTTGCCCAAGGTGTTTGTGTACGTGCCCGAGGTCGTCCGGTCACCGAGTGGCAAGGCCGACTACCGCTGGGCAAAGCAGATCGCCGAGTCGTTGCCCTGACGGCCGCGTAGCGATTAGCGAATCGGGTCGATCGGCGTGAAGGTGCCGAACAAGTCTTCCAACTGCTGCGCCGCATTGAGACATGTCAGATCGGAGAAGCGGCGGCCAACCAACTGTGCACCGACCGGTAACCCATCGGCCATGCCAACCGGAACAACCGCGGCTGGCAACCCAAGCAGGTTGGCCGGAAGCACCGGTCGAATCAATTCCAGAACGCCAAGCGCTGCGTCGAGCGAAACGATGTCGGCGCCCAGTTCGAACGGTGGCTGCGCCCATGTAGGCATCAGCAACACGTCGTACTGCGTCAGAAAGTCGTGCCACTCGCGATCGATCGCGTTCCGTTCGGCGAACGCAAACATCAACGCGGCGCTGTCCATCGGTGGATACACATCGTCGGAGTACGACACGAACTTCTTGCCGTCGTCGCCCAGCACCAAATCGAGCAGTGCCCGCTGGCTAGCGACTTCCAAGCTGATGATCACACCCCACAGTTGAGCGGCGCGCGCAAACGATGCAGGCACTGCCTCGGTCACCTCGGCGCCGGCATTCGACAGAGAATCGGCTGCCTTCGAAATGGCCGCGACTACCTCTGGATGTGTCGCGCCACCGGGCGGGTCGGCCGTAACGGCGACGCGCAGCCTTCGTCCATCTGCCCGGTCGCTCAGCGTCACCGGCAAGGAACGTGGATCGCGGTCGTGCGCGCCTGCGATTGCCAGCAGCCCCGCACGAACATCGGCGACGTGGCGCGCCATCGAGCCTTCGCTGAGCATCAGCTGAGCCGAGATGCCTGGGTCCTGCGGCGGAATCTCCGTCGCCCAAGGAACCAAACCCTGCGTCGGCTTGATCGAGGCAATGCCGCAACAGGCCGCAGGATTACGAAGCGATCCGCCGATGTCGTTCCCGAAGCCCAGCGGCGACATGCCGCTAGCCAGCGCTGCCCCCTCGCCACCGCTCGAGCCACCAGCGGTGCGCGTCGGATGCCAGGGATTGTGCGTGATCCCGTGCAGCGAGCTTTCCGTGGTGACGCGCAATCCGAGGTCCGGCATGTTGGTGCGGCCGATCGGAATCGCCCCCGCCGCGCGAACGCGCTCGACGACCGGGGCGTCGGTGGGCGAAACGGCGTTCGCCAGGAAGACCACGCTCTGCGTCGTCGGTGTGCCAGCGAGGTCGATGTTCTCCTTCACCGTCACCGGCACGCCGTGCAACGGGCCAAGCACGTCTCCGGCGGCGACGGCATCGTCGGCAATATCGGCTGCTGCTAACGAGTCGCTGTCCCAGCGGCGCACGATCGCGTTCAGGTAGGGGTTGACTTCGTCGATGCGAGCAAGGTGTGCCGCTACCACCTCGCGGCTCGACACGTCCTTGCGAGCGATCATGCCAGCCAGCTCGACCGCACCCTTGCGCCACAGTTCATCAGTCATGGTTCGCGATGCTGTCACACGCGCCAACGTGCACCTAACCTCAGGTTGTGACCGAGCGAGCGTGGGACCGCGAGACGCTGCCAGAGGGCGTGGAGAAAGAACAAGCCGTCCGCGAGATGTTCGACGCGATCGCGCCGCGCTACGACTTGGTCAACCGCATCATGACGTTTCGGCTCGATGTGCGCTGGCGACGCAAATCTGTACGCGCCCTCGCCCTTGCACCCGGAAGCACGGTGATCGACCTCGCCGCGGGCACCGGCGATCTGTGTATCGATCTGCACCGTGCCGGCGTGCACCCGATTGCGTTCGATTTCAGCTTCGGAATGCTCGCCGCCGATCGCAGCGCGAGCCCGCGCGTGCAGGCCGACATTCTGTGTCTGCCACTCCCCGACCATGGCGTTGATGGCGCAACGTGTGGCTTTGCTTTGCGCAACCTACGCGATTTGCCGACCTTCTTCGCCGAACTCGCGCGCGTCGTCCGGCACGGTGGCCGCATCGCACTGCTTGATGTGGGCGTACCGCACAACAGATTCGTTCGCTGGGGCAACAACATTTACTTCGGCAAGATCGTTCCCAAAATCGGCGCACTGCTCAGCGACGGTGCCGCGTATCGCTATCTGCCCAAGAGCGTGGCCTACCTTCCGCCGCGCGCCGAACTGGTAGCGATGCTCGCCGCCGCTGGCTTCTCCGACGCTACCCATCGGCAACTCTCCGGTGGGTTGACGCAGCTGATGGTCGGCACTCGCGACTGAGATGCGCGCCCTCACCCGTCCACTCCTCGATGTGTACCCGAACGGCAATATCGATCTGAACGACGTCGCTCGCGGCGACGGCTATCTGTTTGTGCGCGATGGAGTCGGCATCGCCGGTCGCGGCGTGGCGGCAAGAGTTCCACTTGCCGAAGTATCTGCCGCGTTGTCGGCGATTGATCACATCGACGAGGTCGGTGGTGTCCACCCAACGGCGATCGGCTCGATTCCCTTCGAGCTCGACTCCGCCGGTGAACTCATCATTCCGCAGATTCTGGTCGGCAAAGCGGCCGACGGTCGCCAATGGGTAACCGTCATCGACGATGCCTCGGTCGATCTTGTGCCGCTCTCAACGCCCACCGCTCGCGCCCAATCGTTCACTGTCGCGCCGCTCACCGACATCGATCACTACCTAGCGGCGGTTGCCATGGCCCGCGATGCAGTGCGCGATGGCGTGCTGACCAAGGCGGTCATCGCACGCGAGGTAGTCGTCACAAGTCCAGAAGCGATCGATGTGCACGCGGTGTTGCGTCGCCTGCGTGCCAGCTTTGGCAGCAGCTACCGCTATTCGGTCGACGGTTTCATCGGGGCCTCACCCGAGCTGCTGGTGGAGATCGATGGCAATGCGGTTCGTTGTCATCCACTCGCGGGTACCACCGCTCGTACCGGCGACCCGGAGACGGATCGCGCAGCGGCCGCGGAACTGCTGGCGAGCGAGAAGAACCAAATCGAGCATCGCGTCGTCATCGACATGATCTACGACACGTTGCTGCCGTGGTGCAGCTACCTCGACTGGCAACCGGAACCATCCGTCATCAGCGTCGCCAACGTGCAACACCTCGGCAGTGCGCTGGAAGGCCACCTCAGCGACCCCCGGCCGAACGTGCTCGAGTTGGTCCGGGCGCTGTCGCCCACGCCCGCTCTCGGCGGGTTTCCGCGCATCGAAGCGCTGGCGTTGATCGCGAAGGCCGAGGGTTTCACCCGCGGTCGCTATGGCGGCGCAGTCGGCTGGGTCGACGCCAGTGGTAACGGCACGTGGGCAGTCGCGATTCGCTGCGCCGAGTTGTCGGCGGACCGCCGTCAGGCGCGGTTGGTTGCCGGTGGCGGCATTGTCGCTGCCAGCGAGCCGCTCAGTGAACTCGCCGAGACACAGGCGAAACTGCAAGCGATGCTGAGCGCAATCATCCGACCGTAACCCTCACGACACGACCAACCTCACGACACGACCAACCTCACGACACGGCTGCGAACACCGCAGCGTTCACTGCGTCGTGGGCGCGCACATTGCTCGCTCGATCTGAGGCAATGCGTACAACGTCGACCGCTTTGTCGGCTAACGCCGCGAGCAACTCGTCCCTTGCTGTGACCGTGAGCGCGCCAAGACCGTGAGCGCGCGCAACGGCAACGATGTCGGTGCCATGCGGAGTGCCGAACAGCTGCTCGAACCGTTGAGCAGACAGACTCGTTGCTTGCGGAAGGAACGAGAAGATGCCGCCGCCGTCGTTGTCGACGACAACGATCGTCAGCGGTAGCCGACGCCCGGCAAGCGCGGTCAACGATGACTGATCGTGGCAGAACGCAACGTCGCCGAGCAGCACCACCGTTTCGTCGCCGGAGCCGACCGCAACGCCAATTGCCGTTGCAATGACCCCGTCGATCCCGTTGGCGCCGCGATTCGAATAGACCTTCGTGTGCGAGCCAGGCCGACCAAACCATTCGACGTCGCGAACCGGCATCGACGACGACACCACCAGCTGTACATCGCGGTCACTCAGCACGCGCGCGACGTCGGGCTCGGACAGCGGGTCGGCTGCGAGCGCGCCATCAATCGCCGTCTGCCCCAACTGCTCGGCACGCTGCCAGCCCGCCAGCCACGCGCCATCGGCAGCGGTCGCCTTCAGCGCCAACTCGCGACACACCAGCGACGGCCGACCGACGACGCGGTGCGTCACGAGCCGCAGCGGATCGATCGTGCGTGGTTGTGCGTGCACGTGAATGTGAATTGCGTCGCCGCCTTGCAACCACTGACCGAGAACCTTCGAGGCCGGCGGCTCGCCGATGTGCAGCACCATCTCGGGTCGGTGCGATCCCGCCAACGCGGTGCCGCGCAACAGCGAGTCGAAGCAACAAACTGCCTGCGGCAATCCTCGGCAACCCGAACGCGGATCAGCAAAGACAGGCCACTGCAACGCGGCCGCCAACGACTCGACAGCGATCGCGTCGTCGACACCAGCGCCCGCGATGATCAAACCCTTGCGGCCATCCAGCAACGCGCCGAGCGCGCCGATGTCGGGTAGACCCGCCGACCCGTCGTCGCCCGCAACCGGCCGAAGGGCGAGCGGTGGTGGCAGTTCGCCAACCTCGCCGACAAGCGGTTCCCGAAAGGGCAGGTTGACGTGCACCGGTCCGGGATTGGCGCCAACTGCGTGGTTCCACCAATCGGTGGCCATCCCCCGCCAGCCTGACGCCGCGCCAGCTTCGGCTACACCTGGGTCGGCGTAGCAGCGCACGACATCGCCGAACAGGCGGACCTGGTCGATGGTCTGTGCCGCCCCGATGCCCTGCAGTTCGGGAGGACGATCAGCTGTCAGTGCCAGCAAGGGCACGCCGGATAAATCGGCCTCAACGACGGCCGCATGGAAGTGCGTTGCCGCTGTGCCACTGGTACACAGCAACACTGCCGGTGCCCCTGTCGCGAGCCCGATGCCGAGCGCAATGAACGCTGCCGACCGCTCGTCGTGCGCCACCTGCAGCGCTAGGTCGGATCGCTCGGCCAGAGCGAGCGCCATTGGTGTGCTGCGTGATCCGGGTGCAATGACTACGTGCCGAAGGCCCATTTGCACCCACTGATCAACCAGCGTGGCGCAGAAGGTTGCTTGCAGATCCTCCGGCGCCGACGTCATGGCGCAACGATAGGGCCGTATCGTGAACCCGTGCGTCCATCGCTGACGGTCGAGATCTGGTCCGATGTTGTCTGCCCGTGGTGTTACATCGGCAAACGTCGCTGGGAAACCGCCGCGGCCACCCTGCGAGACGAGGTCGACCTGGCGGTCGTCTTCCGGCCATTCCAACTCGATCCGACCGCGCCAACCGGGACTTCAATACCCGTCATCGAGGCGTACGCCAAGAAGTTCGGCGGAGACGAACGCGCGCAACAAATGATCGACAACGTCACCGCGATCGCAGCCGGCGAAGGGCTCGAGTTCCGTATGGACCTTGCGTTGCGCGCGAACACACTGCTGGCGCATCGGCTGCTGTGGGTGGCCGAGGCCACTGGGCATCAATACGCGCTCAAGGATCGACTGATGCAGGCGTACTTCTGCGATGGACTCGACATCGGCGACATCAATGCCCTTGCCGACTGCGCTCACGATGTCGGGATGGCTTGCGAAAACGTGCTCGACTTTCTGCGCAGCACCGACGGGATCGACGAGGTGCAAGCCTTTCTACACACGGCCGCGGAAGCGGAAATAACAGCCGTGCCCACATTTGTGTTCGACGGGCGCTGGGTAGTTCCCGGTGCGCAGGATGCAGCGACGTTCGTCAACGTCGTCCGTCGAATAGTTTCTCAGAACACAGAGACAGGAGTCGTCACCAATGCCAGCCGTTGAAGGTCCCGTTCAAGATTTGCAGTGGTCTCCGATCAGCGGCCCGCTCGCAGCGCAACAACTCGGAAACCCGTTGGCCCCTCGGGTTGTCTTTTTGCACGGCTTCACGCAAACGGGCAACTCCTGGAAGCCGATTGCCGAGCAGATCGCGATTGCCGGTTACCACGCGTTAGTCATCGACCTGCCAGGGCATGGTGATTCGGCTGGCGTGCGTGCAGATCTGCGACGCACCGCCGACATGGTCGCAACGCTCGGTGGCGTCGCGACCTACGTTGGCTACAGCCTTGGCGGACGGGTTGCGCTTCATCTCGCGTTGATGTATCCACATCTCACGAGCTTCACCGTCCTAGTAGGCGCGCATGCAGGCATTGCCGATGACGACGAGCGAGCGCGTCGCCGCGAAGCCGACGATGCTGTCGAAGCGCGGCTGACCGAGGTTGGCATTGAGGGCTTCGTGCGCGAGTGGGTCGCGCAGCCGCTGTTCGGCGATCTGGTCACGAGCGAGGCCGAGTTCGCGGACCGCACACGCAACACCGTCGCTGGATTGGCGAGCAGTCTGCGGTTGGCCGGCACCGGAGCGCAGACGTCGCTGTGGCCGAGATTGCGTGAGGTCGCTGCGCCGGTACTCGCGATGGCAGGAGCTCGCGACGAGAAGTTTGCCGCCCTTGCAGAACAAATCGCCGCCGCCGTTGGCCATGGTCGCGCGCTCGTAGTTCCGAATGCAGACCACGCCGCGCATTTGCAGCAACCCGAGTTCGTTGTTCAGACGCTGCTCACGCTGTTGCCCCCGGTACGGCTCGCGCTGATCGACGAATAGGTCAGCCTCCGAGCGCTATCCCCAACGCCGCGAGCATTCCAGTAGCCAACTGCACTTTGCCGGTGCCACCAAGTACGGCGATCAGGTCGCCGCCTTGGGCACCACTCATAATCGCCCGCATTGGCCCGATCGCCAGCAGTGCGCCGGCAAGGCCAAGTGCCGCCCACGGACGGTCACTCACGGCAATTGCTGCGACGAGCGAGAACGCGGCCACCAGCAGCACGACATACAGCGCGCGCGTTCGTCGATCGCCGACACGAACCGCGAGCGTGCGTTTACCGGCGACTCGATCCGTCGGAATGTCGCGCAGATTGTTGACCACCAACAACGCGCACGCGAGGCAGCCAGCGGCGCCACCAGCGAGCCATGCGATCGAAGTGATGTGCTGGCTGACGACGAAGGTCGTTCCGGTCGTGGCAACGAGACCGAAGAACACGAACACGAACAATTCTCCGAGGCCGAAGTAGCCGTAGGGTTTTGGTCCGCCCGTGTAGCCCCACCCAGCCAGCAAGGCGGCCGCACCGACGGCCACAATCCACCAACTGGTCACTGCCGCCAGAACCAATCCCACCACTGCTGCGACGGCGAAGGCGGCGAGCGCGGCGCGCTTCACCGAGGAAGCTGCCGCAAGCCCACTCGCAACTAGCCGCGTCGGGCCGACGCGAACCGCGTCGGTGCCGCGAACTCCGTCGCTGTAGTCGTTGGCGTAGTTGACACCCACCTGCAACGCCAGGCTGACGACCAACGCACCAGCAACTCGCCACCACACCGAATGGTCGGTACCGACCGCAGCCGCGGCGCCGAGCGCCACCGGCACGACGGCTGCGGGAAGGGTTCGTGGTCGAGCGCCGATCAGCCAACTGTTCATCACGGCATTCTCACCCGAATTAGGATCGCCAGCGTGGCACACCTGGTTGCACTTGATCTGCCGGGTGGCCCCGAATTCCTCGATGCGCTGAAACGCGAGTGGGATCTGGGCAACGCGATCCTGCCGATCGATCAGCGGTTGCCAGCTAGTGGGCGCACTGCTCTGCTCGAAGCACTCGCCCCGGATCGCTTGGTCGATCGCGACGGCAGGCACCGATTGGTCGGACGAGGCACAGAGAACGGCGACGCGCTGGTAGTCGCGACGAGCGGCGCGACAGGTGCACCTAAGGGAGTCGTGCTGACGCATGATGCGGTGCGAGCTTCGGCCTTCGCTACGAGCACGCGGTTGGGCATCACCGCAGCGGACACATGGCTGGCGTGCTTGCCGCTATCCCACATCGGCGGACTTTCAGTAGTTACACGCGCGTTGGAACTTGATGTGCCGTTGGTCGTGCACAACGGGTTCAATGCCGAACGCGTGGAAGCCGCCGCGCGTGATGGAGCGACTGCGGTGTCACTCGTCGCGACAGCGCTGCAACGAATCGATCCGCGGACATTCCGAGTGATTGTGCTCGGCGGCTCGCGACCGCCGGAGGACCGACCGGCGAACGTCCACACCACATACGGGCTCACCGAGACGGGCAGTGGTGTCGTCTACAACGGGCTACCGCTCGACGACGTGGAAGTGATGATCGCTGGCGACGGAGAGATCTTGCTGCGGTGTCCGATGCTGCTGCGTTGCTATCGCGACGATTCAACTCCCGTTGATGCCGACGGGTGGCTACACACCGGCGACCTCGGCAAGCTGCTACCGGATGGGCGGCTCCACGTGGAAGGCCGCGCCGACGACCTCATCATTACCGGAGGCGAGAACGTATGGCCGGAAGTGGTCGAGGGCGTCATCGCCGAACACGCCGCCGTTCGCGAGGTCGCCATTGCCGGCGTGGCCGATAGCGAGTGGGGCGAACGAGTGGTTGCCTGGATCGTGCCCGAAGCCGAGCCGCCCTCACCCGCCGAGATTCGAGCGCACGTTCTCGAATCGCTGCCAGCGTTCTGCGTGCCCAAGGAATTCCGCTTCATCGACGAGCTACCGCGCACCTCGATTGGCAAGTTGCGTCGCCACCTCCTGAAGTAGCCTGCCCCAATGAGTGCGCTCCCCGGGCGATACTGGCGACTCTGGGCGGCAGCCGGAATCTCCAACGCAGGCGACGGTGTCTTCGTCATTGCCTTGCCATTGCTCGCTGCACGAATTACTGACCAGCCATCTTCGATTGCGCTCGTCGCAACGTTTTTCATGATTCCCTGGCTGCTGTTCTCGGTGCCAATCGGGGCCTTGATCGACCGGGCCGATCGGCGACGGGTGCTGATCATCGCCGATCTGTGCCGCGGCGCGCTGGTCGGTGGCTTGGCGTTGATCGCCGCCTTCGACGATGTGCAGCTGTGGATGTTGTGGGTGTTGGCGTTTGGACTCGGGCTGGGAGAGGTTTTCTTCGACAACGGATCGCAAGCGATTCTGTCGTCGGTCGTCGACGAGGAACAGTTGGAACGCGCCAACGGTCTGCTGTACTCGAGCGAAATCGCGGGCAGCACATTCGTTGGAATGCCGATTGGCAGCACCTTGTTTGCAGTCGCCGTGTGGTTGCCTTTCGGTATCGATGCCGCGACCTTCGTGATCGCCGCGCTGCTGGCGGCCAGCTTGCGCGGGTCATTCCGGCCGACACCACGCGCGGGCAGTAGTGGACTGCTCAGCGAGATGCGAGCCGGCATCAATTGGCTTGCCGGCCACCATGTATTACGCAACCTCACCCTCGGTGTCAGCTTGATGAACCTCGCGCTCGCTGCAACGCAAGCAACATTTGTGCTCTTCGCGCTCGAAGAATTACACATCTCGCGCGGTTGGTTCGGACCACTCGTTGCCATCATCGGCGCCGGCAGCCTGCTCGCCGGCATAGTCGGCGGGCGCGTTGTCGGCAGGGTTGGGCGCCGCTTCGCGATGCTCGTCGCCGGACTGGCCCCAGTGTTGACCAGCCTGGCAATCGGACTGTGGCCAGTCACATGGTGGGTCATTCTGATGACCACACTCCAAGCGCTCACGATCACAATCTGGAGCATCGTCGCCGTCACCCTGCGTCAGCAGTTGGTCCCCGACCACCTCTTCGGACGCGTCAACAGCGTCTATCGCTGGATCAGCACCGGCGTCATGCCGATTGGCGCGATCCTCGGTGGGCTGACGGCCGATTGGCTCGGATTGAGAGCGCCGTACTTCGCAGCCGCTGCCGTGCTGCTGATGGCGTACGCAGTTGTCGCGCTGCGGCTGTCGGCTGCCGAATTGGCTGCTGCCGACGAGGATGCCCGCGACGAACGCGCTACGGATTCGCGCTAACGGCGAATCAGTCGTCGTCGGATTTGTCGACCAGCCGACCGTCGGGCTCGAGCGTGACCTTCACCCTGCGCACCCGCCGGCCCTCGACTTCGGCCGCATTGAAACGCCAGCCGTCATGCACGATTGACTCGCCGACGGCCGGGACATGCTCAAGAGTTCCGAATAGGAACCCCCCGACGGTGTCCCAGTCGTCGTCGGGGATGGACAAGCCGAGGAGGTCGTTGAGATCGCTAATTCCCATTCCACCGTCGACGAGGTAGTCGCCGTCCGTAAAACGCTGAACTTCTGACTCCTCGTCGTCGTGCTCGTCGACGATCTCGCCAACCAGTTCTTCGAGGCAGTCCTCGAGGGTGACCAGTCCGGTGAGCGCTCCGTACTCGTCGGCGACCAACGCTAAGTGGAACTTGCGCGCCTGCATCTCGCGCATGAGTCGGTTGACCGGCTTGTTCTCTGGCACAAACTCGACCGGGCGAACGAGATCGGTTACCGGCCGCTCGCCACCACCCTTACGTTCGGTACCCATGAGATCCTTGGTGTAGGCGACGCCGAGAACATCGTCGTCGTCCGAGTTGACGACTGGAAGGCGGCTGTACCCGTGCTCGATTGCAATGTCGAGCGCCGCCGTCACCGTCGCCGTGTGCTCGATGACGACGAGGTCGGGGCGCGGCACCATGATCTCGCGCGCAACGGTGTCGCCGAACTCGATGATGCTCTCGATCAGCTCGCGTTCCTCGTATTCCACAACGCCGTCTTCCGCGGCGACCTCGACAATCCCGAGCAGCTCCTGTTCGGATACGAACGGCCCCGATTCCAGGCCTTTGCCGCGCACGATCACGTTGGTGAGCTTGATCAGCCAGCGCGACATCCACTGCAAGAGGGGGAACCCAACGATCAGCGCGGTTGGGCGCGCCGAGAGCAGGGCCGCGCGCTGGGGGTACAGCACCGCGTAGGTCTTCGGTACCGCTTCGGCGAGCACAAAGAAGACGAGTACGTTCAGGACAACACCAACGATCACGCCGGCAGCGCCGAACAGGCGACCAGCCACCAGCGCAGTCAAAGTCGTCTGCACCGTCTGGCAGATGTTGACAGTGAGCAGCAGCGGGTTCACCCAGCGTTCGGGATGGTCCACAAGTCGTTTCAGTGCCTTGCCCGACCGCAACCCTTTATCGGCGAGCGAGGCCGCCCTCGGCTTGGACATGCGCGACAGGCTCATCTCGGCAACGGCCGCGAAGACGAGCACGAACAGGAGGACGACGATGATGACGATCATCAACAGGTCCATGTTGTTGAACTCGCCGGCGATCAATGCACCGATCAAGACGCTTGTTCCTGGCGAAAGTTGGCAGGGGCGGGCGCATGCCAATGATGTTCCTGCAGCAGTTCAAGCTCGCGTGCGCGCATTGCTTCGCGCGCCTCTGCTTCGTGGTGGTCGTGACCGAGAACGTGCAAGATGCCGTGGACGACGAGCAGCGCCAGTTCGTCGTCGATCGTGCCCGCGTGGTCTGGCGCCTGACGCTGAGCGACCGCCGGACACAACACCACATCGCCGAGCAGCAGCGGCATATCGCCGGGGTCGGGGGGCGCGCGGTCGGGGCCCCGGCTGGGAGGCATGCCGTGCAGCACAATCTCCGCTTCAAGCGCGTCGATCGGGAATGCCAAAACGTCGGTGGGGCCGCTAGTGCCCATGTGTTCTTCGTTCAATTCGGCCATCTCGCGTTCGGTCACAAACAGCAGCGACAACTCGGCGAGGCCGCGCACACCTTCGGCGCGCAGCACGTCGGTCGCGAGTGTCTGCCATCGTTCGAGATCGATAGCGACATCGTTCTGCTCATCTGCGCAGAATACCTCCGGCTCGCCCTCACCACCGACTCGTCGCGGCGCGTCGAGTCGTGGCCGTGACGGGTCAACCATCTTGTCGTGCCCTGACTTGACTTGACTTGCCTTGGCTTGGCTTGCCTTGGTTTGCCTTCGCAGCACTGACGCGCTCGTACGCGGCAACGATGTCGGCGACGATGCGGTGACGCACGACATCGCCAGCCCCAAGGTGCACGAACGCGAGCCCGTCAATACCGGTGAGCGTTGGTTCGAGTCCGATCAGCCCGCTGCGTCCGTCGGGAACGTCGACCTGGCTGGTATCGCCGGTGACCACGACCTTGGAACCGAAACCGATGCGCGTGAGAAACATCTTCATTTGCTCGGGAGTCGAGTTCTGCGCTTCGTCGAGAATGATGAAGCTGTCATTCAACGTTCGGCCGCGCATGAATGCCAATGGAGCGACCTCGACGGCCTGACGCTCGAGCAGTTTCTGTGCACCTTCTGGTTCAACCATGTCGTAGAGCGCGTCATACAGCGGACGCAGGTACGGGTCGATCTTTGCCATTAGGTCGCCGGGGAGAAAGCCAAGTCGTTCGCCTGCTTCCACAGCCGGCCGGGTGAGGATGATTCGTTGGACCTGCTTGGTCTGTAACGCGTGCACCGCCATCGCCACCGCCAGCCAACTCTTGCCCGTGCCCGCTGGCCCCAGCCCGAACGTGATGACGTTTGCGCGGATGGCATCGACATACCGCTTCTGGCCCGCCGTCTTGGGCCGGATCGGTTTGCCCTTCGAACCACGCAAGATGTCGTCGGTGAGCACGCGGCTCGGGCTCTCGTTGTCGCGAATCATGTCGATGCTGCGCCGCACACTTTGCTCGTCGAGGTGATGGCCCTGCTGCAGCAGCGTGACCAACTCTTCGCAAAGGCGCCCGACGACTTGGGCTCCGGGGCCATCGACGTGCACTTCGTTTCCGCGCGCAACGATCCTTGCGTCGGGGAACGCAGCTTCGATCAGGCGTAGGTGAGCGTCGCGTTGGCCAACGAAGGCGGCCATGAGGTGGGTGCCGGGGACAGTGATGGAATACGGCTGCACGAGTGAGGTCATCGACAGCTGCCCAAGCAGGGTCTACTTCGCCAGCACGGACTCATTCGGCAATACAGTATCCACCAGTTGCTGGTTCCATGTTCGTGGATTACCCGTGCCAGTCGTCGAGCGGCCGTCAAGATCACCCAGGAAACGTCAAGATTCCAACCACGGATAGTGAGATGTCAACTTCCCCTTGCGCGAATAGGGCTGCGTAGGCGTATCATTACCCGTTCGGCCTGGTGGGCGGTGCGTTATTCTTGGCGAAACGAGGAGGCTTGTGAAGCGGGAGCCTGTACTTCTGAAGTGGATCTATGTTGGCATTGGCGCAGCCATGGCCACGCTCTGTCTCACTCTGCCCACTGACTCGGTGCGCAACACGATCTACGCCGCCGCCGCGTTGCAGGTGATCCCTGTCGTCATCTTCGCTCGCTGGCTGAATCGGTTGTCGTGGTATCCGGTTGTGCTTGTCGCTGGCATCGGCGGTCTCTTCGCACTCCAGCACGTTGCCGCTGGCAGTGGCCCGACCTACGCGTCGCTTCCCGCGGTTTGTTTCGCTCTCGCCGGTATCGGCGGCTTAGCCGTCTGTTTGGCAACGCTGCTACGTCGTAACGCATCCGGCTTCGGGCAAGGTCTCTGGGCTGATGCGCTGATCATCGCACTCGGTGCGTGGATCGTGTCGTGGGCAACCTTCGTCCGGCCGGTCCGCGACCTCGGGGGCGAAAGCGTGGGGGCCGTGCTGTACGGGCTGTACCTGCCGGCATCGCTCGTCGTGCTCTTCCTTGGCGCGGTCATCGTGCAACATCGCAAGCAGCGCCCGCCCGCAATGTGGTTGGCGGTCGCTGGCCTTGCGTTCAACGTGGCCGGCGATGTCATCAATTCTCTCATCGACGCCGGTCGCATCGGTGGCGGTGTCGAGGGCGTGACGCTGCCGCTGTACGTCGCGGCTTACTTCTGTGTCGGCGCCATGTTCTTACACCCTTCCATCTCGTTGCTTGCCAGGCCGCAGATTGGTCCGCCCCCGACATCGTTGGCTCGGTTGGCGGTCACGTTCGCTTCGCTCGCTGGCCCAGCAATCGTTCTCTCGGCGATGGAGCCTGTCGACATCACCGACAGCATCGTGCGCTCCGTTTCGGCGATGGTCACTGTGTTCGCGATCACGTTGCGCGTCGTCGTCACGGTGAGAGCAAACGCGCGCGCGCAAGCCGAGCTGTTGCACGGCGTGCAGACAGACCCGCTGACGGGCCTGCCCAACCGCACCGTGCTGCTGCACAACATCAACGACTTGTTGCGCGACTCATGGCACCCCGACGAACACCCGACGCTCTTCTTCGTCGACCTCGATCGTTTCAAGAACATCAACGACTCGCTCGGCCATGCCGCTGGCGATGAAGTGCTGGTCACGGTCGCCCGTCGGCTAGTCAACGCTGTGCCCCCTGGCGCAACGGTCGCCCGCTTCTCTGGCGATGAGTACGTCGTGCTCGACACGACAGCGAAGTCGACAGGCGGCGCAATGGCCGTCGCCGAACGATTGCTAGCCGTCTTCCGAGAGCCTTTGGCGCTGAGCCAGGGCGACGTGTTCGTGACCGCGAGCATCGGCGTTGCCGCGATCAGCGCCACGTCCAGCACGTCACCTGAGGATCTCGTGCGCCACGCCGACACGGCGATGTATCGCGCAAAGGACGCAGGCCGCAACTGCGTCGCGGTATACGACGAGAGCATGCACGAACGCGTTGCGCATCGACTCGCCGTCGAAACCGCGTTGTATCGCGCACTCGATCGCCGCGAGCTGCGGTTGTTTCATCAGCCGATTCTCGACCTGCAGTCGGGCGATGTTGTCGGTTTCGAGGCGCTGATGCGGTGGCAGCAGGCCGACGGCACCATCGTCTCCCCCGCCGAGTTCATCCCTATCGCCGAGGACACCGGCACCATCGTGCCGATTGGTTCGTGGGCTCTGCTGGAAGCGCTCACGCAGCTGCGCCAGTGGATCGACAGTTCCGTGTGTAGCCCGTCGGCGACGATGTCGGTCAACGTGTCGCCACGGCAACTTAGCGACAGCAACTTCCCCTCTATCGTCAGCGAAGCGCTCACCAGATCGGGCGTGCCGGCGCAACTGCTGTGGTTGGAAGTCACCGAAAGCGTGATGATCACCGAGCCGGAACTTGCACTGGCGACGCTTCGACGGTTGCGTTCACTGGGCGTGCGAGTCGCGCTCGACGACTTCGGCACCGGCTACTCGTCGCTGTCGCTGCTGCAGAAGTTCCCGCTGCAGCGCATCAAGATCGATCGCGCCTTCGTGCAGGGCGTCGCCGACAATCCCAACGACCGCAGCCTGGTGCGCACCATCGTCGCGATGGGCCGTTCGCTTGGCCTCGACATCGTCGCCGAGGGCGTGGAGAGCGTTCACCAACTGCAGGTGCTCAGCGACCTCGGCTGCAACAAGGCGCAGGGCTACCTCATCAGCCACCCAGTGCCGGCCGACGCAATGCGCAGCACGGTCGCAGCGCTCGAGCGACTTGGCCACTTCCCCGGCTTGCGACTGAACACGGTTCCAGCCTCGAACTGAACGGTCGATAGCTAAACGGTTGCTACACAGCTACTTCGTTTGCGCGATGACAGCTTCGCCATAGGCGGCGAGCGCAGCAGCGGTATCGCGGTAGAACAGGAAGCTTGGCACCACGACTCGATCAACACCAAGCTTCGCTAGCGCTTCCACTTCGGCGAGCGCATTCGAGCCGATCGCTCCCCTGCCGCCGGTCGTCATCTCCAACGCACCCGAGTCGCGACCGTGTTCGCTTGCTGTCTCGCGCGCCAACTTGAACAAGTGATCCAGTTCCTCGTGCGTCGGCGCCGCGGGAAAGAAGCCGTCGCCCAGTCGGCCTGCTCGCTTGGCCGCAACGTCGCTATGACCACCGACATGAATCGGAACAGAAGCCTGCTGCGGTCGTGGCCGCAGGATGCACTCGTCGAAGTCGACGAACTCGCCGTGGAATGATGCAGCGTCCTGAGTCCAGAGTGCGCGCATTGCGGCCACGTACTCGTCGGTGCGGCGACCGCGGTCGCTGAAGGAAACACCGATCGCCTCGAACTCCTCCTTCAACCAGCCGACACCGACGCCCAATTGGACGCGCCCGGCAGATAACTGATCGAGCGTTGCCACTTCCTTGGCGAAGACGACGGGATTGCGCTGCGGCAGGATCATCACGCCGGTTGCAAGCTGAATGCGGCTGGTCGCCGCCGCAAGGTACGCCAGCCAGATCAGCGGGTCCGGAATCGGGTTGTCCTCGCCGCCGGGCATCTTGCCCGACGGGTCGTACGGATACTGCGATTCGTAACCCTTAGGTACAACGACGTGCTCGACCGTCCACAGCGATTCGAACCCGGCCGCTTCCGCCGCACAAGCGAATTCCAAAGCCTGCTCAGGCTGCGTGAAGGGACCGGTGTTGGCAAAGACAATTCCGAATTTCATCGGCTCAACCTAGACGGCAGGTTCGACAATTGGAGGCGACGATGGGAATCGAACCCATGTGGAGGGCTTTGCAGGCCCTTGCCTCAGCCACTCGGCCACGTCGCCGTGCATCCGCCGGTTTCCCGGCGACGGCGCCTGCACGATAGCGGCTGATTTGCGCTACTCGCCGGTGATCGCGGGGTCGAATGGTTTGCGAGCAAAGACTTCGCGTAATGCCGGCTCGAAATGCTCCAGCGGCAACCATTCATAACTTGGATCGAACGACACTTCGTCCCAGCGCTCGCAGAAGCGCTCGCAACTGCCAAACCATGGGTGATCGCGATACGCCTCACGGGCGTCGGGGTCGTCGCCGGTGTGTTTGCCGAAGTAGTGCAGTTGGAAGACACCGTGCATCTTCACGACCCACGCGACCTCGGCGCGCACGTACGGCTGGATGATCGCACCCGCCACCTGCGCGTGGTTCGCTGGCGCGAGTCCATCGCCGATGTCGTGGATCAGCGCGGCCACGACCCAATCGATGTCCGCGCCGTCGCGCTCGGCGCGGGTCGCGGACTGCAGCGAGTGTTCCAGGCGAGTGACCTGATAGCCACTCAACCCATTGTCGAGCGCGCGCAGCCCAGCAAGAATTCGGTCGGGCAGCGTGGCGACGTAGTCCTTCTCGAGCTCGTGAAGCAGGTCGTAGTCCTGCTTGGTGCCGTATCGCATCTGGGTGAACTGCACGGTCTGCATCCCGGAATGGTACGCACAGTCGAGTTACGCCCCGAGCACGGTGAACCCAAGTGCACGCGCCGCCTGCGCTTGACGAAGATCGAACGTGATGAAACTCAGGCCCGGAATCAGCAAACGCTGCGCACACGCCAGGTGAACCGCATCAAGTGTGCGGACTCCCAGTTGTTCACCGATATCGGCTGCAGTTTGGCAGACGGCTTCGTCTACCGCGACTAGCGCAAATTGATCGAGATCGCGAACACATTGGCTGCGCACAGCGACCAACTCGGAAGGCTCGACGAGACGAGCTAGGTTCCGCCGGACCTCCACAACCGTGATCCACGATGTCACTAACACTGGGTCCGCCCGCAGCAGTTGGTCGGTGGCGGCAGAGTCGGGCTCGTCGACGTAGCGCTTCAACAGCGCGCTGGAATCGACGTAAGTAGTCATCAGGCACCGCGGTCTTCGTCGACGACCTCTGCAATGCGCTTTCTGGCTGGCACGCGACGCACAGGCAACAATCCGTCGGTCTGAAGCGGCGCACGCAGCCAGCCCTCATCCACTCCACGAACCATGGCGCCGACACCTGGCACGGGAACGATCTGCACCTTCGGCACGCCACGCTCGGTCACTTGCACCACTTCGCCCGCCGCCGCGCGATCGAGGTACTCGGATAGGTGCTGTTTGAGTTCACGGACTCCGACGTTCATGTGGACACATTAGCATGGAATGTGTCCACATGATCCGAAGACTCAGTCGGGGATGGCAAGCGCCGTGCGAAGAAGTTCGTGTAGCCAAAACACGCCTCGCTCCTCCACTGTTGCCAGCACTCCGTTGGCGTCGATGCCAGCGTCGTGCGAGCGCTGCACCCGTTGGCAGATGTCGATGTCTTGCTGGTGGACGAGCCGATGCGCAGCGATGTTGGCCGCGACCGCGGCCGGGTTGCCGCCAGCCCTCGTGTAGAGGCGCCGGTGCACGACAGTGCGATTGACCGTCAACGGCTCGACCCACATCGCCAGCGCCGCGTCGGGAAAAACGTTCAACATCAGGTTCGGAAAAACGGTGAGGTAGCTGCCCCGATCGTACGGCTGGCCAGTTGCCGCGCGGGCAACTACATCCCAACCTGGTTCACCGGGTAGCAACTGAGCCATCGCGCGACCAGCGTCGTCGCTTGGGTTCACTGGGCGGTCCCATGCGTACAAGACCAGTCCGTCGCTGACCATCGGATAGTCGTGTGACGCCGAGTTGTCGATCTCGGGGTGAACGAACGGCGTGTGGTAGTTCTCGCTGTAGTTCTCGACGAGCACCTTCCAGTTGAAAGCTCGCTCGTCCTGCTCGGCGAGCGCCACATCCATTGCCTCCAGCGAAAATTCGTTGATCGCTGCACCGAGCGGGCCGAAGTCGGGTTGCGCTGCTGCGACGTCGGGGTGCACGAACACCCACCGCCGCCAAGTCGCCAACCCCACCGGCTTCAACGAATAGTCGGCGACGTCGAAACCCTCCGGCTGGCCAACACCCTGCGCACGCGCCAACGAACCATCGAGTCGATAAAGCCAGGCGTGGTACGGACAGCTCAAGGCGACGCCGCTGTCGCTCGCCCCCGGTTCACACAGCGGCGATGCGCGATGCCGACACACGTTAAGGAACGCGCGCAGTTCGCCTTCGAGGTCGCGAACGAGCAGCACCGGTGCCCGACCGACAGTGATCGCACGCCACTCGCCCGCTAGCGGCATGTCAAGGCTGTCGCCAATGCACACCCACTGCACGGACCACACCGTCTTGAGCTCGCGTTCGTGGTGGTACGGCGACGAGTACCACGCCGCCGGCAAGGTCTGTGCCTGGCGGATTCCCTCAGGGTCGCTGATTGCACGCTTGTTCATCGGCCTCCTTGTCCTTGCTATCCTGACTCGTCAGTCAATCAACTTTTGGGGGGCAACCATGAGATCGTCACGCCGCGACTTCCTGGCTCGGTCGGCACAACTCGGTGTCGTGCTCGGCGCCGGAGTTCCGCTGTTGCAGGCATGCGGGGACAGTGGCAAGAAATCGGTGAGCACGAGCGCAATCGCCGACGGCCTCGAACCCGAGAAGGGGCCGCTGCGCATTGTCAACTACGCCGACTACGTCAACCCGGATGTCATTGCCGACTTCCAGAACGAATACGGGGTCGAAGTCGAGATCACCACGATCTTCACCGACACCGAAGTGGTCAGCAAGATTGCGTCCGGCGCCATCAAGGTCGACCTACAGCACTCAATGGCCAACACATCGATCGGCAACCTGATCAGCGGTGGCTTGTTGCAGCCGCTCAACAAGAGCTACCTACCCAACTTTGCCAATGTCATTGCCAGCTTCAACGACCCGTGGTACGACCCGGGCGCCAAGTACTCGGTTCCCTACACGTTCTTTGGCACCGGCATCGGCTTTCGCGCGGATCGCATCGACCCCGACGATGTCGCGGCGCAGGGCTGGGACACGTTGTGGAACGCAACCGACTTCGCGGGCCAGGTATCTGTGCTCGACGACGAGCGGGAAGCGCTGATCATGGCAATGCAGCGGCGCGGCCTGTTCGAGATCAACACGCTCGACCCCGATGTCATCAACCAGGCGTTGGCTGATCTGACCGAACTGATCGACCTAGTCAACGTCAAGTACAACATCGAGGCCTACAAAGACATCCCGGAAGGCACGACGTCGCTGGCGCAGACCTGGAGCGCGGACCTCATCGCCGGTGCCGCCGGGTATCTGCCCGAAGGTGTCGGGCCCGAGGTCCTCGGCTTCTGGCATCCGCCAGCGGGCGAGTACGTAGTCGGCAACGACAGCATGGGCGTGTTGGCCGACGCAGAAAACCCGGTGCTCGCCCACCTGTACCTCAACTACCTGCTCGACAACGACGTCAGCGAGAAGAACTTCAGTTGGGTCGGTTACCTGCCTGCATTGACGAAGCTCAATGCCGACTACGTCATCGGTGCTGGCTATGTACCCGAGAACCTTCGCGTGTGCGTGCCAACCGACGAAGAGGTCGCCAAGGCTCTGGTATTCAAGCCGCTCGGCGTCGACGGCGACGCGTTGTACGAAGAAGCCTGGTCGAAGTTCATCGCTGGTGGCTGACCGGTGACAGTCGCCGTTGCGACCGGTCGTAAACGATCGTCCGCAGTTTGGTCTCTCTTCGCGTTGCCCGGCGTGAGTTGGCTGGTCGCGTTCTTCGTTGTCTCGGTCTACGCCGTGATGGCGGTTGCGTTCGGAGCAGTCGATCCGCTGCTGCGGACCGCACAGCCAAAATGGAATCCGTTGTCGTGGGACACGAAGGCGATGTCACGCATCGTCGACCGAATACTGCACGGCGATCTCGGACAGGTCTTCGTTCGCACAGGCGCGTACATCGCGCTTGCGCTCGTCGGCTGCGTCCTGATCGGGTACCCCGTCGCCTACTTCGCAGCGCGCGTCGTGAAGCGCCGCAGAGGCCTACTGATGGCGGCGCTGGTGCTGCCCTTCTGGATCAGCTACCTGATGCGCATGCTCGCTTGGACGAACCTGCTGCAGCCCGACGGCTACGTGAACTCGGTCTTGCGCTTCCTGCATCTGATGGACGAACCGCGCAACTGGCTGAACGGCGATTCGTACACGGTCGTGATCGGACTGGTCTACGGCTACGTGCCGTTCTTCATCCTGCCGTTGTTCGCATCACTCGAGCGACTGGACGGTCGCTTGATCGAGGCGGGCCGCGACCTCGGAGCATCTGCGTTCCAGACGTTCCGCCGCGTCACATTGCCGTTGTCGGTGCCCGGGCTGATGGCAGCAAGCGTGATCACGATCCTGCCAATGGCGGGCGACTACTACACCAACACCTATCTCACGAGCGGCTCACCGAAGACGACGATGGTTGGCAACCAGATCGAATTCTTCCTGCAGCGTTCCTCGCAACCGCAATCGGGAGCTTCCCTGGTGTTGCTGATGATGGCAGTCCTGTTCGCGCTGATGCTGTACTACCTGATCGTCACGATTCGACAGCAGCGGGCGGCAGAGCGATGAAGCGACGGTCCCTGAAACGGCAGCGTCGATTTCCAATGCTGGCCGCGCTGACGTGGCTTTACGTGTTGTGGTCGCTGCTGCCGGTTTTGATCGCGGCCCGAATTTCGCTGAACGACGGCAAGAGTCGTTCCACGTTCCAACCAATGTCATTCCGCTGGTACTGGGGCGATCACACATCGTCGGTTTGGTACGACGAGAGCTTGCAATCGTCGATGGTGAATACGTTGAAGCTGGCGTTGCTCTGCATGCTGATTGCTACTCCGCTGGGTGTGGCGATGGCGATCGGATTGCATCGTTGGCGCGGCAAGCTGTCGAACGCGGCGAACGGATTGATGCTGATTCCGATCGTGACACCCGAGATCGTCTTCGGTGTCGCACTCTTCTTCGTCTTCTCGCAGGTGTACACCGGCTTTCCAGCCGGCATTACACGCATGCTGCTCGGGCACATCACGTTCACGCTCTCGTTCGTCGTCATCATCATCCGGGCCCGCCTCGCCGCGATCGGTACGCAGTATGAGGAAGCGGCGCGCGATCTTGGTGCCACGCGCCTCCAGGCCATCCGATTGGTGCTGTTGCCATTGCTCGCGCCAGCGATCTTCGCCAGCGTGATGGTGGTGTTCGCGACCTCCGTCGACGACTTTGTGATCTCGTCGTTCCTGTCCACTGGCGCCGGTACCGAAACCGTGCCGATCAAGATCTATTCGGGCGCACGTGCTGGCTCAACGCCCGCGCTCAACGCGCTGGCGACCGTGATGTTGCTGTTCACGCTGCTTGCCGTGACGTTGGCCGCGGTGGTTGTGCGCTGGACGAACAAGCGCGGCGGGAACGCGCCGGGGCAGTCGAGCGGCCTTGCCGGTCTGACAGGCTGACACTTGCCGTCCAGGTCCTGCGGCGCATCGCTGACTGAGGCCGCTGATCTGCAATATTGAGAGCATGACGAAATCAGCAACCGCAACGGCTCCCCGGTTCGTTCGAGCTGACGGACCCGACAAGGTCACCGGCAGCGGCCGTTACACGGCCGACCTGGCGATGACCGGCGTGCTGGCCGCAAAGTTCCGCTACGCCGAGGTCAGCCACGCACGCATCACGAAATTGGATGTCACCGCTGCGCGCGCGATGCCGGGCGTGTTTGCGGTGCTCACCGCCGACGATGTGCCCGACGTGCGCTTCGGACCGATGGTGCAAGACCGCACGCTGTTCGCTCGCGACATCGTGCGCTTCGAGGGCGAAATCGTTGCCGCGGTAGCCGCCATCGACGCCGACACAGCGCAACGTGCTGCCGATGCGATCGTCGTCGAGTACTCGCCGCTTCCGATTGTCAACGACGTCATGTCCGCGCTTGCTGATGGGGCACCGCTGATTCATGAGGACTGGGCCAGCTACGGAGCCCCGAGCAACATGGTTCGCGATCGCAACGACGCGTCGTTCTCGTCGATCGCAAAGGGCAATGTCGAAAGGGGCTTCGCGGAGGCCGATCACATCGTTCGCAGTCACTTCGAGTCCGACGGCTGCCATGCGGCGCCGATCGAGCCGCGAGCGGTCGTCGCGCAATGGGAGGGAAACAAGGTCACCATCTGGACGAGCACGCAGGTGCCGTTCGATGCGCGCGCCGGGGTCTGCGAGACGCTAGAGATGCCGAACAACCGCGTGCGCATCATCGTCCCGCATCTTGGTGGTGGCTTCGGCGGCAAGTGTGGCTTCCACTACGAAGCGCACGTCGCTGCGCTCGCGCGAGCGGCCAAGCGGCCCGTGCGGCTTGTCTTCAGTCGCCGGGAAGAGTTCCTCGCTCCCGACAAACGACGCGAAGGTGTCGTCTACGACTTCGAAACCGGCGTCAAGGCAGACGGCACGATTACTGCACGTCGAGTTCGGCTCGTGATCGACAACGGCGCGTACACAGCGGATGCTGGCTTCTTCAGTCAGCTAGCCGCGATGCATTCGCTGGGGCCGTACAAGATTCCGAATGCTCTCGCCGAGGCGAGCCTCGCCTACACCAACCACCAGCCGTCGGGTTCGGTACGCGCACCAACAGCACCGCAAACGTGTTGGGCGCTCGAGTCGCATACCGACGAGATCGCGAAGACAATCGGCATGGATCCGGTCGCTTTCCGCAAGTTGAACGCAGTCGACACCGGCGCCGAGGGTCCAAGCGGCCAGGTGTACGGCGAGATCGGTATTCAGCGGTGCATCGACGCCGCGACCGCGGCAGTCGGGTACGACAAACCGCTCGCGGAGGATGAAGCAATCGGTGTCGCGATCGGATGGTGGCCGAGCTTCGCATCGCCATCGGGCGCATACATCAAGCTCGACGGCGATGGCAGCGGCCAGATCATCACCGGCGCTCAGGAGTGTGGCACGGGTGCTGTCATGACCCTGCGCCAACTCGCCGCCGACGAACTTGGCATGCAACCCGAAGACTTCGAACTCGTCTACCAAGACACGAGCGCAGCTCCGTACGACATGGGCGCCACGGGTTCCCAAACGTTGTTCAACAACGGGCGAGCAGTGATTGCCGCCGCCAGCCAAATCGCCGATCAGTTGCGCGAATTGGCAGCCGACAAGTTGGAGGCCGCCGCCGCGGACATTGTGCTCGCCGGCGGCCGCGCTCACGTTGCCGGCTCACCCGATCGTGGTGTTGCGATCACAGAACTGGCTGGCATCGCCGCCGGCGGTGAGCTACTGATCGGCCACGGCTCGGGCACGCCTCCCCCACCTCCATCGACAGTTGGTTCGACGTGCGTCGGCGATATCGGAATGTCGGCGTGGCGGGCACCGCAATTCAGCTGTCACGCAGTTCGCCTGCGGCTCGACCGCGAGACTGGTGTGGTGCGAGTACTGCATGTGAGCACGGCGCACGACTCGGGCACGATCATCAACCTCGTGGGCGCCCAGGGCCAGGTGCAGGGCGGCGTGATGATGGGCATCGGCCAGGCGCTGACTGAAGGCACTAAGTACGACGATCAGGGACGCCAGCGCAACGCGGCATTGCTTGAGTACAAGTTGCAGACCTGCGCCGATGCGCCAGCGATCGACATTCACTTCGTCGAGATCAACACGCCCGACGCCGGTCCGCACGGAGCCAAAGGTTTGGCCGAGGCGCCGAACGTGGCCACCGCCGCCGCAATCGCGAACGGCATCGCCAAACTCGTGGGGTCGCCGGTGCGCAACTTACCGATGACCGCCGAGCGCGTGTGGGAGGCGATGCAGTCATGAGCTTCACGATTGCGAAGTCACTTGATGAAGCACTAGCTGCGATGGCAAAGGGTGCTCGCCCGATTGCCGGTGGCACCGATCTGGTCGTCGGCGCGCGCCACGGCAAAGCAGCGCTGCCGACCGATTTGGTTGCCATCGACCGGCTCGACGAGTTGAAGTCGGTGACCACGACCAACGACGGCGTCAGCATTGGTGCACTCGTCACGCATCACGAAATCGAGATGCATCCGCTGCTGTCGACCGCATACGCCGGCCTCGCCGACGGCAGCGCACTCGTCGGATCGCCGTCCACCCGACACATCGGCACACTTGGCGGCAACATCATGAACGCCAGTCCTGCGATGGATACGGGCTCGCCGCTGGCCGTGATGGGCGCGGAGGTCGAGTTGCGTTCGCAGAAGGGTTCGCGCCGAGTGCCGATTGAGGAATTGTGGACTGCTCCCGGCAAGACGATCGCGGCGCCCGACGAACTCTGCGTTGCGATCCACATCCCAGCGCCGGCTGATCGCAGCAACAGCGCCTACGTTCGCCTGGAATACCGGCGCGCGATGGAGATCGCCGTCGTTGGAGCCGCGGCGTTCGTCGCGCTGAACGAAGATGGCACGATTGCCGCGCTGCGCGTCGGGCTGACTGCGGTGTCACCAAAAATCTTCACCGGCGAGTTCGTCGCTCAGATCGGGAAATCAGTCGCGGACGCCGCACTCGTGGTAGAGCGAGTCTCGAAGGAACAAGCGAAGCCAATCAGCGATGTTCGTGCCAGCGATAGCTATCGGCGGCACACGGTTGGCGTGATGGCTCGCCGTGCCGTTGAGGCGGCAGCTCGGCGTGCTGCTGGCGAAACAATCGCGATCCCTGTCAACCGCGCTATCGGAATCGGAGCAGCGTCATGAGTACATCTTTCCACTTGAACGTCAACGGAACCGACTACCCGATCACCGTCGAGCAAGATCGCAACCTGCTCAGCGTGATCCGCGGCGAGATCGGGCTCACCGGCACCAAAGAGGGCTGCGACGACTGCGAGTGCGGTGCATGCATGGTCTTGCTCGACGGACAGCCAGTGAACTCGTGCAGCTATCTCGCAGTGCAGGCACAGGGGCGCGCGATCGCCACCATCGAGGGCGTCATGGTCGGCGACGAGATGCATCCGTTGCAGCGCAACATTCTCGATGAGGGCGGCGTGCAATGCGGTTTCTGCACACCGGGAATGATCCTCTCCGCGCAAGCGTTGCTCGCGCGAAACACCACTCCGTCGGAGGAAGAGATTCGCATCGGCTTGTCGGGCAACCTCTGTCGCTGCACCGGCTACACCAAGATCGTGGCCGCCGTCCAGCGCACCGCCGTCGAGTTGCGCAAGTAGTCAGCCGTCGCGTAGCGAATCGAAGAGCGCTTCGTTTGCCGAGTCGGCGAACGCGCCGAGCAAGGGGTCGGCGCGCTTTGGCCAGCTCGACAACTTCACTACCACGGTGTTGCTCGAATGATCGATGAGCAGGTTCTGCCCGCCGAGTCCGTAGCCGCCGTAACGACCCGGCGCCGCATCCCACACCCACCAACAATCGTGGTAGTACGACTCGGGACTCGTCGGATCGCCTGAGTAGCTGGCGGCAAACGTGTCGATCAGGTCCTGGTCGCGCGTAGTAACGCGATCGATCCACTCCCCCGGCACCACCTGTTGACCGTTGGCGACACCTCGTTGCAAGTGCATCAGACCGAAGCGCGCCAGGTCGCGCGCTGTCGCGCAAAAGCCGCCCTCAACAACGGGAAAGCCAGCGGAGTCGACGATCAAGTCGGCAGCGTGTTCGGCACCGATGCGACTCCAGATGAAACGCGAGAACAGGTCGGCGAAGCGCTCGCCGGTCACTTCCTCCGCGATCCAACCGAGAACATCTATGAGGATCGAGCGGTACACGAAAGGTCCACCGTGTGCTTGCTGGTTGGTGAGCGATTGAATCCAGTCGTAGGTATTCGCAGGCAAGTTGGGCCGCGTTCCACTCGTGTAGCCGGAGACCTGTTCGAGCAGCACACCGTCGCAGTCCGGGTCATCCATGTCGTGCTCGGTAAACGCCGCCCCTGCGCGCATGTCGAGCAGGTGTTGCACGGTGCAGCCTTCCCACGACGTTCCACCGAGCGCAGGCAGATAGTCGGCGACCAAGCCATCGGTAGCGACAAGTGCTTGCTCGACGAGCACTCCGATCAAAGTCGCCGTCAGCGACTTCGACACCGACATCAGCAGATGCGGTTGGTCTGGCCGAATGCCAACGTCGTAGTACTCAAACACGATGTGTCCGTCGTGGATGACGATGCACGCATCGGTGTAAGTCGCATGCAGCATCTCCGTATAGGTGAACGCGTCTCCCTCGTGCGCCAACACAAGTTGGTCGATGTCGAGGTGACGCGTCGGCATCTCCCACACCCGCCCATTGCCAGGGCTAGCCGACATCGTGCGCGTCAGTTCGCGAACGTGGTTATATCCCCACCGGTTGAACGGCTCATCAATCCAATTGGCCGAGTCAGCCCGCACGCCGGACTCGGCCGCAGAAGGTGGCCGATGCCGCCGAATGGGTGTGTCTGGGGTCGCTGTCATCGGGTGCTGAGGGTCTCGGTGTGGCCATCGACGGCGATGACTTGCCCGTTGATGAATCGCGCAGCTGGCGACGCGAGAAACGCGATTGCCTCGCCGATGTCGGTCGCGTCGATGAACGAACGCATCGAGACCTGATCCTCGTAGGCAGAGCGGATCTCGCTCGCCGGTACGCCGGTCGCCGTGGCTTCGCGCCCGATGACACCGTCCATGCGCGGGCCACCGACTGAGCCGGGGCAAATCGCGTTGACTCGAATGCCTTCAGGGCCAAGCTCCATGGCCCATGTTTTGGTCAAGCCAATCACTCCCCATTTGGCCGCTACGTACGGCGAGCGCAGTGGGTAACCGAGTATGCCCGCTGTCGACGAGATGTTGATGATCGAACGCTGCCGATCGCGAGACGATTCACGCAGCAACGGCACCGCCGCGTGGGTGCAGCGGAATGGGCTGCCGAGGCAAATTTGCACACAGCGATCGAACTCGTCTGCATCCATGTCTTCGACCGCCGCCGTCGGTCCGGCGACGCCGACGTTGTTGACCAGCACATCGAGGCCACCGAGATTCGCTCGAACTGCCTCGAACAGCAGCTCGACGCCGGCAGTGGTCGAGACATCCGCGACGACGTCGGGATTCGTCGACCTGTCGACGTCGACCACCATCACCTTGGCTCCCTCGCGCGCAAGGCAATCGGCGATCGCCCGGCCAATGCCAGCGCCGCCACCGGTCACCAGTGCACGGAATCCACTCAGCGACTCACCCATCGTTATTCCCCCTCGACCGTCGCATTGTACGCTGCGTGCTTTGACCGGCCGTTCAGGAAAGCCGTCGTGAGGAAAGAGGAGCAATGAACTGGGACGTGTTCATTACGTGTGCGGTGACAGGCTCCGGCGACACCACCAAGAAGAGCCCGCATGTGCCTGTCTACCCGCAACAGATTGCCGAGTCGGCAATCGAAGCGGCGAAGGCCGGCGCAGCGATCGTTCACATTCACGTGCGAGATCCCGAGACCGGCCAGGGCAGTCGCAAAACCGAGTACTACGCCGAAGTTGTCGAGCGCATACGCGCCGCCGATGTCGATGTCGTCGTCAATCTCACCGCCGGAATGGGTGGCGATCTGGTGCTGGGCGGCGACGAGAACTTGCTGCCGCCGAACCCCACCGGCACCGATCTTGCAGGGGCCACCGAGCGCCTCGATCATGTGCGCGCGATCCTGCCCGAGATCTGCACGCTCGACTGCGGCACGATGAACTTCGCGTCCGGAGGCGACTACATCATGGTCAACACGCCCTCGGTGCTGCGCACTATGGCCAAGCAGGTGCAAGAGCTCGGGGTGCGACCAGAGCTGGAGGTGTTCGATACCGGCCACCTCGTGCAGGTGAAGGAATTGATTCGCGATGGTCTGCTGGACGATCCGGTGATGATCCAGTTGTGCATGGGCATCGCCTACGGCGCACCCGACGACCCCAACACGTTCATGGCCATGGTCAACAACCTGCCCAACGATTGTGTCTTCTCCGGCTTCTCGATTTCGCGTATGCAATTGCCGTTCGTAGCAATGGCCGCGCTTGCCGGCGGCAACGTTCGCGTCGGGCTGGAAGACAACCTCTACGCCGGACCGAAGCAACTCGCAACCAACGCGATGTTGGTCGAGCGCGCCAAGAACATTCTCGACAACATGAATGTACGCGTGATGAGCGCACAGGCAGTTCGCGACAAGCTGAAGCTCGTCAAGCGCTAATGAGTCCGATTCCTGATCTCGAGCGCGTTGGCCTGCTGGGTGGTGGAGTCATTGGCGGGGCGTGGGCGGCGCGCTTCCTGCTGAACGGTGTCGATGTGCAGATGTACGACCCAGACCCCGAAGCACCGCGCAAGGTCGGCGAGGTCATCGCCAACGCACGACGAGCGACCCACAAACTGGTGAGCGCGACGTTTCCGACAGAAGGAACGCTGACCTTCGTCGCGACACCTGAAGAAGCAGCAACTGGCGTCGATTTTGTGCAGGAGAGTGCCCCCGAGCGTTTGGAGATGAAACAGGAGCTCTTGCGGCGAGCCAGTACCGCCGCCGGACCGGATGTGGTATTCGGTTCGAGTACGTCCGGTTTGCTGCCGACGTTGATGCAGCAGGGCATGACCCATCCAGAACGCCTACTCGTCGGCCACCCGTTCAACCCCGTGTACCTGCTACCGCTCGTCGAAATCTGCGGCGGCGAGCAGACCTCGCAGGCCGCCAAAGATCGCGCCGCCGAGGTCTACACAGCCATCGGGATGCAGCCGTTGCACCTGCACAAAGAGATCGATGGCTTCGTGGCCGATCGGCTGATGGAGGCGCTCTGGCGCGAGGCGCTGTGGCTGATCAACGATGGTGTCGCTACTGCGAGCGAGATCGACGATGCGATCCGCTTCGGCGCCGGTTTGCGATGGAGCTTCATGGGAACGTTCCTCGTCTACCGCATCGCTGGCGGTGAGGCTGGCATGCGACACTTCATGGCCCAGTTCGGCCCTTCCTTGAAGTGGCCGTGGTCGAAGTTGATGGACACGCCCGAGCTCACCGACGAACTGCTCGAGAAGATTGTCTCGCAAAGCGATGCGCAGGCCGGGACGGCAACCATTCGCGAATTAGAAGTGCTGCGCGACGATTGCTTGATCGCAGTTATGCAGGGTTTGCGTGGTGTCGGTTACGGCGCTGGGGAAGTGTTGTCGCGCTACGAGCGGCAATTGTTTGACCGCGCTGGCAAGTTCATTCCGCGCTCGGAGATGGACGGGCCGCTGCGAGTGCACGAGGTGACCGTGACGCCGGAGTGGGTTGACTACAACGGCCACATGAACGACAGTCGCTTCTTCCAAGTGGCGAGCGAGTCGGGCGATCGGCTGATGCGCCTGATCGGAGTCGACGACGCATACCTCGCCAGTGGCCACAGCTACTACACGGTCGAGACCCATCTCAACTTCGGCGCGCAGGCCAAGCTCGGCGACGAGTTGTACGCAACCGTGCAACTGCTGCATCACGACCCGAAGCGACTGCATTACTTCTGCACAATTCATCGCGCCGACGACGACAGCGTCGCGGCAACCGCCGAGTTCATGCTGCTGCACGTCGACACCGCCGCCGCAAAGGCGGCGCCGGCAAGCGAGGCAATCATCGCCAAACTTGATGAACTAGCCGTCCAACACCAACCCCTCCCCAGGCCAGCAAACGCCAGCCGCCACGTAGGCCAGCCCCGCGCTTGACCGCTAGCGGGTGCGTTGTAGGGGGGTGCTGGGGAACTTGGGGCCGAGGAGGCGCTTTGCCTCAGCTAGCCACACACGCTCGACGCGATCGCGTGTGACGCCCTTGGCCTTCAGCGCCAGCAATGGCGATAGACCATCGAGCAGTCCGGCCAGCAGGAACATCGTTTCGTCGGGATCAGAAGCCGTGAATTCACCGCTCGCCTGTCCCTCGCGAATCGCCGCACGCAGCGCGGCACGCCACCGTCGGTCCATTCGGTCTCGCTCAGCGGCGGCCGACTTGTCGCGTAGCGCCAGGACGCATAGCTCCATCCACAACTTCCAGTCGTAGTGATAGAGCATTGCTTCGACCAGGACACGCAACCGCTCGGACGCTGTCGTCTTGCTTTCTGCCTTCACCGTGTAGCGGTCGTGGAACTCGCGCTCGCGCAACCCAAGCGCCTCGGCGAGCAAACCGTCCTTGCCCTCGAACCAGTACAGGATGGCGGCGGGACTTGTGCCAGCGGCATTGGCGATGTCGACGACGCAACTGTTCGCATACCCACGTTCGGACAACACCTCGGTCGCGGCGGAAAGGATCTGCGCCTTGCGAACATGATCAAGTCGCGGTCGCGGCATCGCAGCAGATCCAATCCTGAATGTATATTTAGTCTATGTCGCACGTTGCGGTAATCGGAGAAGGTAGCCGCGCGGCTGAGTGGGCGACGCGCTTTCTCGCCGCCGGGCTCAATGTGGTCGTCGACGACCCAACACTTCCCGACTCAATTGCCCAACTCTGGCCATCCGCACAGCGACTTGGTCTCTTCCCCAAGGCTGCGCTGTCGCGACTGCGTGTCGCCGAGGGCGACGACATTGCAACGGCCGACGTTATACACGTCGCCTCGGGCAAGCCGCCAAAACTCAGTTGGGGACTGCTGGCCACCGAAGCGACCGCCCGCGGGTGCTCGCCCATCCACCTGTTGCCACTCGTCGAATTGTCAGCCGACGCCAGTGTCGGTTTGGCGGAGTTCTATCGCTCGCTCGGCATGGCACCGGTTGGGCCCGAAGCAACCGCTGCGGAACGCAGCCGACTTGGCGACGATCTTGTTCGCCTAGCCGACGGCGACGCTGACGCGATCGTCGCCCTCATGCGTTCGCTGCGCGCCACGAGCGGTACCGCCACCGGCGGCGCCGGTGAAGCGATCGCACGTCGCGAAGCTCTGCGCTACTCGTCGAGCATGGTGCCGCCGTGGACGCCTGGCGACAGCGTTGCCGCGCCGCTGTCGCTCTACCGCACGCCGGTCGAGCCCGATTGGGTCGACTACAACGATCACATGACCGAGGCCGCCTACCTGACGGCCGCGGGGTGGGCAAGCGACGCGCTCTTCCGTTACATCGGCGACGACGAGGCGTATCGCGCTGCCGGTCACAGCTTCTATACCGTCGAAACGCACATCCACTACCTGCTTGAAGTGTCGGTTCATGAACCGATAGCGATCACCACACAGGTCTTAGCTGTTGATAACAAGCGTCTGCACTTCATCCACTCGATGTACCACGGCGACACCGAGGCGTTGCTGTGCACTGCCGAGCAGATGCTGGTGCACGTCGATATGAGCGCCGGTCGCTCGGCGCCAATTCTGCCAAACGTCGCGGCCGCTCTCGCTGCAATCAGCGCAGCGCACGCCCACCTTCCAATTCCGCCCCAAGTGGGTAGCGTCATGCGACTGCCAGAACGGAGCACGTGATGCACTTCGAATTGTCAGCTGAACACGAGATGATTGTCGACACGGTCCGAACGTTCACCGACAAGGAGTTGATTCCGCACGAGGCGACCGTCGAGAGGTTGGGTTCGATCCCGCCCGACCTCATCGAGCAGATCCGCAACCGCTCACTCGCGGCTGGCCTCTACGCGGCGAACATGCCGGCCGACTTGGGCGGTGGCGGGCTCGACAGCTTCGGCACCACTCTCGTCGATCGCGAGTTCGGCGTCACGTCGTACGCGCTTCACTACATCGTGGCCCGGCCCTCCAATATTCTGCGTGCGTGCACCGGCAACCAGATCGAGGAGTATCTGCGGCCGACGACGATGGGCGCACGCGTTGATTGCCTCGCGATGAGCGAACCGGATGCCGGCAGCGACGTTCGCGGCATGAAGTGCACGGCCGTGCGCGACGGCGACGATTACGTGATCAATGGCGTGAAGCACTTCATCAGCCACGCAGATCTCGCCGACTACGTGATCCTGTTTGCCGCAACCGGCGAAGAGGAAACGTCGCGCGGACCGAAGAAGCGGATCACCGGATTCCTTGTCGACTTCGACACGCCCGGTTGCGAAGTTGTGCACGGCTACAACTGCGTTTCCAACAAGGGCTACCACAACTGCATCATCAACCTCGACAATTGTCGTGTGCCGGTGAGCAAGATTCTCGGCGAAGAGCATCGCGGCTTCGATGCCGCCAACGAGTGGCTCGGGTCAACACGGCTACAGGTCGCGGCCGTGTGCGTTGGGCGTGCCCGCCGTGCGCTCGGCATCGCGACAGAGTGGTCTGCGACCCGCGTTCAGTTCGGTCAGCAGATCGGCAAGTTTCAAGGCGTGTCGTTCAAACTCGCCGACATGCGTACCCAGTGGGAGGCCGCCGAACTACTGACACTGCGGGCGGCGTGGCGCGATGCACAGGGTTCGGGCACCGACGAAGACATGGCGATGGCCAAGGTTTTCGCAACCGAGATGTGCCAGTTCGTCACCGACGAGGCCATTCAGATCCTCGGCGGGATGGGACTCATGGACGAACTGCCACTCGAGCGAATGTGGCGCGACACCCGCGTCGATCGCATCTGGGACGGGACCAGCGAGATTCAACGCCACATCATCTCGCGCGCCATGTTGCGCCCGCTGGGCGGCTAACGGCATGCCCGAACTCCACCGGCTACTGGCACCGCAGTCGATTGCCGTGGTCGGCGGCGCGCCGGCCGAGCGGGTCATTCGCCAATGCCAGAAGCTGGGGTTCGAAGGGCCGATCTGGCCGGTGCATCCGAAGCGCGATCAGGTTGCGGGAATTCCGTGTGTGCCATCCCTCGACGATCTACCTGCCGTTCCCGACGCAGTTTTCTTAGGCATCAATCGCCACGCGACCATCGAGGCAATGGGCACCATCAGTGCCATGGGTGCCGGCGGTGCCGTGTGTTACAGCAGCGGCTTCGCAGAGACGGCCGACGACGACCTGCAATCGGAGCTGCTGCAAGCTGCGGGCGACATGCCGTTCTTCGGGCCCAACTGCTACGGCTTCGTCAACACGTTCGATCGAGTTGCACTGTGGCCGGACGAACACGGCCTCAACCTGCACGACAGCCGCCACGACCGCGGCGTTGCGATCGTCTCGCAAAGTGGCAACGTCGCCGTCAACTTAACGTTTCAACAACGCGGCCTGCGGTTGGGCACGATGATCTCGGTCGGCAATCAAGCAAGGCTGGGTTCGGAAGACGCAGTTGCCGAACTCCTCACCGACGATCGCATCACCGCGATCGGCCTCTTCCTGGAAGCGGTTCGCGATGCACAGCGCTTCGCCGAGGTCGCCGAACTCGCGCGTGCGCGCGGCATCGGATTGGTCGCCTTGCAAACTGGTCGTTCTGCTGCGGGCGCACTGATCGCCAATTCGCACACCGGTTCGATGGCTGGACGCGCCGCCGCTTACGACGCACTGTTCGCTCGCTACGGGGTCGCAGTCGTACAGACGCCCTCGGAAATGCTCGAGACGTTGAAACTGCTGGACAACGGCGGCCCACTGCGCGGGCGCAGCATCGTGTCGCTCAGTTGTTCTGGCGGCGAGGCGTCACTGGTCGCCGATCGCGGCGAAGATACCGCGCTCAGGTTCGAGCCGTTCGAAACTGCGCACCTCGCCAAGATCAAGAGCACCGTCACCGAGTTGGTATCGGTGAGCAATCCGTTCGACTATCAGACGTTTATGTGGGGTAATCGTGACGCGATGGCCCGAACGTTCACAGCCGTGATGGATGGGCCGCATCATGCAACGATTCTCCTGCTCGACGGTCCGAACACGGCGGACAACGACCCGAGCTCGTGGTACCTGGCTGCCGATTCATTCGCCGACGCCGCTGACGCAACGCGCGGCCGCGCTGTGGTCGTCGCCACCATCGCCGAGTGCGTCGACGAGCCATTCCGCGCACACCTCGCCAAGCGCGGTCTGACGGCCCTGCTCGGGCTGTCCGAGACCTTGGTCGCACTCGAAGCTGCTGCCACGGTCGGTGATGTCACGCGTTCACGCCGACACGCCCCGGTGAGCGCGCCGAGCAGCACGCGTATGCTCGATGAAGCCACCGCCAAACAGCGACTCGTCGCGCTGGGCATTCCTGTGCCCAGTGGCCGTGTCGCGGGTGCGGCGGATGTGGTAGCGGCCGCCACGGAAATCGGGTACCCGATCACACTCAAGGCGCTCGGCCATACGCACAAGAGCGAAGCCGGCGCGGTACGCGTTGGCCTGCCCGATGCGACAGCGGCAACAGACGCGCTAGCCGCTATGCCCGACACCGGTGCCGGCTACCTCGTGGAAGCAACGGTCACCGACATCGTCGCGGAAGTCTTGGTGACCGTGCGTCGCGACCCGCCGATCGGTTGGCTGGTATCGATCGGGCACGGCGGTGTGACGTCCGAGTTGTGGAGCGACGTCACTCACCTATTGGCGCCCGTCACCGGCGACGAGGTTCGAGCCGCACTGAACAACCTGCGCAGCGCGCCGCTTCTGCACGGCTTCCGCGGTCGACCGGCTGCAGATGTCGATGCGCTCGTCGATCTCGTCGTCCGTCTTAGCGACGCGGTAGTCGGCAGCGAAGTTGTCGAGATCGAACTCAACCCGGTACTCGTCGGTCAGCGCGGTGCGGTCGCCGTCGACGCGTTAATGATTGTGGAGGAGGCGTCATGACCGGATTCAACGTGGAAATCGCCAACCAGGTGGCAATGCTCACCATCGATCGCCCGAAAGCCAACGCAATCGACGCGATCACCAGTCGTGCGATGGGCCAAGCCTTCGTCGGTTTCGAGAACGATCCTGCCGTGCGCGTTGTCATCGTCACCGGTGCTGGCGAGCGCTTCTTTAGTGCTGGCTGGGACCTCAGCGCGGGTGAGGACTACGACGTCGACAACGGTGTCGGCGGGTTCGGTGGCTTTCCTGACCTGCCCGATCGTCGCAAGCCGGTGATCGCCGCAGTCAACGGGATGGCCGCTGGCGGTGGCTTCGAGATTGCGATGGCCGCCGACATCATCGTCGCGGCCGACCATGCACAGTTCTGCCTACCCGAGGCGGGTCTCGGAATTATTCCCGATGCAGGCAGCGTTCGGCTCCCCCACCTCTTGCCGTCGCACATCGCACGCGAGTTACTGCTCACCGGCCGTCGGATGCCTGCGCAGGAAGCCGCGCACTACGGACTCGTCAACAGAGTTGTACCTGCCGCCGATTTGCTCGTTGCCGCACATGCACTCGCTGACGAGATCATCGCGCGGGCCCCGCTGAGCGTGGCAGCCATTCTCGATATAGGTGCGCGCACCGCTCACATGCCCGTGTCCGATGCGATGAAGGCAATCCGAACTCTCGCGAGCTACCGCACCGCGATCGATTCCGACGACGCGCAGGAAGGCACAAACTCGTTTACGGAGAAGCGGCCGCCGGTGTGGAAGGGTCGCTAGGACTCGAGGCTGAGACCGACCGGCACGTCCTCGTAGTCAACCGTCCACGTACGCGCTGCAAAGCGATCGTTCTGGTTACTGCTGCGCCAACCGAGCAATCGCTGCGCCACCTGCGGCAGGTGTTGCACTTCCTGCCACGACACGCCGAGCGGACCAGCCTCCTCCGGTGTCAGCCATCCGAGTACATACGACACGTGTAATCCGTAGCGCCACTGATCGGTGGTGACGTTGGCACCGCCACTGTGCAACACCCGACCGGTGTAGATCATGGCGCTACCGGCAGGCATTACTGCTTGACACTGTTCCTCGGGCGTCGCTTTGCGCGAGTAGTCGTCCCAACGATGACTCCCGGGCACAACACGCGTCGCACCGACGTCGGCGGTGAAGTCAGAGATCGCGAACAGGCAACTGAGCGTGACTTCAAAACCGTCGGGCCGGCACATCGTCGGCCAATTGTCGGCATCGCGGTGCAACCACTGCGCCTTCTCGCCGGGACCGATGATCATCATTTGGCCTGTGTTCATCCAGTAGTCGCTGCCATTCGGAAGCAACAGTTGGTCGGCAGTCGCGAGATACAACGGATCAGTGAGGATGTCGACGAACGCAGCGCTGCGGTGTGCCAAGCGGGTGAATCGCTTCGTGTTGGCACCCCAGAAGTGTCGAATGGCTTCGCTATCTGCTACTGAACCGGCCTGATGCCCAGCGACATGGTTCTCGATGTCGTCGCGGAACTGCTGCAATGTCGCTGGCGCAAGAAAGTCGCGAACAATGACAGCGCCATCCGTATCGAGCGCGCCGCAGATCGCAGGTACTCCATCCTCGCGACCGACCTGTTGCAATTGCAATGGAAGCCCCCTCGCTCTGGACGTCAGCTAAAGCTGCCGGCAGCGAACAGGTCGGATGATCGATCGCCCATCCCGCTCAACAGCTCGGCGACACGTGCCACGTTGCTGATGTAGCGCTCGCCGTCGTCGTCGGAGTGCGCCACGCTCAGCGTCCAGGACTCGCTCTTGCCCCACGGCGGCAGAAACACTCCGCCGTTGTGCTGCACCAGGAAGTGGAGATGACTGACACCGGTGGAGATACCGAGAAACTCGCGATAGTTCGTCGCCGGCCGATCATGGAACACGACCGATCCCTTAAAACCGAACACGGCGCCGTACGAGGGCTGACCGGCAGCGGCCAGCGCTGCTTGCGAACCCGCGAGCATGCGCCTACCAAGCGCCTCGGCGCGCACGTACGTCTCGGGGGTCAGCACTTCGCACAGGGTCGCGCGAGCGGCGGCCATCGTCAGCGGGTTGCCGTTGAACGTGCCGATCTGGTCGTAACGGCCGTCGGTGATCGCCGCCATCACTTCGTCGGTACCACCGATAGCACCGCACGGCACGCCGCCGCCGAGCGCCTTCGCTAAGCACACGATGTCGGGAGTAACGCCGAACAACTTGGTGGCACCACCCCATCCGATGACAAGCCCGGTCTTCACTTCGTCGAACGCGAGCAGCACTCCGTGCTTGCGTGTCAGTGCTCTCACGCCTTCGAGGTAGCCCGGCTGCGGAGGAATGATGCCGGCATTCATCATCATCGGCTCGAGGATCATGCCCGCGATTTCTCCGCGGTGTTGCTCGAGAACTCGCTCGAGAGCCGCGAGATCGTTGAACGGAACGATGCGCAGCAGATCGGCCATCTCCTGCATGACTCCCGGCCCCGGAATTCGGTGTGGGTCGTCGATGGGGCCCAAGTCGTCCTCGGACCGGAAGATGGACACCATCGCCGAGTCGTGATGGCCGTGATAGGTGCCTTCGACCTTCACCACCAATTTGCGCCCTGTGATCGCGCGCATGATGTGGAACGCGTCCATCGTTGCTTCGGTTCCCGAGTTAGTGAACCGCCACTGCGGCAGCCCAAACCGTTCCGCCAATGCCTCGGCGACGTAGATCGCATCCTCGGTGGGCTGTGCGAAGTGTGTGCCTTTGGTGACGCGATCCTGCACCGCGCGCACCACGGCAGGGTTCGCATGCCCTACGACATTCACTCCGTAGCCGCCGTGAACATCGACGTATTCCGTGCCATCGGCGTCCCACACATGGGCACCACTGCCGTGGCTCACCCACACGGGTACCGGACGCGAACTCGACCAACTGGTGCATACGCCACCCGGAGTCGATCGTTGCGCACGCTCCCACAACTCCATCGTCTTGGGCATACGTTGCAGAAACGTTGCTTCTTCGTTCCGAACTATGTCGTCAAGCGTCGCAACGGCACTAAGGGTTAGATCATTCGCGCCCATTTGGCCAGCCTACCGCAACAACGGAATACGGAATTCCTTGGACTGATTGACCGTTCAGACATCCATTGAACGTCGGGTAACATGACGAGTGCGTTTACAAAACAGCAAGGAATTCTCTGATGTCTCACGACACACGCACGTTGAACAGGCTTGATTACATCTCCGACGAGATTTACGAGATCGAGCGCAGTCGTATCTTCCACGGTGGTTGGATGCTGGCGGCACGAGCCGATCGGCTTGAGAATGGCAACCGCACAGTTGTCGAACTTGCGGGTGAAAGCGTCCTGATCACACGCGACCTCGATGGCACGTTGCACGCGTTCGCCAACGTATGCCGCCACCGCGGCTCACGGCTCTGCGACGCGGGCGACGAATCCAAACAGGGTTCGCTGATGTGTCCGTACCACGCCTGGACGTACGCGCTCGACGGCCGACTGATCGCGACGCCGTTCCTCGACGCCACTGAAGTCGACCGCGACAAGTTGCCGTTGTGGAGGTATCACCTGCGCGAGATACAGGGCTTCGTTTTCGTCAGCCTTGCTAAAGATCCACCCGACTTCGAGCGTTGGCTAGAGAAGAACTGCGCCGACTTGTTGATGCTTGCGCGCTTCAACTGCGGCGACCTGAAGGTCGCGGCGACGACGACTTGCGAAGTTGCGGCGAACTGGAAGATCGTGATCGAGAACTACCAAGAGTGTCTGCACTGTGCGCGGGTGCACCCAGAACTCACTGCGGTCGTGCCCACCTATCGCACCGGCGCTGTAGTCGACGAGACGCGCTCGGATGGCGGCGTTGCCATCGTTGGTAACTACACAATGCCTGGTGCCACCGACACCTTGCCGCCACTGCCCGGCATCTCGGAACTCGACGCCACCAGTTATTACGGCGGCACCATTTTTCCCAACGGGTTCATCGACATCAGCGGCACATGCGTGATCGTGAGCACCTTGTTTCCCAAAGGCCCGCACCACACCACCATGACAATGGACTACATGTTCGCGCCGGAAACGATCGCATCAGCCGACTTCGACCCGACACCGACAATCCAGTTCAACGACCTCGTGGCCGCGCAGGACAGTGCCGTCTGCGAACGCGTCCATCAGGGTGTGACGTCGCGAGCTTTCGACCACGGTGTGCTGACGCCGAAAGACGCACTGGTGATCGAGTTCACGCAGCACTACCTCGCTGCGCGCGCAACGATCGATGAGCCGGTGACAGAAACGTCGCCTACTCGGCGAAGAGACGCCCCGTCGGTGTCGCGATGAATGCGTCGAAGGAAATATCTTCCTGACGTAGCAATCCCTGTCTCGGCAGCGAACCCTTGCGTACCATTTCAATGACGGCGGCGACCGAACCGGCGGTCGTCCATGCAATCGCGGTGCTCATCATTCCGCCGACCATCTTGGGCGTGTACGAGCGCACAAACTCGGACCGCCGCAAGTGGCCGTCGACCAACCCCTCCGCGGCAACATGCACGTACACAACGTCGTCGTTAACCGGGGGCTTGGCGTTTGTCAGGATCTCGGCTGCCAGTTCGCGGCGCTCGCGCATCAGCAACTCGTGGAAGAAGAAGTTCATCAGATCCATGTGGCCCGGGTAGCGAATCGTTTTGTAGTCGATGTTGGCGACGCGTCCTGCGTACGTGTCGCACATCGTGCCCAATCCGCCCGAGGTCGTGAACGCTTCAAGCTGCGTGCCACCGATCACGAGCGTCTCGCGCCATTCCATCGACGACACCCACTTACGCACGCCTTCTTCGACGACCTCGCAGTCGTTGAGGTACTCGTTGACCACTCCTTCTGGAGACCAGTTGAATGAGTAACCAAGAAGTCCTGTCGGGTACTGCGGCAAGGCGCCAACGCGCATGCGCACGGACCGGCATTCTTCGAACGAGGCAATCTGCGCGGCCGCCACAATGCTGACGAAGCCAGGGGCCAGACCGCACTGCGGGGCCATGAGGCCTTTGGAGGTCTTGCTCAGCTCGACGATCGCCTGCGTGGTACCAACGTCTTCGGTGAGGTCGAAGTAGTGGATGCCCAGCTCGTGGGCGAGCGTGGCGATCGGCTGATTGAGGTGAAACGGCAGGCACGACAGCACGGCTTCGGTGCCGGCAAGTTCGCTGCGCAATTTGGCCAGATCCGAGATATCGCAAACGCGCGTTGGAAACGATGTCTCTTGCCGGGCAGGACGCTGGTCGATTCCGACGACTTCGACACCAGCCTCATCGAGAAAAGTCGCTGCGAGCAGGCCGACCTTGCCGAGCCCAAGAACTGAAACGGTGCCGAATGACATGGTTTCAGCGTAATGGGGCGATTCGCCGCTTCAATCGGCGAGGACGCGCAACGCATCGGGTTTGAGCAGCAACCCGACCTCGCTGCCCTGAACGGCCGCTAGCGACGAGCCGTCGTTGGGCACTACGGCCTGCACTGCGTGCGCGCCGACGTGCATGTGCAGGTGAGTCGCCGCGCCTGCGAACACGACATGATCGACCTGCGCGCGTAGCTGACCGTCGGCCGGGGGTACCAGAATCAGTCGTTCCGGCCGGACCAACACTGTGCAACCACCCGTGACGCCACGAGTTTCGGCGGCCACGCGAGCGCCGAGAACCTCAACACTGTCGGCAGCGCACGTCGCCGGCAACAAGTTGGCTAGCCCGAGAAAGTCCGCAACGTACTTGTTTGCAGGCTCGTCGTAGACCTCGCGGGGTTTTCCGATCTGCTCGATGCGACCGGTGTTCATCACCGCCAAGCGATCGCTCATCGTCAACGCCTCTTCTTGATCGTGGGTGACGTAGACGAACGTGATGCCGACCTCCTGATGCAGCGCTCGCAACTCGACCTGCAACACTCGCCGCAACTTTGCATCGAGGGCGCCGAGTGGCTCGTCGAGCAACAAAACCTTCGGACGTAAGACGAGCGAGCGCGCCAGAGCGACGCGCTGCTGCTGACCGCCAGACAGCTGATGCGGCTTGCGTGTGGTGTATTCGGCGAGTCGCACCAGATCGAGCGCCTCGCCCACCCGTCGGCGCGCCTCGACCTTCGTGCAATCCACAAATCGGAGGCCGAACATCACGTTCTCGAAAACGTTCTTATGGGGGAACAACGCGTAACTCTGGAATACCGTGTTGACCGGGCGCTTCTCGGGCGGAATGCCGCGCATATCGGCGCCGTCGATATGGATTGAACCCTGATCGATCTCTTCAAAGCCTCCGATCAACCGCAGCGTTGTCGTCTTCCCGCAACCCGATGGCCCGAGCAGCGAGAAAAACTCACCAGGCTCGATTTCCAAATCGATGGCGTCCAACACCTGCTGATCGCCATACCACTTCGAAAGCTCCACCAGCTGAATGCGCCCGCCGCCGCTCGCCGCCTGGGCCGCTGGCTGGGTCGCTGGCTGGGTCTCCATCGGGAAAAGGTAGCTTGCGCGTATGCAGAGTGACGACATCGAGTACTTCATCGGCGGCGAGCGTTTCGTGGGCCACCTCGCAGTGCCAGATGGCGACGATCCGCGCCCGGCGGTGCTGGTGTGCCACGAGGGACCAGGCCTCACCGGCCACCCCAAGCTGCGTGCGCGTCGACTCGCCGACGAACTTGGGTACGTCGCGTTCGCACTCGATTACTACGGCAATGGTCAACCTCCGCCGCCCGATCAAATGCCGACTTTGCTCGGTGCCCTGCGTGCCGATCCGGCGACCACCCGCCAGCGCGCGTTTGCCGGTCTCGATGTGTTGCTCGCGCACCCTCGCGCGGACCGATCGCGTGTCGGCGCGATCGGCTATTGCTTCGGCGGGACGATGGCACTGGAACTCGGCCGAGCAAGCGCTCCGGTGCACGCCATCGTCGGCTTTCACAGCGGGCTAGCCCACGGCAGCCCCGGCGACGCCGTCAACATTGCCGGCAAGGTGCTGGTGTGTATTGGGGTCGACGACCCGATCATTCCGCCGACCGAGCGCGCCGACTTCGAGGAAGAGATGAACGCTGCCGGCGTTGATTGGCAAATGATTCTGTACAGCGGCGCCGGCCACAGCTTCACCAACAAGGCGATGGATGGCAGCAGGCCCGGTTTCGTGTACCACGAGTCGAGCGATCGGCGGTCGTGGCAAGCGATGATCAACCTGTTTGACGAGGTTTTCGGCGCGTTCCGAACCTGACGGAATGAGCGAAGCCGCGGTAGTGACCTACTGACCCTGCGATTCATTATCCTTAGGGGCATGTCCGTGCTGGTCGCCGTTGCTCCTCGCGGTTTGGTCGACGGTCGCTGATGCCGAACAACCGACAACTGTGGAATCAGGCGTACGCCGACTCGGTTCCGGCGGATGCCCAGTTCCAGACAATGTCGGGCGTCCCACTCGACGGCGTCTACGGGCCCGACGACGGCGAGTTCCCTGGCCAATACCCATATACACGCGGACCATACGCCTCGATGTATCGCTCGAAGCTGTGGACGATGCGCATGTTCGCTGGCTTCGGAACGGCCGACGACACAAACTGGCGCTTCAAGGAAATCATTCGCGCTGGCGGCACCGGGCTCTCAACCGCCTTCGACATGCCGACGTTGCTCGGACTCGATTCCGACCACCCGATGTCGCTTGGCGAAGTTGGCCGCTGCGGCGTTGCCATCGACACCCTGGCCGACATGGCCGACCTCTATGCGGGCATCGATCTCGGCGCGATCACAACCTCGATGACGATCAACTCCCCTGCCGCCGTCATCATGGCGATGTTCGTCGCACAAGCGGAGAAGGCGGGCACGCCGCGCGCACGACTTGGCGGCACGCTACAGAACGACATCCTCAAGGAGTACCAGGCGCAAAAGGAATTCGTCTTCCCTCCACGACCATCGATGCGATTGGTGCGCGACACGATCGCGTTCTCGGCAGCGGAGATGCCGCGCTGGCATTCAATCTCGATTTCCGGCTACCACATTCGCGAAGCCGGCTCGACTGCGGCCGAAGAGTTGGCGTTCACGCTGGCGAACGGCTTCGCCTATGTCGAGCTGGCGATGCAAGCCGGCCTCGACGTCGATACGTTCGCTCCTCGGCTCAGCTTCTTCTTCAATGCACACATCGACTTCTTCGAAGAGATCGCCAAGTACCGTGCTGCGCGTCGCATTTGGGCACGTTGGTTGCGCGATCGTTACGGTGCGACTGATCCACGCTCGCTGCAGCTCCGCTTCCATTGTCAGACCGCTGGAGTGTCGCTGACCGCGCAGCAACCAGAGGTCAACATCGTGCGCACCGCGATCGAGGCATTGGCCGGCGTGTTGGGTGGCGCGCAATCGCTGCACACCAACTCAATGGACGAGGCAATGGCACTGCCGACCGAGAAGGCGGCACGCATTGCGTTGCGCACGCAACAAGTCATCGCGTACGAGACCAACGTGGCGCACGTCGCCGACCCACTCGGTGGCTCCTACTTTGTCGAAGCACTGACCGACGAGATGGAACGCCAGGCGGAAGTGTTGTTCAGTCATCTCGACGAACTCGGCAACGGATCGATGCTGGAGGGCGCGATTCGCGGTAT
>Ga0163150_10000223_pt1:0-2500 | contig 105218 bp, 87 predicted proteins | sample OliLakLV19P2IB_FD_148628 | JGI IMG/M metagenome (GOLD analysis project Ga0163150, IMG submission 148628) | Freshwater microbial mat bacterial communities from Lake Vanda, McMurdo Dry Valleys, Antarctica - Oligotrophic Lake LV.19.P2.IB | ecosystem: Environmental > Aquatic > Freshwater >...
CTCGGCTCGGCGGAGAATCGCGACGATCTGCTCCGGTGTATGTCTCTTTCCTTTTGGCATCTGAGTTCCTTTTCATGGGTGCTCAGACTCTCATCAGCAACGGTCCAGTTCGGCTACGTCAGGTCAGTTCCGTCGTCGTATTGGTTACCATTACGACACCCGACCACCATTCCTACGACCCGCCTACGAGGCACCCGGCCGGACGCTTACACCTTACACACGTCAGCGATGACCTTGAAAAACAAGAAGGCCCGGACGCTGCTTTCGCAACATCCGGGCCATAAACCTGGCAACGACCTACTCTCGCGGGACCTAACGTCCTACTACCATTGGCTACGCGGGGCTTAACGGCCGTGTTCGGGATGGGAACGGGTGGAACCCCCGGTATATGGTCACCAGGAAACTCTTACTCCTTGCGGAGAAATTAATTAAAAAGCCCAGACAAACCGACTGCGCGTAAGCAGGTGAAATAAACGCCTAGAAACCAGGTATCTGCATAAACCGGCAAGGTCATTAGTAACAGTAAGCTGAACGTATTACTACGCTTGCACTTCTGTCCTATCAACCGGGTGGTCTACCCGGACCTTGCACCGTCTTGCGACGGATTGTGATCTTATCTTGGGAGGAGCTTGGCGCTTAGATGCTTTCAGCGCTTATCTCTTCCGCACATAGCTACCCGGCGCTGCCACTGACGTGACAACCGGAACACCAGAGGTGCGTCATTCTCGGTCCTCTCGTACTAGAGAATGAACCCCTCAAATCACAAACGCCCACAGCGGATAGAGGACCGAACTGTCTCACGACGTTCTGAACCCAGCTCGCGTACCACTTTAACCGGCGAACAGCCGGACCCTTGGGACCTTCTCCAGCCCCAGGATGTGATGAGCCGACATCGAGGTGCCAAACCGCGCCGTCGCTGTGAACGCTTGGGCGCGATCAGCCTGTTATCCCTAGCGTACCTTTTGTCCTATGAGCGATGGCGATTCCACATTCAACCACCGGATCACTTGAACCTGCTTTCGCAACTGCTCGACTTGTTGGTCTCACAGTAAAGCTCCCTTATACTCATGCGCTCTATAGCCCGATTACCGACCGGGCTGAGGGAACCTTCGTAATCCTCCGTTACTCTTTGGGAGGATTCCGCCCCAGAAAAACTGACCTGCTATCACTGTCCCACGCCCGGATGACGGGACGAGGTTAGACGCCTAACAATTAAAAACTGGTATTTCATATTTCGACTCGGCCCGCCCCTGAAGGCAGGCTTCGCAGTCTCCCAGCTATGCTACGTATTAAAAATCAAGCGACAATAACAGCTTACAGTAAAGGTGCATAGGGTCTTTCCGTCCTGCTGCGGGTAGGCGGCATCTTCACCGCCACTACAATTTCACTGGGCCTCTCTCCGAGACAGTTGTCAACTCGTTACTTGATTCGTGCGGGTCGGAACTTACCCGACAAGGAATTTCGCTACCTTAGGACCGTTATAGTTACGGCCGACATTCACGGGGGCTTAGACCCGGAGCTTGCACCCCAGGCTTTCACCTTTCCGCATTGGTCACAAGTCACTCCCTATACGTCGTCTTGCGACTTAGCAGAGAGCTGTGTTTTTGCTAAACAGTCGGTTGACACTCTTATCTGTGGCCTCTTGCGAGGCACCCCTTATAGCTAACATACGGGGTCAGTTTGCCGAGTTCCTTAGAGAGATTTAACCCACGCGCCTTAGAATACTCATCTATTCCACCTGTGTCGGTTTACGGTACGGGCACCCTATCAAATAGCCACGAAGCTTTTCCTGGAAGCAGAGTATCACACGAATTACCTCGGCCGTAGCCTCGGCTCTTCATCGTCTTTCAGATAGATCCGGTATTTTATCCCCGAATAACCTACGGACTTGAACGGAAATCAGCGCCCCGCTCGTGTTAACTTTCTCCGTCACTCCTTGGCATCGAACTCTAATAAGGTGGTGCTGGAATATTGAACCAGCTGTGCATCGACTACTCCTTACGGCCTCGTCTTAGCTCCCGACTAACCCTGGGAGGACGAACCTTCCCCAGGAATCCTTGGAATTGAGGCGAGATGGATTTTAACCATCTTTATCGTTACTTATGTCTGCATTCTCACTTCTAAGCGCTCCATGGTCGGTGACCCTTCCACTTCGCTGCACTTAGAACGCTTTCCTACCCCGACATCTTGCGATGTCAGCCATAGCTTCGGTATACGGCTTAAGTCCCGATCATTTTCGGCGCAATTTCGCTCGATGGGTCAGCTGTTACGCACTGTTTAAATGATGGCTGCCTCTAAGCCAACATCCCCATTGTCTAAGCAAAATCACATCCTTTTACACTGAGCCGTATTTTGGGACCTTAACTGATGGTTTGGATTATTCTCCTTTTGACTATGAAGGTTATCCCCCACAGTCTGACTCCCGGGCTTCACTCTGCGGTATTCGGAGTTTAATTAAGTTCAGTACCCCGGTAGGGGCCCTAGCTTATTTAGTGCTCTA
>Ga0163150_10000223_pt1:7500-105218 | contig 105218 bp, 87 predicted proteins | sample OliLakLV19P2IB_FD_148628 | JGI IMG/M metagenome (GOLD analysis project Ga0163150, IMG submission 148628) | Freshwater microbial mat bacterial communities from Lake Vanda, McMurdo Dry Valleys, Antarctica - Oligotrophic Lake LV.19.P2.IB | ecosystem: Environmental > Aquatic >...
GATGCGCATCGCCCACAACGATGTTTCCTTCGCCAAGGAGTTTCATGTCGCGCGCAACGAAGCAGAAAAAGCCTTCGGAAATGGATCAGTCTACATCGAGAAATACATCGAAAAACCGCGACATATCGAGTTCCAGATCCTCGCGGACAGTCATGGCAAAGTCATCCATCTGGGCGAACGCGACTGCTCGGTCCAGCGCCGGCACCAGAAGCTCATCGAGGAGTCCCCCTCTCCCTTCCTCACCGCCGACCTGCGCAAGAAAATGGGCAAGGCCGCTGTTAAGGCCGCCGAGGCCGCCGAATACCAGAACGCCGGCACCATCGAGTTTCTGGTGGATGCCAAGGGCAATTACTACTTCATCGAGATGAACACGCGCATCCAAGTGGAGCACCCGGTTACCGAAGAAGTAACGGGCATCGACCTGATCAAGCAGCAGATCAATGTAGCCAATGGAGAAAAACTCTCCTTCGACCAGGGCGACATCAAGTTCGAAAAGCACGCCATTGAATGCCGCATCAATGCCGAGGATCCCGCCCGTAACTTCACCCCTTCGCCCGGCACCATCAGCCTGTATTATCCCCCCGGTGGGCTCGGGGTCCGCGTGGACTCGCACGCTTACAGCGGCTACACCATTTCCCCTTACTACGATAGCATGATCGGCAAGCTGATCTGCGTCGGCGCCACCCGAAAGATCGCCCTGCAGCGTTCCTATCGGGCCCTGAGTGAATATCTGGTGCGCGGCATCAAGACCACGATTCCGCTTCACAAGGCCATCATGAGTGACCCGGTTTTCATCGAGGGCAAAGCCACCACGGCCTACATGGAGGACTTCATGTCCCGCACCCCGACGGATCTCTTCTGAACGGCCGGTCTTCAATTCAAATCTTGAGCATTAACCGCGAAACTCCCGTCTCGCGGTTAATTTTTTGCCACACCGCCAGATGAATCGGCCCGTCGCCTACTGGATCGCCGCCACTCTGTTTGCTGCACTCGTGCTGGCCAAATTCAGCCCGCAGGCCGGATTCACCAATCTGATCCGCTTTGGCGAGACGTGGCAGGAACGCCGCCTCAGCACCCTGAAAACCCTGCCGTTTGTGATAGGGCCCGATTCGAGCGGCTACGACGGCCAGTTCTATGCCCAAATCGCCCTAGACCCGCTCCTGCTCAACCCAACACTGCCGACGGCCCTTGATGCCCCGGTCTACCGTGCTCGCCGCATTCTAGCCCCTGCAACCGCGGCCATGGCCGGTCTAGGCAACCCTTGGTGGACGCTGCAAAGCTACGCCTTACTCAATACGTTTTGCTGGTTCACGCTGGGCTGGCTCCTTTACCGGCAGATCGAGCCTGGCGGCGGACGCGCTTTTGCCCGTTGGGCCGGATGTATGTTCAGTTTGGGCGTGCTCGATAGTGTGCGTCAGTCGCTGGTCGATCTACCGGCCCTGCTTTTGTTGGTCCTGGCAACCACGGCCTACATCAAAGCCCAAACCACCCGCTCCACTTTTTGGCTGACACTATCGAACCTGACCAAGGAAACCAGCCTGCTCGGCGCATTCGCCCTGCTCGCCGATAAGCCCCTCCACCCGTTTCCTTGGCGTCGCGCCGGCCTTGCGCTGCTCGTCGCCGCCCTGCCACTCGCGCTATGGTCGCTGTATGTACAGCAACGTTTCGCCAACGCATCCGGCAGCGAAGGCTTGGGGAATTTCACGTGGCCGCTGCTCGGCCTGCTTACCCAGGCCAAGCATTCGCTGCGCGAGGTGTCCTTCGGCAATCTGGACAGCCGGTACACCTTCAGCCTGATCGGAATCGTCGGACTTGGAACCCAAGTCTGGGCCCTCTGGCGCAATCCTCAGTCGCAATCCCCGTGGTGGCGAATCGGCGCGGCCTATTCTATTTTGCTCATCTTTCTCAGCCCGTGGGTCTGGTCCGGTTATTGGGCGGCCTGCCGGGCGGTGTTGCCCATGACCATCGCCTTTAATCTCCTCCTTCCCTCCACCCGCAGCTTTTGGCCCCTCTGGATTCTCGGAAACCTGACCATGCTCCACGCCGTCTGGCGCTTTCTCTAATCATGCGCCCTGCCCTCGCCCTCCTCGCCAGCCTGTTCCTGCTCACCTCCCGTGGACTGGCCGAACCAACCACCCTCGAGCACCTGACCGTCTTTCTCACCGGCTCCTTCTCGAATGCCGACCAAGCCCGGGGAGACCATAATTTCCGCGCTGCCACCCTGCATATATCGTCGATTTGGACCGACCGCGCTGACGGCCCTTGGCTTTACCTGGAACAGGCGCTGTCGGACGCCCCGGCCCATCCCTATCGTCAGCTTGTCTATCAACTCGCGACCCGTCCCGACCACGCCCTCGAAGTGCGCCTCTTCGAGCTCCCCGCTCCCATAGCTGCCACCGGTGCCTGGAAGGATCCTGCCCTTCTCGCCAAGCTCACTCCGGCCAACCTGGTGGCTCGCGAGGCCTGCACGCAGATTCTCCGCCTCCAGCCGGGCAGCACATTTCAAGGCGGCACCGAGGGGCAGGGCTGCGCCAGCACCCTGCGCAGTGCCACTTACAGCACGGTAGAAATCAGTGTTTCAAACCTACAGATCGTAACTTGGGAGCGCGGCTACAACGCCGCCGGCACCCAGGTCTGGGGCTCGATCCACGGCGGCAATATTTTTAAGCGGCTCGAGTAAGCGCGAGATCCGCCCACTCGCCAAGCACGCGTGATTCCACGTGCCACCCCACGGCCAGTGCGACGAATTCCGCCCGCACAGCCTCCAGTTCCTGGCTGAGGATGCCGCTGAGGACCAGCTGGCCGCCCGGTGCCACGGCCGCGCACAATTCCTGCACAAAACGCATCAGCACATCTGCCTGGATGTTGGCCAGCACCAGCTCGGCCGTCCGCCCGCGATGGAAACCCGTCACGAGGTCGCCGACATAAAACTCAACCCGTCCGGCCAGCCCATTCAGCGCGGCATTCTCCTCGCTCACCCGGATCGCTTCCAGGTCGTTATCAAAGCCCGCGATCCGGCCGAAGCCCAGCTTCGCCGCCGACAGGGCCAGAATGCCCGACCCGCAGCCGGCATCGATCACCCGGCCTGAATTTCCGCGCGCCGCGGCAAACAGCGCCAGACGCTCGCAACACAGCCGCGTCGTCTCGTGATTGCCCGTGCCGAAGGCCATGCCCGGGTCCAGCCATAGTACCTCCTCGCGCGCCGGCAGCACGAAGGTCTCGCGCTCCCACACGGGCACCCAGTTCAACCGGCCGAATTTCCACGCCTTGAAATGCGCCTTGTAACTGTTCTTCCAATCCTCGTCCCGCAACTCGCGCACTGCCGGCACAGCCTTGGTCCAGGAAGCATCAGTCGCTCCGGTCAAATCACGCCAAGCCTCCGTCGCCTCCCCGTGCGACGCGAAATAACCCGTCAGCCAGGCGCGGCCTGACGGTTTATCCTCCAGCACCATCAGCCGTTGCTCCTCCCGTTCCGCAAGCAATTCTTCCAATGCTGGCGCAGCGTCCAGCGGCACCTCGGTTTTCAGTTCAAATATGGCCATGGTCACTTTGTTGTGTGACCCAGCCGCGCGATGACTGCCGGCAGCAGCTTGTGCTCCGCCGCGTGCACCTTCGCCGTCAAGGTCTCGAGCGTATCACCCGGTTCCACCGGCACTGACGCCTGCTCGATGATTTTGCCGGCGTCCACCTCCAGCGTGACGTGATGCACGGTGCAGCCGGTGACCTTCGCGCCGGCGCGAAACGCCTGGCCGATGCCATCCAATCCGGGAAACGCCGGCAGCAAGCTCGGGTGCAGGTTGATGATCCGACCCGCAAAGGTGCCGAGAAACTTCGGCTTCAGCACGCGCATGAAACCGGCCAGCACGACCAGGTCGGGCTGCGCGGTTTGGATCGCCTCGATAAACCGGTCCTCCCCCGGGCCCTCCAGCTTGGTCTTGAAGGGCGCGGGATCCACGAACGCGGCCGGCACGCCGAACCGCGCGCCGAGCGCCAGGATGCCCGCCTCAGGCTGGTCTGACAGGATCTGCACCACCCCCGCCGCGCCCAGCCGGCCAGCCTGCTGGGCCTGCAGGATCGCCTCCGCATTGCTGCCGCGCCCGGAGCCTAGGATGACGACTCGCATGGGGCGATCAGAAATATTTCTTCGCCTTCTCGAAAAAGCCCTTGCTCATCGGCGCGTCGGTGTCGCCGCTGACCCGGCCGAATTCCTCGAGGATTTTCTTCTGCTCGGACGACAGGCTCGTCGGCACCTCGACCTGCACCCGAATGAGCTGGTCGCCGTGCGATCCGCCGCGCAGGTGCGGCATGCCCCGCCCCTTCAACCGGAAGGTCGTGCCCGACTGGGTGCCGGCGGGAATCTTCAGCGACGCCTTGCCCGCCATCGTCGGCACATGGATCGTGCCACCGAGCGCGGCCAAGGTGAACTTGATCGGAATCTCGCAATAAAGGTCGTCACCCTGCCGCTCGAAGACCTCGTGGTCCTTCACATGCACCACGATGTAAAGGTCGCCGGACTCGCCGCCCATCGCCCCGGACTCGCCGTTGCCAACGGAACGCAGTTTGTTGCCGGTATCAACGCCGGCGGGAATCTTGACGTTGATCTTGGCCGTCTCGTTGACGCGACCCTCACCGTGGCACTTGGCGCATACCTTCTCGAATTTCTGACCGGAGCCATGGCACGTGGGGCAGGCCTGCCGCACATGAAAAAATCCGCGCGAGGTGGTCACCTGACCCGCCCCACGGCAGGTCGGGCACGTGGTTTTCTTCGAACCGGGCTCGGCCCCGCTGCCATGACAATGGCCGCATGACCCCAGCTTGCGGAAGGAGATCTCCTTCTCCACGCCATGCGCGGCCTCCTCGAGCGTGATCTCGAGGTCGTAACGCAGGTCGGAGCCGCGACCGGCCCCGCCACCGTTGCCTTCGCCGCCGAAAAACTGGTCGAACATCCCGCTGCCACCCCCGCCCTGCTGGCCGAAGACCTCGCGGAAAATATCGAACGGATCGTGGAAACCGCCACCGGCCCCGCCACCGCGCGGCGCGCCACCCTGCTGGAAAGCCGCATGCCCGTAGCGGTCATAGGCTGCGCGCTTCTCGGGATCCTTCAGCGCCTCATAGGCCTCGGAGACCTTCTTGAACATCTCCTCCGCCTCCTTGTTGCCGGGGTTTTTGTCCGGATGATACTGCACGGCCTTTTTGCGATAGGCCTTCTTGAGCTCCTCTTCGGTCACGTTCTTCGCGACCCCGAGCAGCTCGTAATAATCCTGTTTTTGTCCGGCGGCCATGGCGTCAGGCTTGCGCCCCCTGCGCCAGGCCGCAGGACACGATCACCGAGGCCGGACGCAGCAGTCGTCCGTTGAGCGTGTAACCGGGCCGCACCACCTGCATCACATGTTCCTCGGCGACCTCCGCGCTGGGCTGATGCGAAATGCACTCGTGAAAATTCGGGTCGAAGCGCTGGCCGTCGGGTTTGACCTCCTTGAGACCGTGGCGGCTCAGCGTGGTCTTGAACTGCTCTAACACGAGCGTGACGCCATCGACGATGCCCTTGACCTCCGTCTGCTGCTTGGCCGCGGCCAGGCCGAGGCTCAGGTTGTCCAGGATCGGAATCACGTCCTCCATCAGGCCCGAGGTCGCGAACTGTCGCAGCTCCTCCTTCTCCCGGAGCATGCGTTTGCGGAAATTCTCCAGGTCGGCCACCGACCGCATATAACGGTCATAATTGGCGGCCGCTTCCTTCTTGGCCGCAAGAATCAACTCCTCCGGCCCGGCAAGGGCCGCGCTGGCGGCGGGCGCGGCCTCGGGGGCCGCCGGGGCGGGATTGGAGTTGGGGTCTTCGGTCTGGCTGGTTTCGCTCATGAATGGAGGTGCGACTTTACCTGATTGTTTCTACTTTTCAAGCGAGCCAAATTTATCCGTCACCAACACGACCGCTTCCTGACCGGCGGTGAAATCATAGGCCCCAGCGTAGGGCAGCAACACATTGTCTCCTGCCCGCAAGGTTGCGCCGTCCGCTCCCAAGGTTCCCTCGACCACCGAAAGGATGCGGGCTTGGTCGCCGGCGGCGAAAGCCACCCGCTCGCCCCGGGCGAGCCGGTGCCGGGTGATCCGGAATTCGCGACATTCGGCCAGCACCGTCAGCTGGTCCGCCGTGCGCACCAGGCTCGGCGCGGCGGCCGTGTTTGCCTCCAGCGAAGCCATCGACTGTTCGACGTGCATCGCGCGCGGCTTGCCGTCCAAACCAACCCGGCCCCAGTCATAGACGCGGTAAGTAGTGTCGGAATTCTGCTGGATCTCGAGAATGAAGTTGCCCCCGTCGATCGCGTGCATGATGCCGCTGTGAATGAGGAGCGAATCCCCCGCCACCGTCGGCAGACGGTGCACCAGCGACTCCGCCGTGTTGTCCTTGAGCGCCGCGCGGAACCGCGCCGCATCCACCCCGGGTTTCAGCCCGGCCAGGACAGCGGCGCCGGGTTCGGCCCGCGCGACATACCAGTTTTCTGTCTTGGGCTCGCCGCCCAGCCGCGCCGCGATGCCGGCCGGCGGATGCACCTGGAGGCTGAGCCTCTCGCGACAATCCAACCACTTCACCAGGATCGGAAACGGTCGCTCCTTGGGCCAATCCGGCCCCATGATGATCGCCGCGTGGGCCGTGATCACTTCACGCAGCGATCTGCCCGCCCAAGGACCATTCGCGACCACCGACTGTGCCTCGGGGCGGTCGACCAGTTCCCAGCTTTCGCCGATCGGCGCACTTCCGGGCAGTTTTCTATCCAAAAACGACTCTAAGTCCCGTCCACCCCAGACTCGTTCCTGATAGATTGGCTTGAAATTGAGAAATGGCGTCATTCGTTGGGCTTTAGTGGCTTGCGCAAATCTTGGCGGGGGATTTTACATTGACCCTCCGACCTGATGGACCTGCAATAAACTCCACTACAAATGCCCAAAGCGGAGAACTCAAATGCAAAGGCAAAAGACAAGGACGCCCCGTCCTTCGAAGGCCCGCGCCATCGCCCGCACTGGCTTGCCGCCTTCACCTGTTTGGTTTTCGGCGTCCTGCTCATTGTGGCCCTGATTGATTTCGAGCCCGGGCAAAGCATCCAGCACACCACCAATCCCACGAGCGTTAATCTCGTTGGGGTCATCGGGGCGGAGTACACGTGGTGGGCCTATCACCTGCTGGGCGCCGCCTCTTGGCTGATTCCCGCGTTTCTGCTGCGGATGACCTACATCTATCTGCGCAGTGATCGCAGCCTCACCACCACCCGCCTCCTCGCCATCGCCTGCTGTTTGATCTCCTTCTCCGCGCTGATGGCGATGCAGGAAACCCTCTTCACCAACAAGGCCATCTTCACTGGCGGATCCGGCGGCCTGCTCGGAGCATTTCTCTACCAGACTTTGCTGAAAGACAGCCTGGGCGTCTTCGGCTCGGCCCTGATCTTCGGCACCATCTACCTGCTCGGCTTCATCTTCATTTTCACCCGCGATTTCATCGCCGACGTTTCGCGCCTGTTTCAGGCCTTCAGCGAGTGGCGCCAGAAACGCGCCGCCCTCGCCGTCGCTCGCGCCGAGGAACTTCGCCAGCGTCGCGAAGCCGCCGCCAAGGAGGCCGCCGGCGCCGCGACCAAGGCCGCATCGGTCACCACTCCGCCCATGGCCCCCGGCTCTTCCCAGAGGATGATCGTGCCCAAGGGCGATGATCCGCTCGTCGAGACGCCGCGCACGGCCACGGTCCCGCCGATCGCCAGGCAACCGGCGGTCGAGACCGCCGCGCCCAAATCAGTCACCCGACCCCCGGTCCGCCCGGCCGAGCCCGCCGAGTCCAAGCCCGCCGCCGCCGGCAAGATCGAGCTCAACATCGTCAAGGCGGAGGAAACCAAGAAGGCCAAGGTCACGCTGCCGCAGAGCGACGACAAGGGCTACGAATTCCCTCCCCTCAAGCTTCTCCGCGAACAGGTGAAGGCCGAGTTCAACAGCGAGGAGGAGCACCAGCTAAATGCTGCAAACTTGCATCGCATTCTCGGGGAGTTTGGTGTCGAGGTAAGGCTCGGAGATGTCCATGCCGGTCCCGTCATCACTTGCTACGAAGTCGTGCCGGCCGCCGGCGTGCGCGTCGAAAAAATCTCCGGCCTCGACAAGAACATCGCCCTCGGCATGCGCGCCCAGTCGGTGCGTATCCTCGCCCCGATTCCCGGCAAGGCCGCTGTCGGCGTCGAGGTGCCCAACCAAATATCCACCCCCGTCGGCTTGCGAGAAATTTTAGAAAGCTCGGTCTGGAATGATGAAAAACGCGAGCTGCCTATTGCGCTTGGAAAAGACGTTAGCGGAAAGCCGCTGGTCTCAGATCTGACCAAGATGCCCCACCTCCTGATTGCTGGAGCCACGGGCTCAGGTAAATCAGTCTGCATCAATTCCATCGTAGCCTCGATAGTTTATTCCAAAAGCCCGAAGGATGTGCGCCTCATCATGGTGGACCCGAAGGTCGTTGAGCTTAAAGTCTTCAATTCACTGCCGCACATGCTCATCCCCGTCGTCACCGAGCCCAAAAAGGTGCCGGCCGCGTTAAAAATCCTACTCCGCGAAATGGAGCGCCGCTATCAACAGTTTGCCAAAGTCAACGTCCGCAACATCACCGGCTTCAACAATCGCAAAAAGGAAATACCTGATTCCCTGCCGCCCGAGCAGCAGGCCGAGCTGGATGGAGTCGTCGAGGAGATCGAGATTCCGGATCGCCTGCCCTACATCGTCGCGATCGTGGACGAGCTCGCCGACCTGATGATGATCGCGCCCGCCGAGATCGAGACCTCCATCGCCCGCCTCGCCCAGCTGGCGCGCGCCGCCGGCATCCACCTCATCATCGCCACGCAGCGCCCGTCGGTTAACGTCATCACCGGCGTCATCAAGGCCAACCTGCCCTCGCGCATAGCCTTCCAAGTCGCCTCGCAGATCGACTCCCGCACCATCCTCGATGGCAAGGGCGCGGAGACCCTCATCGGCCGCGGCGACATGCTCTTCACGCCGCCGGGCACCTCGAAGGTCGTTCGCGCGCAGGGAGCGTTCGTTGCGGACGAGGAAATCCAGGCCATCGTCAAGTTCCTCGAGGTCAACGGCCCGCCGCAATATGACCAATCCGTCCAGCAGCAGATCGACCGCGCCGCCAAGGAGGACGAGGAAGGCGAGGGAGACGAGGATGGCGACATGGGCGACGATAGCGCGCTGTTCCAGCAGGCGCTCGACGTCCTCAAGTCCACCAAGCGCGCCTCCACCTCGATGATGCAGCGCCGCCTGCGCATCGGTTACAACCGGGCCGCGCGCATCATGGATCTGATGGAGGACAAAGGCATCGTTGGTCCGGAGAACGGCTCTTCCCCCCGTGAAATTCTGGTCGATCTCGACACTTACCAACCCTGAGTCGCGATTAGACTTTCAAAACCCCGTCAAACCCACTTAACCAATCACCATGCAGACCATCGGCGAAAGGCTCGAGGAGGCGCGCAAGCGCAAGGGCGTCTCCATCCGTGAGGCCGCGGAAACCACCAAGATTCGCGGCGACTACCTGCAGAAATTCGAGGCCAACTCCTTCGAGGTCGGTCTGCCCGCCCTCTATGTCCGCGGCTTCCTGCGTTCCTACGCGCGTTTTCTCGACCTCGACCCGGAGCGCATCGTCAACGATTTCGACGCCCTGAGTGGCCGCGAGAGCAAGCCGGCCCGCCGTGAAACACGCGAGGTTTTCGGCCGGGTTGATTTTAACGAGCCCGCTCGCAGCCCCGAGGCCGGCGAGGCCGCGCCCGCCGGCGGCCGTTCGGCCCAGGAACAGGCCGTGCTGCTCAAGTATGGCCTGCTCATCGGAGGTGCGCTGGTCGCCATCATCGTCATCATTCTCCTCATCAACGTCCTTTTCTCCCGCTCCCCGGCCAAGTCTGCGGCCAACGGACAGGGGCCGACAGCCACGGTGCAGGCCGAGGCGGCACAGACCCTCACCCTCACGGCCGTCGAGGCCACCCGCGTCAAGGTCGTGCAGGACCTCGACGGAGCGGTCCTGTTCAACGGCGCCTTGGCTAGGGGTGAAACCAAGCCCATCAAGAAACAGGGCAAGCTGCTCATCACGGTCGAGGCCGGCAAAAACCTCCGCATGGAGGTCAACGGCCGGAATTATCCCGTGCCGCTCGACGGCTACGGCCGCTTCGCCCTCGACTGATAAAAAAGGCCGGCAATCGCCGGCCTTTTGATTTTAGCGGCGCAGCGCCACCGGCGGCCCGAGCACCTCGCGCAGGATGAACGCCCGCCGCAACGCTGCGGGGTCGCGCAGGTCATCCAAGACGGTGGAACGTGAGAGCGACCGCGCCGCATCCGAGTGGTCGGCCGTGGCCGCCTCGTAACGAGCCCGTTTCTGGGCCGCGACCCTCATCTGCTCGGCCTCGCGCAGTCTCTCGGCCAGCGTCGCCTGCTCCTCGAGGATCTCCGCCTGACGCTGCGCCTCCAAGGCCGTAAGGCCCCGGCGCGGCAGCGGGGGAGCCGGCGTGACAACGACCTCGCGCACCAACGGTGGCTCGGCCGGTTCATCGAGCGGCAGCGTCGGCTGCTCGGTCGGATAGCCCCGCGCCCGCTCCGTGATCTTGCGCTGGATTTCCTCGCGGATCCGGCGCGTGCGCTCCGGCAACTCGGGATCTTCGAAGGATTTTCCCTCGTGGGGCGAAGTTTCCCCGTCCGCACCGGCTTGGGGCGACCTGCGCTGGTTCAGCCACCATGCCACCGCACCGGCGAAGGCGATGACCAGCTGCAGGTGATCTTTGATCCAGTCCATGGGTGCCGGTTACTTCTTGCCTTCCGGATGAGCAATCGAACCGCGCATCGCCGTGTCGGACTGGATATTTTCCATCTTGTAGTAATCCATCACGCCGAGCCGGCCCGAGCGGAAAGCCTCGGCCATCGCGAGCGGCACCTGGGCCTGGGCGCGCACCACCTCGGCCTGCATCTCCTGCACGCGGGCCTTCATCTCCTGCTCGACGGCCACGGCCGCCGCGCGGCGGATTTCCGCCTGAGCCTGGGCGATGCTCTTGTTAGCCTCGGCCTGCGCTTCCTGCAGTTTGGCGCCGACGTTCTCGCCGACGTCCACGTCGGCGATGTCGATCGACAGGATCTCGAACGCCGTGCCGACATCAAGGCCGCGCGCGAGCACGGTCTTGGAAATGCTGTCCGGCGACTCGAGCACGGTCTTGTAGCTTTCCGACGAGCCGATGGTGGACACGATGCCCTCGCCGACGCGGGCGATGATCGTCTCCTCCTTGGCGCCGCCGACGAAGCGGGCAAGGTTGGTGCGCACGGTGACCCGGGCCTTCACCTTAACCTGGATACCATCCTTGGCCACGCCGTCGATGGTGGTGCGGCCGCCCTCGGGATTGGGGCAGTCGATGACCTTAGGGTCGACCGAGGTGCGGACCGCCTCAACGACGCTCTTGCCCGAACCCTTGGTGGCAAGGTCGATGGCGCAGGCGCGGTCCCAGTTCAGCTCGATGCCGGCCTTCTGCGCGGCGATGAGCGCCTGCACGGTCGGCACCACGTTGCCGCCTGCTTGGAAATGCGAGGCGATCTGGTCGGCACTGAGCTCGATGCCAGCGCGCACCGCGGTGATGCGGGCGTCCACCACCAGCCCGTAGGGGATGCTGGCGAGCTTCATGGCGATGAGCTTCGGGATGCCGACCGGCGCCCCGTTGAACAACGCCCGGACCCAGGCACCGATCAGGCTGAAGACGAGGCCGGCGAGGAACAGGACGAGGATGCCGCCGATGACAATTGCGGTGATTAATAAGCCATTCATGAGGAGTTTTTGTTTTGGGTTACGATTAGACGGAAATTGTCGAGACCGGTGACGCGCACCCTGACGCCCATGGCGAGGTAACCGGACTGCGAGAACGCCTCGTACCGCCGGCCCTGCAGGCTGATATAGCCGCTCGGGGAAAGCGGGGTGATGGTCTCGCCCTGCTGGTCGAGCACCGTCGAAAGATCAGCCACCGCGGCCTGGCTGGTGCCCCCGACCGTGGCCTGCATGGAGAGTGCCTTGGCCAGCTTGGTCTTGGGCAACACCACAAACTCGATGTAAAGCGTCACCCCCAGCAACACGCCGCCGCAAAGCAGCGCGATCATGCCACCGCCCGAGCCGTAGAGAATGAAGGCAATCACGACCCCCGCGAGGATCGAAAGGCCGCCGATGAGGCCCACGATCATGCCCGGAACGAAGACCTCGATGGCAAGCAACAGGATGCCAGCCAGAAAAAGCACGATGATCGCGGTCATGACAGGCGCTCCTTTTCCACCGTCAGACCGAAATCCGTATGACCCGTGACCACGATGGCGGAATTGGCTTCAACGAAACCGAGGTCGACTTTCGCCTGATAGCGACGGCCAGCCACCTCCACTTCGCCGCTGGGGAACAGCCCGGTCACCGCGATACCACGCCGGCCGGTCAGTCCGGCAATCGTGCCCGCGAATTGTGGAGGCCCCCCGGCCGTTTGCGCCGGGGTCGTGGAGGCTCCCTGCACGGCCAGGTGCTGGTAGAGACCGGTCTGGGGAAGGTATTTCAGCAGGGCCGCGAATAAACCAATGGCGATGGCCAGAGCCAGCCCGAGGTTGGCCACGGGTTGCATAAGCATTTCGCCCGAGAAATTGACCTGCATCGGCTGGTTGGGCCAATAGTCGGCGCCCGCCCAGACCAGCGAACCAAGCATGAAGATCACGCCGGTCAGTGCCACCACCACGAGACCCGGGAAAAAGATCAGCTCGGCCGCCACCAGAGCGACACCGATCACGAAGAGCAGCGCCGGCTCATGCCCCGACAATCCCGCAACGTAGTTCCCGAAGAAAACCAGCGCCAGGAGCAGAATGCCGATGCTGCCGGGCCAGCCGAAACCTGGAGTCTTGAATTCAATAAAGAGCGCCAGTATGCCTAGCCCCATCAGGATCGGCGACAGCCCCGTGAGATATATCGCCAATGACTCGGACCAGGTGACCTGAAATGACCGCACCTCGTAGTTGTTCGCACCAAATTTGTCCGTGAGCAGTGCCGATATATCGGCCGCCTTGCCGGCCCCAAGCAGCGGCCGGGGTGGCTCACCGTATACGGTCATGGCCTCGCTGGCGGTGAGGGAGAGCAACTCGCCCTTGGGTTTCAGCACCTTGTCTCCTATCTTGAGTTCAAAGTCCTCGTCAATCATCGCCTCGATCGCCTGGCCGCGGTAGCCTTTGCCTTCGGATGTGGCCCGAATCCGGGCCCGCAGGTAGCTGACGATCTTCTGCTTCATCGACTTGTCGATCTCCCCGCCGGTGGACAGCACGGGCGCGGCCGCTCCGATGATCCCGTTCGGCGCAAAATAAATCTCATCGGTCACGGCGGAAATAAACGCCCCGGCCGACATCGCCTCCCGGTCGATAAAAGTCAGTTTCTGCCCCGGGAACTTTTCCAGCGCCTCCATGATTTCAAAGGTGACATCCAAGGCGCCGCCCGGGGTGTTCATGTCGAGCAGAACCACATCGGCTTTTTGCTCAATCGCCTCCTTCAGGCCCCGCCGGAGGATGTAAAGCGTGGGCTTGGTGATAGCATCCTTCACCGGAATGACGTAAACCACCGTCTTTTTGGGCGAAAGCGTCAAAGGCGCCGCCCCGTCCTTCGGCTCGGTCGTTTGACCGGCCAGGACTCCCAGTAATAGCGACATCAGTATGGCTGTCCGGGTAAACATCGAGGGCAGACTCTACGCTGGCGTTGCCAGCAAGCAAGCACCGCCAACATATAATCCGGGTTATTCTTTCAAAACCGTCTCCACCCTGCCTACATTCCCGGCAGACCGATAATTTAACTGACTTTGTATTGGAACGCTGAGGTCATTTCGTTTTACCAAGTTATCCATGGAACGCATCCCGTATCTCGGGCACACGATCTTCAAGTGGCAGGTCGGCGCCTCGTCCTTCCTGGCCCTGCCGGAAAAAGGCGCCCGGCTCATGAACTGGAACGTGACGCTGGGCGACGGCAGCGTCCGCGATATCGTCTACTGGCCCGAGGTGGAAAATCTCGACAACATCGGCAGCGTCCGCGGCGGCAACCCGATCCTGTTCCCCTTCAACGGGCGCACCTATGACCAGGGCGAGATCCACCAGTGGCGCGCGGAGGATGGCGTGCGCCGCCCGATGCCGATGCACGGCCTCGCCCGACAGGGCAAATTCCGCACCATCCGCCTCGACGAGGGCGGCTTCTCCGCGCAGTTCGTGCCGGACGAGGCGGCCAAGGCCGCCTACCCTTACGATTACGAGTTTGTCGTCAGCTACCGCTTCGATCCGCGCGGACTGTTCGTCGAATTGCAGCTGACGAACCTCGGCAGCAAACCGATGCCCTGGTCCGCCGGCCATCATTTCTATTTCACCCTGCCGTGGAGTCCGGGGCGCTACCGGCAGGATTACCTGCTCGAGACCACCGCGACCAAGTTCTATCAGCGCGACGAGCGCGGCGGACTGGTGCCATTCACCAGGGCCGGCCCGCGCGAGACGCTCGCCAACCCGAACCTCGTCGATCTCATCCACACCGGCCTGCGCCGCGAGGTCTTCGCCGTCACGGAGGTGCCGACGGGCAACCACCTGCACTTCCGCAGCGGCATGGCCAACAGCCCGACCCAGGACCTCGCCATCGTTACGTGGACCGCGGACGACAAGGCCCCCTACTATTGCGTCGAGCCTTGGATGGGGCCGCCCAACGCGTCCGAGACGAAGATTGGCCTCCATTCCGTCGCACCGGGCCAGACGCAGAAGTTCTACGTCGAGATCACGATCGGATGAACCTGTGCCGCGCCAGCGCGGTTGGCCTGACCCTGGGACTGGCCGCCTTCGCCGCCGAGACCGCCGAACCGCTCACCGGTGAGACGCGGATCCACTATATTGCCGCCGACGAGGTGGACTGGAACTACGCCCCGGCGGGCAATGTGGTTCTCAGCCTCGAGTGCTGCGGCGATGACTCGCCTTGGCTCAAGCGCGGCCCCGACGGTTGCCCGCCGGTCTTCAAGAAAGTGGTGTTTCGCGCATACACCGACGAGACCTTCGCCCGGCTCGAGCCGCGTGATCCCGCCTGGGAGCATGCGGGCATCCTCGGCCCCGTCATCCGCGCCGAGGTTGGCGACCGCATCGAGGTCACGCTAAAGAATAACACCTCCTTTCCTGTCAGCCTCCATGCCCACGGCGTGCATTATCTGAAAACCTACGAGGGCGCCGGCTACCCCGACGGCACCACCGGCTCGGACAAGGACGACGAAGCCATTCCCCCCAGCGACACCTACACCTACCGCTGGCAAGTCCCCACCCGCTCGGGCCCCGGCCCCGAGGACGCCAGCTCGGTCGTGTGGCTCTATCATGCCCACGTGCACAGCCCGCAGGACATCAACACCGGGCTCATTGGCGCCCTGATCGTGACGCGTCACGGCGAGGCCCAGGCCGACGGTTCGCCCAAGGACGTCGATCGCGAGTTCATCACTCTCTTCATGAATTTCGACGAGAACCAAAGCCGATTTGCGCCGCGCAACGCCGCGCTGCTCGCGCCCGGCGGCAGCACCGCCGCCAACCGTTTCCACAGCATCAACGGCTACATCTTCGGCAACCTCCCGATGCTGCGCATGAAGGCTGGCGAGCGCGTCCGCTGGTATCTGGTCGCCCTGGGCGACAACACCGACCTGCACACGCCACACTGGCACGGCAACACCGTGCTGCACGAGGGCCGGCGCACCGACGTGATCGAGCTGTTGCCCGCCAGCATGAAGGTGGCCGACATGCGCGCCGACAACCCCGGCATCTGGCTCTACCACTGCCATGTAAACGACCACGTGAAGGCCGGCATGGTGGGGCGCTATGAGATCGTCAAATAAGCGGCTTTTTTCCGTTACTTTTCCCGGCCGAATCCGTCAAATCCACCCATGACTCTTTCCCTGGCATTCATCGAGGGCATCGGCGGCCCCGAGCTGATGATGATCATGTTCGTCGTCCTGCTGCTGTTCGGCGCCAACCGGCTGCCCGAGCTCGCCCGCGGCATTGGCAAGTCCGTCCGCGAGTTCAAGAAGGCCGCGAGCGGAGTTGAGGACGAGGTCCGTCGCGCCATGGAGGAGGAGCCCGTCAAACCGGCCCTCAAGCCCCGCGGCGCGATCCAGCAGGCCGCGCCGGAAAAACCGGCGCCGCCGCCGGCCACCGACTAATCGAAGATCGCCCCGCGGTTGAACCGCCACACCGCGAGCGCCATCACCCCAGCCGTGATGCCCAACAGCACCCCGACGGTCGGCAGGATCTGCAGGAACGACTGGCCAGCCCAGAGCACCTGCGAGAAGCCCTCCATCGACCAGTAAACCAGGGTAAACCGTGCGATGGTCTGCATGAATTCCGGCATGAAGCTGACCGGGAACCACGCGCCGCCGGTTGCGCTCATCGTCAGCACGAGGAAGGTGGCGAGCCCGTTGGCCGCCGCCGCCGTCGGCGAGATGGCCGCCAGCAGCATGCCAAAGGCCGTGCAGGCCGCGGCCGCGGCCGTGCAGATCACCACGAGGTTGCCGAAATTGCCCAGCACATCGATGCCATACATCAGCCGGCCGGCGAAGAACAGGGCCGTGAGCTGCACCAAGCCGAGGATCACGCCGTAGATAAACCGGCTCCACAGGAGATGCGCCCGGGTGACCGGCGCCGAGAGCAACCGCTGAAACAGCCCGGCCTTCTTCTCGTCAAAAAACGCCGCCGCCGAGTGACTGAGCGCGAACATCAGAAACATCATGGCCCAGCCGCCCACGACCCGCGTAGCCTCGGGACTCTTCACATCCTTGCCGACGACCTGCTCGCTTTCGATCTTCACCACCTTGGAGAAGAAGTCGGCGGACGACGCCTTCTGACCCGGCTCACTGGCGCCGCCAATCGTGCTCAACCCAAAGTCCCCGCCTGCGAGCGCCTGCTTGGTCTCCTCCACGTCGCCGCCAAACGTTTTCGTCACCGCGATGGCGAGGTCGCCGTTGAATTGCTCGAAGCGCGGCTGACCCAGGTATTTTTGGGCGCCGGTCTGCAGCGACTGGCCGAGGAGTTGCGGCACGTTGGAGAAGATCGCCTTCTGCAGGAGGCCGTTGACCGTCTGCGTTTCGATTTCGTTGCGCGGATCCGAGAGGATCTTCAGATGCAGCCCGAAGCCCTTGGCCGCGATCACGTCCTTGGGGATGATCAACGCAAAGCGGAACGCCCGGTCCCGGATCATCGGCCGCAGGTCCTCCTCGGTGAGCAGCCGCTCGGACTTGTCCGGGTTGACGTGGTGCGTGAGCACGCGGAAGGATTTCTCCGCCTTGAGCGCGTCCACGAGCTTCTGCGCGGCAGGATTGTCGCTCTGGTTCACGACCGCAAGCCGGATGCCGGTCGGGCCGCTATCCTTGCGCGCCAGTCCGAAAACCTGCCCGAAAATATAGATGAGCGCGACCGGCACCAGGAAGGTGAGGCTGACCGCGGCCTTGTCGCGGAAGAAATTGGCGAAGTCCTTGCGGACGAGCGTGAGGATGATGTTCATGGCGGTCCTTATTCGCGGAGGGTGCGGCCGGTGAGGTGGAGGAAGACGGCCTCGAGCGTCGGCCGCTCGGTGACAAAGAGACGCGCGGAGAGATGTTGCTCCTCCGCCAGCGCATAGAAGGCGGAAGTTTTGAAGACCGGTGAGGGATAAAACCGGTGGGTGGCCGCGTCCGTGGTGAGTTCGCCGTGCGCGCGCAGGCTGGCGGCCAGCTGCGCCGTCGCCGGCGTCGCGGGAAACCCGATCTGATCATTGAACGGGAGGCGCGCGAGCAGTTCATCCAGCGTGCCGAGAGCGTGGATTTTCCCGTGGTCGATGATGCCGATACGAGAGCACAGGCGCGTGGCCTCCTCCATGTAGTGCGTGGAATAGATCACCGTCAGGCCGTCGCGCGCCCGGGCCTCAAGGAAATCGAAGATGGCGTTGCGGGACTGCGGGTCGACGCCGACCGTCGGCTCGTCACACAGCAGCAGCTTCGGCCGGTGCAGCAGCGCCGCCACGAGGTTGAGCCGGCGCTGCATGCCGCCCGAAAAGGTCTTCACCTGGTCGCGCCGGCGGTCCGCCAGTTGCACCGCCTCGAGTGCCTCGTCAATCCGCGCGCGGAGATCCGCGCCGCGCAGACCGTAGAGTTCGCCGAAGATGCGCAGGTTCTGCTCCGCGCTCAGATCCTCGTAAAGGGCGATGGATTGCGGCACGAGCCCGAGCGAGGCCCGCGTGGAGGGATCGGCCGCCGTGACCGGCTTGCCGTCGAGCGTGATGCGACCGGCTTCCGGCGCGCGCAGTCCGGCAACGAGCGACATCAGCGTGGATTTGCCCGCGCCGTTGGGCCCGAGCAATCCGAAGAATTCTCCGGGGGCGATCTCGAGCGAGACGTCGTCGAGGGCGGTCAGCGGGCCGTAGCGCTTCGTGATGTGATCAAGTTTGAGCATGAGTGATGCGGGGTGTGGTGAAAATTGAGGACGGGCGGCACTCGTACCGCGAGCGCGGGCGTCCGGAAGGAAGTCATGGTCATGCATGACCCCGCTTTGTCCCATTCGCGGGAACCGTGGATTTCAACCTCGTGCATTTGTCGCCGTGCGCACCGTGGTCAAAAGCATGATAAATATTTCTATTCGTTATATTCCAGATACTTACGAATACGCCTGTAACTTGGCACATCGCTTGCGTGTATGTAGGGCAACCAAGCATTTATCATGAAAAAGAATTCTCTCCTCTCCTTCGTCCTTCTCGCGGTGCTCGCCTCCAGCGCCAGTGCCGCTCAAAGCCAGAGCCCCGCCGAACTCTACGATCTTCCCACTTACGTGGTCGAGACCGAGCGCTATGCGGAAGCCGAGCAATACATCAACGCCAGCCTGGATGCCCTCCGCGCCCAGGCCGACATGCCGGTGGCCGTCACCGTCGAGCTGCCCGCGCTCAAGACGCAAGTCGCGCAAGTGGCCCGGCCGCTGACCGCCGTGCGCGTCGCGAAATCCTGAAACTTTAGTTGTTAGTGTGTTCTTTGCTAGTGTGTGTGTGTCAAAAACCCGCCCCGCGAGGGGCGGGTTTTTTGTTTTCCAAAATCAGAGGTGAGAGCGGCTTTATGCCGCGACATTACCAAACTCGCGTCCTATGGTCGGGGCATAAAGCCCCTCCACCCCTGCGGTATGAGTGAACCAGACCCGAACGAGCCCATCGCCTTCCCGATCACCGGGGAGCTTGATCTGCATACTTTCCGGCCGCACGAGGTGACCGCCCTGCTGGAAGACTATTTCGCCGAGTGCCGGCAACGCCGCATCCACCGCGTCCGGGTGGTGCACGGCAAGGGCACCGGCACGTTGCGCGAGACCGTGCACGCGCACCTGCGGCGCTCGCGCGCCGTGCGCGGCTTTGCCCAGGGCGACGAGACCTCCGGCGGCTGGGGCGCGACCATCGTTACACTCCTGCCGGCAGATTCCTGATGAAATCCGTCCGCTTCCTGCGATGATGCGACCGATATTTTCCCCCATGAACCCAATGCACGAAGTTGAATACAAGATCCACGGTGACGACATGCAGTTCGTCGAAGTGGAACTCGACCCGCAGGAAGCCGTCGTCGCCGAGGCCGGCGGCATGATGTATATGGACGACGGCATCGCCATGGAGACGATCTTTGGCGACGGCTCCCAGCAAAACTCCGGCTTCATGGGCGCCCTGCTCGGTGCGGGCAAGCGCCTGATCACCGGCGAGTCGCTCTTCATGACCGTCTTCATGAACCAGGGCGCCGGCAAAAAGAAGCTGGCGTTTGGCGCGCCCTACCCCGGCAAGATCATCCCGGTCCACCTCGCCGATCTCGGCGGCGAACTCATCACCCAGAAGGACTCCTTCCTCTGCGCCGCCAAGGGCGTGAGCATCAGCATCGCCTTCCAAAAGCGCCTCGGGGCCGGCCTCTTTGGCGGCGAGGGATTCATCATGCAGCGCCTCACCGGTGACGGCTGGGCCTTCATCCACGCCGGCGGCACCCTGCTGGAGCGCACGCTCGCCCCGGGCGAAACACTGCGCGTGGACACGGGCTGTATCGTGGGCTTCCAGCCGAGTGTGGACTATGACATCCAGCTCGTCGGTGGCATCAAGACGGCGCTGTTTGGCGGCGAAGGCCTGTTCTTCGCCACGCTGCGCGGCCCGGGCAAGATCTGGCTGCAGTCCCTGCCCTTCTCCCGCCTGGCCGGCCGCATCGTGGCGGCGGCGCCCAAGACCGGCCGCGGCGGCCAGGAGGAAGGCTCGCTCCTCGGCGGGCTCGGGCGCGTGCTCGGCGGCGACAAAAGCTGAAACCGCTCATCCGGCCCGCCAGCCGTCCGTCACATCACCATTGAATTTTTTACCGTCAATGTCCAAGGTCTGGCCATGAGCACCAAATTCACCTACGCACTCATCCTGACCGTCTGCGGCGCGCTGCTAAACCTGCTGTTGTATTTCACGGGCTTCCAGACCGAGAAGCTGGCCACCGGCCAGTATTTCCAATGGCTCAGCTTTGTCATGATGTTCGCCATCCTCTGGCTCGGCATCAAGGCCGTGCGGGACGAGGCCCCGGAGAAGGGCATGAGCTATGGCCGGGGCGTGGGCACCGGCACCTTGATCTCGCTCTACTCGGGCCTGATGAGCTCGGTCTATTCCTTCATCCACTTCAAATTCGTGAACCCCGAGTTCGCCGACTACCAGCTAGCTTTGATCCGCCCGGAGTGGGAAGCCGCCGGCATGGGCGAAGCCCAGATGGACCAGGCGGAGAAAATGACCCGCGCCATGATGGGCCCGGTTGCCCAGGCCATCTGGGGCCCCATCCTGGTGGTCATCTTTGGCCTGATCATGTCGCTCATCATCGCCGCCATTTTGAAGCGCCCGGCGCCCGATCAGGTCAAGGCCGTCTAACGCAAACCGGGGCGACGCTTTCACGTCGCCCCAGAGTATCGCTTACGCACACCGGCGCGGCTCAGAGCCGCGCGTTGATGGCTACAGGGACCGCAGCGCCGGCCGGGCCGGCCGCCCGAGTTCCCGGCGAATCTTGGTCTTGGCCGGCTCCGAGGGCAGCGGCAGCACCTCGTGCTCGAATTTTTCGCCCGCCTCGAAGCTGATCGTGTCGTCGTCGAGCTTCTCGAGTTGCTTGACCACCTCGGGCGGCAGCTTCGTGCGCTCCTTCTCCGTGTTGATCGGGCCCTGGAAGGTCACCTTGCCCTGGGCATCCTTCACGGTGAGCTCCCGCTTGCCATCGTCGGCCTTGATCTCGATGGAGCCGTCGTCGTCCGAGTAGGAAATGTTGCTATTGGGCAGGTCGAGGATCGTGGACCCCTTGCCTCCGCGCCGGATAATGCGCACTCCCGGGGTGGCCATGAAGTTGCGGTGGTCGCGCCCGATCATGCGCAGGACGTCCCTGGCGTCGTCGTCGCCCATGCCCGGCATCTGGCGCAAGCGGGCGAGGCCCTCCGGCAGCGTTCCCATGCTCCAGCTCATGCCACCCGGGCCGCTCGGGAAGGAAAATGCCGCCGCCATCTTGGGCACCTCGTGCGTGCCAAGCTGCGCCTTGACGGTCGTCTCCTTGCCCCCGCGCATAACGGTCAGCTTGACCTCGTCGCCTTCCTTCCTGCTGCGCACGAGCACGCCCAGCTGCTGCTGGTTGACGAGGATCTGGTCGTCGAGCTTGGTCAGCACGTCGTCTTCCTTGAGGATATCGGCGGCCGGGCTCTTTTCCGAGATGCGGATGACCACGAGGCCGGTGTCGCGCCCGAGCCCGAGCTGGGCGGCCAGGGTGCGGCTGACCGGTGCCGTCTCCACGCCGAGAAACGCGACCTTCTCCTTTTCCATGCGGTCGTCGTCCTTGTGGATCATCATGCCATGGTGCGGGCCGTCCTTGTCGAGGCGGCGGATGGTGACTTCTTTCTGGGCCCAGGCGGCCGGCGTGAGGCTGAGCACGGCCAAGACCGGCAGCAGAAAATGGCGGGAGGATTTCATCGGGGGATGCGGTTGGGGTTTTAGCGGGAGAATCAGTTCGGATTGTAGCTGGCCGGCACTACGCGGATCTCGTCGCGCGGCACGGTCCATTTGATCGAAGCGTTGTTGCGCGGGTTTTTCCAAGTGTAGGTGTCCACATAGCGGGCGCGGACCCGGCGGGCCAGGGCCTCGCCTTCACCCTGCACCGCGCCTTCGTCCTTGAGGTCGTAGAGCACGTTGCTGGCCGTCACCGGCACATAGGCCGGCACCGCGGCGGGAGTCACCGGGTTTGGGGCGGCGGCCAGGAGCGCGGGAACCTCGCTTGGCACCGGGCGGCGGAGATTGACGAGTCCGACCGCGGCCACGAGCGCCAGCGCCACGGCCGGACCAGCCGTGCGCCAGCCCAGCCATTTCCACGAGCCCAGGTTCGTCGCGCTGGCGTAGCGCGGACGCGTCGACGCCGGCAGCTCGGCGGCCAGTTCGCGGTTGATCTGGTTCAGCCAGCGCGCCGGGGCGCGGCGCGGCTGCAGCGACTTCAGTTCGTTTTCGAGTTCCTGGAGTGATTCATCCATGGCAGGCGGGCTTCAATTCCTTGCGGAGCGCGGCGAGCGCGTAACGGTAGCGTGAGGCGGCGGTGTTGGGCGGGATCTCGAGCGTCTCGCCGATTTGCTCGAACGTGAGTGCGTTCCAGATCTTGAGGACGAGCACCTCGCGCTGGACCGCGGGCAGCCGTTGCAGCGCGGCCTCGATTTCGTGGCGGCGATCGGCGTCCTCGCCGGGTTGGGGCTCGAAAGTGCATTCGCGTTCCTCCAAGCCGCCGTCGGCCTTTCCCTCACGCGCCGTCCGGCGGGCCTGCCGGCGGGCGTGATCCAATGCGGCCCGGCGGATGGACGTGATAAGCAGGGCCTGCGGATCGCCCGGTAGGTGCCGCTGATGGCGCCAATAACGGACGAAGGCTTCCTGGACCACATCCTCGGCATCGGCCAGCGAACGGGTCCACTGGCGGGCGCACAGCAGCAGCTTGGGGCCGTGGGCTTCGAGCCAGTGTTTCCAGATTCCGTGATCATGTGTCGCCTCCATGCAATCCATCAGGGGTTGTTTCCTAAAGAGCGTCACGGGATGGGGGTTTTGTCTAATCTGCGCCGGTACGGCGCCTGAGGCAGACATTAAAAGAGGCCGGGGGTTCTCCCCCGGCCTCTGTTACACACTAGCACCTGACTTAAATTGGCGCGCTTACCGCGAAGCGTAGTTCTTCGGCCCCTGGCGGTAATCCACGGCGGCGACGGCGACCAGGATACCCACGGCGACGTAGCTGACAGCGACCGCGATGTTCGTGATGGCAAAGAGGGCGATACCGCTGGCGGCGATGGCCGTGAGGGTGATCTGGAGAGTGTTGTTCTTCATAAACTTGGTTGGTTGGTTGGTTTTTGTCTGGGCACCTCTGTTGGTGCTGGAGGGAGTATACGACACAGCTTGCAATAGTCTAAATACTTAGTTTCTATCATATTCATCTGTTTTGCCTATGGAACTCTATCAATTGCGTTACTTCTTGGCAGTCGCTGAGACAGGGAATTTTACAAAAGCTGCTCAGCGCTCTTTCATCTCTCAACCTTCGCTCAGCCAGCAAATCCTAAACCTTGAGGAAGAGTTCGGGCAGCAGCTCTTTCACCGCCTTGGTCGCAAGGTCGTCCTGACCGAGGCCGGCAAAACCCTGATGGAAGGCGCCCGCCGGATCCTCGGAGATGTCGACCAGACCCTGCAGGAGCTCAAGGAAAGCACCGGCCAGGGCCCCAAGGTGGTGGTCGGAGCAATCCCGACGGTCGCCCCGTTCTTCTTTCCCGCCATCCTCGCCTACTGCCGGGCCAGCGAGATCCGCCTCAACATCCAAACCCAGGAGGACTTTCGCCGGCCGCTGGCCGAGGCCGTCCTGGATGGGCAACTCGATTGGGCCCTGATTTCGCTGCCGTTCAACGAGCCCCGGCTGCATATCGAGAAACTTTACAGTGAGCCGCTCTGGGTGGCGATGAGCGCCACGCACCGCCTTGCCCAGGCGGAGAAACTCACCTTCGAATCGTTGCGCGATGAGCAGTTTATTCTGCTCGGTGAGGCCTCCACGCTGACCCTCATGATCCAACGGTTCTGCGGCGACCACGACTTCGAGCCGCGCATCAGCCACCGCTGCAGCCAGCTGGCCACGGCCAAGTCACTTACAGCGATGGGGCTGGGCGTCACCGTCCTGCCCAAGAGCGCGCGCAGTGCCACCGATCCCGAGGGCCTGATTTTCCGCAAGTTCACCGGCACCGTGCAGCCTTCGCGTGACATTGCCCTCGTGCGCCACCGGCGGCGGCACCTGGGCAAGGGCGCGCTGCTTTTTGCCGAGGTCGCCCGGGCCGTGGTCGGCCCGATCCCGGCGGCGACCGAGTCCACCCCGCCCTTCCAGCCCACCCATGCGGTGGGAAGCTGAGTTGCACCGGGTCCCATTCCGTGAAATCCTGACCGTTTCATGCCTGCCCCTGCCCCTGCCCCGCACCACGCGCTGACCAAGGGCCGCGAGCTCACCACGCTGCTCGTGCTCTGCGCCGTGCAATTCACGCACATCCTGGACTTCATGATCATGATGCCGCTCGGCGGGCAGCTCATGCGGGTGTTCGATATTTCTCCAGCCCAGTTCACCCACCTGGTCGCCTCCTACGGACTGGCCGCCGCGGTGAGTGGTTTCGCCGGCGGATTCTTCCTCGACCGCTTCGACCGCAAGCGCTCCCTCATCGTGCTGTATGCAGGTTTCGGCCTGGCGACACTTGCCTGCGGTCTTGCGCCCACCCACCACACCCTGCTCGCGGCTCGGCTCGCGGCCGGGGCTTTCGGCGGGCTGGCGGGCTCGATGGTCACCGCGATGGTGGGCGATGTCATCCCCCCCGCCCGGCGCGGCCGGGCCATGAGTTTCGTGATGGCGGCCTTTCCGCTGGCCTCCGTGCTGGGGGTGCCGGCGGGGCTCGTCCTCGCCGGCAAGTTCGGCTGGCACGCGCCCTTCTTCCTGCTCGCCGGTTGCGCCGCGGCCAACGTGATCCTCGCCTCGCTCGCCCTGCCGCACATCCTTACGGCGGTCCAAGGCCACCAGCCTATGCGCCAGATGAAGGCGATCCTTTCCCACGGCGTTCACCTTCGGGCCTTTGCCGTCGGGACCGTGCTTGTCATGTCGGGCGGCGTCATCATCCCCTTCCTGGCGCCGTCCTTCGTGGCCAACGTCGGGCTCGATGAAACCTTCCAGCTACCCCTCGCCTACGCCGTCGGCGGCATCGCCACGGCCTTCAGCACGCCGATCATCGGCTGGCTGAGCGACCACATGGACCGGCTGCGTCTGCTGGCCATCATGTCGGCCGGTGCCGTGGTCGTCGTATTCTTCATCACCCGGCTCGGCCCGTCCTCGGTGGTCACCGCCAGCCTGATGATGGCGCTGTTCATGGTCACGATGTCGGGTCGCTTTGCCCCGGCGATGACGATGGTCACCAACGCCGTCGAGGCGCGTTACCGGGGCGGCTTCATGAGCGTCAACGCCGCGCTGCAGCAGGCCGCCAGCGGGTGTTCCAGCATGCTGGCCGGCCTGTTCGTCACCCGGGACGCCGCCGGACATCTCACCGGTCTGCCCTTGCTCGGTTACGTCTCCTCTGGTTTCTTCGGGTTGACCTTGCTGCTGGCATTTGAGCTCCGGGCCGCCGCCCCGCACGTGGCCACGCCCGCCCCCAAGGACGCCCATCCGCTGCCGCCACCCGCCGAAACCGCCGTCTGAAACCACCATGCCCACCGCAACCAGCCTCGCAGCCTCCCCTGCCCCGCGCTCTGCACCGGTGCGGCCCGAGCTGCTCGCGCCGGCCGGCGACTGGGAATGCGTCCAGGCTGCCGTGGAAAACGGCGCCGACGCCATCTACTTCGGCCTCGAGCGCTTCAACGCCCGCATGCGCGCCAAGAACTTCACGGTCGCCGACCTGCCGAAGCTCATGGAATTCCTCCACCGGCGCGGCGTGCGCGGCTACGTGACCTTCAACACGCTCGTCTTTGCCGACGAGCTCGCCGCGGCCACCGACTACCTGAAGGCCATCATCACCGCCGGCGTCGACGCCGCCATCGTGCAGGACGTCGGCATCTGCCGGCTCATCCGCTCGCTGTCGCCGGATTTCCCGATCCACACCTCCACGCAGATGACCGTGACCAGCGCGGCCGGCGTGGATTTCGCCCGTGAACTCGGGGCCAACCTCGTCGTCCTGGCCCGCGAGAATTCCCTCAAGGAGATCGCCGCCATGCGGGACGCCCAGCTCGCCGCCGGCGCGTCCATGCCCCTTGAGGTCTTCGTGCACGGCGCGCTCTGCGTGGCCTATTCCGGCCAGTGCCTGACCAGCGAGTCGCTCGGCGGCCGCTCCGCCAACCGCGGCGAATGCGCCCAGGCCTGCCGCATGCCCTACGAACTGGTTTCCGACGGCAAAACGGTCGACTTGGGCGACCGGCGCTACCTGCTCAGCCCGCAGGATCTCTCCGGTCTCGATGTCTTGCCCGATCTGGTGCGCTCCGGCGTCGCCTCCCTCAAGATCGAGGGCCGGTTGAAGAGCCCTGAGTATGTCGCCAGCATCACCCGCGTCTACCGGCAGGCGCTCGACAAGGTAATGATCGAGGTCTTCGGTCCGGCACCCGTTTCTGAAGCCGCCGTGATGGACGACGTGCGCCGCCTCTCGCTCTACGACCTCGAGATGGGCTTCTCCCGCGGCCTCTATACCGGCTGGTTCCGCGGCATCCAGAACCAGGAACTCGCCCACGCCCGCTTCGGCACCAAGCGCGGCGTCTATCTGGGCCAAGTCAAGTGGGTCGGCCCTGACAGCGTCTCCCTTCAGCTCACCGGTCCCGCCAAGCCGGGTGACGGCATCGTGTTCGACGCCGGCCGGCCGGATGAAAAGGAACAGGGCGGCCGCATCTACTACGTGGACGCGCGCGGCGGTGACACGGTGCTCCGTTTCGGTCGCGGCGACATCGACTTTGCCCGCGTCCATGTCGGCGACCGGGTCTGGAAGACCAACGACCCCGAGCTCGACCGCCGCGTGCGCTCCACCTTCGAGGGCGGCCAGATCCGTTTCCGACGTGAGATCCACCTCGAGGTCCACGGGGCCACCGGCACGCCGCTCACGCTATTCGCCCGCGACGAACAAGGGCACGTGACCAAGGCCGAGTCCACGCTGCCGCTGGCGCGCGCGGAGAAACAACCCCTCACCACCGAGCGCCTCACCGACCAGCTCGGCCGGCTCGGCGGCACGCCCTTCAAGCTCGGCACGCTGCAGAATCACCTCGAAGGCGACGTCATCCTGCCCGTCAAGGAGCTCAATGAGCTGCGCCGGCGCATCGCCACCGAGCTCGAGGCCCAGCGCGCCGCGCCGTTGCGCTGGCAGCTCAATGCCAGTCCGGTAGGGGCGGTTGCCCTCAACTGCCCTGCATCAGCCCAAGGGCCGTTGGGGGCAACGGCCCCTGTCGCCGGGGCCGAGCTGATCGTCGTCATCCGTGAACCGCACCAGCTGGACGCCGCCTGGGCGGGAGGCGCGCGCACCTTCTACTGCGAGTTCGAGAATCCGAAACACTATCGCGACACCGTTGCCCGCTTCCGCGAATTGCGTGGCGCCGACCCCGCCGCCTCGATCTGGGTGGCCGCCCCGCGCGTTTTCAAGCCCGGCGAGGAGTGGATCATCAAGCAGGTGCTTTCGTGCGAGGCCGACGGCTACCTGGTCCGCAATTATGACCACCTGAAAGTCTTCGCCGGCCGGCGGGTCCGCGGCGATTTTTCCCTCAACGTCGCCAACCCGCTCACTGCGGATTATTTCATCAACCATCACGGGCTGGAGCGCGTGACCGCCTCCTACGACCTGAACATCGGCCAGCTCGAGGCCCTGCTGGAGAACGCCCCGGGCGGGTGGTTCGACATCACGCTGCACCAGCACATGCCGATGTTTCACATGGAGCACTGCGTGTTCTGCGCGTTCCTCTCCAAGGGCAAGGATTACCGGGACTGCGGCCGGCCGTGCGACACCCACCGCGTGGCGCTGCGCGACCGCGTCGGCGCCGAGCACCCGCTCAAGGCCGATGCCGGCTGCCGCAACACCGTCTACAACAGCCGCGCCCAGACCGGGGCGGAATATGCCGCGCGGCTGATGGCCCTCGGGGCCCGGAGTTTTCGCGTGGAGTTCCTGACCGAGCCGGCCGACGAGGTCACGCGCACCGTCGCACGCTACCGGCAGCTCCTGGGCGGCCAGATCAGCGGGGCCGAACTCTGGCGGGAGCTGAAGCTGATCAACCAGCTCGGCGTCACCCGCGGCCAGATGGAGACGCCGGCCCGCGTGCTACCCCGGAAAGGCGCCTGAGGCCGGCGGCTTTAAAAACCCTATAACCCCTTCGGGCTAATTCCTGACGGTCCGAACCAAATGTTGTCGCCTCGGGTGAAAGCCGGCCCCTAGGCTTCGTGCACCCTGACATGAGCGAAGCCCAGAAACCCTCCGCCCCGGCAACGGCCCCGAACCCCGCGCATCCGGCCAACGGCGACCTGGAAATCAAGGATGCCCGGATCATTTTCGAGCCCATTTGGGACGACCTGGAGGCCCACTTTGGCCGCCAGCACCTGCGCTTCCCCAAGGAGATCATCCTCCTCGGAGGCGCCCCCGGCGCCGGCAAGGGCACCAACACCTCCTTCATCGCCAAGACCCGCGGCCTCACCTGCGCACCGATCGTGATGAGCTCGTTGCTCGACACGCCGGAGATGAAAAAGATCAAGGACGCCGGCAATATGATCGGCGACCGCGAGGTGCTTGCGGTCCTCCTGCGCCGACTGCTCAAGCCCGAATACCGTGATGGCGTCATCCTCGACGGCTTCCCCCGCACCAAGGTGCAGGTCGAGTGCCTGAAGATGCTGTACGAGAAGATGACCCAGCTCTGGCGCGAGTTCTACGGCACGCCGCTCGCCATCCATTTCCGCCAGCCGGTCATGCAGATCGTGGTGCTCTTCATCGACGAGAAGGAGAGCGTCGCCCGCCAGCTCAAGCGCGGTCGCGGGGTCAAGACCCACAACGAGGAGGTCCGCCGCTCCGGCCACGGCGTGCGGCACGAGGAGCGCGCCACCGACTTCGACGAAAAGCTCGCCCGTCGCCGCTACCGCGTTTTCAAGGAGCAGACTTGGGACGCCCTGCTCTCGCTGAAGGACGTCTTCCACTATCACCTCATCAACGCCGAAGGCACCTTCGCCGCGGTCGAGCAGAACATCCTCGAGGAACTCGAATACCAGAGCTCGCTCGAGCTCGACCCGCGCACCTATGACCGCCTGCGCACGCTGCCGCTCGCCAGCGAGATCATCGTCCATGCCCGGCAGGAATTGGTGAAGCGGCTCGACGGCTACGAGCTGGGCCATCCCGAGGTCTTCCAGCGCGTCGTCACGCTCATCGAGAAGAAGATGATGCCCATCATCAACCGGCATGCCCTCTCCGGCCACGCCAACATCAACAGCGAGGACCCCGTCTTCGACGAGCCACTCGCGCTGGCCATGCTGATCGACATATTCTCCGAGCGCGGCTATCACGCCGTCGTGGACGTGCACCGCATCGAGATTCCCGAGACGGTGGACCTGAAGACCGGCAAGATCACCTGCCGCCTGAAGAAGGTCTACCGCTGCATCATCCGCTTCAAGGGCTCGGAAATACGGCGCGGCTAAGGGATCACTGAAACACGAAAGGGCTGAAGCGCGGTATCGAAAGGGCCCCAAATGGAGAAGACTCTACGCGCCAAGTTACGCGAAGCCATCAGCCGAGATTTGGTGCCTGAGCTGAAGCAGCGAGGATTTACGGGACGTGACAAAATCGCAGGCAACAAGATCGATCATGAATATGTTCGTAAATCACCCAAGCAGCTCGAAGTGCTAAGCATTCAATTCGACAAATATCAGCGGCCACGTTTCATCCTGAACACTCACATAGATCCTGCCGAAGGCTGTGGAAAGGCTATGGAGGGAAGGGCGGCATACCGTGACTCGGCCGGATTGCTCCAGGTGGCGGCATTGGCCCTGGAGCTTGGTTCCGCGCCGATACTCCAGTATGGAAACGTCTTTTCGGTGCCAAGGCCACAAGGGAAGACGCGGCAGTAAACCAGGCCACCAGCAATCTAGACGCGATAGAAGAATGGTTCCTTTGCCCTGGCACCGTAAAATCGGTTTCCACCACATCGATCGAGATTGCCACGCTAAATAAAAAATCGTCCGGTAGAAAATTCGCTGATGATCGCACCCAATCCGCCGGGCGCGGGGTGTCGGTTTCCTTGACCAACCGTGTGCGGGCTGGGTCGTCGGGGAGGCGCTTGAAGATGCCGGCGCGATGAGGCTGGCATTGCCCGCTTGCCAACGCCCCGCCATTGGCTAGAAATACTTCCATGCAGGTTGAAGTAGAACAGGAAACCGACGGCCGCTGGATCGCAGAAGTGCCCACCCTTCCCGGGGCAATGGCTTATGGCGCGTCCCGCCAGGAAGCCATCGCGAAGGTGGAGGCTTTGGTGCTGCGGATTCTCGCCGACAAGGTAGAAAACGGCGAAGATACTCCGCAGCTTTCCCATGTCTTTTCCGTGGTAGTATGAGCCAATGGGGCGCACGAAAGACGAAGATCGTCTTGGCTGCCCTACATAGCATCGGCTGGCGGATCAAACGGCAGGCCGGTTCGCACAAAGAGTTGGAACGTGCCGGTTGGCCGGATTACGTATTCGCTTTTCATGACGGCACGGAGATTGGTCCGCATATGCTGACGCGTATCGCCCGGCACACCGGTCTTCGGCCGGAAGATTTATGAGTCAGAGCCGTATCGCGCCCATAAACGTTCTCGAGACCGCCCGCCTGGCGCTGCGCCGGCTGACCCCGGACGACGCGCCCTTCATCCTTGAGCTGCTCAATGATCCGCTGTTCGTGCGCTTTGTCGGCGACAAGGGCGTGCGCACCCTCGACGACGCCCGGGGCTACATCACCGACGGCCCGATGGCCAGCTACGCGCAACATGGCTTCGGTCTGTTTCACGTCGCCCTCAAGCACGACAGCACCCCCATTGGCATGTGCGGGCTGCTCAAGCGCGAGGCGCTGGAGGATGTCGATGTCGGCTTTGCCTACCTGCCGCAATTCAGCGGCCAAGGATACGCCACCGAAGCCGCCCGCGCGACGCTCGACTATGGACGAACCGTCATGGGCCTGAAGCGCATCGTCGCGCTCACCGCGCCGGACAACGAGGGCTCGCAAAACGTGCTGCGGAAAATCGGCCTGCACCACGAGAAGACGCTCAAGCTGCCCGCCTACAAGACGGACAGCCTGCTGTTCGCGCCCGTGGCGGAGTGATCAGGGATTGGCCGGCCGGGGCGCCTCGGCCTCCCGGATCAGTCGCGTCGCGGCGACGTCATCAGGCAGCAACCGCCCGATCTCGCGCGCCAGCACTTGGGCGGAATCAGGTTCGTTCCGCGCCAGCAGGTCGCGCACGAGCTTGAAAGCTGCACCGCGGGCGGCGCCACCCTTGATGACAAGCTCCTTGAGCGCGGTCAGGGCCAGCGGGCGCTGGTCAAGGCCGAGGCGCACCTGCACCTCACGCACCTTCACCTCCGTCCCACCGGCCGTCAGCCAGCTAGGCGGCTTGTCGCGCAAGGATTTCAGCAGAAGATCAGCGTGCGCCCACTCCTGGGCGAGGATGCTCCGGTCCAGCGCCGCCAGCGCCGCCGCCTGGGTGCCTACGGCCGCAGCGACATCGTCGCCGAGGTTCAGATCTCGCAAGGCTTGCCGAACGCGGACCGTGGCAGCCGGCGCTGGGCCGATCTCCTCCGCCAGCAGACGGGCCTCCTCGACCCGGCCACGCGCCGCCAGCCGCTGCACGACCTGCACCAGCAAGAGCACATCGGTCTCCCCGCGGTGGCGGTCGAGGACGGCCCGGGCGGCGGTGCGGCTGGCGATCTGGTCGAGCGTGAGATAGGCCAGCTCGACCTCGCGCGCCGCGAGCTCGGCCTCGAGGGCCGGTAACCACGCGGGCTTCTGCGCACGGATGGCCCGGGCCAGGTCGCGAGCCGCGACGAGCGAGTCCTGCTGCAGCAAGGCATCCAGCTGCTGGCGGGCTGCACCGGCATTGGCGGGCAGCAGGATCAGGCTGACGGCCGGAGTCTCGGCCGCCCGGACCGTCGCCGACACGTCGGCCGCAGCCGCCAGGGTTTCCGCCAGCTGCTTCTGCGCCACCAGCAGCGGTTCGCTCTGCGGATAAAATTGCAAGCTGCCCCGCACCACCTCGGCGGCGCCAGCCGGATTGCCGGCCTTCTGCAGCACCGTGGCGGCCAGTTGATAGACCGTCACCTGGGCCTGCCCGCGAGCGGCGGTGAGATGGGCCAGCAGGAAGCTCACCTGATCGGGAGTGCCGGCAAAGGCCGCCCGCGTCAGCCGCTTGATGAACTCCGGGTGAAAGCGCTGGGGCGTCTTCAGCGTGTCGATGTTGTTTTCCCAGGCGCGGAGGTGCCGGGTAGCGGTCTCGATTTCGCCGCGCCGCAGGGCAAGTTCCGTCTGGTGCACCTGGAAGGCAAACTGGCTCAACCGTGCCCCGGCCGCCACGCGCTGGGCTTGGGCGACCACATCCGGGAGATCGAGGTTCACGGCCAGCGCCGCCAGCGCCTGCATGGCGCTATCGCTCCCGCGGAACAGCCGGTAATATTCCTGCTCCGCCGCGTCGCGGTAACTCGGCCGCTTCATCCGGTGCCAGGCCTGGAAGCCGAGCAGATAGGGCCCGGGCTTGTCAGGCGTCTCGGCCTTGAGCCGGCGCAACGCACTCAGCAAGGCCTCGGCATCCTCAAGCGCCACGGCCACCTCGACGGCCTGCCGCCAGATCCCCGCCGCGACCACCGGGGCGGCCAGCAAACGGTCCAATAAAACCCGGGCCTCGGCCGCCTGCCCGGTGCGCAGCAACAGCTCCACCTCCTGGACCGTCAGCGCCGCCTGGCCGGCCGCATCCGCCGGCGGGGTGATGGCCGCAAACGCCGCGGTGGCCTCGGCCTGGCGTCCGAGCTGCAGCAGCAAGCCGACTCGCGCCCGCTCGAGCGCCAACCGGGTTTCGGCCGGCAGCGGCTTGGCCGGGGCGGCCCGCAGCAGGCCTTCCACCACCTCAAAACCGTGTGACTGAATCTGGAAGGCGGCATAAAAACCGAGCAAGCCGTTGATAAACTTGGGATCATCGGAGGAATATTTCAGGCCCTCCTCCATCAAGGTCACCGCCTGCGCCGGTTCGTAACCCGCCATCAGCCGGGCGAGCGTCAGCCGGCCATCGACATTGCCCGGTGAACGGCTGAGGCCGACCCGCAGATTGTAGAAGGCCGTGGGATAATCGCCCGTCTTGATCGCATCGAGCGCCCCGAGCACGGCGGTGTCGCCGCGCTTGGCCCGCAGGCCCGACCAGCGCCAGGGCGCGGCGAGGTCGAACCAGCCGACCTGGTTGTGCGGCTGCCGGTCGAGCCAGTAGAACAGCGAGGTGACCGCCATCAGCCAGCCGGCCAGGGCCAGCGCCGCCAGCCCGATGAACAACCGGCGGTAGTAAATTTCAAAACGCCACAGCGGGTTGGCCTGCCGCTCGATGCGCAGGGCGACGGAGCGCAACAACCAGAACCGGCGGTCACCAGGCTCCAGCACGCGCTTCAGCGAGGGGTTGAACTTGAAGTGGAGCTGCAAAGCCCCGCCATAAAGCCGGACCGGACCGCCGCGAGCAATCCGCAATTACCCGGGGTCTCCCCCAGCCGCCGGTCACTCGTAGCGGAGCGCCTCAATCGGATCGAGGGAGGCGGCCTTCCACGCCGGGTAGAAGCCGAAGCCGACGCCGATGCCCGAGCAGACCAGCAGGCCGATGGCGGCCCAGTCCCAAGGGAAGACTAGGGCGGCCTTGAGCATGACCGCCACCAGGTTGCCGACGCCGATGCCAAACAGGATGCCCATGACACCGCCGGCCAGCGAGATCGCGACCGCCTCGATCAGGAACTGCAGGAGAATGTTCTTTTTCCGCGCGCCGATGGACTTGCGGATGCCGATCTCCTTGGTGCGCTCCGTCACGCTGACCAGCATGATGTTCATGATGCCGACGCCGGCCGCCAGGAGGGCGATGCCGCTGATGACAAACGAGCCGGCCGCGATCACATCGGCCACCTTGGAGAAGGCGGAGATAAGCGAATCGTTGGAATAGAGTTCAAAGTCGTTCTCGTTCTCGGGCTTCAGCTCGCGCGCGATGCGCATCGCCGTGATGGCCTTCTCGATCGTCTCGTTGTAGACCAGCTGGCTGGCCGCCTGCGTGGCGATGTTGATGGTCACCCGCTCGCCACCAAAGTCGTTCAGAAAGCGCGTGATCGGCACCATCACGATATCGTCCTGGTTCTGGCCGAACTGGCTGCCCTTGGAGGCAAAGAGGCCGATGACTGTGTAGGTGCGCTCCCGGATCTTGATCACCTTGCCGAGCGGATTCTCGGCCGGAAAGAGCTTCTCCACGATGCTCTGGCCGATGAGGATGACCGGGCGGGCCAGTTCGATGTCGTCGGGCGTGAAGTTGCGGCCGACATCAACGCTATACTGGTTGGCGGCGAGGAAGTGTTCGTTGGTGCCGCCAAAGGTGAGGCCGGGCGTGCTCTTGCGTCCGCCGTAGACCGCCTGCGCGATGCCGTTACGGTCGAAAATCTTCAGGCAGATCACATCGCTGACACCTTCCATCAGGCGCTGATAACGCAGGGCCTGGTCCAGGGTGATGTCGCGCCGCAGCTCGATCCGGCGGCGCTGGGGACCCTCGCCGCCGCCGCCGTTGACCGGGAACTTGGCAAACTGGAACATGTTCGTCCCGAGGAAACTGAGACCCGTCTCGATGGAATTGCGCAACGCGGACACGGCGGTCATAACCCCGATGACCGAGAACACGCCGATGGTAATGCCGGACATCGTGAGGAATGAGCGCAACTTGTTTACGCCGAGCGAGCCCAGCGCCATGCGGAGGATTTCGACAAAGTTCATTCGTAGCGGAGGGCGACGACGGGATCGAGGCGGGAGGCGCCCCACGCCGGGGCGAAACCGGAGACGATGCCGGTGATGACGGACACCAACATGCTGACCACCACGAGGTCGGGCGAGAACTCGACCGGGAAATTCGGCGCTGCCGAGCGGACGCCGAGGAACATGGCGAACGAAACGACCATGCCGGCGAGGCCGCCGATCAGGCAGATGGAGACCGCCTCGATCAGGAACTGCATCAGGATGCTGCGGCGGCGGGCGCCGAGCGCCTTGCGGGTACCGATCTCCTTGGTGCGCTCCTTCACGCTGACAAAGGTAATGTTCATGATGCCGATGGCGCCGACGAAGAGGGACAGGCCGGTGATGAAGAGGCCCGCCATCGCGATGCCGGACTTGATCGGATCCAGTTGGGCCTTGAACGCCTGCTGCTCGTTGAGGGAGAAATTGTCGCGCTCGCCCGGCAGCTGCCCGCGCACGCGACGCATGGCCCCGGTCAGCTCCTCCTTGGCCGCCTGCAGCTGGGACTTGTCCTTGACCTTGACGCGCAGCTCGGCGCCGCGACGGGTGCCGAAGTATTTTTGAAAAGCGTTGAGCGGCAAGACCGCCTGATTGTCGAAGCTGAACAGCCCGAGGAACTCGCCCTGCTTGGCGAACACCCCGATGACCGTATAGGGCTGGCCGCCCACGAGCACCGTCTGCTCCAGCGGTGAGACGTTGGGAAAGAGCGCCTCGGCCACGTCATAGCCGAGCACGACGACTTGGCGGCCGGCACTGGCCTCGGTGTCGTTGAACAGGCGGCCCTCCTTATATTCGGCCCCGCTGATGCGGGCGTAATCGGCCGTGGTGCCGATGATGAAGACGGAATTCACCTTGGCGTCGTCCTTCTTGATCGCGACGCCGCGGGCGACCACCGGGACGGCGACCTCCAGCAGGCTCTTCGGCGTATCGGAGATTATCCGGTTCAGGGTCTCGGCGTCGCGCGGCTTCACGTTGGGCCGGTTGGCGTAGTTCCACCAGTCTTCCACCCCGCCCCAAGGCCACTTCTGGACGTAAACCACGTCATCGCCCAGCATGGCGAGACTGTTCTGGAATCCGGTGTCGATGCCGCGAATGGCCGTGCCCATCAGGGTGACGGCCACGATGCCGATGATCACGCCCAGGGCGGTGAGCACCGAGCGCATCTTGTTGGCCAGAATCTGGGTCAGCGCGATGCGGAAGGATTCAGTGAACTCGTAGAAGAATCGTTTCATGGGACGCGAAGGTTCGAGGTGGACGGATGGTGTTCGCGGCGGGGCCCAGATGTGTCGGGGAAAGGTTTACTGCTGACGGACGTCGGATTCGATCAGACCGTCGCGGAGCCGGACGATACGGCGGGCGTGGCGGGCGATATCCTCCTCGTGGGTGACGACGATGATGGTGTTGCCTTGGTCATAGAGATCCTCGAGCAGCTGCATGATTTCCTCGCCGGTGCGGGAGTCGAGGTTGCCGGTCGGCTCGTCCGCGAGGATGATGGAGGGATTATTGACGAGGGCGCGGGCGATGGCCACGCGCTGGCGCTGGCCGCCGGAAAGCTCGTTGGGCTTGTGGCCCATGCGGTCGCCGAGGCCGACATTCTGCAGGACCTGCACGGCCTTCTCGCGGCGCTGGGACGGCGAGTAACCCGCGTAGATCAAGGGCAGCTCGACATTGGCCAGGGTGGTTGAGCGCGGGAGCAGGTTGAAAGTCTGGAAGACGAAACCGATCTCGCGGTTGCGGATGTCCGCGAGCTCGTCGTCGCTCATGGTCGAGACGTCCTTGCCCGTGAAGTGGTATTTGCCCGTGGTGGGGGTGTCGAGGCAGCCGAGCATGTTCATCATGGTCGACTTGCCCGAGCCGGAGGGACCCATGACGGCGAGGTATTCGTTGCGGCGGACGTTAAGCGAGACACCCCGGAGGGCATGCACGATCTCCTCGCCCATCTTGTAGAGCTTGGTGACGTTCTCGATCTCGATGACCACCGGGCCGGGCGCGCGATAATTGCGCGAAACGGCGGAAGCGGCGGGAGCGGTGGAGGAACTCATTATGGTGGCGCGGTAGCGGCGGCGCGGAACGGAGTCCGCGCCCGGCCTTTACTTGGCGGCTTCCTCTTTCTTGGCCTTTTCGATCATGACTTTGCTGCCGTCCTTCAGGCGGCGGCTGATGGCGGCATAGCTACCGGAAATGACCTCGTCGCCGGCCTTCAGGCCGTTCTTGATCTCGATGGACGTGTTGTCGGCCAAGCCGGTCTCGACCAGCTGCTGCTTGACCGTGTCACCGGTTTTGATGAAGACGACGCGCTGGAGATTGTCGCGATTGCGGCGGGCATCTTCCTTCTCGTTGACGACCTCGAGGTCGTTGCCCGAGCGCTCCTTGGCCTCCTTGGCCTTGGCGGTCTGGACTTCCTCGGCCGTCTTGCCGCCGGCGGCGCGCACCGTGACGCTCTGGATCGGCACGGCGACGACGTTTTTGACCGTCTCGGTCTCGATATCCACCGTAGCGCTCATGCCCGGACGGAGCTTTACGTCGCGGTCCTTGATGCGAATCTTGACCAGGAAGTTGGTGACTTCGTCCGAGGCGGACGAGGCGGCGGACTGGGCCCCGGTGGTGATGGCCGAGCTGCTGATCTCGCCGACCGCGCCGGCGAACTTGCGGCCCGGGAAGGCGTCGACGGTCACGGCGGTGCTGTCACCGACCTTGACGTTGATGATGTCGTTCTCGTTGACCTTCACGCGGACCTCCATGTTGGCCAGGTCGGCGATGCGCATGATCTCGGTGCCGGCGAAGGAGCCGGTGCCGACGACGCGCTCGCCCACCTCGCTGGTCAGGGAGCTGATGCTTCCATCCATTGGGGAGTAGATGGTGGTCTTGGCCAGTGAGTCGCGGGCCTGGCTGAGGGAGCCCTCGGTGCGGCGGATCTGGGCCCGCGAGGAATCAAAGTCCGCCTTGGCCACGTCGATGTTGGTCTTGGCCGAGGTGAAATCGGCGTCGGAAACGAGCTGCTTGCCGTAGAGCTCCTGGGCCTGCTTGAAGTCCTGCTCGGCCTTGTTCAGCCGCGCCTGGCTCAGCACGCTGGCGGCCTTGGCGGAGGCAAGCGCGGCCTCCTGCTGCTCCAGCTGCGCCTGGTAGAAGTCGGGCTTGATGCGGACGAGCAGGTCGCCCTTCTTGACCGTCTGGCCCTCGATCACGGGAATCTCGATGAGTTCGCCGGCGACCTCGGGGGAAATCTTGACCTCGACCTCGGGCTGGACCTTGCCGGTCGCCGTGACGAGGTGGGTGATGGTCTTGACCACGGCCTTTTCGGTGGTGACCGGAATGCCGGTCTCTTTCTTGCGCGAGACGCCGAAGATCACGAGGGCGACGAGGACCAGTCCGGCCACGCCGAGCATGATGTATAGTTTGCGCCGGGATTTCTTCGGGGCGGCGGCGGGGGACGCGGGGGCGGATGGGTTCGTAGGTGCGGACATGGGAATCAGTTGGGCGGTTAGAGTGAGACGAAAGAAGGGGGGTTGGCCAGCGCTTTACGCGATATTGCCGCCCCGATCGGCCCGGAAACACAGAAGGGCCCCTGTGGGCCTCTCTGCAACACAACTGATAACTACGAACGGGCGCAGTGAAACAGCGGCGGCCGGGCGGGGAAACACCAGAGCGATGAAGCGGGAGGTTTTAGCGACGAACCACCCCGGGACCGGGACGAAAGGCGGCAGGCCGCGGGTGGTGCTGGGCATGGGCTCAAAACACCCGGTTTTCACCCAAAGTTGCAGCCAGTTTTGATGAACGGAGCCCGGCCCGGATGAGTGGTCCCCACGCGCTTAGCTTAGGCCAGCTATTGCACCCTGCTCTTCCGGGAACTGCCGTTCAGAAATCTTGCGCGGCATCATTCTCCGGCGCTTATTCCGTAAACCCCAGCGCCTTCGCCTAGTGTTCCTCCAGCCCGGCCAGATCCAGCGTCATGCCGGAGTAAAGGCCGCGGTCCATCCCGGGTCAGTGCCCCGCATCGCCGGCGGCGCTCACTTTTTCCGCGCCAGATCGTGCGCCGTGCGGCCGACGCCGTGGAGCAGCAGCAGCGCCCCGCCCCACCGCAGCGACCACGAAGCCCCGGGCGTCAATTCACGGCCGCGTACGGATCCTGCAGCGTGAGGATCACGTGCGGGTAGAGCCAGTCGCGCCCGGCGGCTTGTTGCGCGGGTGCCCAGCCCATGCTCCACACCACGAGCGCGCGCTGGGCGGCATCGCCCTTCACCAGCCACTGCACGGCGGCCGAAACCTCGTGGTCGTCACGCGAGAGCTCGGGCGTTTTCTGTCCATACCAGGCCCCGAGGCGCTCGGCCGTCCAGGCGAGGGTGCGGTCAAGGTGGCAAAGGTTGCAGGCGTTGGGCCGGTCGAACTCCGTGCTCTCGCGCACGGTGGGCGACGAGACCTGATGGCTGCGGATCGCGCGCAGCAGCCCATAGGTGGTGTGCGGCATGTGGCAGTTGAGACAGCTGCCGCCCGGCGAACCGGCCGCGTGGTGCGTGTGCGCGGCCCGGCTGACGTTGATCTTTTGGTGGCATTGCAGGCAGGCGGTGTCGGAATCCATCCCGGGCTTCAGCTGGTCCGTCGCCCAGGCCTTGACCGCCCGCGCCGCGCCGCCGGCCGGATGCATCTCATGACAGGAGAGGCAGGCCCCCCCCTTGTAGCACGGCGAGGCCATCGTGCCGTTCAGCTCGCGGCCGGTGACGCGCACCATGCCGTCGCCCCAGAAGCGGTCGCCGAAAAAATGCGGGTTGGTCTCCTGCAGCATCGCGCGCTGCGCCGGATGGTCCGTGCCACCGGGCTGCACCACCCACCGCTGGGCCAGCTCCGCCTCGCCCGGCTGGAATTTCGTGCCTGACCGGTTCCAAGCGATCTTGTCCGCCATGCCGCTGAAGGCCCAGATGCTGTGGCATTGCCCGCAGACGAGCGCGGACTGCGGGCCGGGCATCCGCGCCGGGTTGGCGATGGTGGCGTCGGCTCCGCCCGTGAGATGCAGGGCGAAACGCCGCAGCGGATTGCGGTTCGCCGCGATGTGCTCGCCTCCCTCGCCGTGACAGGCCACGCAGGCGAGGCCGAATTCACTCACCTGCGAGTCAAACTTGCTGCCGGCGACGAACCGCGACCGGCCCTGCGTGACATGGCAGTCCATGCACGCGCCGTTCCATTCGCCCGCCGCGTAAAATTGCCCGGTGTCCGGCGGCAGCAGGAAGGTCGACTGCACCGGCGCCCACTTTTTTTCCGCCACCAGGCAGGCCAGCGGGAACTGCTCGAGCGTCCGGCCCTCGCCCGTCGCCAGCCAGAGAATCTGCAGCGTGTGCGAGCCCGTGGCAACACCACCTCGCGCGGCGCCCCGTAGGCCGTGTTAGGCGCGCCCACCGGCTTGTGGCGCACAAAATAAGCCTGCGGTTCCCGGTCCGCGCGGTAATCGACCCCGTCATGGCTCAGTTGCAGCTCCGTGAGATCCGCCGCGATGTTCCCCGGTTTCGCCACCTGGGTCATCGTTCGGTGAAAGGAGGCGTGCCAGCTCGCGTAATTGCCGGGATGGCAGGAGCGGTACGTGTCCGAAGAAACATAACCTGCCGCGAGCGCCTGCACCGGCCGGTTGGCCGGCGAGGGTTCCGGCCGGCGCACGGCCACCACGGAATATGCCGTGAACACCAGACCCCACAGGATCAGGCCGGCGCCGAGCCGCCCCGTCCACGAAGAGAAGATCCCGCCGGTGCGGCCTGTTTGATCCGGGGCTGCCACAGCTTCCAGCAAACCGCCGGACCGCGGCGGGGGAAGCGAATTTTCAGCCGCCGGGCCGACTAGTGCCTCTGGCCTGTGGCGCGCGTCGGGCTGAACTGATCCATTGCCCCGGCCGCATTGTGCGGTTTGAGGTAAACCTCCTCCCGCCTACTCTGACCCCTTGATGAAACTTGGCCGCCTGCTTTGCCTGCTGCTCGCCTGCCCTCCCTGGCCCTCGCGGCCGAGTCCTTAGTCGTGAAAAGGGCGCCGTGGCGGCGCAGCTCGTCTCGGACGCGGCGGCCATCGCCCCGGGCCGGCCGTTCACTGTCGCGCTCCGCCGGGCAGCACGACCCGCACTGGCACAGTTACTGGATCACCCCGGGCACCGGTTCTGCGACCTCGCTGACCTGGACGCTGCCGGATATGATCCGGGGACATGGGTTACCCATTCAGGCTATGGCCCGCTTTATTCAGCAGCCACCGGCGCACAAACTGACTGGCCGAAGCCGGACCTTGGTCCTTGCACCGCTCAGCGGCCGGTCTGTTCCCAGGCCAGCGCCGCCCCGACGATGCCGGCGTCGTTATTCATCCGAGCCGGCACGATGCGGGCCTTGGCCTTGAGGTATTTGAACCACTTGTCCGACTTCTTGCTCACGCCGCCCCCGATGATGATCAGGTCCGGCGAGCAGAGGCGCTCGACGACCTGGAAAAAGACGTTCACGCGCAGCGCCCATTCCTGCCAGCTCAGCCCGCGCCGCTTCTTCACGGCGGCCGAAGCGAAACGCTCGATGGGCTTCCCCTTCCACGGAATGTGGCCGAACTCGAGGTTCGGCATCAGCCGACCCTGATAAAACAGCGCCGAGCCGATGCCCGTGCCAAAGGTCAGCATCAACACCGAACCCTGATGCCCTTTCCCCGCCCCGAAGCTCATTTCGGCCAGACCGGCCGCATCGGCATCATTGAAGAGCCGCACCTTTCCGCCGGTCGCCCGGCCGAAAAGCGCCACACCATCCTGGTGCTCCCAGTTGTGCCCGAGGTTGCCGACCACGCCGATCCGGTTGCCCTGAATGACACTGGGGAAACCGATGCCGACGGGGCCCTTCCAGTTGAAATGCCGGGCGATCTCACGCGCCGCCGCCAGTCCCTGGCTCGTCGGGCAGGGCGCGTCAACCTCGACGCGGTGTCGCTCCGCGAGCAGCCGGCCGGTCTTTGTGTCTACGGGCGCGCCCTTGAAGGCGGAGCCGCCGATATCGAGGCCAAGGACTTTCATGGACCCCGAGCTAGGAGGGATTTTTCGCCTGTTGCAACTCCGCGGGCGTGGCGGCGCGCACGGCCACCAGCTCCACCTCGAAATGCAGCTCCTGCCCCGCCAGAGGGTGGTTGGCATCGAGCAGCACCTCTTCGCCCTCGATGGCCACCACCATGACCACCGGTGCCTGCCGGTCGGGGCCAGTCTGGAACTGGTCGCCCACCTTCACGTCATCCACGGGCAGGTTCGCCTTCGGGACCTTCTGCACCAGCTCGGCCTCGCGCAGACCGTAGGCCCGCTCGGGCGGCACCACGACGGTGCGCTTCTCGCCCGCGGTCATTTGGCGCAGCGGCTCCTCCAATCCATCGATGATCTGGCCGCTGCCTTCCAGGTACGACATCGGCTCCCCGCCGCGGGAGGTGTCGAGCACCCGGCCGCCGGCATCACGCAGCGTGTAATGAAAGGTGAGGAGGCGCACCGTCATGTCTCCTCCCGCAGGACGGCGAGCGGCGGATGGTCGCAGATGCCGCGGTTCGATAACAGGCCCGTCGTCACCGTCATCGCGCTCACCGCGGCCCAGCCGCCCAGCAGCACCACGGCGGACGGCGCCACCCATTTCACCTCGAAGACATAATAAGCCAGCGCCCAGTTCGCGCCGACGGCGAGCATCGCGCCCACCGCCGCGCCGAGGGTGCCGAGCGCGAGATATTCGGCGAACATGATGCGGTTCACCTGCGCCTTGGTCGCACCGAGCGTGCGCAGCAGCACGCTTTCGCGCACCCGCTGCGACCGGCCGATCAGCACCGCCCCGGCCAGCACGATGGCGCCGGTGATGACGGTGAACAGGGCGATGAACTCGACGACGAACGAGGCCTTCGAATAGACGCTGTCGATCGTCTGCATGATGATCGCGAGGTCGATGGCCGAGACGTTCGGGTGGTCGCGCACGACGGCCTGCTGGACTTTAGCCGACTGGTCGGCGTCGGCGACACGCAGGGCCATGACGTGGAATTTCGGCGCGGCCTCGAGCACGCCCTCGGGAAACACGATGAAGAAGTTCGGCTGCATCCGGCGCCAGTCCACCGACCGCAGGCTGCCGACCTTGGTCTTCACCGGCACGCCCTGCAGGTCGAAGACGATCTCGTCGCCCACCGCCACCTGCAGGTCCCGGGCAAGGTTCTCCTCGATCGAGACCGGCGCCGGTTCGGTGCCCGGCTCCACCCGGCCCGTGAACTGGCCGCCGGTCAGCTTCTCGGTGTCGGTCATCTCGCCGCGGTAGGTCGAGCGGTATTCGCGGCGGAGTGTCCAGCCCGGGATGCCCGACTTCGGATCCTTCAGGATATCAGCCACCGGCCGGCCCTTCACCGAGGCGATGCGCATGGTGATGATGGCGGCATGCTGTTTCACCGGCGAGCCGGCGTCCGCCAGGAGCTTCTTCAACGGCTCCACCTGGTCGTCCTGGATGTCGAACAGCATGAGATTCGGCCGGTCGCTGCCACCCACCACGCGCAGCTGGCTGAGCAGGGTGTCGCGCGACAGGTAGAGGGTCATCATCAGGAACGTGCCCATGCCGAGCGACACGAGCAGCAGCAGCGTGCGGTTGTTTGGCCGGTGGAGGTTGGCCACGCCCTGGCGCCACGCGTAGGGCAGCGCGCGCAGGTTGAGTTTCTTGGCCAGCCAGGACACCGCCTTGGCCAGCCCCGCGAGGATGGCGAAACCCAGCAGCAGCGCCACGCCGAAGCCGGCGCCCCACTGCCAGCGACCGGTCTGCCAGACCGCGAAGGCAAAGATCAGGATCACGATCACGCCCAGTAGCGCCACCTGCCACCAGTCGCGCCGGCGGCCGTTGGTGTCGGCGAGCGCCGAGCGCAGCGTCAGCAGCGGCGACACCCGGCGCACCTCGAGCAGCGGCAGGAGTGCGAACAGCACGCTCACGATCAACCCCGCGCCGAGCCCCTGACCCAGGGCCGCCCACGAGATGGAAAACTCGAAGGCAAAGGGCAGGAAATCCCGCAGCAGCCCCGGCAGCGCCAGTTGCACGCCGATGCCCAGCAGGGCGCCGAGCCCGGCGCCGACGACCCCCAGCCCGAGGCCCTGCAGCAGGTAGATGGAAAAGGCAGTACGGGCCGACGCGCCCAGGCAGCGCAGGATGGCGACCGTCGGCACCTTCTGGCGGATATGCGCGTGGATTGCGCTGGCCACGCCGATCGCGCCGAGAAAGAGCGAGGCGAAGCCCACGAGACTGAGGAAGGCGTTCACGTTGCGGATGGACTGGCCGAGCTCGCGTTTGCGCTCCTCCACCGTGTCGGTGCCCAGCCTAAACTCGCGAAACCGCGCCCGCTGGTCGCGCACCAGCGTCTCCACGTCGAACCCCGGGGCAAATTTCACATAGACGCGGTGCCGGGCCAAGCTGCCGGCCTGCAGCAGGCCGGTGTCACCGACCATGGCGAAGGGAATGAACACCCGCGGAGCCATGGTGGCCACGGCCGCCGCCTCGCCTGGCACGGCCAACAGGCCGCCCGCCACGACGAACTCCGCCGAGCCAAGCTTCACCCGGTCGCCCGGCTTCAAGCCAAACTGCACCATCAGGCTTTCCTCGAGGATGACGTTCTGGCCGCTCGCGAGCCGGGAGCGAAGGTCGGCCGGCTGGGTCTTGAACTCCCCATAGAACGGAAAGCCCGGCTCGATCGCCCGCACCTGCACCAGCCGCGTGCGGCCGCCGGCATCGGGCAGGATGAGCATGGAGTTAAAGGATATTTCCCGGGCCTGTTCGCCGCCGAGGCCGGTGATGAATTTCTCCGCCTCGCCCTCCGGGTTGGCGCGGGCGGTGACGGTCAGGTCAGCGCCGAGCAGCGTCTTGGTCTGCTCTTCGATGGCGAAACGCAGGTTGTCGCGCAGCGAGCCGACGGCCACGAGCGCGGCCACGCCGAGCACGATGGCCAGCGAGAAGAGCAGCAGCCGGCGGCGCGAGGCGCGCGTATCGCGCCAGGCCATCTTGAGGATGAAGCTCATACGCCAGTGGCCTCGTCGGAGATGACATGGCCCGAGCGCAGGCGGAGGATCCGCTGCGTGAGGCGGGCGAGTTCAAGGTCGTGGGTCACGAGCACCAGCGTGGTGCCGCGCTCGCGGTTGAGGCCGAAGATGAGGTCCACCATCGCGTGCGCGGTGTCGCCGTCCAGGTTGCCGGTCGGTTCGTCGCAGAACAGGATGCGCGGACGGTTGATGAAGGCGCGGGCCAGGGCCACGCGCTGCTGCTCGCCGCCGGAAAGCTGGGAGGGGTAATGATCCAGGCGGTCGCCCAGGCCGACGCGGGCCAGCAGCTCGGCGGCTTCCTTCTCGTCGGCGCCGTTGCCGCGGAGTTCGAGCGGCACGAGGACATTCTCCGCCGCGGTCAGCGTGGGGATGAGCTGGAAATTCTGGAAGACGAAGCCGACGCACTCGTTGCGGACGAGCGCCCGCTGGTCCTCAGACAGGCCGCCGATCTCGCGACCGTCCAGATGCACGCTGCCGGTGGAGGGTTGGTCGAGTCCGGCGCACAGGCCGAGCAGGGTCGTCTTGCCACTGCCGGAGGGGCCCACGATGGCGCAAGTGCCGCCCGCCGGAAGGTCGAAGGACACCTCGTGGAGGACCGTCAGGGCACCGGCTGCGGTGGGATAGGTCTTGGTCAGGCGCTCGACTTTTAGGATAGATTGGGCACTCATGGATTCTCCAAATGGGCCTGAACAAGATTGAATTTACCCCAAAGCGCCAATGCCAAACGTGGCGGGCGGTCGTTCTCTGCCTATGGCTGGTCACCGGGCTGGCGGCGGCGGAAACAAAGACCATGCTCTTCTTCGGCGACAGCCTCACGGCCGGTTACGGGCTGGACCCTGACGAGGCCTTCCCTGCCCTGGTCCAGCGGAAGCTCGACGACAGCGGCCGCGCCTGGCGGGTCGTCAATGCCGGGCTGAGCGGCGAGACCACCGCCGGGGGCCGGCGACGGCTGGACTGGATCCTGCGGCAGCCGGTGGATATTTTCGTCATCGAGCTGGGCGGGAACGACGGGTTGCGCGGCATAGACCCGCAAACCTCGCGCTCCAACCTCGAAACCATGATCAAGCGCATCCTCGAACGCTATCCAGACGTAAAGGTAGTGCTCGCCGGGATGCAGATGCCCACTAACATGGGCCCTGAATACACCCGCGACTTTGCCGCCATTTATCCCGACCTCGCCCAAAAACACCCGATCACCCTCATCCCCTTCCTCCTGGAAGGTGTGGGCGGTGTGCCTAGACTGAACCTCCCTGACGGTATCCACCCAACCGCCGAAGGCCATAAGATCGTCGCCGAGACCGTCTGGCGCGCGTTGCAGCCACTCCTATGAAATCTCCGCGCTGGTTCACCCTCCTTGCCGCGCTGCTGGCCGGCACCGTCCTCGTCCAGAACCGGGCGGCCGCCGCCGATTGGCTCGATACCCTCACGCTGACCGCGGCCGGTACCGCGAGCTGGGTGGAAAACATCAGCCGGACTTCCTTTGAGCCCACGCGCAAGGACACCGCCACCTACGAACTGAGCCTCAGCGCCGGCCGGCACCAGCAACTGGCGGCCGCCTGGCTCCTGCATGGCAGCGTCGACGCCACCCTGCTGACCGTGCCCGACTACGATCTGGGCAATCATCTCAAACTCGGCCCGCGGCTCGGGTTGCAGCACAAGTTCGGCCTCGGCCCGCTCGCCCCCGTCCTCCAGCTCGACACCGCACTCACCTACAAGTCAGCCCGGCTCGCTGCCGACCGCGGCTGGACCGCCGAGGCCAGCCTGCGCCTGGGCAAGCGGTTCACCCCCGGCCTCAAGGCCGGTCTCACCAGCCGGTGGATCGAGCACAACGCCCGTAGTGCCACCTTCGACCTCTCGCAGCATTCCTTCACGGTGGATGCCGCGTGGGACATCACGGAACAATGGAGCCTCAGCGGCAGCGCCGGTCGCCTGAGCGGCGACATCGTGGCCAACTCGTCGTGGCCGGTCTGGGGGCAGGCCATCACCGGCCGCTTCGGCCCGACGGTCTTCAATTACTACACGGCCCACCCCTGGGAGGTGACCGACCTCTATGGCGCCGGCTGGGTCTCCTACAACGTCGAGGCCGACGTCGATCTCTGGTCGCTGGAGGCAACCTACGCCATTTCCGACCGCACCACCGCCGAACTCCGCTATAGCAGCGCCTTTGTCGTCAACAAAATCGGCGTCCGCTACCCAACAGATTCTTGGGGACTTAGCGTGGTTCATCGGTTCTAATCAGGGGCATGAGATCCCGGCTCCTTTTTGCCCTGCTCGTGCTCACCGCCGCGACGAGGGTCGCGGCCGCACCCGCCACGCTCACCGCCACGACCAAGGACACCAAGGGCACGGCGGTGACCGATGCCGTCGTTTCGCTGATCCCGCTAGACACTGCCGCACCGCCCCCCGCCGAGTCGACCGGCGAGATCGCCCAGCAGACGCAGGAGTTCCTCCCTTATGTGACCGTCGTGCAGGCCGGCACCACGGTGGCCTTCCCAAACCGCGACACGGTGCAGCACCACGTTTACTCGCTCTCCAAGGCGAAGAAATTCGAATTACCGCTCTACAATCCCGGCCAAAAGGAATCGCTCGTCTTTGCCGCCACCGGCCTGGTCACCCTCGGCTGCAACATCCACGACTGGATGCTCGCCTATCTCCTGGTCGTCCCCACGCCTTATTTCGCCAAGACCGACGGGCAAGGCCGGGCCGTGGTGGCGGCACCGGCCGGCCGTTATCGCGTCGAAGTCTGGCATCCCCGGATGTCGGCCGCGCTCGCCCAGGAGATCACCCTGTCGGCCGGGGAGACCCCGGCCCGTGACTTCAGCCTCACCTTGAAACCGGACCGTCGCATCCGCCGCGGCGGCGCCAACAAGTCGGGCGGCTATCGCTGATCGTGGCTTCGTCCCCCCTCCGCTTCCGCCGCTTCAGCACCCGCCTGCTGGTGATCGTGCTGGGCCTGCTCGCCGCCGCGCTGCTGAGCACCTACCTGCTGGTCACGAAGGCCAACCAGGCCAATGCCATCGCCCACATCGAGAGCCGGCTCGCCGGCGACGTTAAGGTGTTCTGGGCCTCCATTGATTTCCGCAAGCGTTTCTTCGTCGAGGGCGCCAAGGTCGTGAGCCGCGACTGGCCCATCCGCACCCTCTACCTGCAACCGCAGCTCGACCTCAAGACCCTGCGGACGACCATGGAGAGCTACGCCGCGCGCCTCAACGCGCCGGTCTTTGCCACGTTCGACGTCGACGGCGCGATGCTGGCGACCACCAACGACAGCCTCACCAACGAGTCCTGCGGCCCCTTCCGACACCTCATCCGGACGGCCGACGAGAATGGCTGGGAGCAAAACAGCGCTTTTGGATATCTGGAGGGCAAGCTCAACGTGATGATCGTCGTGCCGCTCTACGCTCCTGAACCGAACATCATCGGCTGGTTCGGCATTGCCTTCCCGATCGACGACCGGTTCGCCCGCGACCTCAAGGAAACCACCCAGACGGAGGTCACCTTCACCAGCGGTCTGACCGAGGATACCAAGCGCGTGCTCGCCACCACGCTGCCCCCGGAGCTCGCCCGGCAGGTGGCGGATCAAGCCCCCGCCGAACTAAAGCCCGACGGCCAGGCCATGGTCACGAACCTGGGCCGGGAGCGATATGTCACCCTGTATGCCCCGCTGGAACTGCTGGCCGAGGATCCGGCCCGCATCACGCTCCAACGCTCGCTGGAAACCGAACTCGCGCCGGCCCGGCGTCTGGAGCAAACCATGCTGTTTATTCTGATCGCCGCCCTGATCGCGGCGTCGCTGATCGCCGTGGCGGTCGCACGCGGCGTTAGTCAGCCGCTCCAGCATCTCGCCGACTACACCAAGCTGGTCGCCGCCGGGGACTATACCCGCCGCATCGAACTGCCCCGCGAGGACGAGATCGGCCAGCTCGCCACCGCCTTCAACCACATGACCGCCGGCCTGGCCGAGCGCGACCGCGTGCGCGACCTGCTGGGCAAGGTCGTGTCGCCCGAGATCGCCACCCAGCTGCTCCAGTCCGACCTCAAGCTCGGCGGCGAGGAGCGCGAGGTCACCATCCTTTTCTCCGACCTGCGGAATTTCACCGGCATGAGCGAGCGGATGGCCCCGACCGAGGTACTGACCCTGCTCAACCGCTATCTCGACCGGATGAGCACGATCATCGAGAAGCACGGCGGCGTGATCGACAAATATATCGGCGACGCGATCATGGCGCTCTTCGGCGCCCCGGTCGCCCTGCCCGACGCCGCCGCCCGGGCCCTCGCCGCCGCCCGCGACATGGCCGACTCCCTGCACGACATGAACCGTGAACTGGAGGCCGAGGGCAAGCCGCCCCTGGTCTTCGGCATCGGCATCAACACGGCCCGGGTCGTCGCCGGCAACATGGGTTCCCACACCCGACTCAACTACACCGTCATCGGCGACGGCGTGAATCTGGCCTCCCGCCTGGAAGCCATGACGAAGGAGCCCGCCCATCGCACCAGCATCATCGTTAGCGAGGCTACGGCCCGCGCCGTGGGCGAGGAGGATAAACTGCGCTCGCTCGGCCACGTGACCGTGAAAGGCAAGACAGAGGCCGTGAAGGTCTTCGCCGTGGACATCCAACCGCGCCCTTGGCCGACGCGCCCGCTAGCGCGTCCGCCGACGCAGGCGCCCTACGTCTCGTAGGTGGCGGGCGCGGCTTCCTGCAGCCGCGCCCGGACGTCCGCGGGGATCAGTTGCGCGACCATCCCGCCCTTGGCGTCGGCCGTCACACACACCGCCGTCACCTCGCCGGTCGCACATAGCGCGCCGTCCTTGCGGAACTGGAAAACATACGTCACCGAGCGCGTGGTGAGCTTTTTCACGAAGAGTTTCACCTCCACCGTATCATTGAAACGCAGCGGCGTGCGGTAGGCACAGCTGACGTTGACCCGCGGCCAGCCCACGACCTGTCCCGGCACGAACGAGATCAGCGGCAGTCCAAGCGAGCGGTAGAAGGCCGTCTCGCAGGTCTCCATCCAGCGGAAAAAATTGGCGAAGTGCATGATGCCGGCCATGTCGGTTTCGTGGAACTCCACCTGGCGCGTGAGGCTGAACTCGCTGGGCATGGGTAAATACTCCCTGAAACCAACCGGCCGTGGCAATGCCGTTCAACCACGGCTTGAGTCGGGGCCTCCGGCAGTCAGACTGCCGGCCATGAAACTCCTATCACGCTTTCTCGCCGTGGGCGTCCTGCTCACCGTTGCCCAATCCTTCGCCGCCAGCACCTTTGAGGGCAAAGTCAGTCTTGCGATCACCGCCGAGCGCGGTCGCACCATGAACATGGACTATTCCCTCAAGGGCCAGAAGGTCCGCATGGACCTGAGCGCCGAGGGCAACCTGGTCTCTTCCATCATGGACCTGGGCAAGATGGAGATGCTGATGCTGATGCCCGACCAACAGATGTATATGGTCATGCCGATGCAGCAGAAGGTCGAACAGGCCATGGAAAAGGCCGGCGTCAACACCGCGGACGTCGAGCTCACGGGCAAGACCGAGACCATCCTCGGCTACAAGTGCAACCAGATCCTCGTGAAGGACAAGGGCCTGGTCACCGAGGTGTGGGCCGCCGAGGGCCTCGGCGCCTTCATGGGCCTGGGCGGCGGCGGCTCCATGGGTGGCGGGATGATGGGTGGCGGCAAGCCGGCCAACTCCGCCAAGTGGGAGGAAGCGCTCAAGGGCAAGGGCGGCTTCCCCCTGCGCGTCATCACCCGTGACGCCAAGGGCAAGGAATCATTCAAAATGGAAGCCACCAAGATCCAGCCCGGCTCCCTGCCCGACTCCCAATTCAGCGCGCCGGCCGGCTACCAGAAATTCGCGATGCCCGGCCTGGGCGGCTGATCGAGCGTGACGCGTAGCTGGCGCAACCTGTCGGGCGTAAAGCCCGACCTACAGGCACTCAGCCGGAATACTCAGCCGGGCGCAAAGCCCGGCTTTTTCTTTTCTTCTTGGTCGGCGTGTCGGAGATAAACCCCGACCTGCAGCAAGGCGGTTTTCCCTGTAGGTCGGGCTTTATGCCCGACACTACACTGCCGTATCATGCCAAATCCATTCAAGGGCTATGGCGCACTACGCAAAGGAAGACAGTCATCACCCGGCGCCGATTATTTTCTTACCCTCTGCCTGCAACGTCCGACCTCGGCGCTGAATGACAGCGATGTCCGCCTACAGTGTCTGACTGAACTGCATCGTTTGGAAAGCAATGAGTCCTTCGTGCTGCGCTGTGCAGTCATCATGCCGGATCATTTGCATCTTTTGATCACCCTCGGCGACAGGACGAGCCTGTCTTCCCTCGTTCGTCTTTTTAAAGGCCGGATGACTCTGACCCTGCGGAGGCACGAAGCAACGTGGCAGCCAAATTTCTTCGATCATTGCCTTCACCCAGAGGAAGATCGTCTGCCGGTCTTTCTCTACATCTTCCTGAATCCCTACCGCAAGAGACTGATCCCGGTGGAGCAGGTCTGGCCGGGATATTATTGCGCGGTGGAGGATTGGCGGTGGCTTGGGGCATTGACCAAGGAGCGTTGTCCGGAGCCGGCTTGGTTGTCGTAAGATGTCGGGCGTAAAGCCCGACCTACCACAAATGATCTTCCTGTAGGCCGGGTTTTATGCCCGTCACATTCACGGCATGAGCAAAATCAGAAGGCCGGGCGCGCGCCCGGCCTTTTTGGTGTTCGTAGTTCGAAGCCCGGCTCAGTTGCCGAGCTTCAGCAATTCGGCGGCGGTCCAGTAGGAGTTACGGCCGGCGGTGTCGGCCCGGACCTTGGCGACAGTCTCCGGGGTGACCTCGGAAGCCGTGTTGCCCCAGGAGGCGCGGACATAGGAAAGAACGTTGGCAATCTGCTCGTCCTTCAGCGCGGCGCCAAGCGGGGCCATGACGTTGTTGTATTCCTTGCCCTCGACTGTGATTGGTCCGTTCAGGCCGTGGAGCACAATGCGCACGAGACGCTCCTCGCTGCCGGTAACCCATTCGGAAGCGATCAACGGTGGATACTGGCCGGGAACCCCGAGGCCATTGGCCTGGTGGCAGGCGATGCAGGTGATGTCGAAGACCTTCTTGCCCATCTGGGCGCGGGTGAGGGCGACGACCTTGACGGCGCCGGGTTTCTCACGGTTGGCGTGCTCGCTGTAGACCAGCGGGTCGAAGCGGAGCGAGAAGTGCGCGAGGTAGATGGAGCCGAAAAACACGGCGCAGCACATCAGGCCGAGCAGCACCAGCGGGAGCATCGAGTAACCGTCGGTCTTCTCGGGCTTCTGCTTTTGCAGCTGGGCGTGGACCTGCTGGATGCTGTCATCGCTGCCCGCCGACTGTTCGGCGCGGAAATTGGAATCGTTCGCGCTCATCTTAGTGGCCGGCCTCCTTGGGCGCCGGCGTGTTGCGGCTGCGCTCGATGGGATAGTCGTAGGTGTCCTTCAAGCTCTGCAGGTAGGCGACCAGCGCGATCGCGCGGGACGTCGGAACAACCTCCCGACCGGGGCCCGGGGCGAACTTGGACGGCAGCATGAGGGCGTGCGGGGAGGGCTGGCGGCCGGCCACCGGATGGACGTCGAAGAGGAACGGATGGGCCGGCATGTTCGTGCCCGCCGCGACGGATTGCGGAGCATAGAGGAGCTTGTAGAACCACTGGGCGTATTCCTCGGCCTTGGCGTCGCCCAGGCGGCTGCCGACGTTGCGCAGGTCGGGACCGATGCGGTTCTGGCCAATGAGGACAGTTTCGTCGCGGATGTAGTCGCGGGCGTAACTGCCGCGCTCACCCCACTTGCGGCCCTCGGCGAGATCGTTGCCGAAGCCCTGCTGGCGGACCTGCTGGGTGTGGCAGCTGACGCAGCCGAGGTCCTGGTAAACGAGGCGACCCTGGTTCGCGAGGCCCGAGAGCGGCTGCGGATAGAGGGTCTCGTCGGCCGGGTCCTTGAACTGGCTGAGGCTGCCGATCTGCTTGTGGGCGGTCAGGAGGAGACCGGCCCAGGAGAGCGCGAGGGTGGCGAAGACGCCGAGGAAAAGGGCGAGTCCGTTTTTCATGCGTGGCCCTCCAGGCTCAGGGCGGGAGGGGTGCGGAGCGTGGCGGAGGCGGTGCTCTGCGAGTTGATCGGGCAGGCGATCCAGACAAAGTTGAGGAGGAAGGCGACGTGGCCCAGCAGCAAGAGGCCGAGGACGACCGTGCGGAAGGCGAACCAGAAGGACATGGCCTTCGTGATGTCGGTGAACGGCATGGCGGCATTGTTAAGCATGTTCCCCTGAGTCCAGCCCGCGTAGGTCAGGCCGACGACCATGAGCAGCACGCCGAGGGCGGTGGCGCCGAAATGCAGCTTGATGAGTGCGCCCGAGCGCCATTCCTTGCCGGTCAGCCGCGGCAGGATGAAATAGGCGGCGCCGAACATGGCGGTCGAGAAGCAGGCGTAGAAGGTCAGCCAGTCGCGCAGGCCGTCGAGCAGGGTGAACTGGACGGTGGCGGCGAAACCGCGCATCGAGAGCGCGAGGTTCATGACCGCGGCGAGGATGAAGCTCACGATGCTGATCAGGATGAAGCGGAGCGTCAGGCTGGACCGGGCGGCCTCGAAACGGCCGGACAGCGTGCCGAAGAGGTTGATCGCAATGATGATCACGCCGACGACGACAAGTATGTTGGCGGCGATACCCATGGTTGGAATCCACACCGGCACCGGGGCGCCGATCAGGCGGCTGCCGCCGGCGAAGGCCGAGGTGACCACCAGCCACCAGAAGGCCAGCGAGGCCAGATAGTAGTTGGAGACGGGCTTGCCGAGCAGCTTGGGCAGGAAGTAATAAGCCGCGGCCAGGGCCATCGGCACGAACCAAAGGTTGTAGAGGCCGTGGACATACCAGGCGTTGACGACCGGCTGGAGCACGCCGCGCACGGGGGCCTTGAAGAGCATAACCTGCGCGATGGCGTAGAGCCACGGGAACCAAAAGGCCGCGCCGAAGACATACCACTGCGAGGCGTAGACGTTCTCCGTGTTGCGGATGCTGAAGGTGGTGATTGCCCAGACGCCGACGAGGGCGTAGGCCGCGAGCAGGAGCAGGCTCACAAAGCGCGGCATCTCGAGGAGCTCGAAGGAGGTCGAGTAGCCCGCGAGGATGCCGCCGACGCCGAGGGCGACGCCGGTGTTCCAGAACTTGGCGGCGATGAACAGCCAGCCGCCATGGCGGAGGGTGGTCGCGGAAAGGCGGGCCATCAGCCAGAGGCCGAACGCAAAGGCGGCGTTCATGCCCCAGCCGTAGACGAGGGCGTTTTGCGCGGCGGGCGCGAGGCGGCCGTGGGTGGTCCACTCGCAGCCGGCGAGGAAGCCCGGTGAGTGCAGCTGCATCGCGGCGGCCAGCTGCATGATGCCGCCGAGCAGCAGCCAGCCCAGACCATAGGCGAAGAAGACGAGCACCGGCCACTTGGCCGAGGCGTCGATCTCCATCTGCTCCGTGCGGTTATTGGCGGAAGGATTCATCACAGGGGCTTACCTCTTGGCGTGGTCACGGACGGTGAGTTCAATGGCGCGATCGAGCGGCAGGCGGACGGTGCCGGCCTTCTGGTCGATCCAGGCGTAGCTGATGGCGGCGGCCTGCTCTTTTTGCCGGTGGTCGGTAAGGAGGGCCTTGCGGTCGGCCGGGGTCAGCACGCCCGCGACCGGGTCCACGACGGCGGCGGCGGGCACATAGAGCCGGTAGGCGAGCCAGCCAAAAGCCGCGAAGCAAGCCAGCACGAGGACCGTGGTGAACACGGGCGTGCGGTGCGGGAAGGAGAGGTTGGTGGAATCGCTCATGGCTTAGTGGGCGGCCGGGACGGCGCCGGTCTCCGGGGCGGTGGCCTCGTGGTGGGTGAGCGACTCGACGATGCGCGGGTCGCGGATCGGGATGAGCTTGGCGGTCGGGAAGCTCTTCAGATAGGACCAGACGCAGATGCCGCCGACGCCGATGACGGAGGTCAGCACCCAGAGCAGGTTGAGCGAGAGGAAAGGCTTCGGGTCGTCATGCGCGTCGCGCAGGGCGGGCAGGACGTTGTAGCAGAGGTCGATCAGGATGATGACGGCTATCCAGACGCTGATGATCAGCGCGGGCTTCAGCTCGGACTTGTTGCGATAGCGCAGCCAGGCCAGGAACGGCACGAAGAAGTGACCGAAGAGGAGCAGCATGCCGACCCACTGCCAGTCGCCGTGCTCGCGGACGTTATACCAGAAGGTTTCCTCCGGGATGTTGGCGTTCCAGATCAGGAAGTATTGGGAGAAGGTGACGTAGGCCCAGAACACCACGAAGGCGTAGGCCAACGCGACCAGGCAGTGCAGCTGGTTGGTGTTGAGGATGCCCTTGTAGTCGCCGCGGTGATAGAGCCACCAGGTGATCACCACACCGACCGCCATGGCGGCGCGCAGGCAGTTCGCGAAGAACCACACACCATACATCGTGGAGAACCAGTGATACTCGAGGCTCTTCATCCAATAAATGGCGGCGAAGCTCAGGGCCAGGGCGGTGATCGGGATGCCGAAGGCCGCGGTCTTGCGGTTCATGAACGTCCACTTGGCGTCGCCGTCGCTGTCCTGGGTGAACGAGGCCTTGCGGAGGCGGGCCGAGAGCCAGATCCAGCCGGCGAAGAAGGCGACCGTCATGCCTGTGAACATGTTCACGTTCAGGAACGCGGCCTTCTTGGTGTAAAGGACGTCCTGTCCCACCGTGCCGTGGCCGCCGTGCAGCACGTGACCAAGGTCCATCCAAGGCCAGACGAAGCCGGGCTTCACCCAGGCAGAGATGAGCAGAGGGAGGAAGAGGACAAACAGCCACTTGAAGGCCGAGAGGCCGTGCTCGAACTGGCGGCGGATGACCGTGGACCAGCCGGCGTCAAAGATATGGTGAATCATCACCAGCATCAGCATGCCGATGGCGACGGCGGTCCAGTAGGCGACGCCGATCAGATAGGACATCGCGACGCCATGCGGCTCGGCGACAAGGAGGCCGACGGCGGTGACGGCGAGACCGGCGAGGCCGGCGCCGAGGTATTTATTCGCCAGGGAGGCGGTGGAAGCGGGAGCGCTCATGTTACTTCAGACCTCCGCGCTGTTCGAGGGGGACATCGTTGATCGAGCCGTGCGCGGCGCGCTGGAGGGCGCGAACGTAGGCGACCACGGCCCAGCGGTCGTCGGGGGAAAGCTTGTCGGCGTAGGACATCATCGTGTTCTTGCCGTGGGTGATGGTGTGGAAGATCTCGCCCTCGGCCATGCCGCGGAGGCGGTCGTCATGGTAGGTCGGGGTCGTCAGCATGCCGTAGGACTTGGTGATGCCGTTGCCGTCACCGAGCGTGCCGTGACACGGGGCGCAGTAGATCTGGTAGCGGTTCTGGCCGCGCTCGACGAACGCGCCCGTGACCTCGAGCAAGGCCGGGAAGCTGCGGCCGAAGGTCCCGTCGGCCAGCTTGCCCTCGTAGTGGAAGTCGTCGGCCTTCAGGAAGGCAGGATCGGCCTTGGCCGGGTTACGGCCGAAGGGCACGGTGCCGGCGGGCAGCGGACGGTCGGCGCGGCCGTCGGCGAAGAACTTGGACGAGGCCTGCGGCTTGTATTTGGCCTGGTGGTCCATGTCCGGGAAGACCTCGATGGGCGGGCGCGTCGAGAACGAGCCGCGAAAGCCCATAACGGACAGCAGGAGGACGACCACGAAGGCGAGGGTGTAGTAGGCGAAGCGCATCGGGTCAGTTCTCCAGCTCCACGATGTCCTTGCCGCCGATCTTCGCGAGCAGGTCGCGGGTGGCGGTGGCGTTGTATTTCGGGTCGTTGCCCTCGATCACGATGTAGAAGCGGTCGTCCAGCGCGCGGACGAACTGCGGGGCCTTCATCACCGGATGGTAATGCATGGGCAGCTTGTTCAGGAAGAACATGCCGCCGATGGTGGCGAAAGCCGTGAAAAGGATGGTGAGTTCGTAGGCAACCGGGAAGGCGAACATCGGGCTGAAGTAGGGCTTGCCGCCGACGATCAGCGGGTATTCGACCCAGCCGAGCCAGGCAATGAAGGACATGCCCGTGAGGAAGCCGGTGATGCCGCCGACCAGGGAGAAGCGCGGCACTTGGGAGCGGCGTATGCCCATGGCGGCGTCGAGGCCGTGGATCGGGAACGGCGTGAGCGCGTCCCACTGCGAATAACCGGCGTCCCGCACCTTTTCACAGGCATGGTAGAGTTCCGGCGTGGTGTCGAAGGCGGCGATGAGTCCGTAGGTCTTGTTCATGGCGGCGGCTCCTTAGTGTTTCGACGATCCATGGGGATCGGCCGCGGGGATGACCGCCTTCACTTCCGACATCGGCATGATGGGGACGAAGCGGATGAACAGGAGGAACAGGAACGAGAAGACGCCGAAGGTGCCGAAGAATGTGAAGATCTCGACGACGGACGGCGAATAATAGCCCCAGCTCGACGGCAGGAAGTCGCGGGCGAGCGACGTGACGATGATCACGAAGCGCTCGAACCACATGCCGACGTTGACGAAGATGGAGAGGATCCAGACCAGCGTGGTGTTCTCACGGACGGACTTGAACCAGAAGAACTGCGGCGTGATGACGTTGCAGCCGATCATGATCCAGTAGGCCCAGGCATAGTGGCCGAACGCGCGGTTGATGAACGCGAAGCCCTCGTAGGGGTTCGCGCCATACCAGGCGATGAAGAACTCCATCGAGTAGGCGTAGCCCACCATGGTGCCCGTCGCCAGGGTGATCTTGCACATGCAGTCGATGTGATACTGCGTGATCAGGTCCTCGAGGCGGTAGATGGCGCGCAGCGGGAGCATGAGCGTCATCACCATGCCGAAGCCGGAGAAGATGGCGCCCGCCACGAAATACGGCGGGAAGATCGTCGTGTGCCAGCCCGGGATCAGCGAGACGGCGAAGTCGAACGACACGATCGTGTGCACGGAGAGCACGAGCGGGGTCGAGATGCCGGCCAGGATGAGGTAGGCCATCTCGTAGTTGCTCCACTGGCGGTTCGACCCGCGCCAGCCCATGGCGAAGAAGCCGTAGATGCGCGCCTTGAAGAGATTGCCGGCCGCCGTAAAGCGGTCGCGCATCGTGCCGAGGTCGGGAATGAGGCCGACATACCAGAAGAGCACGGAGACCGTGCCGTAGGTCGAGACCGCGAACACGTCCCACTCCAGCGGCGAACGGAAATTCTGCCAGATGGCGTTCGAGTTGGGGAACGGGAACAGCCAGCCCGGCATCACGGCGAACCAGATGCGGCCGACGTGGAAGACCGGGAAGATCGCGGCGCAGACGACCGCGAAGATCGTCATGGCCTCGGCGGCGCGGTTGATGGAGGTGCGCCACTTCTGGCGCAGCAGGCACAGGATCGCGGAGATGAGCGTGCCGGCATGGCCGATGCCGATCCAGAACACGAAGTTGACGATATCCCACGCCCAGTTGACCGGGTTGGCGTGGCCCCAGACGCCGACGCCCGTGGCGACGAGGTAGACGAGGCCGGAGACGGTGAACGAGGCGATGATGGCCGCGAGGCCGAAGCACCACCACCACCAGACCGGGGTCTTGCCCTCGACGATGCCGCAGATCTTCTCGGTGATCCAGTGGAAGTCCCGGTGGTGCTCCACCAGGACGCGCCGGGGGATGACGACGGGCTTGACCTCGGCGAGGATGGCGGGAGCCGGTGAATCAGAAGCGGGCGCACCCATTATTCATGCCCTCCCGGCTTGGCCTCGTGGCCCTGGCCATGGTCGTCACCGTGGGCCGGGTGGTTCTTGTTATTGTATTCGATGCGGCTGAGCGGGAGCGCCGCGTAATCAGGCATGGCGGGATTCGGGTTGCGCAGCTTGCCGAGGTAGGTCGTGCGCGGACGGACGTTGAGATAACCGAGGACGGCGTAGTCGCGCTCCTGCTTCTTGGCGAGGGAGACGGCGCTGTTCTCGTCCTTGATGTTGCCGAAGACAATGGCCTCGACCGGGCACACTTGCTGGCAGGCGGTCTTGATCGTGAGGTCGGGGATGACGACGTCGCCGGTGGCGCCGGCCTTGCGCTTCTGGGCGATTTTGGCCTGCTGCACGCGCTGGACGCAATAGGTGCACTTCTCCATGACGCCGCGCATGCGCACGGTGACATCGGGATTCTTCACCATCTTGACCAGCTCAGGCATCTCGCTCTGGTGGCCGAGCGGGCCCATGTAGAGGGCGTCGGTGGCGCGCTTGTTGTAGTCGAAGAAATTGAACCGGCGGACCTTGTAAGGGCAGTTGTTCGCGCAGTAGCGCGTGCCGATACAACGATTGTAGGCCATGACGTTGATGCCTTCCTCGTCGTGGACGGTGGCATTGACCGGACACACGGTCTCGCACGGGGCGAGTTCGCAGTGCTGGCAGGTCATGGGCTGCATCGAAACCTGGGGATCCTCGGGGAGGGCCTTGTTACCCTCGGCGCCGAACGCCTCGGCGTCGGCCTTGCCGTCGGAATAATAGCGGTCGAGGCGGATCCAGTGCATCTCGCGGCCGCGCATCACCTGCTCCTTGCCGACGATCGGGATGTTGTTCTCCGCCTGACAGGCCACCACGCAGGCGTTGCAGCCGATGCAGGTGTTGAGGTCGATTGACATGCCCCACTGGTGGATGCCGTCGAAATTGGGCGTCTCGTAGAGCGAGTTGCCGCGGGGGGTCGTGGTGGCAATGAACGCCGGGTCCTTGCCCGCGTCCTTGCCCAGCACCGGCGGAGTGTGCGACTCCATGCCGATACCGGCGACGAACTTCGGGTTGTCCTTGAACTCGTCGAGATTGGCCTCGCGCACGATGTCGCGGCCTTCCATGGACCAGTGCTCCTGGGTGTTGGCGAGCTGGAGGCGCTTGCCGGTGTCGCGCAGGGTGGCGCCGGTGGCGAAGCCGAGGCCGTCGCTCAAGCGGAGCGGGTAGGCGCTGAAGCCCGCACCCGTGCCGATGTGGCCGGATGCCGTGCGGCCGTAGCCGAGCGGGAGGACGATGGTATAGTTCGAAAGGCCGGGCTGGATGTGCACCGGACCGCTGATCGTCCGACCGTTCAGGGTGACCTCGAACACCCGGGCGTTCTCGCGTCCCTGGTAGAATTCGGCCGCCTCCTTGCGGGCGACCTGCAGCAGGCTGCCGGCGGGGACGATGCCAAGCTCCGCCGCGAGCTTCGGGCTCACGAGGATGGCGTTGTCCCACGAGATCTTCGTCATCGGATCCGGGCACTCCTGCAGCCAGCCGTTGTTGGCGAAGCGGCCGTCGTCCATCTTGTGATCGGTGGTGAAGCGGATCTCAAGGTTCTCCTTGGACAGGGCGACGAACGCGGGCGTCTTCGCATAGGCGGCGCCGGCGCGCTGCACGTCGAAGGCGACCCTGACGGTTTGGTAGGCGGAACCTTCGACGAGTCCGTCGTGGAGGAATTTCTCGAAGGCCTTCTTGTCGCCGCCGCGGGTGGCGAAGACCTGCTCATAAGCCTCGGGTTTGTCCTCGCCCGCGAGGCGGGCGAGCAGCTCGACTTCCATCAGCCCGTGGAAGAGCGGCATGATCATCGGCTGCACCGGGACGATGGTACCGTCGACCGTGCGGGCATCACCCCACGATTCGAGGTAGTGGGTCGCGGCGAGGTGGGTGCCCGCGAGGGCGGAGGTCTCATCGTTGTAGTAACCGAAGCGGATGACGTCCGGCACGGACTTCAGCAGCGCGCCGAAATCGAGGTCGGCGGGCGCGTTGTAGGCCGGGTTGCCGTTGAGGACGAGGAGGGTCTTGACCGAACCGGCCTTGAGGGCGGTGGCCAAGGCCGTGATGGTCGACGCGCCCGACGGGGCGACCTCGACGAAATCGATCGTCTTACCGAGATTGCCGAGCTTGGCGTTCATCGCGTAGGCGATGACGTGCACGGCGACGGGCTGGTGGGCGCCGGCGACGACGAGTGACTCGCCGCGATGGGCCAGCAGATCCTTGGCGCACTGCTCGACCCACTGGGCGTTGACCTCCAGGCCCTTGGCCAGCGTTGCAAGGAGATTGGTCTCCAGCACCTGGCCGCCGATCGCGGCGGTGAGGGCGAGGATGTGGTTGCTCGCCACGCGCAGGCGATGGTCGGCCATGCTGCCGGTGAGCGAGAAGCCGCTCTCCGCCACGTAGAGGCGATTCATCTTGTCGGCGTCAGCGGCGGACGTGACGCGGCGGCCCTTGGCGAACTCGCGCGAGTAATACAGGGCGCCCGACTCGGCATGGAAGAAATCGGCGTCGAGCGAAAGGATGCGCCGGGCCTGGGCGAAGCGGTAGAGCGGCTTCACGTTGCGGCCGAAGGCGGCCTGCGCGGCGGCGACCGGCGGCTCGTCCTGCACCGGCTCGTATTCGGCCCAGATGGCCTTCGGGAACTGTGCCTTCAGCTTCGCCACGAGGCGGGCGCGCGTGGGCGAGGCGGACTCGTCGGCCAGGAAGGCCAGGCCCTCGCCGCTGCCGGCGTAGGTCTTGTTGATGTTCGCCAGCAGGTCGTTGACCTGGGTGGCGGAAAGCGTGTCGCTCTTCTTCGTGTGCGCCGTGGCGCGCTCGGGGTCGTAGAGGTCGAGGACGGAGGCCTGGGCGAGGAGCGAGCTGGCGCCGCCATGCGGCCGGTAGCTCGGATTGCCCTCGAGCTTGGTCGGGCGGCCCTGGTGGGTCTCGGCCAGCAGCGGGATGGCCGACTTGCGCAGCGGCATCGCGGTGGCGAAATAGAGCGGGAGGCCCGGGACGGTGTATTCGACGGACTTGCCGTAGGGCAGGATGTGCGCCTCGGGGCGGCGGCAGCCGGCGAGGCCGAGGCCGCCGAGCGCGAACGAGGCCGCCATCAGCTTCATGAACTGGCGGCGGTCGACGCCCTCCATGGAGGATGCGCCCTCGGGGAACTCGCGGGCGAGGTGCTCACGGAAGCCGGGCGTGTCGGCCAGCTCATCAAGGCTGCGCCAGTATTTCGGGCCGGTCAGCTCGCGTTGCGCGGGGGCGGAATGATCAAATTTGCGTTTCATCAGCGATGGCAGCCGGAGCAGCTCTGGGGCGGTTTGACCTTCCAGTCGTGGACGAACTTCTGGGCATCCGCCAGTTTGCCTTGGGCGGCGAGCGTTTGGGAATCGAGATTATAGACATCCTTCGGGTCGCGGAGGCGCTCGGCGGGATTGCGATGGCAATCCAAGCACCAGCTCATGCTGTGGGGCTGGTCGTGGCTGACCACGGTCATCTCGTTGACCTTGCCGTGGCACTCGACGCAGCTGACGCCGCGGTTCACATGGACCGAGTGGTTGAAATAGACGTAGTCGGGAGTCTGGTGGATCTTGACCCATGGCACCGGCTCGCCGGTCGTGTAGCTCTGCCGCACGACCTCGAGCAGCGGGCTCGTGGTCTTGATGAGGCTGTGGCAGTTCATGCAGGTCTGCGCGGCCGGGACGCTGGAGGTGCCGGACTTCTCGACGGAAGTGTGGCAGTAGCGGCAGTCCATGCCGAGCTGGCCGGCGTGCAGGCTGTGGTCAAACGGGACGGGCTGGACCGGCTGGTAGCCGACGCGCAGATAGGCGGGCGTGGCGTAATAGGTGATGCCGGCCGCCGCGACGCCGCCGAGGATACCCAAGAAGATGATGATCTGCAGCGGGAGCGCGTTGGCGGATTTCGGGAAAATCTTGGACATGACGGGTGCGTGGATGACCGCGGGGGCCGGTTAGCAGCTGCCTTCCTGGCGCGCGATGGCGCGGGTTTCTGGCCGCAAGGCCACGGGGGCGGGTCTCGCGGCCGTTGAGGACCGGGCCAACAACGCCGGAACCAGACCGAGGGTGGCAATGGCGCCCCCCAGTTTGGCAAAGAATGATTTACGCGAACAAGGCGAACTCACGGTGTGTGTGCGGTTCAATATCCTCCGTAGGAGAAGAAGCCCTTCCTCCAATGTAAAACAAAATTTCCAACCAACCCGCCCACGAGTTGCTTATTAGCAAGGTCGAGGCCCGGAATTTTCCCGCTAATCGCGAAAATCCTGAGTCTGGCAGAGTTTTAATGTAGGTCGGGGTTTATCCCCGACCACGGTGTCGGGCGTAAAGCCCGACCTACACCCACCACCAACTCAAGCTCGCACGAATTCCCCGTCGCGCATCGGCTTGATCTCGTCACAGCGGTTCGCGATGTCGGGATTGTGCGTCACCAGCACCACGGCCTGGCCGTTTTCCTTGGCCAGACGGGCCAGAAGGTCAAAAACGAGGCCGGAATTCTTGACGTCGAGGTTGCCGGTGGGCTCGTCGGCGAGAATGATGGCCGGCTGGTTGGCCAAGGCGCGGGCGACCGCTACGCGCTGCTGCTCGCCGCCGGAGAGCTGGGTGGCCAGCCGGTGCCCCTTCTCCCCCAGCCCGACGTCCTTGAGGAGCGATTGTGCCCGCGCGACCATCGCCTCCTCGGACAGGCGGCCGAGCTTGCGCATGGGCATCATGACGTTGTCCAGCGCCGAGAACTCCTGCATCAGGAAGTGGAACTGGAAGACGAAGCCGATGTGCTCGCAGCGGGCCGCCGTGCGCTCAATGTCACTGCTGTTGGACATGAGCCGGTCGCGGATCCAGATGGAGCCGCCGTCCGGCTGATCGAGCAGGCCGAGCAGGTAGAGGGTCGTGCTTTTGCCGCAACCGGACGGACCGACGATGGCCGTCACATTGCCGCTCCGTGCCTCGAAGGACACCCCGCGCAGGACGTGCACCCGACCCTCCCCCTGCCCGAGGTAGCGCTGGAGGCCTTCGCAGCGCAGCGCGATGGCGGGGGAGCCGCCAGGAGGCGGGAGGCCGGAGGCGGGAGGCCGGAGGCGGGAAGAATCTGCCGGGGAGGGAGTCATCAGAAATCGCGTTTTCGCACCTGCATATATTTGTGCAGCCTCGCCGAGACCTTGCGGCTGCGCTCAAGCCGTTCGCTTGAAGTCGGTTGATCGATCACCCCTAGTTTGGCTGCCAGATAAATCTGCGTGCGCAATTCGCCACTGGACCCCCGTGAATAATTGAGGAAATGCACCAACTGCTTGTTCGATTCGCGTTCATCGCCCTCGGCGATGTTGGAGGGAACAGACCCCGCCGCGCGCTGCATCTGGTCCCGGAGACCAAAATCACGCGATTGATCCACGCTCTGATACACTCGCGTCGCGAGTAGCATACTCTCCTTCCAGACTTCGAGGTCCTCCAACCGCCTGATGGTCGATTTCATAAACACATCTCCTTGGTTGTTTCAGCTATTTGGTTTTGGCCCTTAAGTTTTCCAGCCTCCGGCCTCCCGTCTCCCGCCTCCCTCGCAATGCCGGCCCCCGCCGTCACTGCGACGTCCCCCGGATGATGTCACCCGGCTCCAGTCGGGCGGCCCGACGGGCGGGGATGACGGCCGCGGTCATCACCACGACCGCGGCGCACACGGTGGCGACGACATAGTGCGTGATCGACCAATAGACCTGGAAGGTGCTGGTCGTAAAAATGCCCGTCAGGTGAATCGGCCACTTGGAAACCCCGTAGGTCACCACAGCGCCCAGAATCCACCCGCCCACCGTGCCGATCACGAGCACGATGGCCCCCAGCCAGAGGAATATCTGCGAGATGTCGCGCCGCGAGTAGCCCATCGACCGCAGGATGGCGATCTCCTTGGTCTTCTCGATGACGAGCATGGCCAGGGTGTTGAACATGCCCAGGCCGGAGATGAGGATGATGGTGGAGACGGTAAGCGCGGCGGAAATCTGCAGGGCCTTGAAGGCCTCGAGCCAGCTCACCTCGCGATACTGCCAGCTCTTGGCCCCGTGGCGGAGGATATCCTCCATCTGCGCGGCATCCTGCGGGGCGCGGTCGCGGTCGAAGAGCTGCACCTGGATGAAGGTGGCCCCGGTGCTTTTCTTGAGCAAGGATCGCGCCTCGCCGAGATGCATGTAGATGCGCACCTTGTCGATGTCGCGGACGCCGGTCACATAAAGGGCCGAGACGCGGTAGCGGCGCTGCTCGGTGCCGGCTTGGAGGATCAATGAGTCACCCACCCCGACCCGCAGGCGATCGGCCAGCTCCTTGCCCATCAGCAGGCCCTGCGGCGAGGCCCGGAAATCGTCGAGCGAGCCGCGGCCACGACTCACCTGTTCCGCGAGGTCGGAGACCGCGAGGTGGTCGTCCAGCCGGATGCCGTAGACCTTGGCCGAGTCGTTCTTGAAGGAGCTGTCGGCGATTACGGAGCCGGCGACGACCGTGGAGGCGCCCGAGACGTTCCGGAACTTGTGCAGGGCCTCGATGATCAGGGCGGGGTCCTCCACCCCCTCGATGTATTTCCGGCTTTCCCGGTCCGCCGCCACCTCGAACTTGGAGGCGTCGGGGTTGTGACCGGCCGCAGCCATGGCAAAGATCGTGTCCTGGATCTTGTCCTCAATCACGATCGCCCCGTTGGTGCCGAGGATGACCTTGATGAAGAACTGCTCGAAGCCGCTCGTCTGCGCCTGGGTGACGATGAAGAAACCCACGCCAAAGATGATGCCGGCCAGGCTCATCAGCATGGAGCGCTTGCGGGCCGTCAGGAAACGGAGGGCGATGCGGAGATTGGTGGACACGGCGCGCGAGCCCGGCGGCGTCAGTTCGGGAGCACCTGGGTGCGCACGCGCTGGCCCTCGCGGAAGCGATCCAGCTGCTCGACCAAAACCTCCTCGCCGGCCTGGATGCCTGCGGTGATCTCGACGACGTTCATGCTGTCGTAACCCTTGGTAACCTTGCGCTGCTCGACGCGGCCGCCGGCGACCACGTAGACATATTCCTGACCAATCAGCGCGCGGCGCGGGATGATCACGGCGTTGGCCCGCTCGGCGATGATGATACTCACCTCGCCGGTCAGGCCGGGCAGCAGGACGCGCCCCTCGGGCAGGGCCAGGTCCAGGATGACCGTGTAGCGCTGGGTGGCCGCGTCGGCGGAGGGCAGGATCTTGGAGATCACCGCGTTGTATTGGTCGGCGCCGAAAGTCAGGAAGCGCACCGTGGCCTTCTGGCCCAGCTTCACGGCGGCAAAGTTCTCCTCGCTGATCTTGGCCTCGATCGTGCGGCCGACGGCGATGATACTGGCGATGGACGCGTTCCGGTCGATGAGGTCGCCGATGCGGGTGGTGACGGTGATGACCACGCCATCCGAGGGGGCGATGATGGTCATCTTGGACTTCTCGCGCTCCTTGGCCCGGAGACTGTTCTGGTAATTATCGAGGAAGAGGCGGTTGTTGACCTCATCGAGCTCCATTTTCTGCTCCAGCTGCTGGTAGAGGCGCTTTTGTTTCTCGAATTCAGCGGCCGGATAGGCGCCGGCTTTGGTCTGGCGTTCCAGGTTGTCCAGCGTGTCCTTGGCGTTCAGGACCTCGGGGCGGAGGATCGAGCCCAGCTCGACCTTGCGCTTGGCGGCGGTGATCTCGTTTTTGATGCGCTCGATCTCGAGATCGATGTCGCCCGTGTCGATCTGCACCAGCACGTCGTTACGGAACACCCGCTGGCCGACATCGAGGGTGCTGGAGATGATGCGGCCGGCGACCTCGCTCTTCAGCTCGATGCCGAACTCGGCCTTCACCTCGACGGTGCCAGGCACGGTGCGCACGGCGGAGCCGGTGAGGGCCGCCACCACCATCGCCACCGGGCGCAAGGCGTAAGTGACGCCATAGGCGACCGCGGCGAGCACCGCCCCGGTCACGGCGAGCCGAAGGATCCAGTTCGGGGCTGCTGTCTTGGGCTGGTTCATTTTTTGTCCGTGACGTTCGCCAGCACCGGATCCTCCACGATCGTGCCGAGGAAATCACCGGTGCGATACAGGAATTCACTGCGCCCGTTGCAGGCGTTGATCTGCGCATCATACACGGTGATGCGCGCGGCGCTGATATCGTCCTCGGAGCTGATGCCGCGACGGAAATCCTCCTGCTTGGTCTTCAGGCTGCCCTCGCTGGCGCCGAGCGCCCGGTCGGTGATGGCCATGTTGCGGGCCGCAAAATTGACCAGCTTGACCTGCGTCTGGGCCTGCTGGGCCACGCGTTCGGTCAAGCCCTTGTAGTCGTTCTGCATCTGGCGCAGCCGGGCCAGGTCGTTGCGCACGGCGGCCTGCGCGGCAAAGCCGTCGAAGATCGTCCAGTTGGCGGAGAAGCCGGCGAAGATCGAGTTCACCCGGTATTTCTGGGCGATATTGATAGTGTAGCTCTGCTCGTCCTGGCTCATGCCCAGCACGGCGTTGAACTTGGGCCGCAGCCGGGTCTTCTGGTTTGCGAGGCCCAGTCCCGCGCTCTGCATCTGCTTGCGCATGGTGACCGCCTCGATCGCGGGCAGTTCCTTCTGGTCGAGGAAACCGGCCAGCAAGCGGTCAAAAGTGCCGGCCTCATAGCCGACCGCCGGAATCAGGTCCGGAATCGCATCGTCGGACATGACCGGACGGCCGGACAACCGGGCGAAGGATACCTTGGCCATTTCAAAATCAAACTGCCCCCGATCATAGATGAGCTGGGCCTGTTCGGCCGCCAGCCGGACGGCGAAGATCTGGAACTCGGAGATCACCTTCTGGGCCAGGCGGACCTCTTCCTTCGCCAGCTGGTTCTTGGTGTGCTCGACGTACGCCGCGCCCCGCTTCACGGTCAGCTTCTGCACGATCAGCCGCATGTAGTCGTTCCGCAGGGTCTGCGCGAGGGCCCGGTAGCCATCCTTATACTGACCCTTCACAATGTCGGCCTGGATCTCGCTGATTTTGGCGGAATTCCGGCGCTCACCCCAGTGATACAGCGGCTGGGTGATCGAGAAATTATAGGCGACCTTGGTGACATCGAGCCGGCCGGCCAGATCCGCGCGGGTGTCGCGGGACTCAATGTAGTTGGCGTAGCCGCCCACGCTGGGCAGGAGGCCGGCGCGGGCCTGGATCCGGTTGTTCTCGGCTATTTCCAAGTCCAGCGCCCGGTTCAGCATGATCGGCGACTGCTGGACCGCCGACTGCAGGATCGCGTCCAGTTGCGGCAGGGCTTTCTCCGGCAACATCAGCCCGCTCACCGCCGGGTCGGCCGCCAGGACTTCAGCCGCCAGAAGCGGTAGTACGAGGAGAAATCTGAAGATTTTCATGGTGAGGGAGGGGAATGGACAGGGCGCCGCAAAGGTGGTGCCTTGGCAATCAGGAAATTTGACGCCCGCCCTCGTAAAACAGATGGCGGATCGAGGCTGCGCCGCTGTCATGTTCCGGTCGCATCGCCGCTGGCCCGCCGTCCTCTCTCAAGCGGCCTTTTTTCTTTTTCTCGCGCTCCCGCCCCCACCCTATAACTGCTTTCCTGTATAACTCATGCTACGCCGCCTCCTGCCCTTTGCCACCGACCTCTGGACGCATCGCGAGCTGCTCTGGCAGTTCACGCTGCGCAACGTGGAGTTGCGGCACAAGGGAAGCCATCTGGGCCTGATCTGGTCGTTTCTCAACCCCCTGCTCATGCTGGGGCTTTACGTACTGGTTTTCGGCTACATTTTCGGCGGCAGTTTCGGCATCCTGCCCGGGGAGACCCGGGTCGACTACGCGCTGGGGATTTTCCTGGGACTCACGCTGTTTCATTTCGTCTCCGAGGTGCTCGGCCTCTCGCCCACTCTCATCGTGGGCAACCCGAACTTCGTGAAGAAAGTGGTCTTTCCCCTGGAAATCCTGCCGGCGGCGAGCGTGGGTGGCGCTGTCTTCCACCTGCTCATCAGCCTCGGCCTGGCCCTGGTGAGTCTGCTGATTTTCGGCCAGGGCATTCCGGCGGGCATTCTTTGGCTGCCAGTGATCATCGCCCCCCTGATCCTGCTCGGCCTGGGCATCAGCTGGTTTTTCTCCGCCTTGGGCGTCTTCTTCCGGGACATCAACCAGGTCATGCAATTCCTGTCGATGACCCTCATGTGGTCGAGCGCGGTGTTCTTCACGGCCCAACGTTACCCGGCGGCTTGGACCTACCTCCGGTTCAACCCCCTGCTGCTGGCCATTGATCTCACCCGCGATGCGGTGCTCTGGTCCCGCCCGCTGAACTATCACCACCTGGGCTACCTTTACGGCGTCAGCTTCGCCGTCTGTTACCTGGGCCACCTCGCCTTCCGACGGATGAAACCCGCCTTCGCCGACGTGCTCTGAGCCATGACCGACGCACCCGTCATTTCCGTCGAGAATGTCAGCAAGGCCTACCGCATCTGGGCCACGCCGTCCCGGCGGCTGATCAGTCCGCTGTCCGAGGAGGCGGCGCGGTGGTTGCCCGGTTCGCTCGGTGACGGTCTCCGCCGGCACGCCCGCGCCGGCTACAAGGATTTCCACGCTTTGGACAAGGTGGGCTTCGAACTCAGGCGCGGCGAGGCCGTCGGCGTCATCGGCCGCAACGGCGCCGGCAAGAGCACCCTGCTCCAGATCATCGCCGGCACGCTCCAACCGACCTCCGGCAGCGTGCGGATCAACGGCCGCGTGGCCGCGCTGCTGGAACTCGGCGCGGGGTTCAACTCCGACTTCACCGGCCGGGAAAATGTCTTCCTCAGTGGCGCGGTACTCGGCCTCTCGCAGAAAGAGGTGGAATCGCGCTTCGCGGAGATCGCGGCCTTCGCCGACATCGGGGACTTCATTGAGCAACCGGTGAAGACGTATTCGAGCGGCATGCTGATGCGCCTGGCTTTCGCGGTGAACACCTGCGTCGACCCCGACATCCTCATCGTGGACGAGGCGCTCAGCGTCGGCGACGCCCCGTTTCAGGCGAAGTGCTTCCGGCGGTTGCGGCAGCTGATCGACCAGGGCGTGAGCCTGCTCTTCGTGTCCCACGACATCGGCACCATCCGCTCGATCTGCACGCGCGCGCTGTGGCTGAAGAACGGCCGCGCCGAGATGTGGGGCGAGGCCAAGCAGGTGGCCCGCGAATACGAGAAATTCTGCTGGGAGGAGCAGGGCGTGGTGCTGGACACGGACGGAGAACCCGCCCCGGTTTCGGCCGCCGCTGCCCTGCACGTTGAAGTGGCCAGCCGAGAGGTGGCGGGTGCGCTGTCCGACGGCGCATCCCCGGCTGCAGCCGGCCACACCGAACCCCCGCCCGCGCTGTTTCATTCCACCCGGCAGCACATGCTGCACAACGACACGGCCCGCTATGGCACGCGCGCGGTAACCATCGAGAACCTCCTGTGCACCGATGTCCGGGGTGAACCGGCGACCCAGTTTGGTTTCAACGACACGGTCACCCTGCACTACCTGCTGGCCGTCCATCAGGAGGTGGACTCGGACATCGTCATCGGCATCCGGATCAAGGACACGAAGGACAACTTCCTCTACTCGGTCCAGGACATCGCCCGCCAGCACCGTCTCACCGCTTCCCCGGGCACGCGGCTATACGCCCGCACTTCGTTTCGGCTGCCGCTAACCCACGACAAATATCTCATCAAAACCGGCATCTTTGGTTTTGCCGAGGGGGAGAGCCGGCCGGGAGGCCGCTATGATTACTCGCGCGCCGTGCTCTGGGACATCGTCGAGGATGGCTGCGTGATTGAAGTCACCCTGTGGCCGGCCATGCCCCTGTGTGGACCGGTTCACGCCAATGCAGATTTACTCGTCCAGCCCCTGCCCCCGACTTCAGCTTCCAACTCCCCATGATGCAAACGAACATTCCCGGGCGTGCCCCCATCGAGCTGCCGGCCTTCTACGAGAGTTTCGCGTGGTATTACCCCAACTGCGAACTCCAGACCAAGGACTGGTTTGTCCGCCATGCCGGCACCGATTGGACCTATCTCGATGGTGGCGCAAATGTCGGTTATTATTCGATCCTGTTCTCCCAGCTTTCCCCGCAGGGTCACATCCACGCCGTTGAGCCGACGAGCACCGCGGACATGCTCGAAAAAAACCTTGCCCATAACCGCGCGGGGAACGTCACCGTGCACCGGCAGGCCCTCGGCCAGTATCCCGGTCGCCGCACGGAGAGGATATTCCGGCTGTGGGGCGGCGCGCCCGATGAATTCGAATACGACTTTATCACGGTGGATCTGCTTGTCGAGCAACTCGGACTCAGTCGTCTCGACTGCCTGAAGATCGACGTGGATTCGTTCGACTTCGAAGTTTTGATGGGCGCGGAAAAAACCATCGCCCGCTTCAACCCCTGGCTAGTCGTTGAGCTGAACCACGCGCTCGGGGTGCGCGGCTATTCGAACATGGCGGCGCTCCACTGGCTCATGGCCCGCGGCTATGACTGCAGCCTGGTGCTGGATTACGACAATTTCATCCTCCGCCGCTCCACTCCGCTGGTCGCGCCGGCGGGCAGCCAGGAGCTGCGCCTGCTTTTCCCGCCCGCCAAGTGAGCCTCGCCGACTTCACCCGCCCTCCGCTGGTCCTGCCACTGGCCGGGCTCGCCTCCGTGCTGCCCGTCGGCGCCGGGCAGCCGCCGCCGGTTTCGCCCGCCCCGCCCACCGCTTGGAGCACGGAGCGGGATGAACCGGAGATTTTCCGCTACCTTTACCGCTCGTTCCGACCGCAGCGGCATCTGGAATTCGGCACCTGGCAGGGGTTCGGCACCTGCCTCTGCTTGGAATCATGCGATGCCACCGTCTGGACGCTCAATCTGCCCGATGGCGAAGCGAAGGCCGACGGCTCCTGGGCCTACGGCGAACGCGTCATTGACGAGTCGAAGGCTCCACCGGGGGTCGTCCGGGTCAACTATGGCCAGGACGAGGCCGGCCCGCGCACGTACCACCGCACCGATGCCGCCTCCTACATCGGCCGCTTCTATCGCGAAAAAAACCTCGGTCATCGTGTCTGCCAGATTTTGTGCGACACCCGCGCCTGGGACACCCGCGCCTACCCGCTGGGATTTTTCGACAGCGCCTTCATTGACGGCGGGCACCAGACCGAGGTGGTCATGGGCGACACCCGCAAGGCCATGCCCTTGCTGCGTTCCGGCGGGCTCATGCTCTGGCATGACTTCTGTCCGTTGCCCGAGGTCGTCAACTCCTCACCCGCTGTGCAAGGCGTGACCGCCGCCATCGCCGCGCTCCGGCCCGAGCTCGAACGCCAATTTGCCTCCTTGGCCTGGATCAACCCCAGCCACATCCTCCTGGGAATAAAAAAATGAAAACGCATTCTCCTGCCGCGGGTTTTCTCCGCCTGACAGTCGCAGCCCCCGAGCTGCGCGTCGCAGACGTGTCGTTCAACACCGCCGGCATCCGCACGGCCATGCAGGCGGCAGTCAAGGCAGGCGCCGCGATCGCGCTGTTCCCCGAACTTTGCGTCACCGGCTACACCTGCGGCGATCTTTTCGCGCAATCACTGCTGCACACGCGCGCCCGAGCGGCGTTGCTGGAACTGGCCGCCGCCACCAAGGCCCTGCCGCTCCACGTCGTCGTGGGCCTCCCGTTGGCGGTCCAGGGCCGGCTCTACAATTGCGCTGCCGTCCTCGGCGCCGGCCGCGTGCTCGGCCTCGTGCCCAAGCAGTTCCTCCCCACTACCGGCGAATACTACGAGGAGCGCTGGTTCACCTCCGCCGCCGGGCTGGCGCCGCTCGAAGTGAACCTCGGCGATTATCCGGCACCTCTGGCCACCAACCTGCTCTTCACCGACGAGGCCGCCGGATGCACTTTCGGCATCGAGATCTGCGAGGACCTCTGGGCCGTCCATCCGCCGAGCGGCGACCTCTGCCTCGCCGGCGCCAACCTCATCCTCAATCCCTCCGCCAGCAACGAGCTGCTCGGCAAGGCGGCCTACCGCCGCGATCTCGTGCGCCAGCAGTCCGCCCGCTGCTTGACGGCCTACGCTTACGCTTCCGCCGGCCCGGGCGAATCCTCGACCGATGTCGTGTTTTCCGGCCACTGCCTCGTGGCTGAGAATGGCTCACTCCTCGCCGAGTCCGCGCGCTTCCAGTTCGACACGCAGATGGTCTGCGCCGACATCGACCTCGGCCGCCTGCAACACGAGAGGCTCTGCAACAGCAGCTTCTCCGCCGGGGTGGCCACCCGCGACTTCCGCCGCATCGCCGTCACCCTGACCGCCAAGGCCGCGGCGCCCCTCGGCACCCTGCGCCCGAACCCCGCCCTGCCGTTCGTGCCGTCCGATCCGCGCACCCGCGCCGAGACCTGCCGGGAAATCTTCGCCATCCAATCCACCGGACTCGCCAAGCGGCTCAAGCACACCGGCGCGAAGAAGGTCGTCATCGGCGTCTCCGGCGGCCTCGACTCCACGCTCGCCCTGCTCGTGGCCGCGCACGCCTTCGACCTGCTCGGCCTCCACCGGAAGGGCATCCTCGCGCCCACCCTGCCCGGATTCGGCACGACGAAGCGCACCCGCGGCAACGCGGAGAAACTCGTCGAGCAGCTCGGCGCCACGCTCCGCGTCATTCCCATCCACGACGCCATCGAGCAGCACTTCCGCGACATCGGCCACGACGAGAACGTGCACGACGTCACCTACGAGAACGCCCAGGCCCGGGAGCGCACGCAGATCCTGATGGATCTGGCGAACAAGGTCGGCGGCTTCGTCGTCGGCACCGGCGATCTCTCCGAGGCGGCCCTGGGCTGGTGCACCTTCAACGGCGACCATATGTCGATGTATCACGTGAACGCCGGCATCCCCAAGACCCTCGTGCGCTACCTCATCGACTGGTGCGCCGACGCCGAGTTCTCCGGGGCGCCGGCCCAAGTGTTGCACGACATCGCGCACACACCCATCAGCCCCGAACTGCTGCCCACGACCGACGACGGCAAACAGCACCAGCAGACCGAGGACGTCGTCGGGCCCTACGAGCTGCACGACTACTTCCTCTACCACGTCGTGCGCCATGGCGCCCGGCCCGCCAAGGTGCTCTACCTCGCCGAGCTGGCCTTCGCGGGCCGCCACCCGCGCGCCGTGATCCTCCGCTGGCTCGAGGTCTTCGTCCGCCGCTTCTTCAGCCAGCAGTTCAAGCGCTCCGCCATGCCCGACGGCCCGAAGGTCGGCTCGGTCGCCCTCTCGCCGCGCGGCGACTGGCGCATGCCCAGCGATGCCTCCGCCGCCGAATGGCTGGCCGAAATCGCCTCGCTGCACCGCCCAGCCCGGCGCGCAAAGCGCCGTTGACTTGGGGTGGCTCCTTCCGCACTTCTGGCGGCTCCATTTTACCTCCCATGAAGGATAAACTCATCGTTGTCTGTGGCGCCGGCGGATTCATCGGCGGCCACCTCGTCGCCGACCTGCTCAAGCAGGGCCACACCCACATCCGCGCAGTGGATTTGAAACCCCTGGACCGGTGGTATCAGAAATTCCCGGGCCTCGAAAACCTCTCCCTCGACCTGCAGGAACTGCCGGCGTGCCGCCTCGCCACCCAGGGCGCCCACTGGGTTTACAACCTCGCCGCCGACATGGGCGGCATGGGCTTCATCGAGAAGAACAAGGCGCTGTGCATGCTGACGGTGCTCATCAACACCCACCTGCTCAAGGCCGCCCGCGAACATGGCGTGGCGCGTTTCTTCTACGCTTCCTCCGCCTGCGTCTACGCCCACGACAAGCAGACCGACCCGAATGTCACCGGGCTGGTCGAGGCCGACGCCTACCCCGCCATGCCCGAGGATGGGTACGGCTGGGAAAAACTTTTCAGCGAGCGCATGTGCCGCCATTTTACCGAGGACTTCGGCCTCAGCACCCGCGTGGCCCGCTACCACAACGTCTACGGCCCGCATGGCACCTTCGACGGCGGCCGCGAGAAGGCCCCCGCCGCCGTCTGCCGCAAGGTCATCACCGCGCTGATGACCGGCCGGCATGAGATCGAGATCTGGGGCGACGGGCACCAGACCCGCAGCTTCATGTTCATCGACGATTGTCTCAAAGGCACGCAAGCGATCATGCGCAGCGAAAACATCACCTTCCCGATCAACCTCGGCAGCGAAGAGAAGGTCTCTATCAACCAGCTCGTCGACCTCGTCGAGTCGATCGCCGGCGTGAAACTGAAACGGAACTACAACCTCTCCGCCCCCAAGGGCGTCAACGGCCGCAATTCCGAGAACACCCTCATCCGGAAAACGCTCGGCTGGGAACCCTCGATCCCGCTCCGCACGGGCATGGAGCAGACCTACGCCTGGATCCACGACCAGATCAAGTCCGGCAAGTCCAAGGACTCCGTCGTCAACCAGAGCTGAAACCCACCGCGACCGCTGCGCAGTTCCGCATGGAATTTTCCTCCCCCCATCCTCATTTCACACTCGATACGGTCCGGCGGAGGCTGCTCGGCGAGGCACCCTTCACCTTGATAGATGTGGGCTGCAGCGGCGGCTTGTCCCCGCTTTGGCGGCATTTCGAGCCCAGCTTGCGGGCGTTCGCCGTGGATCCGGTGGTTGCTGAATGTGCGCGCCTTGCCGCCGCGGAAAAGAATCCCGCCGTCCGCTACATCCCGGCCTTCGTCGGCCTGCCGCCCGATCATCCTTTCAATCAAGCCAGAGCCGGCCGCCAACCCACGGAACGCAATCCCTGGGCCCGACTCTCGTCCGCAAGCGCCACCGAATTCCTGGCCAAGCGCGTGAAGCCCGAAACGCAGCTCCCCGTCCTGAACACGTGGCAGTCGGAGAAACTCGCCGATGTCCGCAAATACACCCTGGCCGAACTGGCCGCCCGGGAAGGCTTCAACAACGTCGACTTCATCAAGGTGGACATCGACGGCAACGACCTTGAGGCCCTCCACTCCGCCGAGGCCCTCATCCGCGAAAGCCCCGTCCTCGGGCTCGTCATGGAGGTCAACTACTACGGCGGCACGCTGCCCACCGAGCACACTTTCCACAATACCGACCGGCTGATGCGCTCTTGGGGGTTTGACCTCTTCGGGCTCACGTCGCGGCACTACTCCGCCGCCGCGATGCCCAACCGCTTCGTATGGGACTGCCCCGCGCAGTCCATCTCGGGCCGGCCCTACCAGGGTGACGCCCTGTATCTGCGCGACGCCATCGGCCTGGAGGGCCAGTCCGACTTCCCGGCGCTATCTCAGGACAAGCTGCTGAAGCTGGCGTGCCTGTTTGAATGTTTTTGCCTCCCCGACTTCGCCGCGGAGCTTCTACAAAAGCACGGCCGCGCCCTGGGAGTGGACGTCGATGCGGCCCTCGACCTCCTGACCCTGAATATGCGCACGGATGGCGTGGGCTACCGCGAACACATGCGGCGCTTCCGGGAGGACCCGGCCCGCTTTTATCTCAGCGGTTCGATGTGAGCGCAGGCCGCGGCAATACTCCGCGGCGGAAATTTTTGATTTGGCGTCGCCCCATTCAATCATCCCAATAACCTCTTCGCATGATCCAGCACGTCTCCGTCATCGGTCTCGGTAAACTCCGCGGCAGCATGGTAACCGGCATGGACTCGCACGGCCTTAAGGTGATCGGCGTCGTCCAACATGCCTCGTATCGGGAGAATTCCGTCGTCGAGGTTCGCGCCCATATACCGGGTTATCAAGTGACGGAAGTCCGCAGGAACATATCTTTTCCTAGGCCGTGGGAAAATAAGCGTGCTACGAATAAGTGCCTCACCCGTGGTTCACAGTGAAGCCCCATGAATTGTTCCGGCGCTGGCGCTCGACTGGCACACGCTGATCCGCGCTCGGCTGAAAGCTTGAACCTGATGCGATCGACCGACAACACCGCAATGGAAGTGGACCTGATTTTCAAGGCCCCGGCCCTCCGAAGCTCCGCATGAGGCATTACTGCACTTACCTTGATCAGAACAGCCTGACCCGCGGTCTGGCATTACATCACTCTCTGATGCAGCAGGCCGGTGCGTTCGAGCTGGTTGTGCTCTGCCTCGATGCTGAAGCGGAGGCCACCCTGCGGCAAAAAATAATCCCACGGGTCCGCCTGCTGGCGGTGACGGAATTGACCGGCAAGTATCCGGTCCTCGCCGCCGCGCGGGCCGACCGGACCGGTCGGGAGTTCCATCGCACCTGCAAGTCCTGGCTGATGTTGCACCTGCTGCCGTCGATTCCCGCGGGAGAACTCCTCACCTACCTCGCGGTCGACCTGTATTTCTTCGGCTCGCCGCAACCCGTCTACGACGAGATCGGCGCCGCCTCGATCGCGATCACCCCTCATCGTTTCCCCGCGGCTCTCGTCCATCTCGAACGTCAGGGGAAATTCAACCCCGGCTGGGTGTCGCTGCGGAACGACGCCACCGGCCAGGCCTGCGCCACGGACTGGGCGGAGCAGTGCGCCGCGTGGTGTTTCATGCTCGTGGAGTCGGACCGGTATGCGGAGCAGAAGTATCTGGATGCTTGGATCAGCAAGTTCCCCGGCACCATCAGTATCACCCATCCCGGCGTCAATGCCGCCCCTTGGAATATCCCGGAAGGCGCGATCACCGCGAACGGTCAGGGGCCGCAGATCAACCAATCCCCGCTGATCTGCTATCATTTTTGCGGCCTGACGCATCTCGACCGGCAACTTTATGATCCCGGCCTGCACCGGTATGGCGTCGCGCCAACCCCCGAATTGCGCGAGCATATCTACCGCCCCTATTTGCGGCTGCTCGGTGGCGACGACGCCCTGCCCGCACCCGATATTGTGCCGCCAGCCGCCGGCGACGACCCCCGCAGCGGCGCCGTGATTCCCCAGCTGTTGGCGCGCGTGCGCACCGCCGAACAAGATCGTGACCGCTGCCTGCTGGCCTTGGAGCAGACCCGCGCTGACGCCCGCCAGTTCTTCGCGGATGACCGCGCAGCCAGGATCGAACGGGACCGATACACGCGGGAGGTCGAGGTGGAGCGCGACCTGCAACGGCAGTCCTTTTTCGACACGAGGCAAAAGCTCCTGGCCTTTCATGATGACCTGGTGCGCAACGTCACCTACATCAAGACGCTCCACGCCGAGGCGGAACTGCTCAAGCAGGCCGGGGTGGACCGGGAGACCTACATCGCCAACCTCATCGAGCAACTGGCCCGGCGGGAGAGCGGCGGCGCCGGCCCGGATCTCGGGGAGTTCGGCAAGGCCCTCGAACCGCACTGCCGCGACCTCCGCCGCGTCCTGGTGCTCAAATACCATCCGCGCCTGCTCCCCTCGATCCTCTGGTGGTCCACCCTGGGCATCAGCGTGGAAGTGCTGGCCTGCCCGCCCGAACTGGTCGGCCCGCCGCGCGGCCAGGTGCAGTTCTGGGGCGAATCCCTCTGGGACTGGCTGGGCGGGCTCAACACCCTGTTCAATGAGCAGAGCTATCTGCTCGCCAACCCCGACATCGCCGGGGCCATCGCCCGGGGCGAGATGTCCGGCGGCTGGGATCATTTCCAACGGTTCGGCCAGCGCGAGGGCCGGAGCACCGGCACGCCGCATTTCCGCGCGGGTTTCGCCGATGCCGATGCCATCGCCTTCGACAGTGCGGATGCCGGGCCGCTCCTTCCCTGCCTGATCGGACGCCTCCAGCCGTCGCACCGGCTTTTTGTCAGCAGCTGTTTCAATCCGGCCACGCTCTGGTTGCCGGCCGAGACGGCCCGCACCATCGTGTTTGGCGACCTGTTGTGCTGTGTGCAGCCTCCCCGGGCCTGGCTCGGGCCGCGTCTCCCGGCCGCCCTGCCGGTGCCGCACCGACCTCCGCTCAACACGGACCAGATCTACCCGGCCACTCCGGCCCAGCAGGCCGTGTGGCCGAAAATTTCCGTGGTCACCGTCAGCTTCAACCAAGCCGCCTACCTCGAGGAAACCATCCGCTCCGTGCTGGACCAAAACTATCCCAATCTGGAATACCTCATTGTCGACGGCGGCTCGACCGATGGGTCGGTGGAGATCATCAAACGATACTCCGACCGCGTCGCCTGGTGGGTGAGTGAAAAGGACGGGGGGCAGGCCCAGGCGCTGAACAAGGGCTTCGCCAAGAGCACCGGCAGCATCTTGACGTGGCTGAACAGCGACGACCGGCTGGCCCCGGGCAGCCTTTTCACGGTGGCGCAGCAATTCCTGCTCCATGCCACCGACCTGGTGGCCGGTCGCTGCGCCCGGTTGGCTGACCGGGAGCCGCAACCCCACCACCTCCATCGCAGTGTGCTGTCTTTCGGTCAGATCCAACTCCTGCCGCTCCCCGAGCTGCTCGACCTCGACAACTGCTGGTTGAAAGGTTGGTTTTTTCACCAGCCGGAAGTCTTCTTCTCCCGCCAGATATTTGAACGGGTCGGCCGCAGGCTGCGGGAGGATCTCTATTACAGCATGGACTACGACCTCTGGGTCCGGATGGCCCGGGCCGGCGCGAAGATCCTGCCCTTGCCGGAGATTCTCGCGCTCTTCCGCGTGCATCCGAAGCAGAAAACCGGCGGAGCCGACGTCCCCTACCTGCCCGAACTCCGCGCGGTCAACGCCGCCCTCCGGACGCCAGGCTGACCCGCCGCCATGACGCCTTCACCCGATTCATTCACAGCCTGGCTCGCCGGACTCCACAAGTGGCACGGCTGGCTGCAGCTCTCGGCCGAGCGGGCCTACATGCACGCCGAGGAGGAATACAACAGCCACTATGGCATCGCCGCCGTGGAGATGCGCGAAGGCGAGGGATTCTGCCGTCTGCTGCAAACCCATCAGGTGGACACCAGCGGCCCGGCGCTCGAGATCGGTTGCGGCACGGGCTACCTCTCCTATGGCCTGGCCCGGCACTACCCCGGCCCCGACTTTCTGATAACGGATCCGTCACCCACCTTCCTGCGGCTGACCCAAGGCCTGTTCGGCCCCGACTTCGCCGGCACCACCCGCCGGCACTATGCCGTGTTTAATGCGGACGACATCGCGCTCCTGCCCGCCGGGATGTTTTCGGTCATCGGCCTGCGCTCCACCCTGCACCACATCCTGAAGGTGGAGGATTTTATCGCGGCCTGCGCCCGGGCGCTCCGGCCCGGCGGCGCCCTTTTCATGGGCTCCGAGCCATGCGCCACCGGCTTTTTGCTCATGGCCGCGGTGGCCCAATCCATCCCCAACGCGCTGCAGGCGGCCGGCATCGAGATGCGCCCGGAGTGGACTTACAAGCTCAACGACTTCACCAGCACCGTGCAGTTCTGCTGCAACCGGGACATCGACAAAACCCATGGTGAGGACAAACACTTTTTCGACCCGTCCGAACTGGGCCGGCTGGGTGAGGCCCATGGTTTAAAACTGGAGTTCCTCCCCACGGGCTCCTTCCAGGATTTCGCCCCGCCCTACAGCTATGCTTTTCACTGCTTCAGCAGTTTTTTCCTGATGTATATGCAGTTTTGCATGCGGTTCGATGACGCCTTTATGGAGCAAATCCGCCTGCACCTGCGGCCCCAGCTCAAGTATATCGACGACTGCTATCGCAGCCATGCCGGTCCGGCGGTCAGCAGCATTTTCCTCCTGAAGAAGCCCCGGATCGGGACCGGTTGAGGCCGTCGGTCCCGGGCCGGCCCGCCCGCTTTAACCTCATTGCGGCCTGTCCTTGTTTTCGGCTGGCCTGTGACAACATAACTCCTTCCTTTGAACCCACCGTCCGCTAGCCGGACCGGTCGCTCCATCCCCACTTTTTCTATGATTCAAAACGTCTCCGTCATCGGCTTGGGCAAACTCGGCGGCAGCATGGCCGCCGGCATGGCCTCGCGCGGCCTCAACGTCATCGGCGTGGATGTCAACCGCCACGCGGTCGACGCAGTCAACGCCGGCAAGGCTCCCGTGCAGGAGACCGGCTTGGGCGAGATGATCGCCGCCAACCAGCAGCGCATCCGCGCCACCATGAGCACCGAGGAAGCCGTGCTGGGCAGCGACCTCAGCTTCGTCATCGTGCCGACCCCCAGCGACGAGCGCGGCGCGTTCACGCTGCAATACGCCAAGTTCGCCTTCAAGGCGCTCGGCCAGGCCCTGAAAAAGAAAAATGGCTATCACGTCATTGTGCTCACCAGCACCGTGCTGCCCGGGGCCACCCGCGAAGGCCTGCTGCCCATCCTCGAGCAGGAGTCCGGCAAGAAGTGCGGCCCCGACTTCGGCCTGTGCTACAACCCTGAGTTCATCGCCCTCGGCAGCGTCATTCGCGACTTCCTGAATCCGGATTTCTATCTGTTGGGCGAATTCGACCAGCGCTCGGGCGACCTGCTCGAGGAGGTGCATCACCGCGTTTCGCAGAACAGCGCCCCGGTGAAGCGCATGAACCTGGAGAACGCCGAGCTGGCGAAGATCGCCGTCAACAGCTACGTGACGATGAAGATCTCCTTCGCCAACATGCTGGCTGACTTCTGCGAGCACCTGCCCGGCGGCGACGTCGACGTGGTCAGCGACGCGCTCGGCATGGACAAGCGCATCGGCCGCAAATACCTCACCGGTGGCTTCGGCTTCGGCGGTCCGTGCTTCCCCCGTGACAACGTCGCCCTCAACTTCATGGGCCAGCAGCTCGGCGTGGACAGCCGCCTGCTGAAGACCAACGACGACTACAACCGCGGCTTGTCGAAGCGCTACGTGGAAAAACTGCAGCCGCACCTGCCCAAGGGCGCCAACGTCGCCGTGCTGGGGCTCGCCTACAAGCCCCTGTCCCATGTCATCGACGAGTCCCCTGGCATCTACCTATGCCGGGCACTATCGGAAGCCGGCTATCGCGTCATCGGTCACGACAATCTCGCGGCGCCAAACGCCGAGGTCGCCCTGAAACTGACTGCCTTGGTCACCGACTCCTTGGACGAGGCGCTGAAGGATGCCGATGTCGTGCTCGTGACCACCACGGACAAAAGCTACACGGGCCTCACCGCCGACCTCCTGCTCCGCGGCAAATCGAAGGTGACGGTCATCGACTTCTGGCGCTGCCTCAAGGGCCTTGCCGCCGACCCGCGCATCCGCTACGTCCCCATCGGCCTGTGCCGGGACGACTCCGCCTCGGCCGCGGGCGTCAAGCCCCTCTGGGCCTGACGCAAACCAGCGGCCGGTTCATCAACTTCATGCCCGCCACCCTTCGTCGCCTCCTTGATGATCTCCTGCGCCACTTAAGCACGGCGCCCGGGGCCGGCATCAGCTTCCGGCAGTTGGCCGCACTGGCGCTCTTTTGGGCCGTCGGCTCGCTGGCCCTCCTGCTGTTCCGGCCGGGCTACGGGTTTCCCCCGTTCGAGCTCCTCGATAGTTGGATCTACACCAGCTACCAATGGGACCTGAAGAGCCAGATCGCCGACTTCGGGCCCACCTATTATGGATCACGCCTCTCGTGGATTCTGCCCGGGGCGTTGCTGCACAGCCTGCTGCCGCCAGTGGCGGCCCAGATTTGTTTCAAGCTCATCTTTTCGGCCCTCTTCGCCGTCGGGTGCGGGGCGATCGTCCACCGGGCCGCCGGCCTGCCCACCACCCTGCTGGCGGTCACGGTCAGCTTGTTCGCCCCGCAATTCATCGGGGCCCTGCATGCCGACTATACCGACACCCCGGTGATCGTGTATGCCGCGCTGGCGCTGGCCTGCATCACCGCGGCGCGGAATTCGCGGCACTGGGTGGCGTGGATTTTCCTTGGCGGCTGTTGCTTTGCGGGCATGACGGTCGCCAACCTCAGTTCGCTCGGCACCCCGGGGCTGGGCATCGCGGTGTTCCACCTGCTCTGGCTGCGCTGGGGGTTCAAACGCCAGCTGGCGTGCGTCGGGCTCTATTTGCTGGCGGCCACCACCGTGTTCCTGGTCATCGCGGGGTTCCACGTCCGGTTGGGCGGTCCCTTTTATTTCCTGAAGCCGCAGGTCGACATGATGCTCTATTTCCACGGGCTGAAGACCAATCCCTGGACCGCGGCAAACTGGCTGTGGCTCCACGGCGCCACCTGGCTGGTCATGCCCGTCTGCACCTTGCTCTGGGGCGCGCGCTGCTCCGTGGCCAAGCCGGCGGCCGGCGGCGGGGAAATTCGAAGACTTATCCAGGCCCTTACTGCGGGCCTGCTGGTTTCCCTGGCCTGGGCCCTGATGCTGGAAATCAAGGGGGTCGGCGTCCTCGTGTATTACTACTACGCCTCCTTTCACCTTTGCTTTGCGCTGCCTTTGCTGGCCGCCCTCTGCTGGGCGAAGACCGATCCCGCGCAAAAATCGCCGGCCTGGACCGGACTCCTGCCCCTCGCCCTCATCCTCTTCAGCTTCGCGGGCAAGCCCCTGCTCGGCTGGACCTCCCTGGTCCCGTTGCACAAACTGGTGCGGACGCCCGAAAGCATGCCCCTGCTTGGGGCCGGCCTTCTGCTGTTCCTCGGGTTGCTGGCGGCCGTCGGCGTATTGCCCGGAATCATCCGGCGTTTTTTTCGCCCCGAAATCATGGTGCTGGGCCTGATCGCCTGCTCGACCTCCACGCGGTTTCATGGTCATGAAATTTCCGACCGTCTGCGGGAAAGATACGTCCTGGTCCACACCGCCTACCGCACCCTCGCCCGGGAGTTGCCGCGCGGCAGTTATATTTTTTGGATCAATGCCGATGAGCGAAACGGCGTGTCGTTGGGCTCCACCAAGCTTTGGGGCTACCGCATGCTCACCATGCTGCCTTTCCCCGAGCTGGAGCCGACCCGGTTCACCGACCGGACGGTCGTCGTTCCCTGTGCGCCGAACCGGGGCGCAGCCGCCCTCGCCGCGGCCACCAAAGTCCTGGCGGATTTGCGCATCGACTTGATTAACCCGCGGGTCTTTTCGGTGCCCGGTGAGGCCGGCCTAGGGTTCGATCTGGCATGTTTCTCCATGCGCAAACAGCCGTTCGACCCAGCAAATCCGCCCAGCGGGATGAAGCCAGCGGTCATGCTCATGGCCTTTCTGGCCGGGGGAAATTCACCTTACACCAGCACGATCGGGTGGCTGCGTCACGACCCCTCAAAGGGTGACATGCTCGACCTGTCCCGTGGCTACCCCCTCTTCACCCCCACTGATCACCGGGATCACATGGCGACCCAATATCATGCCAGCATCCAGCCCGGTCGGGAGCGCCATTTGTCGGTTGTCACCATCATGCCCGCCGCCGGCGACGTCGTCTGCACGGTGCAGGATGAAAACTTCCGCCACATTTTGCGCGTCACCCTCACGAAGGCCGGCCGGGAAGTGCACAGCGCCACCCTGCCGCCTGAATCAACCAAGCTGCGTGTGGTCTTCGAGTGTCTCCAAGCCCCCGCCACGCCCCTGCCAACTGAAATTCAAATCTACGAAGTCCCCGCGCAACCATAATGGCACCTCCCGTGCAGTCCACGCCGGTTGCCTGGCGCCCCCCTTCTGACCAACTCCGGTTACGGGATGGCTTGTGGCAGGCGAACTCGGTCTCGCCCGTCTCCTATCCTGATGCCGGGAATGAGTTCTGTTTCCAGGTGGAGGACACGAGTTACTGGTTCCGGCACCGGATGGACTGTCTCCTCACCGCCATCCGGCACTTTCCGCCGGCCGGCACTTTCTTCGACATTGGCGGCGGCAACGGATTTGTCGCCCTCGCCCTGCAATCCGCCGGCCTGGAAGTCGCGCTGGTCGAACCCGGCGCTGGCGCCGGCAACGCCCTCCGCCGCGGAGTGCGTGCCGTGATCCACGCGACCCTGGACGACGCCCGCTTTCATCCGCACTCCCTACCGGCGGCCGGGGCCTTTGATGTCATTGAGCACATTCCCGATGAGGTCGCTTTTCTGCGCGGCATTCGGGAACGTCTGGTGCCCGGCGGCCGTTTCTACTGCACGGTCCCGGCGTTCCCGTTCCTCTGGTCCGACGAGGACGTCCATGCGGGACACTTCCGGCGCTACACGCACCGGACCCTCTGCGCCGCGCTGGGCCAAGCCGGCTTCACGGTCGAGTTTGCCACCTATTTTTTCGCTTGGCTCACGCTGCCGGTCTTCGCGTTCCGGTCGCTGCCGTCGCGGCTGCGCATGCAGAACAAGACCGTCATCGGGAGTCCCAAAGCCCTGCAGTCCGACCACCGGCTGCCCACCGCGCTGGCGGGGCTGGTGGGTCAAACCCAGGCGTGGGAACTCGACCGCCTACGCGCGCAGCGCCCGCTCCCCTTCGGCACGAGTTTGCTTTGCGTGGCCCGCGCCAATCGGTCTTAGTGCCTATCGCCACCCATGTCCGCCCCGCTCCCGCCCACCAGCCCGCTCCCCTCCGGCCTTTCGGTCGTGGTGCCGGTCTACAACAGCGCCGCTATCCTGCCCCGGCTCGTTGCGCGTCTCGGTCCGGTGCTGGCGGCGACCGGCTTGGCGCATGAGCTGATTCTCGTCAACGACGGCAGTCGTGACGCCAGCTGGACCGTCATTCAAGAGCTCACGGTGCGGCACCCGTGGGTGCGCGGCTTCGGCCTGATGCGGAATTATGGCCAGCACAATGCCACGCTCGCCGGCATTCGCGCAGCCCGCTTCGGCACCACCGTCACCATGGATGACGACCTCCAGCACCCGCCGGAAGAGTTGCCCCGGCTGCTCGCCCGGCTCACGGAGGATTGCGATGTGGTCTACGGCGCACCGGAGCAGGAGCCGCACGGCTTGTTGCGCAACCTCTCCTCCATTGTCACCAAGCTGGCGCTGCAAAGCGCCACCGGTGCCGACAACGCCCGCATGGTCAGCGCCTGGCGCGTGTTTCGCACGCAGCTGCGCAGCGCTTTCGCCACCTACCACAGTCCCTTCGTCAGCATCGATGTCCTCCTTACCTGGGGCACGACGCGTTTCTCGGCCCTCCGCATCCGGCACGAGCCACGCAGCGCCGGCCAGTCCAACTACAGCTACGGCCAGCTGCTCCGCCACGCGTTGAACATGATGACCGGTTTCTCCGTCATGCCGCTCCAACTGGCCAGTTTCATCGGCTTCGCCTTCACTTTGTTTGGCATCGGGGTGCTGGTCTACGTGCTCAGCCGCTACCTGTTTACCGGCAGCAGTGTCGCGGGTTTCCCTTTCCTCGCCTCGATCATCGCCATTTTTTCCGGCGCGCAGCTCTTCGCGCTCGGCATCATCGGCGAATATCTCGCCCGCGTCCATTTCCGAACGATGGACAAACCCACCTACGCCATCCGCGAGAAGACGGGGCCGGCCGGATGAATGTGTTCCAAGTAGATCATGTCCTGCTCGACCCCGCCGATCCCACCCTCGGCCGCTGCGCAGTCGTGCCCTGGGACAGTAAATATTTCGGCTTCAACGTCGGCACCTATACACCGGCTGATCCCACGCAGCCGCCCGCCCGCGGCCATGAACTCGCCGCGGCGCTGCGCCAGTGGATGAGCCGGAACCAGGTGGAACTGCTCGCGTGTCAGGTGCCTGGCGACTCCAACCGCTGGATGAGCTGGCTGGCGGCGGCGGGGTTTGCCTTTGTCGATCTGTCACTGATCGCTTTTGCCCGGCGCCTGACCGCGCTGCCGCCGGCCCGCGTGGCCCTCCGGCCCGCCGTCGACGAGGATCAGGCCGCCCTGTTGAGTATTGCCGGGCGCGCCTTCACCTTCGGCCGCTATCACGCCGATGCCCGTTTTCCCCGCGCTCTGGCGGATGAACGCTACCGGCACTGGCTGCGCAACGCGATGGCCGCTCGCTGCGAAACTGAATTTGTGCTCGTGTCGGGCCCGGTCGGGGCCCCCACGGGCTTTCTGCACGCCGTCCTGCGCGGTGATCTCGCCGATCTCCGCCTCGCCGCCGTGGATCCGGAACATAACAACGGGTTCCTGGGGGCCGGACTGTTTGTCAGCACCCTGCGGATGCTCGCCGACCGCGGAGCCCGCCGGGCGCAGGCGCGGCTCTCGGCGGCCAACATCCCGATTCTCAATCTTTACAGCTCGCTGGGATTTTCCTTCCACCAAGCCGAGGCGGTCTACCACCTGCACGCCCGCCCGGCCCCGCCCCTCGCCCCCCCCATCTGACCTTAACCATGGACCGCACCGCCCTCTCTCTCCTCGTGCTCGACACGCTGCGCAACTTCGGCCTGCCGCCGGTTCCAGGCTCCCCCGAACCCACCGAGGAGACCATCCTGTTCGGCCGCGACGGCCTGCTCGACTCGGTGTCCCTCGTCTCGTTCATCCTCGACGTCGAGGAGGCGATCCGCGCCGGGACCGGCATCAGCATCACCCTGGCCGACGAGCGCGCAATGTCCCAAAGCCGCAGCCCGTTTCGCCGCGTTTCGAGTCTGGTCGACTATGCGGCGCAATTGCTGGCCGAACAAAAAATATCCTCATGAGCACCAACATCCAGGTCATGGTGATCAGCGGTGCGCGCAAGGGCATCGGCCGCTTCCTCGCCGAGCATTATCTCGCCGCCGGCTGGCGCGTATTCGGCTGCAGCCGTTCCGCGACGGATCTCACGCACCCCGCCTACCGGCACGTGTGCCTCGACGTCGCGGACGAGGCCGCCGGGCGGGAACTCTTCGCCTTGGTGCGCCGCGAAGCGGGACGGCTCGACGCGGTGGTCAACAACGCGGGCATCGCGTCGATGAACCACAGCCTCCTAACTCCGGCCGCCACGGTGGGACAGGTGCTCGCCACCAATGTCACCGGCACGTTCCTGTTCTGCCGCGAGGGCGCCAAGCTCATGCGCAACTCCGGCGGGCGCATCGTGAATTTCGCCACCGTCGCCACGCCGCTGCGGCTCGAGGGCGAGGCCATCTACGCCGCCTCGAAGGCCGCCGTGGTCTCGCTGACCCAGATCCTCGCCCATGAATTCGGCGGCTACGGCATCACCGTCAACGCCGTGGGGCCCACCCCGGTGAAGACCGACCTGACGCACGCGGTGCCTCCCGCCAAAATGGACGCCCTCATCGCCCGGCAGGCCATCAAGCGCTGGGGTGAATTCAGCGATGTCGCCCAGGTGGTGGATTTCTACCTGCACCCCGGCAGTTCCTTCGTCACGGGCCAGGTGATTTATCTCGGAGGCGTCTCGTGAGTGTCATCGGTTTCCTGCGCGACGTATTCGCGCGGCAGGCCGCCGCAGAGGCCATTGTCTGGCAGGATCGCGCTTGGGACTACGGCTGGCTGCTGGCGCGGCTCGACCATTGGCGGGAAAAACTCGCCACTGCGGGTGTGGCCGAGGGCGCGGTAGTCTCCCTCGAGGCCGATTTCTCGCCCGACGGCGTGGCGCTCTTTCTCGCGCTGGTCGAGCGCTGCTGCACACTGGTGCCCCTGACCGGGGCGGTGGAAAGGCAGAAGCCCGAATTCCTCGACCTCGCGGCCGTAGAGGTGCGTTGCCTTGAGCAGAACGGAGCGATTGAAATTCAGCCCACGGGACGACTGGCGGAGCATCCGCACTATCACACTTTGCGCGTGCGGCGGCACCCGGGCCTCGTGCTTTTCTCCTCGGGCTCGACCGGCAGGAGCAAGGCCGCCGTCCATGACTTCAGTCAGCTCCTCGAAAAGTTCAAGACCCCGCGCCGCAGCCAGCGCGCGATCACGTTCCTGCTCTACGACCACATCGGCGGCGTGAACACCATGCTCTACACCCTGAGCAACGCCGGCTGTATGGTGACAGTGCCCGACCGCAGCCCGGACACCGTGCTGGCCGCGATCGCCCGGTTCCGGGTCGAGCTCCTGCCGACCTCGCCCACCTTCCTCAATCTCATCCTGCTGAGCCAGGCGTGGCAGCGGCATGATCTTTCCAGCCTGCAGACGGTCACCTACGGCACCGAGCCGATGCCGGAGAGCACGCTGAAACGCTGCCACGAGCTTTTCCCGCGGCTGACGCTCCAGCAGACCTACGGGCTCTCGGAGGTCGGCATTCTGCGCTCCAAATCGAAGTCGTCCGACTCGCTCTGGATGAAGATCGGCGGCGAGGGTTTTGAGACCCGCATCGTGGACGGCCTGCTGCAGATCCGGGCGCAGTCCGCCATGCTCGGCTACCTCAACGCCCCCAGTCCGTTCACCGCCGACGGGTGGTTCATCACCGGTGACGCGGTGGAGGTGGACGGCGAATACCTCCGGATTCTCGGCCGCAAGTCCGAGATCATCAACGTGGGTGGCGAAAAGGTTTACCCGGCCGAGGTGGAGAGTGTCCTGCTCCAGATGCCCGGCGTGACCGATGCCGCCGTGACGGGCGAGCCGAATCCGATCACCGGCGCCATCGTGGTGGCGCGCCTGAACCTCGCCGCCCCCGAACTCCTGCCGGTCTTCCGCCGGCGCATGCGGGATTTCTGCCGCGACCGCCTCGCGCCCTACAAGGTCCCCGCGCGCGTCGAGATCGTGGACTCCGAGCAATACTCCGCGCGGTTCAAGAAAATGCGCCGCGCCCAGCACCTTTGAACCGATGAGCGCGTTGTCCATCCCGTTCAACCGTTCCTCCCTCGCGGGCCGCGAGCTGGAATACATCACCCAGACCACCGCCAACGGCCAGATTGCCGGCGACCAGGCCTTTTCCAAAAAATGCCAGGCCCTGCTAGAACAGACCCTCGGCGTGCGGCACGCGCTCGTGACAACCTCCTGCACCCACGCGCTCGAGATGGCGGCCCTGCTCCTCGACATCCAGCCGGGCGACGAGGTCATCGTCCCCTCCTTCACGTTCGTGTCCACCGCCAACGCGTTCGTCCTGCGCGGCGCGCGGCCGGTGTTTTGCGATGTCCGCCCGGACACCCTGAATCTGGACGAAGCCAAACTGGAGGCCCTCATCACCCCGTGCACTAAGGCCGTCGTCCCGGTGCACTACGCCGGCGTCGGCTGCGAGATGGATGCGATCAACACGCTCGCCGCGCGCCACGGCGTCGCGGTGGTCGAGGACAACGCCCACGGCCTGTTCGGCAAATACAAGGGCCGCTGGCTCGGCACCCTCGGCCCGCTGGCCACGCAAAGCTTCCACGAGACGAAAAACATCACCTGCGGAGAGGGCGGCGCCCTGCTGATCAACGATCCCCGTTTTGCCGAGCGCGCCGAGATCATCCGCGAGAAGGGCACGAACCGCGCACGTTTCTTCCGCGGGCAGGTGGACAAGTATTCTTGGGTCGATCTCGGCAGCAGCTACGTGATGAGCGACGTGCTGGCCGCCTTTCTGTTCGCCCAGCTCGAAGTCTGGCCCGGCATCCAGGCCCGGCGCCGCGAACTCTGGCAGCGCTACCACGCGGCGCTCGCGCCGTGGGCTGAGGCCCAGGGCGTGCGCCAGCCAATCGTGCCGGCGCACTGCGAACAGGCCTGGCACATGTACTACCTGCTGCTGCCCTCGCTCGCGGCGCGCACCGCCCTCATTGCCCACCTTCGCATACGCGGCATCCTCGCGGTTTTCCATTACCTGCCGCTGCACCTTTCCGAATATGCTCGCCGCTGGGGCGGCCAGCCCGGCGATTGCCCGGTGACCGAGGATGTCAGCGACCGCCTCTTGCGACTCCCGTTTTTCAACTCGATGAGCGCGACCCAACAAGAGCAGGTAATCGCCGCCATCCGGGAATTTAGCGGCGGATAGCCCGGTTTCCCGGCCGGTTCATGCGAGACTTTACAACCGGCCTGCGGCATGAGCATCTTTGTCTGGTTACATGGCTTCCCCTTCATCCCTCACTCCCTACCTTTCCGTCGTCGCCGCGTCGCGCAATGACGACCACGGCGGCGATCCGCTCATCCGCACCCAGATCTTCATCAACACCTTCGCCCGGCAATGCGAGAAATACCAGCTGCCGGCCGAGCTGATCTTGGTGGACTGGAACCCGGTCGTGGGCCGGCCCGGCCTCGCCGGGGTGCTACAGCTACCGCCCGAGGCCGCCTACTGCTCCGCCCGGGTCATCACCGTGCCCGCCGTGTTGCACGACCGTTTCAAATACGCCAGCCAGCTGCCGTTCTTCCAGATGATCGCGAAGAACGTCGGCATCCGACGGGCCAAAGGACGGTTCGTCGTGGCCACGAACATCGACATCATTTTCTCCGATGAACTGATGCACCACATCGGCCAGCAGCAGCTGGATTCGCACAAGCTGCTCCGGGTGGACCGCTATGACATCCACCGGGACATCCCGGCCGGCTTCTCCGTGGATCAGATCATGGATTACGCGTGGACCCACCCCGTGCGCACCAACCGCCGGCTGGGCCCCCGGGAATTGGTGGACCACCTCTACGGGGAGGAGCTGTTCAAGCGCCACTGCGTGCCCGGCCCGGAGGCCGGCGCACTGGTCGAGGGCATCGCTGTGGCCAAGGAAGGCGGCGACTGGGCGGTGCGACCGTGTCAGGATACCCCCGTCGAGAATCTCCACACGAACGCCTGCGGCGATTTCACCCTCCTATCCCGGGAAGGCTGGCAGGCCATCCACGGCTACGCGGAATTCGCGGGCTATTCCTTCAACATCGACAGCTTCGGTGTGGCGGCGGCCCATTACGGCGGCTTTGAGGAAGTGGCCCTCCTGCCCCCTTGCGTCTGTTTTCACATTGAACACAGCCTCGGCTCCGGGTGGACGCCCGAGGGCGAGCAGAAACTTTTTACCCGGCTGCATGAAAACAAAATTCTGAATCCCGAATGGGAGGTCCTGAATCCCCTGGTGGAAGACATGCGTCTGGGGAAAATGCCGACGGCCATGAATGATCCGTCCTGGGGCTTGGCAGATTTCGAGCTGCCTGAGGAGCCGCTGCTCCCCGGCCGCATCGCCCCTTCCCCGCCGCATCCCCGGGCCTACGAGGCCCCGCGCGGCCTGACGGTCAGCGCCCTGTTGCCGCAGTTCGACCTGGACCGCCTCACCGTCTGGCAGGAGCGGCTGAATTCGCCCACCAAGAAGATCGCCCGCCTCAAAGAGCTCCTGCGGGCCTCGGACAAGGACCGCGCGGAGCGCCTCAGAGCCATCGATTTTTATCAGGGAAAACTGCAGACCTCTTACGACGACCTCGAGCGCAACGTCGCCTACCTCAAGACCCTCGAGGCCGAGATCACCGCCCACGTCAAGGTCGCCGCCGAGCGCGACGCGCAGAACGCCAGCCTTTCCACCGAGGTGACCCGGCTGACGCTGGCCAACGGGACGTCCCGACCGGGGGATCTCCCGCTCCAGCTGGAACCGCAAGGTCGCCTGTTGGAACGCTACGGCCGCCACCTCCGCCGGCTCGTGGTCGCGAAATACCACCCGGGCCTGCTTCCGCAGATCCTCTGGCTGGCGGCCCACGGCACCATCATCGAGGTGTTCGCGGCGCCGCCGGGATTGGCGCAGAGCCTGGCCGATGCGCCGAAAAAACCCCTCATCCCGCGCGGCGCGGTTCATTTCTGGCAGGAAGACCTCTGGGCGTGGCTCGGCCAGCTCGACAGCCTCTTCAACGAGAAGGTTTACCTGCAGGCCAACCCCGATGTCGCCGAAGCCGTCGCCCGGGGACTGTTGCCGAGCGGCTGGGACCATTACCAGCTGTGGGGCGTGCGCGAACACCGCCTCACCGGCAACCCGGCCTATGATACCGGACTCGCGGAGGTGGACGCCGTGGCCTTCGACAGCTCGGATGCTCCGCACCTTCTGCCCTGCCTGATCGGGCGCCTTCAGCCGCATCACAAGCTGCTGATCGGCGGTTATGACCCGGCGCAGACCTGGCTGCCGGCCGACCCGAGCCAGACCACCCTCGCCCCCGGCCTCCTGTTTTGCCACCGGCCCCCAGCCCAGTGGATGGGACCGCACCAGCCGACCAACGAGCTGCGCATCAAGTGGCCGCTCCTGCGCGCGCAAGACGCCTACCCCGCGGTCTCCGCGCAAACCGCACCCTGGCCCGTCATCTCCGTGGTAACCGTCAGCTACAACCAGGCCGCGTATCTCGAGGAGACGATTCGCTCGGTGCTGGACCAGAATTATCCCAACCTGGAATATATCATCGTCGACGGCGGCTCTACGGACGGCTCGGTCGAGATCATCAAGAAATACGCCGACCGGCTCGCCTGGTGGGTCAATGAAAAAGACGGCGGGCAGTCCGAGGCCCTGAACAAGGGTTTCCAGAAGGCCACCGGCCGCATCCTGACCTGGCTCAACAGCGACGACCGACTTGCGCCCGGCAGCCTGTTCACCGTCGGCCAGACCTTCCTGCTGCACAAAATCGACATGGTCGCCGGCCGGTGTGCGCGAGTGGCAGACCTGGCGCCCCAGCCCCACCATGTCCACCGCTCCTATCTCCCCCTCGGCCGGATCGAAGGGCTGCGCCTGGATCACCTGCTCGATCTCGAGGGCTGCTGGCAAAAAGGCTGGTTTTTCCACCAACCGGAGGTCTTTTTCAGCCGGGAAATCTTTGACCGCGCGGGCGGCCAGCTGCGCGAGGACCTTTACTACAGCATGGATTATGATCTCTGGGTGCGCCTGGCCAAGGCCGGGGCGAGGATCTTCGCCGTGCCCGAGATCCTCGCGATTTTCCGCGAGCACCAGAACCAGAAGACCGGCGGGGCCCACCTGCCCTTCCTGCCCGAACTGCGCGCCGTCAACCAGGCCCACCGCGGATCGGCCGCGACCGCCCAAAACAAGTGATGATACCCGTCCCCGACAAACGCCGTACCAGCGACCTGCCCCGTCGCATCCTCTTCCTCAATGACGTGGGCTTCCAATACGGCGCGGGCGTCGCCCAAGCCCGGCAGGTGGAAGCCATGCTCGCCCTCGGCATCGAGGTCGGCGTCCTCGCCTGGGCCACCGGCAACGTGAAGCTCGAGGACGTCAGCCTGCGCCCAATCGACCGCGATCTCTGGCTCGGCATGCACGAGGTCAACGACCTGGAGGGCGGCAAGACGATGTCCGACGAAACCGTCATCGCCGGCTTGTTGATGGAAGTGGCGCGCTTCAACCCGGCGATCGTCTTCGTCGGCAACCTGCACGCGGCGCGCTGGCCCTTCCAACTGCTGCCGGCCCTGCGTGGGATCGGCTGCCGCGTGATCACCTTCCTGCACGATGCGTATCTCTATACCGGCCGCTGCGCCTACCCGGGCGGCTGCCAGCTTTACCTGACCGGGTGCAACCAGACCTGCCCGACCGCCGACCAATATCCCCGCCTCGCGCCGCCGCTGATCGCCGGCGCCTGGCAGCTCCGCCGGGACATCTTTGGCGGGCCGCACGGCATCGAGGTCGTGGCCAACAGCCATTGGAACAAACGCATGTTCCGGACCGCGCTCCCCGCCTGCCCCGCCGTTGAAACCATCCACCTCAGCGCCGACGAGTTCGTCTTCCAGCCGGGCGACAAGGCCGCCGCGCGCCAGCTCCTCGGCCTGCCCGACGACAAGCCGGTCGTGCTCTGCGCCGCCGTGAACTTCCAGGAACCCCGCAAAGGCTGTCGGGAACTGGCCACGATCATCGCCGCCCTGCGCGACGAGGTGACCTTCGCGGCCTTCGGCCACAATGCGGATGAAATCCCCGGCCTGATCGGGTTGGGCTATCACCTGCGTGCGGACAAGCTGGCGACCATTTATCAAGCCGCGGATATCTTCCTCGGCACCGCCACCGAGGAGGCCTTCGGCCAGACCATCATGGAGGCCCAGCTTTGCGGCCTCCCGGTCGTGGCTTTCCACACCGGTGGCGTGGAGGAGATCGTGCGGAATGAAATCACCGGCAAGCTGGTCCGCAATGGCGACACCCAGGAGGCCATCGCCGCCATCCGGACCACGCTGACCGACACCCGCTACAATCAGGTCGCCCCGCCATGGGCCCGGCAATTTGCCGTCACCCGGTTCTCCCAATGGACGCACGAGTTGCGCTGGCACCACTATCTCATGGGACTGGTCCTGACGGGAACGGGACGCAACCCTCCGACGATCAGCTACCCCGCGGACGACAGCACGGACAGCGATCGTCATCGCCCCTCCTGGCCCGCCCCGGAAACCTTCCTGAACGACGAGCATGCGCAGATCTACGCGCAGACCTCCCGGCTGCCCGGCTGGCAGGCTCCAGGCGATTCCTTCAAGCTCTACGAAATGGCCTACCATGCCGGCGATGTGATCCTGGAGATCGGCACGTTTGGCGGCCGCTCGGCGACCGTCGAGCTGCGCGGTGCGCTGGCCAATCCCGCGCGCTCGGTGCGGCCGCAATTTTACGGCATCGATATCCTGGATGATTCGATCGCCCGCACCCGCCAGATCCTCGCTGGCGAAAAGCTCGGGAGCTACTGCCACCTGTTCCACGGCACGCTGCAGGGTTTCGTGCAACGCTGGACCATCACCCCGACCATGGTCTTCCTCGACGGGGACCACACTTACGCCGGGGTGGCCGCCGACCTGCGGGCGCTGAGCGCCTATCTCAAGCCGGGTACGCCGGTGCTCGTGCACGATTTCCTGAGTCCGGAAAACGCGACCGGCAAACTGGGTGTCCGGAAGGCTGCGGAGGAATGGGCCGATGCCGGCCACGGCCGGTTCATGGGTTGCTTCGGCTGCTGCGCCCTCTACCTAACCCTCAGCGACGCACGCTAGCATGGCCCTTTACCTCGCGCACACGCTCGTCCTGCTCCTGGCCTCCTTCGGGGCGGCCTGGTCGCTGTTGCGCGGCGGGTTGGAGCGGCTGCTCGCGATGGGCCTCCTGGCTTGGGGCAACCTCGTGGTCACCAGCCTGCTGCTTTCCTGCCTGCACCAGCTGGGCGACCCGGCCTGGTTTTTCCGCACCTCCCTCGGCCTGGCCGGCACGACCTGGCTGCTGCTGCGCCGCGTCACGCCGGAACCCGCGCCGGACACCGATGCAAATGCCAGCCAGCCCAGCCCTCTCCTCCTGGCGGCCTTCATTCTCACACTGGCTCCGATGGCCTACGCCAGCATCCGCATCGCGAGCACCTACCTGCCCAACAATTACGACTCGCTCGCCTACCACCTGCCGCGGGCGATGTTTTATCTCGGCCAGGACAACCTCGCGCACTTCGACACGGGCAACCCGCGGCAGATCTATTTTCCGTTCAATTACAACCTGCTGCAGCTCTTCAGCCTCATCTACAGCCCGCCGCTGCAGGTGGTGAACTTCCTTAATCTCGCGGCCTGGACCGGCGCGGGCCTGGCCGTCTACCGCCTGGGCCGGCTCTGCGCCTTCAACGCCAACGCCGCCCTCATCGCCACCTGGCTGGCGGTCACGGCGGCCCAGGTGCTCGCCCAAGCCACGGCGACCACGAACGACCTGCCCACCGCCACCGGCCTGCTCTGCGCGCTGGTGTTCGCCCTGCGGTGGCGGCAATCACGGCAGACCCGCGATGCGCTGCTGGCGGGACTCGCGGCCGGGCTGACGGCCGGCTCCAAGCTCACCGTGGTCTTCTTCGGCCCGGCCGCGGCGCTGATCGTGCTCGGTCTCGCGTGGCGGCACTGGCGACGCGGTGAGACCCGCGCGTTCCTCACGGGCGTGCAGGCCTGGCTCGCCCCCGCGGTGCTGGCCGGCACGCTCGCGGCCCCTTTCGCCCTCATCAATATCGCGGAAAAGGGCGAATGGATCAACAAGACCTACGATTTCACCCTGAACCGGCCGTTCTCCTTCGCCAGCGCGCTGCAGACCGGCGCCGCCTACCTGGTGCAGCTCTTCCTCGAGCCCCTGCACCGCTTCACCTTCGACCTGCAGTTCACCGCCCAGCTGAACACCTGGGGGGCGCGCACCATCTTTCCGCATTGGAACGAGGCTTATGCCTTTTCTCCGCTGTATCTTTTCCCGCCCGACCTGAACGAGGACCATGTCTGGTTCGGCTTCACCGGCCCGGCCATCCTGCTCGCGGCGGTCTTCTGCCTGGTGCGCTGGCGCCGGCTGCCGGCTCCTGCCGTGTGGCTGGCCCTGGTCGGCCTCGGGTGGTTCGTCACCTACTTCCTCCTGAACAAGTGGTCGCTCTATAACCAGCGGTATTTTGTCCCAGCGATTCTGGTCATGAGCCCGGCCGTAGCCGCCGTGGTCGAAGCCGGCTGGAACAGCCCCCACCTGCGCCGCACCACGCGCAATCTTCTCCTCGTCCTCGCGGCCACATCCGTGTGGCTGGCGGGCGTCTACCTGTTCCGGAACACGAGCCGACCGTACGCGCCGCTCTGGGCCGGTCTACCGCCCCCCCCGGCCCTGCCGGCCCTGCCGCCGCTCGTGGTCCAACGTCTTGCCCACGAGCCGCGCGTCAACATCGATTCGACTGACGGCAACGAACGCATCTTCCTTTTCATGACGCTCGGCCGGCACCAGCGCTTCACTGCGCGGACCCAAGCCCAGCCGGACGCCTACAATGTGTTCTCCGAATGGGGCTTTGTCCGCAAGGTGGCCTACACCAACATCGAGCAGCGCTCCTCCTATACCATCGTGCCGGTGCCCTCGAAAAACACCGCCGGCGTGGAGTTCTTGGGCACCATCGGACGCGGCCAACCCGCCGTGGATTACTACGGCCTCATCCCGCATTCCGACCAGGCGGCCCCGACCGAGGACAACCGCAATATCTTGGTCGTGTTCAATTACGGCCCGCATGAACCGAACCGCTACACCTATATGGGCATCAAGGTGGCCGGATTGAATGCGCCCGACCAGGCGCGCCTGCGGGTCGACGTGGAATTCATGGACGGCACGGTGAAGACGCTCGCCACCTTTACCACCAGCGGCGAAGCCCCAGCGCCGGTCACCCAGCCTTTCCGCCGCTTCATCGTGAAGGTCGAGAACCAGGCCACGGGCCGGGAAATCGGCGCGGTCGACCTCCTCCATCTCGCCCGCGACCGACCGCCGGACGACGAGGCCGGGCACAACCCGGCGTCGCTGTTCTTTGCCGAACTGATCGATGCCCAACCCAAGGACAAGATCTCAACCGAGGGCCTCGCCCCGGCGGAGGGCCCCTACGCCGAGTGGGATCTGCCCCTGGTGCGCTGGGCGAAGGCTCCGGTCGTGCGCCTCGAACTGCCCCCCCTCACCGGCCTGGAGCAGCTCGACCTGTCCTTCAGCTTACGGGCCCAGTCGCGCGCCGCCGCGGCCGTCGACGTCGTGTTCAACGGCGAACTGGTGAAGCCCTGCCTGC